>JAEEGL011018600.1_pt1 | contig 31728 bp, 28 predicted proteins | sample 9134231 | NCBI WGS metagenome assembly JAEEGL01 (sample SAMN16246548, study PRJNA631951) | gut metagenome | biome: gut microbiome; feature: rumen; material: fiber-attached | host: Bos | place: Iran: Karaj | collected 2018-10 | reverse complement strand
GAAAAATTGAATTTTAGACTGACATTAGATATTTTGTACAAACAAACCGAACTAAGTAGCATCGTGGCAAAGGTTTTGTCTGCCTACTTATTAGTTAAATATGCGTTGTTCATTAAACAATATTTTGAATCTTCTCCTTTTACCATATTCTATAATTTAATACATTTATCTACTTTTAGTACTGCCAAACAGAACATGTAGTAAATAAAATTACTATATTACACTCACTTATTTAATACTATTAAGCCTGACTCCTAATAAAATAATTTTTTCTTGCACTTTTAATTCTTAAATCTAATCTTTTACCTGTTCCTAACGCTACACAGTCCAAGGGTTCATCTGCTACTATTGTGTTTATTCCAGTATTTTCACTAATTAATCTTGCAAGACCAGGTAAAAGTGCACCACCACCACTTAACGTTATACCACTATTTATTATGTCTCCGGCGAGCTCCGGCGGAGTCATTTCTAAAGTGGATTTTATTGCATCAACAATTATGTTCAAAGAATCACTAAGTGCATCTCTAACCTCTTTAGAGGATATCTCAACATTTTTAGGCAAACCATCCAGTAAATTTCGTCCTTTTATAATCATACTAGTTTCTTCTTCATTGCATTTTATAGCCGATCCAATTTTACATTTAACAGTTTCAGCCGTACGCTCTCCAATCAAAAGATTATATTTTTTCTTTATATAACCAGTAATAGAAGCATCGAACTTATTTCCAGCTACTCTAACGGATTGTGCTGTTACAATATCGCCTAAAGATATTACTGCAACCTCAGATGTTCCACCACCAATGTCTACAATCATACTTCCAACAGGTTCTGACACAGGAAGCCCCGCACCCAAAGCAGCAGCCATAGGTTCACTCATAAGCTCAACTTCCCTCGCACCTGAACTACGAGCTGCATCTTCCACTGCTCTTTTTTCCACCTCAGTTACACCGGAAGGTACGCAAATTACTATTTTTGGACGAACACCAAACATTCCTATCTTTATCGTCTTTTTAACAAAGTATTTTATCATAGATGCAGTAATATCAAAATTAGCTATTACACCGTCTTTTAGTGGACGTACAGCTACTATTGAACTAGGAGTTTTACCTATCATCTCTTTAGCATCAAATCCTACGGCAACCACTACATCTTTATTGACGTCTACCGCTACAACTGAAGGTTCTCTAAGAACTATACCCTTACCTTTTAAATAAACCAAAGTATTCGCTGTACCAAGATCTATTCCTATGTCTTTTGTTTTAAACAAAATATCTACTCAACTCCTTATTAAAACTAAGCTACGAAAAATATAACTAAATTACATAAAACAAAACAGAAGGACATACTATACCATAAGCGAATTTAATAAATATGTTAATACATTTCAAAATTAAAAATAGTTATGATGCAAATAATATACAAAGAGCCACAAAGAATCTGCCCATTTGTTTTTTAGCACTTTTACACACAATTATAATTACCAAAAAACTTCAAGATAAACACGTCAATCTCAGAAACTTCGAACATTATAACATTAATTATTTAGATTTTTATTTAAACTTTTTTGATTTTTTCTGAAAAAATTTTTAAAATCAGAAAAATTAAACTTTGTTTTATATACTCTTTTATAAACTTTTTTGATTTTGTTTTTAAAAAATGATGATGAACTTTTGGCCTTTTTTTCTAAAAATTTAATAATAGATAAAATAGGATTTTTAAACTTTTGTACAATCATTTCTAAAAATTTAACAAATTTTTTGCTTAGTGTGTTACGCCAAACTAGATGGCCAAAAAATTCTGCAAAAAATATATATGCAGAAATTTCACCGTTATTTAAAGCCAAAATTAAAAGATATGAAAACAAAGAAGATATCACAAAAAATAAAATATCTCTTATGTTATGATCTGTTACTTTATTCCTACCTATTATTGCAAATTCTAATATTTTTAAAAGATCTAAAAATATAGATAAAATTACACCAAAAAATAAAAATACAAAAAAATTAAAAATTTGGTCTTTTAAAGTAAATTCCATTTTTTACCTTTTTAAAAAACTTACATATTTACTTAAATATTTTAGAAATAAAACTCTCTTTTTTTAAGTTTTTTTTACATTTTTCTTTATATTCTAACGAGTCTATTTTACCCGTTACACATAATTCGCCTTGTTCTAAATTTAGTTTGCCAATATGTAAATTTTCACCAGATATAACTAACTCTTCATTTTTTGTATATGCTGTAATTGATTGCTCATTAAAATTTTCAACATCAACTACACCACTTATCTGTAGTAAGCCTCTATTTTTTAAAACTAAACTATGTGGCAAAATATTTACTAACTCTTCTTTTATATTTTTTGTTTTAGTATTAACGCGATTACCCATACTACTCATAAAAATGACCTCATTTTTTAGTCTATAAAACAATATGAATAATAAAGGGTAAATATTACAGTTTATACAGTTTTTAACTTGTTTTATTTAAATAAAACAAGCTAAAAATACTTGTTTTTATAAACCGAATATAGTTTTTATACTTCTGAAAAGAATATCTATTTCTTTTATCAATATCATTAAAACTACTATTATTCCTGCTAAAGTTGTCATCATGGCTTGTTCTTCTCTGCCAGCTCTTATTAATACTTGATTCAGTACTGCTACAATTATTCCTATTGCTGCTATTTTAAAAATTAAGTTTACGTCCATAACTTTTACCCCAGACTTTTTTAATAAAGGCATAATACAGAAGGTTCTATTTAGTAATTATTATTAAGCTTACTCTATTTTTATGTTTATATAACTTGACAGCAAATTTAAGTAAGCAAACGAAAAAATCTTAATAAGTTGATATATTTAATAATTTTTAAATAAAAAAATAATACTTATAATTAATACATAAAGAACATGTATTTTCGATATTAAAAAATCTTTTAAATGCTTTAAAAGATTTGGTCATATGTGTTTATATAGAACATAATATTAAAATTTGGCTTATAAATAATTATTTAAAAAACCTCATACGTACTAAAAATTACTTGCTACTAAGCAAATAAAAAATTACAGATTGTGTAAAAAATAATTACAAAATTCAAACTAATAAAAAGCTATTATTTAATAAATTGTAACTATTGTTAGCTTTTAATTTTTGCATTATTTAAATTAAAATTAATAAATTTATATTCTTTTTATCTTATTATGTGCTACATCTCGACTTTTATGTATACATTAACCAATAAACATTAAAAAAAGAACACCATCAAAAGACATTATAAAAAAACACAAGTAAGTATACTCCATTTATAAATTACAAATTTGTAAAGGAGATGTACATATATGGTAAGAACTAAACGTGCAAAAACTTTAAAAAGAGATGAAGTAAAACCTTATAAATTTTGGCTTAATAATATATTAGCTAGTTTTTTATATTTTATTTTTAGTATTTTTACAGCTAATAAGGGTATATATGGAAAATTTTATCCTTTTGGTATTTCTTTCATAGGTTCTGTCCCATATCCCGGGCGTCTATTTACTGCAATTGGATCGATTATCAGTTATTTTTTAAATACAGATATAAACTTTTCAATTAAGTATATGGCAGCTGTAATTTTAATATACACAGTTCGTTGGGCATTAAAAGAGATAAGAATAGAGCATTATAAACTTTATTCACCGATTTTATGCAGCACAATATTATTTTTAATTAGTATACCCGTTTATGTTAATGGCGGATTTTTACCACTTACTTTTTTTAACAATTTTTTAGAAAGTGTTTTAGCAGGCATTTATTCTTATTTTTTTAAGGAAAGTATTTTTAATCTATTAAATTATATTAATAAAAGTAAAAGAACAGAGGTTAATGATGCTCTAATAAAGAATAAAAAAGATTTAATTATTTTTTGCGTAACATTTTTTACATTTTTAATTTCTTTTTTATCTATAAAATTAGGATCTATATCTTTAGTAAAAGTTCTTTCGATTTATGCAATTTTATTATTTGCCAAGAATAGTGGTATCTTTGGATCAATTGTTAGTGCAACTATATTTAGTTTTATATTTAATTTTAGAATTAATTGCATAACTACCAATATATTAGATGCGAATAGTCTAATATTTTTACCTTTTTGTTCACTAATTTTAGGCCTTTTTTCTAAACAAAATAAAATTAAAATTTCTCTTTTATATATTTTTTTAAATTTGATTTTAAATACAAACCTATTTTCTAGTTTTGGTACAGAAAATATACTAACAAGTTTTTACGAATCAATTTTAGCTTGTTTATTTTTTACTTTAACTCCAGGTTACTTAGGGAAGAGATTAATAAATTTAAAAAAATTAGAAAATGAAAGAAATTTGAGTTTTGTAAATTTACAAAAATACATAAGTACAAGACTAAGTTTTTTAGCTGATTCTTTTTTTAATATTGGTAGTAGCGTAAACATTGTCTCCAATGGTAGTGAAAAATCAGAAAAAATTGAAACATTGAAAGAAACTATAGAAGCTATAAACAAAGAAATATGTTCTGAATGTAGTTTAAATGCATTTTGCTGGAATGTAAGAAAAGAAGAAACAACGATCTTTTTACAAGATTATTTACAAAATAAGAATTCTTACGCAAAAAGTAAATTAATAAGCAGATGCGATAATTTAAAAAAAATAAAAAATTATGCTGATATTTTAAAAAATGAAAATAATGAAAAAAGCATTGCAAAAAAAAGAATAAATGAAATGAAAGATTTTATGGTGGAACAATTTAAAGATGTTGGAAATGTTTTAAAGTATTTATCATTAAATTTAGAAAAAAACTGTAACTTTAAATATGAAATTTCAAACAGAGTAGCACAAATTTTAAGTGAAAACAGCATTTTAGCACTAGATATTTTTTGCAGAGAAAACTCGGATAACAAATGGATTTTTGAAATATGCATAAATTTAAAAGATAAAGAGAAATTTAAAAAATTAAATATTAAAGATATATTAGAAAAAGAATTTAAAAGAAAATTCAAAAATGAAGTTTTAAAAGAGAAGTTTAGAGAAAAATTAACATATATTGTTAAAGAAAAACCTAAATATCAAATTGAATTAGGAGCATCACAGCATATTTGCCAAAATGGCAATTTTTGTGGAGATAATTACAAATTTTTTGAAACAGAAGATGGTAAATTAATAATAGTCTTAAGCGATGGTATGGGTACAGGTATTAGAGCAGCCGTAGAAGGGGCAATGGCATGTGAAATCATGAGTACACTCATTAAATGCAATATAGACTTTGAAATTGCTTTAAAAATAACTAATACAACTCTTTTGATGAATCCTAATGAAGAATCTCTAGCTACTTTAGACATAATAAGCATAAATCTATACACTGGAGAAGCTGAATTCATAAAAGCTGGTGCACCAGCAACGTTTATTAAAAGTAATGGTGAAACAAAAAAAATATTTGAGACTTCTTTGCCGGTAGGAATTTTAAAAAATATAGATTATTACAATGAAAAAGCTACACTTAAAAGCAAAGACAAAATTATAATGATGTCTGACGGTGTAATTTATCCAGAAAATGAATTAATCAATGATAAAACTATTAAATGGGAAGATAACTCTTCCAAAGAAATTTCTAACTATATTGTAAAAAAATCTCTAGAACATAGAAAAAGCGAAAACGATGACGATATAACAGTATTAGCTATTAAAGTTACATAAAAAGCTACTGTGCCTTACATTTTTTTATAGTACTAGAATGTTAGATTTATTAAGTAAACCAGAAATGCCAGTAAAGAATATTAGCAATGTAACTATAAAAAATCTAAATGCTTAAATAGTAAAATAAACAAGACAAAACAATTTATAAGAAGACTAAAATACAAAATAATAAATATTTGTTTAGGCATTGCCAAAAGCAGATAGATAATATTAAATTATATTATATAATTTAATAATATCTACTGCTTTTAGCACTCCCTTTGTTTTTGATTACACCAAGACATCGAAAAAACGTCTAGTCAAGTATTTGCTTCGTAATTAGCTCTAAGATACAAATATGTCGGATGATTTTCTACATAAACTACTTATTAGTATCAACATCTTTAAAATCAGCATTATAAACATTACCGCTATCGCTACCAGCAGCAGATCCCCCCTGGTCTGTAGCAGCATAGTTGCCGTCAGTTGTTGATCCGCCGGCTGCAGCACTGTTTGCAGCAGATGCAGTCGCATTATTTGCAGCGGCAGCATTTTGATAAAGTTTAGCAGATACCTCGTACAATACTTTCCTTACTTCTTCTGTTTCAGTTTTCATTTTTTCTGAATCATTTTTGGAAATAATATCTCTAAGATTTTTTACTTTTTCTTCAAGCTTTGTTTTATCTGCAGCATCAATCTTATCTCCGCTGTCTTTTAAGAGTCTGTCTATTTCGTAGCAGAGATTCTCAGCCCCGTTTTTAGTTTCAACATCTTCTCGTCTTTTCTTATCTTCAGCTGCATATTTTTCTGCATCCTTAACTGCTTTTTCAATATCTTCTTTAGACATATTAGTACTAGAACTTATAGTAATTTGAGTCTCTTTACCCGTACCCAAATCCTTAGCATGAACATTAACAATACCGTTTGCATCAATGTCGAAAGTGACCTCAATCTGAGGTACTCCGCGCATTGCAGGAGCAATTCCAGCTAATGTAAATAGACCTAAGCTTTTATTATCTCTTGCAAATTCTCTTTCACCCTGAAGTACATTAATTTCTACCTGAGTTTGATTATCTACTGCTGTTGAAAACACCTGACTTTTCTTGGTAGGAATGGTTGTATTACGATCAATAATCTTAGTCATAACTCCGCCGTAAGTTTCAACACCTAAAGATAGCGGAGTAACATCTAAAAGTAAAAGTCCTTTAACTTCACCACCCAAGACTCCAGCTTGCAGCGCAGCACCAATTGCAACACATTCATCTGGGTTTATACCTTTAAATGGATCCTTACCAATAAAAGATTTAACCGCTTCTTGTACTGCTGGTATACGGCTAGACCCACCTACCATTAAGACTTTAGTAATGTCAGATATAGAAAGCCCTGAATCACTAAGCGCCTGTTTTACAGGACCCATAGTTGCCTCTACTAAATCTTTAGTAAGATCATTAAACTTAGCACGGGTCAAAGTCATATCCAAGTGTTTAGGTCCAGATGCATCCGCTGTAATAAACGGTAAGTTTATGTTAGCAGATGTAACCCCAGAAAGCTCTATTTTAGCCTTCTCTGCGGCTTCTTTTAATCTTTGCATTGCCATATTGTCGTTTGTTAAATCTATGCCGCTTTCTGACTTAAAACCAGATACAAGCCAATCTATTATCCTTTTATCAAAATCATCTCCGCCTAACTTGTTATTTCCAGCAGTTGCTAGAACCTCTTGTACTCCATCACCCATTTCAATAACAGAAACATCAAACGTACCACCACCTAAATCGTAGACCATTATTTTTTGGTCATTTTCTTTATCTATTCCATAAGAAAGCGCGGCAGCCGTAGGCTCGTTTATTATTCTTTTAACATTTAGTCCTGCAATTTTACCAGCATCTTTTGTAGCCTGACGCTGTGCATCTGTGAAATAAGCAGGCACAGTAATAACTGCCTCTGTAACCGTGCTTCCTAAATAGCTTTCTGCATCTGCTTTAAGTTTACTAAGGATCATTGCAGATATTTCTTGCGGGGTATAGTCTTTTGAATCTATGTTGACTTTATGATTTGTACCCATTTGCCTTTTTATTGAAGAAACAGTTCTGTTAGGATTAGTAACGGCTTGTCTCTTTGCAACTTGACCCACTAATCTTTCGCCACTTTTTGAAAACGCCACTACTGAAGGAGTCGTTCTGTTACCTTCCGCATTAGGTATAACTACTGGTTCGCCACCTTCAATAACTGCAACACACGAATTTGTTGTACCAAGATCTATTCCTATTGTTTTCGCCATAATTAAAATATCTCCTTTTCCTAAATGATGTAATATATTTTTTGTTAATACTTTCTATTATCAAGTTCGCAATCTTTATGCTTAGAATCTAAACTTATACCACTAAATCTGTAACTTGCTGTTCTTATCATAAACAAAATTCCCACTAAACAGTTTACTTACACACTTTTGCTAGCATTTCTTAATCACTTATTGTTCGATACGCAACTTTTAAGTCTCACATCTCACCTTCACCAACAATGTTTATAACAAGTCTGCATCTCATGACACAATTAGGATAAACAAAACTTCCAAGGAGCAATTCTAACATTGTTTAACTATAAAATGTGTGACCTTTATACGGCAAAACCAACCCCCAATACTAATTTTACATTCTATTAATTTTTTAATACAAAAAATTCCACTAAACGTTTACTTACAACTTTAAAACTTACCTAAACCGAATTTAATACTAACTTATTCTACTAATCAATTTGCGACCTTCACCATTGCGCATCTAACTACTTTTCCTTTAAGTTTATAACCTTTCCTTAGAACCTCAACAACTATATTCTCAGCTAAAGACTCATCGTCAATATGCGAAATTGCTTCATAGTCTTGTGGATTAAAGGTGTCACCCTCAGCTCCAAAAGATTCTATCCCAAGATTTTTAAACGAAGTATTCAACTGACTCACCAAGAGCGATATTCCTTTTTTGTACTCCTCTGGTGCATCACTAAAAGACTTTACAGCAGCATCCAGACTATCTGCAATTGGTAATATGCTGGTCACAGTATTTGTAACGGCGTCCCCGTAGATCAAAAGTCTATCTCTCTCTGTACGTTTTCTGTAATTATCGTATTCTGCAGCCAGACGTAAATATAAATCCTTTTGACTTTCTAGTTCTCTTTCTATCTTTTTAATTTTTTGTTCTATGTCATTTTTTTTATCCCCCATTGTAGAATCAACTTTTTCTTTATCCAAACCTAAACCCCCATAGTCCAACCCATCTTTATCTAAATTACTTGGACTCTCATATTCTTCTAAATGATTTTCATCGACGGCGTTTTCTAGCTCATTTAAATTATTTTTACCCATGATACTAATTTTACTAAGACCTCCATTTCCAAATACTCATGTTCAAATAGTCACTGGAGCATTTATCTAAAAAAGAAGAAAAATATATTAAATTAGATATTGCTATAGAATAATTCATTCTTACAGGCCCGATTATACTAACTCTCCCAGACAAAGATTCAGACTTAAAACGCTTGGAAGAAATTATACTAAATGCACTAAGGCCCAAATTAGCATTATCTCTACCTATAGAAACTGTTATGCAGTCGTCACTTAAAGTATCTTTAGCTAGAAACCTTTTTACAAGATCTTTACTTTTCATAAAGTTTAAAATTGAAAAAAGTTCGCACATGTTAGATAAATCGTCAAACATCCCGTCTGGAATGTCAGAAAACAAATAATTTTCTTTTAGTAAACCTTTAAAAATATCGTACATTCCATCCAAAATCTCAGCAAGGGGCATCGATATTAAGCTGTTTTTAGATATAATTTCATGTATTAAACTTGATGTTATTTCCTCTAGCTTAAGTCCAAAAAGTGCGACATTTAATATTTTTTCTATAAAACCAAGCTCTTTTTCATCTAAACTAAAAGATAAATTAAAAGTTTTATTTCTGATTATATTGCCGGAAAACATAATAAACAGAGATATATATCTATCATTTATACCAACAATTTTTATCTTCTTGACTAACAAATCAGATGTATTTTTTATGTGCAAAAGCACAATACATTTCGTTGCTTTGGAAAGAAAATTTAATAAAGCACTTAGTTTTTTCTCCAAAAAGCCTGTTTCTATTGTTTTAAATTTATTACCACAGTTTTGTATCTGAAAAAAATAGTCTTTAATTTTAGGCTTAAAAAAACGTGCTCTATCAACTATACCGTCAACATAAACTTTGTACCCGGATTCCGACGGAATACTGCCAGAAGAACTATGAATCTTCCTTAAAAAACCTTTAGCTACTAGGCAAGACATATCACTTCTTATAGTAGAAGCACAAACATTCAACTTAAGTACAGCATACACAGTTCCGGAACTTATTGGTTCTCCATTTTTTATATAATTAGCTACAATGGAAGAAAGTATCTTGAGTTGCCTATCTGTGAGCCCTATTTTACTCACCTTCTTTCCCTTAAATTAGCAGTCTATTAGTTTAAATGCCAACAACCTCTGAATTACTATTTTATATTAGTTTTTTTTGTGTGTCAATGTTATACTTACCTAGCACGGTAGTGCTAAAAATAAAAATGTAACCTTATGAACATCACGTCAAAAAAGATTCTAAAAAATAATTCTTCAGTAACGTTTTCACTTTTTTTATTTAACCACCTCTGCAAAAACACTTACTCATTAGGGTTTATCACAGCCATACGTTTTAGCAACTTTATCTATAACTTTTTCTATGGTAACCTGAGATGGTCGGTTATTATTTAAAATATTGGAATTTGCAGACTAAGTGGTTATCATTCTCGGGGGTATCACTATTACGAGGGTAGTACACTTTAAGTTTTTTACCACACCTTCTAACTGACAAATATTGTTTTTTACTTTTTTGAAATAAAGTTAAACGGCATTTTAGGTTTAAGAGAGTTATGAGAAAGAATTTAAAAAAAGATTATTTACAGTTTTTGAAATTTGGATTAGTTGGTGTCTTTAATACGATTATATCTACCGTCGTTACGTATGGTCTTTTAATTATATTTAATAAATTCAATCTTTTCTTTAAGATTTTGAATGTACAGGTCATAATTTCATCTTTTTTAGGTTTTTCGGTTAGCTTTATAAACTCATACTACTGGAACAGTAGATTAGTGTTCAATACGTCATCCAATAAATTTTTTAGTAAAAGCTTTCTAAAAAGTTACTTTTGCTATTTTTTAACATGGGTAATTTCTTATGTTGCTACTGCAGTTTTTGCAACCGTATTATGTTTACCAAAATTTTGGATTCCTTTGTTTACACTTTTTTTTACTGTTCCACTTAACTTTTTGGCAAATAAATTTTGGGCTTTTAGGTAAAAAAATGAAGAGTAACATTCTATAGATATCATAAAAAATAGCATATTAAAAATTTGTAAATAGTTTAAAAATATAAGTTAGTGCTAGTAACACATGAACAAAATGATATAGAATTACTAAAGTCTAATAGACAGTTTGATATTTCATCTATTTAGAGGTGTTAAAAACAAAAATTAATTGGTGATTGTTTTTTATCTGGTGCTCATAAGGTCTTACTTGTTAATTTATTTATTTCTATAATTGTAAAATGGTATAAATTTATTGATCAGGAAAAAAGTATAATAGTTATATTACATTTTACACACTCGGTATTACTAAATTTTAATAGATAAACCGAAACTCTGCCACTTTAGAGATAGCTAAACCACAAAATTAAGTTAAAATTTTTGTTAAAAATTGGTTTTTTGAAGCTTTTTTAACGTGATGTTCGTAAGGTATTGTCAAATTATCTGATTTCTACACTCAGAATAACCTAATTGACAGACGAAAACAAAAAATTATTTCAACAACTCTCATCACAGGCACTAACATTCTCATGTACACTGGAATCATTACTAATAACTACAGACAAAATGTAAAAAAATGCCAGCGCGTCGACTGTCAAAAAGCTGAAAGTAATATAAATTAAACTACTATCGCCAACAATATTTGCCAAGTTAGATAAATCAAACTTACAATCAAGCAACGTTCTAGAAATATATATTAGTACAAACATAGCCGCAGAATAACCATACAGTCTCAAGTGATTTTCTTTTTTCGAATCTTCCCTATTTGCCAAACACTTAGCATGATTAAGCAAAAACAATGATAAAAAGACCGTCGCTAAAACATCCGAAAGTTCCCAAGCAACATTTGAAACAACGTGATACCTAAGAAAAATACCGATGCTTCTTGCCGCACCCCAAGCTACAGGTAACACAGCCAAAAGTTCATTGTTTACAAAAAGATTTTTACCAATTCCATAACAAACACCTGTTAAAACAAAAATTACACCTGCTGCACTAGCAAAGATGCCTTCAGCAAGCGGATAAAAATTACGAACTCCAGAAATATATTTTTGCAGAATCATAACACCGTTTGCAGAAACAAAAACTCCTAATAATACAGAAATTATTGCAACAAACCTGCTCCTACAAACTAAAACACCTTTAAATGGCCTTTTATCACAAATTTCTTCACCGCAGTCGCAATTCAAATTACTAATGTTTGGAAAAAATTTCGAACATAATCCCATAACAACAAAACCCACAACATTAAAAAAAAAGCAAAAAAACTCAGAACTAAAAAAGTCAGATGCAACCTCACCTGGTCTCATAAATTGGTAAAGCCTAAAAAACAGTGTGCCAAATGCACATAACAAAAATACAGCAAGAGAAATATGCTTCGCTTTCATACAAGACACTTAACTCCTCAAATTTAATACTGAACCAAACACAGATAACAAATTTCAAAGACTTTTATCAAAAATAAAATTGATATATTAGAGCAACCTAATTCTATTGAATGGATTATAAATAACCAAAGCCTTACCCATTATGTCTTCTTTTCTAATTAAACCTATACCATCCCAACGACTATCCGAAGACCCTAATCTATTATCCCCCATACAAAAATACATATTGTTTGGTATCACATCTGGATAATTCCAGTTACCACCATCACTATACCGTCCAAAAGTTTTCCCCCCATCCTTTATGTAAGTCTCATCCAAAAGTTTATCGTTAACCCACACTTTTCCAGCATCTAAATCTATTTTGAACTTATCTCCAGCCTTAGCTATTACTCTCTTTATAATGTTTTTGTTAAGGTGTCCGGGATCTTTGATCGTTACAATATCACCGCGCCGTGGTTCATACATCAAGTGCCAAACAAAAAGTTTATCGCCATTTTCTAGAGTGGGCAACATCGAAGACCCGCTCACATCAAATTTCATTAACATAAAAGTACAAACTATCGAAACTATCGCAAAGGTGCAAACGGCAATATCCGCCAAATCAAAGGCCCACTTTACTAGTCTTTCCCAACTAGAAGTTACTTTATCATTCATAATTTTCAAACTTCCTTCTACTAAAATTAACTAATCTTCTCCTTAACCTTAGCAGCTTTACCAACCCTATCTCTTAAGTAATAAAGTTTCGCTCTTCTTACTTTACCTCTTCTTATAACATCCACACTAACCACATTTGGTGAATGTAAAAGAAACACTTTTTCTACACCAACGCCGTAAGAAATTTTTCGTACAGTAAAACTTTTTGAAATACCACTACCATTTTTTGCAATAACCGTACCTTCAAACACCTGAACTCTTTCTTTCTCGCCCTCTTTTATTTTTACACCAACCCTAACAGTATCGCCAACTTCAAAACTCGATACCTCAGTTTTTTCAAATTTACTCGTAATCAAATCTAAAGATTTCACCTTACACCTCTGCAATCAAAAACTCAATTTTAAATAATTTTTATCCCTAAATAGAACTTTCGCATTTTAGCATAATTTTTATTTCTTTGCAACATAAAATTATTGGTAAACTTAAACTAAGAGAAAATAAAATTAATAACAATTATTGTTTAAAATTCTTTATTTTGATCTAATCAAACGTACTTATACACAAAATGCTTTCTTAAAACGTGAATTATTTGTTAGCGAGTAATAAAGAACAACTATAAAAAAATTAAAATAGTATGTTATTAAATTATTTTAGAGAAATAAAAGGAGATATATTAAAAATTGACATTAGAAAAAATAAATAACAAAAAAATTTTAGTCACTCTTTCCAAAGAAGAAACAGAATTCTTAAATACTACTTTTGAAAAATTGGCACTAAACAATATTAGTAATAAGTTAAAACAATTACTAAAAAAGATAAATATAAAAAAAGAAATAAACAACCTTATTCATGGACCTAGATCTTGCTTTAATGTGGAACTTTTGATGAAAAACGATAAATATTCTATTTTTATAACTTATGAAACAAATGATATTAAAAATCATAAAAAATTTTTTTTAGTAAAAAAAGAAACAATCCCATATGTATTTAAGTTTAAAAATCTTAACGATTTTATGGATCTTTCAAAAAAATTAAGTAAAAAAAACTTTAAAATAAATAATTCATTGTTTATGTATAAAAAAAATTACTACAGCGTTCTATATTTTAAAAATGCAACAATACCAGATTTTGAAAAAATTACACTAACTGAACACGCAAAATTTATAGGTAAAGGATGGACACTTGCAGCAAAAATCTTAGAATTTGGAAAGGAAATTGTAAAAGACAACGCAATACTAAATTTTGGTAAATTTTTGTAAATGACCAATATAAAATACTTTTTAAATAAAATTGAAAACGACCGGTAAGCTAAATATAATCAAAATTTTAATAAAATAAGAGAAGTATAGATCAATAGCGTTATAGAAAAAATTAAAAAAATGTTAAAAATAAATTTATCAAAAAATGTTATTATTTTTTACTACAATTTGGTCGTTTAAATTATTTTACATCTTAATTATGCATTAACTTAATTTATATACTGAATATAAATTAAGTAAACAAAACAAATTTTATAAATCTAAAAAATGAATAAGTAATAAATTTTGCACCAACATAAATTTTCGGCAGTGCAAAAACAAGTGGATTAACAGATAACACCATATAAACATCACGTTAAAAAAGATTCCAAAAACCAATTTGTTAGTAAAAATTTCTACCTATTTTTTGGATTTAATACCTATTAAGAGTCAAAATATCAAACTGTCTATTAAGATTTAGTACTGCCCATTTGCAACATTAATTGCTATATCTTTAAATTTTATTTTGAAACTTTTACTTTCTAAGGCAGCTAATCAAAATACCATTATAAAAAAACTCTAGAGCTCAAATGAGCCTAGAGCTAACACTGCAGATTTTTAAATTGTTGTTATTAAATTAAATACAACAGCTCTTACATATTGTGATTAGCTTGATACGTAGTAATTTCTTTAAGTGATGGATTTTTATCGTTAGCGTGCTTCCTAACAGCTTCATCTATAGCCTGGTTCTGAGAAGCCATGTTAATGTTCTGTCCATGCTCTAAGCTACTAGCATATATTTCTTGTGCTAAATTCTCCATCTCAGGATCATCATAATGTAACTGCTCTACTGAATGTGTAGGCTGATTATAAATGCCACCAGAAGCCTTATTTAATTTTTCGTTACTTAAACTATTTTTATTTTTCATAATTAAGTTCCTCCTTAATTTATTACACCTACATCTCTACCGATTTGGGTCATTGTAGTTGAATCTTTTTTTGCTTCTCTATTGGTATTGTAAATATCATTCAAAACTTCAGCCTCTACTGTACGTCTTTGGTATTCTTTAAGTTTCTCATTTAATGCTTTTATTTGAGCATCTTTAGAGGAAAGTGCCTCTTTTATTCTTGCTTGTTGCTCATCACTAAGGATAATGTCAGCTCCACCTGACGCTGTGTTTAATTGTTCATCATTTAAACTATTTTTGTTCATTTTTATTATCTCCTTTCCGCTACCATATGTAACTTAAAACCCTAAGCTATTCATAAAGTTATTTCCTTCTTTTTGTGCTGCTATTGCCTTATTTCTGGCAGAATCCAACTCGTTCTTTAAATTATTATTTTGACTTATTAAACTTTTTTCTGCATTTTGTAGTCTAACATGTTCATTACCATAGGCTCTTAACGTACTTGTGTCGTCATTTTTTAGGCCAGGAAGAGTTTTCTTCAAAATTTTTTCTCTTGTCAATCCTCCTGCAGCTTCATCAAGCTTTCCGTTACTTAATTCGTTTTGACTATTCATATTTTTATTCTCCCTTCTTTATAAATTACTAAGAAGCTTATTTTTACAGCTTCTGTGGATATTTTAGCGTATTTTCTTAAAAAAGTCAACAATTTATATATTTTTTATACAAATTAATTAAAAGTTTACATTTCAAATAAGGATCTATCTGATTAATTTTTGCTGAACTAATTTGTACTGACAAACTATATAATTTAGAAATAATTGTTACTATAACCTACATCATCAGATTTTATACGTTATTAAACTCTGTATTTATTAGCTTTTAAATAAGAATTGTAGGAAAGTAATAGAAATCTTTTTAGCAGGCAGTACTAAATCAAAATACACAGTTTGATATTTTGTCTCTTAATAGGTATTCAAAACAAAAAAATTAGTGGAATTTATTACTGAAAAATTGGTTTTTAAATTTTTTTAATTTGGTATGCACAAGGCATTATTTGTTAATCTACCTACTTTTAGCACTACCTTTTAGTAAATGAAACATCTTAATAACTCTTTTAAAAATACTAAACTTCAAAAAATTAAACTTTTGGGCCTAAAATTAAGAAAATTTTCCTAATATTTAAATTTTTATCGGCACAAGTTGTTGCTTGCTTTGTAACTTAGAATAAAGTTCGCAAAATTTACATAACCAAAGTTCCATTATCTGAAGTTATAATTACATATATCTGCTCTTCTAAAGCAGTTTGAGCATTAACATAAACTAATACTTTTTCCTTGTTTATCCCCTCGCATTCAAAAGCATAACAAAAAACTTCATTTAGTCCTGAAGTCGGTATTATGGCCTTACTAGAATTTTTTATAGTTAAATTTTTACTTACACTTTCTTTTGCTTTTTCTAAAGGTATTATATTTTTAGGTAAAGATCTTTCCGTGTGGTTCATCAAATAGCCTGTAGCATTAAAATTTAAAATTTCTCCTGTGTCTAAAGCAACACTTATTTTTATTAAATCTGGATAATATATAACATTTTCTTTAGTAAATGCATAGTTTATAGTACATATGCCATTATCTGTGATGTAATAGCTTTCTTTCATATCATTAATATTATTTTTACTCATAAATTCTTTGGCTATGTTTTCAGCATCTTTATAACTAAGTTTTATTTCATTTACGTCTTTATTTTTTAAAATATAATTTATATATCCGCCGTTTTTAGTTACAGAAACTTCATATGAATCTTTAATTTTAAATTTATAAGTCGGTAAATTCCCAGAGCTTTCTGAAATATATCTAACGTCGCTTTCGTTTACACCTAGAAAACTCGAAACTTTTTTTATTGCATCGTTTTTAGATATTTCTTCTTTTCCTTCTAAAAATTTAGACTTCATCTTTAAAATATGGTCTGAAAATGGCCCATCATAGATTAGTGTTGGGTAACTAGTAAATTGATTATTTAAATCTTTAAAACTGGATGCTACACTAGAACTATTATTGTTGCTATCGTTTTTATGCTCGCCCAACAGACTTATATTATCTTTATTAGAATCTAAATTTGCCATTAAGTCTTTTACAGCAGTATTAACTGTTTTAGCATACTCTGCTAAAGATCTTAAATTATCAAGTTCAGCTTCGGTAATATTTTCTCCTTTAGATATCTTACTTGAAAGATAATTTGAAAAATCTCCGACTTGAGCTATAAACTTATTAATGTTAATTAAATTTTCAGATGAACTATTCGGTAGTTGCTCTAAAGCAGTTTTTGCACCCGCAGATTGCACCATTAATTTTGAGGCGAGTCCTTGTTGTTGAGTCTTTGTATTTGCGTATATTCCTTTTTCTAAACTAACCTCTATGTTAGATATATAAGATGAAAGTTCATTTAAATTTCTTAAGTAACTATATTCAAGTTCAGTTTTATACTTCTTGGCTGCTGCATTGCCAGTAATAGAAAAAATAGATAAAACTGTAATTAAAAATATAATAAAACTAATTATTTTTATGAATGTTTTTCTAGTTATTGAACGTCTAGCCATAAAAAGATCTCCAAATAAAGATAAATAGAGTTATTAATATAGGTATTTTTTGCACTGTTTAAGTTAGTTATTCATTATTTTTAATATTAGAAATTAATTTTTAAAAGGAGGTAAAATAAAATTTTTAAAGAAATATATTTAGATAATGCAGCTACGACAAAAGTAAGCAAAAGTGCTATAGAAAAAGCTGCATATTTAATGAACGAAGTTTATGGTAACCCTTCTTCTTTGCACAAAAAAGGGTACTTAGCACAAAAAGAAATTGAAAAAACAAAAATATCGATAGCAAAATTATTAAATATAGAAGATGAAAACGATATTTATTTTACTTCTGGTGGCACAGAAGCTAATAATTTAGCTATTTTTGGTGCATGCAATGCTCTAAAAAAAAGAGGTAATAAAATAGTAACAACAGCGATAGAACATTCGTCTGTTTATAGTGTATTTAAAGCTCTAGAAAACAATGGTTTTAATGTAATTTATTTAAAACCAGATATTTATGGGAAAATAGATGAAAATAAAATAATAAATGCAATAGATAATAACACAATACTAGTAAGTATTATGATGGTTAATAATGAAGTAGGTTCAATATTGCCAGTTGAAAAAGTAAGAAATATACTGAAAATAAAAAATTCATCTGCAATATTTCATGTAGATGCTGTGCAGAGTTTTGGTAAAATACCGGTAGACGTAAAAAAAATAAAACCAGATTTGTTAACGATTTCTGCGCATAAGGTCCATGGGCCAAAAGGAATAGGTGCATTATATAAGAATAAGAAAGTAAAAATAATTCCAAGAACTTTTGGAGGCGAACAGCAAAATAAAGTTAGACCAGGTACCGAAGCAGTACCAATAATTGGAGCATTTGGTGCATGTGTCAATGAGATAAGCTTAGAAAGAAATTATGAACACGCAAAAAAACTAAAAGAATATTTGATTGAATCTTTAGCTTTTATTAAAGGAATAGAGTTAAATTCAGGGTTTGACTCATTAGCGTATATTGTGAATTTTTCTGTAAATGGCATTAAAGCTGAAACTATGATTAATTTTTTATCTAACAGAGGAATATACGTTTCAGGAGGTTCAGCTTGTTCTAAAGGTAAAAAGAGTCGAGTGCTTAAAAATTTAGGTCTTAGCGATTCCAGGATAACCTCTGCTTTAAGAATAAGTTTTTCTAAATACAACACAATAGATGATATAGACACGCTTTGTTTAGCCCTTAAGGAAGGAATAGGTAGCCTAGTTAGGTATAGATAGTTTCAGTTAAATTTAGTGTTTGACTCATTACTATACTAGCTAGAGTACATTGTGGGTTTACTTTATATATGAAATTAAAACCGAAACTATGATTAATTTTTTACCTAACAGAGGAATATATATTTTAGGAGGTTCAGCTTGTTCTAAAGGTAAAAAGAGAGTCGAGTGCTTAAAAATTGGGTCTTAGCTATTGTTATGATTTAGCAAGAATTCAATTTTTTCGGAAAACTTGCATTTTTTTATGAGATATAAGAAAAATTCTAGTTTAGTTTTATTAGGCGTATTTACTTTGGGAATTACCCAAAGCTGTGTGGTAGTTGAGGCCTTACCAGAATCCTCGGCGGATTTAGCAAACGAAAGTAATAGTGAAAGTAAGCAGCAAGATATTGATGTTAAGCAAGGGACAGATGTTAAAAGTGTAGATTCAAAAGATGAAAGTTTTTTGTATATTAATGATGATAAAAATACAGAAAGTATATCTAGAGTCCCAAAAGCTATATTTTGGGGGGAGGTATAGCCGGTGGTGCCGGGCTTTTAGTGCCTGTTGCTATTGTTGTTAAAAAAATGCTGGACTCAAAGCGAAGTGTAGACTCAGAACAAGCTAATAGTAATGAAATTAACGACGACTCTGAACGTAATAAAGAAATTAAAAAATCCGGATATTCAAAAAGAAAAAGTTGATAATCAGGATTCTAAGGATGAAGTGAAAAGTCCGGATTCAAAGTCCATTCTTTTACCCTTATTCATTGTGTTTGGTATAGCGGTGGTAGTTGTTATTGGTTGTTGTTATTGTTTATTTTTTTGTGTGCAAAGGTAGTTACGCAAAAAAATATGTAGATAAAACTGTGCGTATTAAACTTGGCCTGATTGATAGTGATATAGTATCACTAGATGTTGCTATAAGGTTTCGCCTATCAAATGATTTTAACAATGTAAGTTTGGTAAAACCTTGAGTAAGAGGAGTAATAGAAATTTACACAAAGATGAAGGGAAAAAATGGTAAAATGGCATGGAAGTTCGAAACATTAGTTGAAGCACTTAAAAATAATAGTGTAAGTTTTGTAACAAAATTGTTGGAAATTTCTGATGATTATTTTAATAAATTGTTTTCTAAAAAGTATATATATGCAGCGATAGTGTTGTTAAAAAGAGAAGAGTTTCTTGGAAAGATTTTTTATAATGGGCTTCAAGAAGAAACAAAAAAACTTTTTTCTGCACTTATTTGTGCTAAAAATTGTAATAATCTTGAAAAATTATTAGTTTTTGCTCAAAAAAAGGTATTAGTCTTACTCCAGGAATTGTTAATAATTGTACAAGCAATGAAGACAAGCTCCGAGTTATGGATCGTCTGTTAAAACATGAAGATTTTTTCTTAGTAGTTTAGATTTTCTATTTTTTAAAGGTTAAAGTGATGTTGGCTTAGTAGAAGACGTTATTGGTGAATATGGACTTTGGAAGCAGAAACAACAAGAAGTAAATAATAAACTAATATTGAATGAAAACTAAACCACAAATTGTACAGATGTAACAAACCCAGTAATTACTAAAGAGTCTTTTGTTAAGCATTTTATTTCTAAGTTTCTACCACAGAATATGGTTATCATATTCTGCATGTTTAGTTTAACTAAATTTTTTTCGTATTGAATAATTCCTCTGCAACCTTCAACGTTTATCTCTCTGTTGGAGTTTATTTCATAATAACTTCCGTCTTTAATAACGCTTAGTGGGATATCCGACTTCTTTGCAAAATTACGTAAATTATCTTTTAGCTTGGTTTTTTTATTATTCATTTTGCAAGTTTTTTTGAAAAACATATAAAAAGATCACCTGTTTTAAAAAATAAAAATATTTTTTTAAAGTTATTTTAATATTATTAATAAATTTAAACTTTACTCCATACATATTACTAATAGGTGGACAAAATGTTTAAATTACTAAAAGTTAAAAAACTTAAAAATGTATTGCTTATACCCATTTTTATTTATGTATTTATATCTTTATTTTTATACACAAACTCCATACGTGATGGCATAAAACAAGGATATTATTTTTGTTTAAATTTATTAATACCGTCATTATTTTTATTTATGGTATTTTCGCAGTTAATATTAAATTTAAGATTAAATAGAAAATTAGAAAATTTTTTTAATAAAATAACATTCAAACTTTTTAAATTACCTGGAATTTGTGCTTTACCTATATTAACAGGCTTAGTTGGAGGATATCCGGTTGGCGCCACTAATATAGATACTCTTTTAGAAAAAAAGTCAATTACAGAAAAGCAAGCGGAATTTTTGGCTTATTTTTTAGTAGGAGCAGGACCTGCTTTTATTGTTAATGTAGTCGGAGTATCTTTATTCGGTAGTAAATTTCTGGGAGTACTTATTTTTTTATCACAGTTAATGGCATCTTTAATTTTAGGGATTATTATTTCTAATTTTTTTATGTTCAAAAATTCAGAAAAAACAAATTTTAGTTTACAAAACTTAAGACCAAAAGAAAAATTTAACTTTACTAAAACTTTAATTTATTCTGTTAACAAAACGTCTAAAAATCTTTTTTATATGTGTTCTTTGGTTGTATTTTTTTCTGCTTTAATAAATATTTTAAAAAATTTTATATCTATTAGGTTTATTTCTGAATTTTTAAATTTTCTAAATATAAACAAAACTTGGTTAAAAGTTTTCATCTCTATATTGTTTGAGGTAACCAACGGTTGCTCTTTATGTATAGAGAATCACTTACCAATATTTTTTACAATATTTGCTATTTCCTGGGCTGGAATAAGTGTTCATGCACAGATATTTTATATATTGAAAAATTTAAAATTTTCCAAAATTAAATTCATGTTTTTTAGAATAATTCATTCTATACTCTCTACGACTATTTTTTATATATTTTTATTATTTGTTACAGATAACAAAAAAGTGGCCATAATAAATAAAATTAACAGAGTGTGTGTTTCTTCGTTTAGTTGTGCACCATATAGTTTCTCTTTATTAATTTTGTGTGTATGTTTTTTATTTACCCTTACAGATGCCTTAAAAAAATACTTTTATGATAAAAAAGTAAAGGTGTTAAATTATAAATAAAATATCTAAGTAGTAAAATTATTAATGGTTTTTAATAAGTAATAGTATTAAATATATATACGTAAAACAAAATTACAATTCATAAACAAAAGATTTAAATTTTTAATTATTTAAAATTTTTTTGGTTGCCAGTAATTCCTTAATGCAAACTAAGTATTGGTGTAACAATGAAGTTCTATGCTCAAGCAGTATAAGATATACGCTTTTTCAATAAATCTTTTTGCCTATTAAAATAAGATTATAATATGTCATAAATATGTTTTTACCGCTGCTAATTAATTAACAAATTTATTGTTTTTGTTAGACATATCAGTAAATTCTTTATCTGTATTAAATATATAATTATTAATTTAATTTATTTTAAAAAAATTAAATTAATTTTATTTGATTTGCCAAAAGAGTCAAAATCTTGACACAATATCAAAAATTTGTTAGAATAATAGTCATTAATTATAGTTTTGTAAATTTCTGTGTTTACTTCTTTTTAGGTTAAATTTTTATTTAGGATATATATATATATATATATATATGATTTTTTGTTCAAAATTTATAAAAACAATGACCAGCAGCGCTTTACTTGCTGGTGTTGCGTCTTCGTCTTTTGTTAGTGCTTATGACACGAAGTTGCGTCGTGGAATGTCTTGTAATGAAGATAAAGATATTAGTTCTAATGGCAGTCAATTGGAAAATTTAGCTAATAAAGATGTCACTAACGGTGATTACGAGAATTTATTTGAAGATGATGAACTCGATAATGATGAAGATAATCGTAGAGTTCATAAAGATAATATTTCACACGGGAGTAGTTACAAAGATACTGATAGCGTCGATAAAGTACCGACAGTTAATAAGCACGAAGCTGAGATTAGTAAACTAAAAGATAATAAGCCATCTTCAAAAACTGATTTATTAAAAAGTTTGGACTTTAAAACAGTCGCTTCAATAATTTCTGCTTCATCTTCTATTGGTATTTTAAGTGGTCTTAGCAAAAAGCTATATTTTGATAAAAAAGTGAATCCAACAAAGCCTGATGAGCCGGAGCCCTATATACAAGACGATGATAAAAACAAAGATAATCCAGACCCTAATGAAAAAGAGAAGAAAAAAGAGGAACCGGAACCTCATATAAAAGACGATGATAAAAACAAAGATAATCCAGACTCTCATAAAAAAGAGAAGAAAAAAGATGAACCGGGTCCTTCACCGGATAATCTGGAAAACAGAAACTCTAATAAAAAATACAAATGGATTACTTTAGGTTTTTTTGGATTTGTAGCATTAGTAGTTATGTTTTTCTATAGGAACAAATTTATAGGATTTTTAAGTAGATTCGTTGCAGCGATGTATATGAAATATTTTGGAGTAGATAAGTTCGTAAAAAACTATGATATTCTTTCCTACAATTATGATGAATGCAAAGGTTTGTTTAAAAAAATTTTGAGTAATAATGATTTTAATAATTGGGAACGAGCCTATTGTTCGGAATATATGAAAGAAAAGGGTCCGCTCAAATACCTAGATTACTTTAGAAATGATGCGTATGCACAGAATAATTGGAAAGAAGTATACAAAATTGCTTTTGGAAAAGATATAGATTATGATATAGCCGAAAAACTTATTTACAGACACAAACATGATTACAAAAATTATATAGAAAAATACCCTAATAATTGGTGGGAGCTGTATACTGAAGATTACTTAAAATTTTTGGAAGCGGACAGCGAAGAAATGAATTATGTTGTAAGTTTGATTTTGGAAATTTATTATAAAAATCCAAATTTATATCTTAGTGATAGTTTTGACAATTTTGTTTATATAATATTTCCCCGTGCTGCTGACTATTATATTTTTTGGTTCAGTAAATTAGCAAAAGAAGAGGAAATCGCGAAAAGCGTAGAATTAAGCCAAGATGGACATTTTTTAGTAAAGGATGAAAATACTGGGAATACTGTCACATTTAAGTATCTTTTTTCACTTCTTGAATTAGCGGGAGTTTATCCAACTTCTAATTTTAGTATTAGCCTGTCAAAGTTTAAAATTCCTGGCTATGAACTATCTTATAATTTCTTTAAATATTTTTTATACATCGACGATCCTGATGACGCCTTTATAAGTACTATGTTAATTCCTGGTTTCAAAATATCTGAAAAGGCAAATGAGGCTATTAGTTCGTTAGAAAATTTAGTTTTAAAGTTAAATTCAATAAACTTTGAGAATTCAGTTAAAGAACAACTTTTTCTTAATCGTAATAAATTATCAAACTACTTTAAAAATATTTTGGCTGATCATAAATATTTTAAAACATATATAAAAAAAGATAAGAAAATTAATGGGAGAGACGTAGACGGAGAAAAAAATTTAACTTATGACGAAGCTAATGATATTCTTAAAGCTGTTAAAAGTAAAATAGAAAACAATAATAACAATAATAATATTCCGAAAATTGATAGCCAATCAAATAATTTTTTAAACCAGTAATTAAAAGTGATTTACTTTATTGAAAAAATTAAGATAAACAGGTAACTTTAGGTTGTGTTGTGCTAAAAATGCGTAGGTAACGCAAAGTTACGCTTTTTTGACATGAAAATTGAACATTTAGTTGTTTCAAAACCTTTATACCTGATTTCCTATACTTAGGTCTATTTTTAATTTCTTTATCGTCACACATTTTTGTTATTTTTTATTTTTAAAATACTCTATAATTTAACTTATCTGTCCGTTTTTTAGCGCTGCCTATATGTCCCCTCCATTGAAAAATGAAACTTTTTTGCAATAAAATTAAACATATTTGTAAATTAAAACAAGGTACGAAAATGATTTTTGAAAGTTTAGGTAATCTTTTTTCTTACGAGTTTATAAGAAACGCATTTTTTGCAGGAATATTCATATCTCTTGGTTTTTCTGTTTTAAGCCCAATTTTACTAATAAAAGATTGTACTCTTTTAGGGCACGGGCTTTCGGATGTAGGGTTTGCGACATTTAGTATAGCATCGGTTTTAAGTTTATCGCCTATTTTTGTTTCTATACCTCTTATGATGATAGTATCTTTTTTTATAATTTGTTTTAGTCATAATAAAAAATACAATGCAAGCTCTTTAATTGCTGTATTTTCTACTGCGGCGTTAGCTATTGGTATTACAGTAGCTTCCTTAAACAAAGGTATTAATTCCACTATTTACAGTTATATGTTTGGTTCTATTTTTTCTGTTAGTAAAAAGGACTTAATTTTAAGTATAGTAGTAAATTCTGTTGCTGTTTTAATTTTTATTTTGTTTTACAACAAATTTTTTCTCATATCTATTGACGAAGATTTTGCAAAATCTAGGGGTTTTAAGGTAATTTTTTACAAATTGTTGATCTCATTATTGATAGCATCGGTTACAGTTTTAGGCATTAAACTGGTTGGAACATTACTAGTTTCCAGTTTCATGTTATTTCCAGCTTTAATTTCTAAGAAGATGGCTAATAGTTTTAAAAGTTTAGTTTTATTTTCCTTTGTTTTTTCTGTTTTAAGTTTTACTAGCGGTATTCTGACATCTTTTATATTTAATATTCCAACAGGTGCAAGTATTGTATTTGTAAATGTTGTTTTAGCTTTTATATTAAGTATTTTGAAATCAATTAAGAAAAATTGTAAATACATTAACTAAAAATTATAGTTGATTTTTGTTGCTTTTCTAAGATCTTTTTGTTATAATTTCGCTATGTAATAAATTCCCCATCGGTTTTATAAATAGAGGTTGCGGATATGAACAAAAATAAAAAATCAGCATTATTGCTGGGTATTTTTGGTGTTGGGCTGGTATCATCTAGTTTAGTTAGTGCTAACAAAGAAACGAAGTATTCAGAAAAGAGTAGTTTTGTTAGGAACTTTAAAGATTTAAAAAATACTGAAGAATATGATTATGATGAAAATACTAATTATAGTGAGGAAAAAGGGACTAGTGAAAATAAAGGTGGATTAATAGAAAATGTAAAAAGCTTTTTTAGTAGCTCCGTTTTTGTCAAGGCAGCTTCAGCGACAGCAGTTGCTGCTACAACAGGGGGACTTTCTTACTATGTTTTGAATACAATGGATAAAAAAGCTAAAAGGGACGATATATTATATAAAAGAAGAGTCGATATTAAAGGGTACAATTCAATGATTAACGACATAAGTAAATTAAATAAATTTCTTGCAACTGAGCCAGCTTGTGTAACTATTGAATATAAACCTACTGTGGTTGTAGGGGATTTACATTTTAATAATGATGTAGCTTCTTTTATTAATAGTTACTTTGGAGAGAAAAAAGAAAATTTAAAAGCTAAGGTAGAGCAGGGTTATAACTTAGTTTTTTTAGGAGATATAGTAGACAGAGGATTTCAGGCTAAAAATGGTGGAGACTACAATGAAACCAATCCAGAAATTAAAAAAAGCAATGCTAAGTGGAGACTTAAAACATTAGGGATAATTATGGATTTAAAGAACAAATACCCCGATAAAGTTACTATCCTAAGTGGGAATCATGAAAATGGTGGCTGTGGTAGTTCTAACTTTAAAGAGGAATTAAAAACGGTATATGGAGAAAAAGAAGGAGAAGAAATTTTCAAAGCTGCTAATGATATGTTTAAGAATTTACCAAAATGTGCAGTTTTAAAGCAAAAAGATAATAACGGTAGAAATATAAACACATTTCTTGTTCATGGATCTGTGCCTAAGACACGTGGAATAGACAATATAGTAGAAGAGATGAGCAAATTAGATAATAAGGAAAAATATTCACTAAGAGATTTTGACCCTAACTATTATTTTAACTTTAAGCACAAAGATAAAATTCCAAAGTGTGATGTTTATACTATGCTTTGGAACGACTATGTTGGAGAAGAAAAAACAAAATATAATACTGCAAGAGCAGGTGGATATGAGGATGATCTTTACCTTATTATAGGAAAAGAAGACCTAAAAAAGTTTAAAGATGCAAATAATATTCAAAGAGTTATCAGTGCACACGACCATAGTATCGGGGGCTACAAGGATGTAAATGGTGATGGCACGTATATAAAGGTTGTTTCTACTCCTTGGCATACCAAAGATATTAACTATCCTGGTTACATTTTAGACGTAGATAAGCACGGAAATATTAATAAAGTTGAAGTAGCAGAAAATAGTTAATGTAATTTTTAAATTAAATAGTGTCTTTATTTTTTAGTAAATATATAAAAGTGTGCAATCAGTTTTGTTTATAAAACCAGTTAGAGCTGTTCCATAGTCAGCATCAAAAAGCGCTCTCACAGGATTTTGTGTTCTCAGCTGACTCTCATAGGTGGCAGTGTTAAAGAATGAATTGATATGTTAAAATCAAAGGTATGAGAAAATTTGAAATAGCTTAAAGCAAAGGTCAATAACAAAATTAAAAATAGATCTAATTTAAGCTTCTAATTAGTGTACTTTCACATGAAAGTATTGCTTTTGGTCAAAAGCCCTCTAAAAAATTTAAAATTTAATTTTTCTGTTCATGGACCATAATTTCATATTATTTATGCATTTTTAGCACTACACAACCTAAAGTTAGCTGTTTACTTTAATTTTTTCAGTAAAGTAAATCACGTTTAATTACTAGCTTAAATATTTATTTCTTTGATATCATCAACTATTAGAATATTATCTTTTATTTTACTTTTAACAGCTCTAAGAATATTATTAGCTTCGTCATAAGTTAAAAATTTATTTTTGCCTTTATCATCTTTTTTTTCGAAGCCTTTAATTAAACGTAAACATTCAAAGTAGTCCAATAATTTAGTTGTTTACTTATTCAAATAAGAACTGTTCACAAAAAAATAAAACGATACAGAAAAAATAAAGTTTAATTAAATTACTCTTTTAACCTTTAAATCTTGGTATTGTTTTAGATTTATTTATAAACTTAAAATTTAAAAATTTGTTATATCTTAAAAACATTAATATTGTTACAAGTTTATTTGACACTTTTAATTTTTATATATGTTTTAATATGTGTTAATAAAATTAAACAAAATAATATTTTTAAATATAAATTCTGTTTATTTCCAAAAATATACACTCTTAACAATAATAATTTTTAAATTCCATTAAGTTATGTCTTTTAATTTTTATGCGATGCATCGCTCGCTATAAAACTACGTGTTATGGCAGTGCTAAATCGTAATGGATAGTTTGATATTTTATCTATATAATGGGATATTTAAAACGACAAAATTAGGTAAAGATTTTTACCGAAAAATTGGTTTTTGAAGTCTCTTTTACTGTAATATTCATAAGGTATTATTTATTAATTTTAGCACCGCCCGCGTTATGGTGAGCTAGATTAATTTTTGCTTTACAAAAATATAAATAATGGTAAAATTAGGCAGTTTAAGTTTTCAGTTTGTTTTTTAAATATCATGTAGTTATATTATGTAAAAAAAGTGAGAAAAAATATGAATTTTATACATCTCATGTTAGAGACTTTAGGTAATTTTCTTTCTTTTATATTAATACCGCTTTTAATTTTTGCAGGAATATACTTTACGTTTAAAACTAGATTTGTTCAGTTTAGACTTTTTAAAGATGCTATAAAATCATTACTGTACAGACCTAAAAATCTTAAAAAAACAGGTGCATCACCGTTTAGGTCTTTAATGATTTCAATGGCCTCTAGGATTGGTGTTGGTCAGATTGCAGGTATTGCTTTTGCAATACATATTGGTGGTCCGGGAGCAATTTTTTGGATGTGGGTTATGGCTATTTTTGGGTGTACATCGGCTTTCATTGAAAGTACGTTAGCTCAGATATACAAGGTTAGAGATGCCGAAACGGGTGAGTTTAGGGGAGGCCCGGCTTACTATATCAATGCAGCATTGCATAAAAGGTGGCTTAGCACGTTATTTTCGCTTTTGCTAGTGGGAGCATACGCTTATGGATTTAATATGATTCAATCGTTTCAGCTTACATCGTCATTTGAATACTATATACCCGGTTTCAAGCAAAGTATTTATCCGGTTATAGTGGGGGTTGTTTTGTCTATTATTACTGCCTTAGTTATTTTTGGTGGGACACATAAAGTCGCCTTTGTTTCAGCATATATTGTGCCCGTAATGTCTTTAGCATACATAACTTTAGCGTTTATTGTATCTATTAAAAATTTTAATAAAATACCATATATTTTTAAAACGATTTTAGATGATGCTTTTAGTGTTAGAGCTGCTTTTACAGCACCTTTTTCTTTGGTATACCTGTCTCCACTGATTCACGGTATAAAAAGAGGTCTGTTTTCTAATGAGGCTGGTATGGGGAGTGCTCCTAATGCTGCTGCTACAGCAGATGTTCCTCACCCTGTTATGCAGGGTCTTGCTCAGCTTGTTTCAGTGTTTATTGACACAATGCTAATCTGCACATCAACAGCTTTGATAGTTTTACTTTCGGGTGTAGACTTTAAACAAAAAATAAGTCAAATACTATTAGTTCAAAATGCAGTTAGATCTCAGGTTGGTGAGTTTGGTGTACATGTTATTATTTTTGCAGTTTTGACTTTTGCATTTACGTCTATAATTGGCAATTACAGCTACGCTGAAACTAATGTACTTTTCATGAAAAATGATAAAAAAGTTTTAAATATTTTTAGGATTACTTGCGTCATTTTTGTATTTTTGGGAACGCTTGTTGCCTCAGGAGTTGCTTGGAATTTAGCTGATATATTTATGTCTTTAATGGCGATAGTTAACATCATTGTTATTATTAGAATAGGTAATGTTGCTATACTTGCTCTTAGAGACTATATAAAGCAAAAGAAATCAAACAAAAAAGAGTTTCCTGTCTTTCTTGCAAAAAATGCCGGTATATTTGGTAATAATTGTTGGAATGATAATAAAGCAAATTAACCTTCAAGAGAGGGGAGGTCCATAATATTCCCCTCCTCGTTATACTCGTTAACTTGGTAATCAGTGTTGGTTTTTTTCGTTAATTATTAATAACGCCTAATTCTTCTGGCTTAACACCATTATTTTCAACTAGGTATCTATAAACTGGATCCTCAAGCTGATCTTTTTCATAACCAAAGGCAAACAAAAGGCTTGGTATTATATAGTTAATGTTGTACATATTATTCCAACTACCTGGATATTTTTTTGAATATATAGTATTTCTAAGTGAAAAAATCCTTAGTCTATCTGCTAAATTCATAAAATATGAAACAGTTTTTAATAGTGGAGTCTTTTCATCTTCATTTAATTTAAAACTAGGATCATTAAATAAGTTCATAATATTTTCAGATTGTTTAATTAATTTTTGCACATTGTCGAAAAAACCTTTTTCGTTACTAATTTTTCCGCATATGTACTTAAGTAAACCATTATCCTCCTTATAGATATTATTAAAACTGTCTATTTCTTTCTTTAAATTTTCTGCACCTTCTTCTGTGAGGACCTTTACGTACAGGTAGTTCGTTATACCACCCTTTTCTGGTTTAGAAAGGTCCTTAAAACTTTCTATTTCTTTCTTTAAATCTCCTGCACTATCTTTTCCAAGAACCTTTTCGTACAGGTAGTTCATTATACCACCTTTTTCTTCTTTAGAAAGTTCCTTAAAACTTTCTATTTCTTTCTTTAAATCTCCTGCACTATCTTTTCCAAGAACCTTTTCGTACAGGTAGTTCGTTATACCACCTTTTTCTTCTTTGGAAAGTTCCTTAAAACTTTCTATTTCTTTCTTTAAATCTTTTGCACTTGCTTCTCCAAGAACCTTTTCGTACAGGTAGTTCATTATACCACCGTTTTCTTCTTTAGAAAGTTTCTTAAAACTTTCTATTTCTTTCTTTAAATCTCCTGCACTTTCTTTTCCAAGAACCATTTCATACAGGTAGTCCATTATACTACCGCCGTCTATTATTTTCTTTAAATCTTTTGCACCTTTTTCTCCGAGAGCTTTTGTAAGAAGGTAAAAAGTAAAAGGGGTAAGATTTTCATTTTTTTCTTTTTCTAACTCTAATGATAATTTTTTGTATAACTGATACTCACTCAAAAACAAATATGCCACACAAACTAATGCAGACAACAAAATGGACAATATTAAAATCCTTAAAATAAGTACTATGTACTGGCCAATTGTGGAATTAGTACTATTAACATTGTTTTCTAATTTATTTGCAATTTCTTTTGCATTTTTCATAGATTCTTTAAGCATTTCTTTTAGTTCTTGTATTTCCTGTTTATTTGCAATTTCTTTTGCATTTTTCATAGATCCTTTAAGCATTTCTTTTAGTTCTTGTATTTCCTCAGAGCTAAGATTTTTATTATCTTCTTTAGCTAAAATTGGTGATAATTTTTTGTTGTATAACCGATACTCATAATATGCTGCTACTAACAAAATAGACAATATTGAAATCATTTTTTCTTTATCCCATTGTTTTTTGTCTTCTTTCTGAGCGCTTACCGCACTGCTTGAAGCAACTTGTTTCTTGTCTTCTTTCTGAGCGCTTACCGCACTGCTTGACGCAACTTGTTTTTTGTCTTCTTGCTGAGCGCTTACCGCACTGCTGGACGCAACTAGTTTTTTGTCTTCTTTCTG
>JAEEGL015408349.1_pt1 | contig 31729 bp, 26 predicted proteins | sample 9134231 | NCBI WGS metagenome assembly JAEEGL01 (sample SAMN16246548, study PRJNA631951) | gut metagenome | biome: gut microbiome; feature: rumen; material: fiber-attached | host: Bos | place: Iran: Karaj | collected 2018-10 | reverse complement strand
TGCGGCCATTTCCAATTTTCAGCTCCACCTCAACCTCGCCATCGCGAATCAGGATAGGCTGGCCGCCCCAGTCGAGGAGGCGCTTGCGCGTTTCGTCCTTGAACTGGCGGCCTTCGGCCTGGGCGTCCGTGAGGTGCGTGACGAGGATGCGCGCAGAGTCGGCGAGCGGCTTCCCGTCAAGAGACGTCGCCGCCACGGCAGTGGGGCCGCCGCGGACGATTCGCGCCGTCAATGCGCCGGCGGCGATGACGCCGTTCGTCGCGAAGCCGCCGCAGGTGAGCGGCGTCTTGATCTCAAACGTCCCCTCCGCGAGACCGATGCGCATCTGCGGGGGATCGGCAAGGGCCAGGGGTGGCGCGGGATCGTCCATCACCTTCGTGAGGTCGAAAGTCGCGGCGCCAGGCGCGGGTGTTTCGGGGAAGGCCACGCCGACTTGCGCGCGCCAGACGGCCTCCGCGCGCCAGACGGGGAAGAAGGCCGGCATCTGCGCCGACTGCGGGCGCTGCGCCTTCTCGTCGAGGACGAGCGCGACTTTGCGCGGGAGCGGCTGGAAGTCGCCGCGCAGGAAGAGCGGCACCACCGTCCGCTCGGCGAGCATGTTGATCGGGTCTTTCGCGATGTCGAAGAACCCCGGCTCGCCCGCGCCGTCCAGGAGGGCGTCGCGGCCGTGGATGTAGGCGAAGCGCCAGACGCCGCCCCAGTCCTGACCGGCCGCCATTGCGCCGGTGAGCAGGCCGCCCATCCCCCGCCATTGGTTCGGCCCGCAGAAGTTCCATTCGCTCATCGTGGCCGGCATTCCCCAGAGACGGTGGAAGGCGTGCTTCGGGAGACGGAACTCCGGGTCGAGCAGGGGGTTCAGGTTTTTCAGCCCTGCGGGAAGGTTCCACGACTGCTTGGGCCAGTAGGGATGATCGACGTAGCAGTGGTCGTCGAAGTAGTCGTAGAGCTTCTGGCGCGTCGCGTGGGTGGGCGCGTGGTGAGGGAGGTGGTTGAGCGACGTGAAGAGCGCCTTCGCGCCAATCCCGCGCATGGCGTCGAGTTCCCTTGCGTAGGCCCGTTCCTCCCTTTCGCCGAGAAACGTGGCGAGGGCGGTGTGCGTGAAACGCCCCTCCTTGTTCCATTTGAGAAGCGAGGGGTCGGAGAGATCTTCGCCGCCGGCGAACATCGGGTCTTCGGCAAGCTTGGCCGCAACCCACTTGTCCCAGGCTTCGCGGACGCACGGCAGTTCGGCGATTTCCTTCCAGTTGATGCGGTAGCAGCCCTCGTTGACCATCACGAGAAGCGGCATCCCAGGTTCGTCGGCGTAGCGGCGGCCCGTGTAGGGGTTGACATGCTCCAGAAAGGCCGTGGCGTAGGCCTCCCAGTTGCGGAAGGCCGGCTCCCAGAAGGCGATGAGCGCCTTGAAGACGGCCATGGGCACGTCGCCGTCGCGGTCGAAGCCGATGTCGCGCCACTTCACGCGGCGCGAAACGTAGAGGTCGGTGGTGACGTAGAGTCCGGCCTTGATGGCGGTGGCCACGAGGTAGTCGAAGCGATCGAGATTCTCCGCGTTGAAGTCGGCGGGACCCGCGCCGCCAAGCGTGAGGCCGTTGTCGTGGTGGTGGAGGCGGACGGAGTTGTAGCCCGTGGCCTTCAGCCGCGCGACGATGATGTCGGCCTCGTCGTGTTCCGGCCAGCAGGCGCTGTAGCAAAGGTTAGCACCGTAGAAGCGCACGGATTCGCCGGGACGCCCCTTGAACTCGAAATGGCCGCCCACGCGCCGCAACCAGCCAAGGGATCCGGCTGGGGCGTGTGAGACGAATTGTGAGAAGTCGAGCGCCGACCCTGGCACGATGTCCTTGCGGTAATCGACCGGGACCCAGTCCGGACCGGCGGAGATTGTGAACGGCGGTGGCGGTTCACCGCCCGCCGCCGCAAGGGCGAACGCCGCCGAAAGCGCGGCGGCAATTGTGATTTTGAGGTTCACAAAATGAACTTGAGCATTGAGAACTGGCAACATTGATTCTGCCCACATTCAACAGGCTACCGCATGATAATCACCGTGCTGCGAACGGCGACTTTTGCCACGAGCACCTGTTCGCCAGCCTCTTCTTCAATGAACCACTCGACGGCGAGGCTGCCGATCTTGTCCTGCGCCAGAGAGAAGGACGGCAGGGAGAGTTGCCCCGCCGGGGCGCGCAGGACAGGCAGCAGGGAAGTCCCGCCTTCCGGCTGTTCGACATTTCCAGTCAGGACGACTGACAGGGGCCTCTCCGCCGAGATGGTGCCAGTCACGTGCACCGCGCCGTAATCCGCGCCATCGCACACGACTTCCAGCGTTGCGGGGCCGTCGTCGCCGAAAGTCAGGGCTTTTACGGCTGGCGTCATTCCCGACGACACGGCAGGAAGGCGCAGGACGTCGCCGGATCCGGCAAAGGACAGGGTTCCATTCGGCAAGCCGTTCGTCCCCATCAGGTAGTTGCAGCTGTTGACGGTGATTTTGCCAAGGAAGCCGTCCGTGCCGCCGGCGATGGAGAACCACCCCCGTTGTCCCGCAGAGTATTGCCGCACGACCACCTCCGCGTCGGCGTCAGACCGAGTGGTGCCCGTCAGCGTGATGCCCGACGACTCGACGTCAGCCGCCCCCGCCGGATGAATCGTGGAAGTCCCGGAAAATGCCACAGGGCCGTCGATGACAACATTCTTCACTCCGCCGTCGTTTATGCGAATGATGCTCTGGTCCATAACCTCAAGTCCGCGAGAGAAGCCTAGAACCGCCGGAGAGAAGGTCTTTGGCCACATCGTGCTCTTCGTCATGAGGAAACGGCCGCCGGCGAACGCGAACTCACCCGACGAGAGCGAAGGTGTCCTGAACTGGCGGTTGATGGCGTAGTAGCAGAGCGTCGGGTCTGTCGGCGCATTCCCGTCAGACCATGCGTTGACCAGGTTGCCGGAACTGGTGACCTGGGCGGCGTTGAGGGGAGATTCTCCGGGGGCGCCGTTGGCGGACATCGTGACGCGCTTGTGTGCCTCGATGGCCACGACATCCTCGCTGCCGTCCTTCTCGAATGAAAGGAAAAGCGTGTAGTCGCCGGCGGTCGGGGAGGCAAGCCGCAAATCCACGCCCGCGAGCGATCCTCCGGGAACGCGCAGGAACTCGAACCGACGGGCGTTGCCGGAGTCGGAAACCGTGCCGGAAAGGGAGACCGCGATTGGCCCCGACGCCGAGAATGCGTTCGTGACCCGAATCTTCCCGTAGTCCGCTCCATCGACCGCCACACGGATTTCGTGCGGCCCCGCAGAATCGAACCGGAGTTCCTTGACGACCGGGGCGGCGGCCGCCCCGTTCGCCAAAAGACGCAGGACGTTGTTCGTCCCCGTAAAGGACACCGTGCCGTTCGGCAGACCGTTCGTGCCCATATCGTAGCCGCAGCTCTCGACGGCGACCGTCCCAAGGAAGCCGTCCGTGCCGCCGAGAAGCCCGAACCAGCCCCAGCGCGGTGACTGCTGCTGGCAGACGGTTACCATGACATCGGCCGGCGACGAGGCTTCGCCATGGAAGTTGAGGCCGCATTCCGCGAGAGCGTCGCCGCCGGAGGGATTGACGGTGCAGTTCCCGGTGAAGGCGACAGGGCCGTAAATGCGGGCACGGGCATTCGCTTTTGAGGAGGCGGACTCGTTGCAGCGCAGCGTCCCGCCGGCGACTTCAAGTCCCTGCGGGAAAGTTAGCGTCGAATCGCCAAAGCCCTTCCACAGGACGAGTTTCTTCACGACCAGTCGGCCACCCTGGAATTCAACGGCTCCGGCGCTGTGCGGTGGCGTTCGGAACTGAACCTCGGCATAGTAGTTCGTGTTTGAGTGGGGTGCCAGTCCGTCCGACCAGGCGTCGATTAATTCCGACGTGGCCGAATTCGTTTTGCTGACCTTGTTCGACGTGAGCGGTGAGTCGCTTCCATAGGCGCCGCCGTTGAGCAACGTCACGTAGCCGGTCGAGGCGTCGTATGTCGCGGCACCGGCGAAGGGCGCCGCCGTGAAGAGCGCTGCGGCAAGCAGCGCGGTTGCGCCTCTGGCGGTCTTGCGCGAGGGGCTTGCGTTCTTGAATTTGCAGTGAACCGAGTCGTTCATTGTCATGCCTTTCTTGTTGTTGTGCTTTCGGGTTGCGGCCACACGGCCGCTTCCAAATTTACCATCGCCGCGCGGCAGGGATAGACCAGATCGCGGTCGTACCAGCGCGCCCACTTGCCGGAGTTGTAGCGGGCGTCGAGGGCGTCTCGCTCACGGCCCAGCGACACGGCCGTTCCAGCGTGTCGCATGGCGCAGGCGTCGTCGCTCAGGCTTTTCGCCTCCACGGCGGCGAAAAGTTCGGCGAAGATGTCGGATGTGAGGCGCATGAATTGCGCTGGGTATCCGAAACGTTCGAAGAGCTGATGCGACTGCCCCCCGTCAAGGCCGGCGGCGGCGCGTTCCAATTGCTCGATGCAGCGCAGGAAGGCCGCGGACTGCGTCCTGGCGCGAAGCCCCGCCCGTGCTGGATCGCGGAAGTCAGGGTGCATGTCATGGCTTGCTCGCTTGTTCAAGTCAGCCGGGACATCCGCAAGGGCATCCGGGTCCGCGTCATATTGCGAGACGACAGGCAACGGCGCGTCATGCGACGGGGACAGCAGCTCGTCAACCATCTTTGCGATTCCGCGGCAGAGAATTCCGTCATTCAGAATTGCAAGCGGGGCGCAGGGACGTGGCGAGCCGTAGGAAGAGGTCGTGTCACGAGAAGGCGTTGTCTCGTAGGCGGCGAAGAAGAGGTCGATGGCGCGCACGACAGCGGGCGTGGACTCTTCGCCAAAGCGCTTTGCCGCCCAGCGGTCGCGGAAGGCAGCGGCATCGAAGGTGGACAAGTCGCGCGCCATCTCGCCAATAGCCTCCAGCGTGTAGAGGAAGGGCCTGATGTTGGAGACGTTGACGAGCAGCATCTCCCGCGCCCCCTTGCCCCAGGCGTCGGCCAGCACCTGGCGCGTCCGCAACGGCGGAACCAGTTCGCAGCGGTGGTTGCCGTGGACGATTGCCAGATGGTAGTAGAGGCCGAAGCGCCGCGAGCGGTCGAGCGATTCGACGCCTCCGATGTCCTCCTGGAACTTGAGTCCGGGGCAGTTGTCGGAAAAGATGACGATGGCTCCTTCTGGGATTGCGAGGAATCCGCGCCGGTAGTATTCGGTGCCCTCGATCCAGAGCTGCGTCGCGAAGTGCTCGGGGCGATGGCCAAGGGCCTCCTCGATCATCCCCAGCTGCTCCGCCATCGCGGAGGAAATCAGGGCGGCACGGCGGCGGTCCTCCGCCTCTGGCACGTCGGGCGAGCACCACTTTTCGGGAGTCACCCAAAATGGCATGTCCTTGCGCCCGCGCAGGCCCAGCTGCCAGATGACATCCGGCACCTTTGCCCACTCGTCGATGTAGCGCCTCCATGCCTTGCGCCACAGTTCAGGGTGCGAGGCGTATGTCGTGCCGCGAATTTCCGGGAAGTGCAGGTCGAGCTGGAGCGCCCCTGCCCCGACAGGCTCCTGGTGGTGCGTAGTGATGAAGAGGCCGCGCGATGATGCGATGTCGATCAAACGTCTTTCATCGGAATTGAGGATATCGACGTAGCTCGCGCAGATGATGGTGTTGAATCCGGCACGGACTGCGGTCTCATAGACTTCGTCGGCAAGTGACGGTCCGAAGCACACGTCGTAACGCCGGTAATCTATTTCACGCCTTCCGTTCTCCTCGGGACGGAAGCCATTGAGGAAGTCCTCGTCGTTGATGAACCAAGCGCGGAAGCGGAATGACGGATCGCCTTGACGAATTGAGATAGTGTCCCATGACCGCTCGTCAGCTCTTGCGGGACATCTTCCGCTCCAGTGGTAGAAGGGATCGACGCCAAGGCAATCGGAGGCGAAGCGGTAGAGCCCAAACATCACGCCCCGGTCATCGGAGCCTGTAATTGCGAGGATGTTTCCCGGACCAGACTCAATGGCGTAGTTCTCCCAGCCGCAGCCGGCCTTCGCGAGAACAATGGCATTCTTTCCCGAAGTGGGCAATGAAACGATCCGAGGGCGGACTCCGAAAATCTTTTCCAGGTCACCGGCCACGTCATCGGCGGCACAGGCGACGAAAGGACGCAATCCGTCTGGAATGATGAGTTCGGGCATCTGCGACCGCGCAATGCGGAACGGCGCCGTGCCATCGGCGCGGCTCGTCCCGCAGTGAAGCTGTTCTTGATTCGCGAACATGCCAACGAATATACACCATGCCACACCTCCAGGCAAGGAAATTGCGGCGATTTTACGCTTTATTTTTTGCGTAAGTTTTGCGCCATGCAGGAAAACGGCGCCACTTTACAAAACATCCAAGGCGCGGTAACGCCAAACTTCTATACTTCCAAACTTCCGCCTTCCCTCTTTCTCCACTCCGTCATCGACATTCCTGTGCGGCGGCGGAAGAAGTCGCGGAGGGCCGCAGCCGAGCGAAAGCCGCACAGGCGCGGCAGCGCGGAGATGTTGGCCTTTTTGCGCCCTAGCCAGGCCTGAAGCAGATCCATGCGCTTATCCTCAATCGTTTCAAGTATCGACTTGCCCGTTTCCTCGCGGAAGCGGCGTTCGCAGTGCCGTCGCGACCCGCCCATCTTGTCCACAACTTCGGCGACACCGATTCCGCTTGCGAATTCGGCGGAGATGAAGGCGAGGCCGCGCTCCACGCGTTCATCGACTGGGCGGCGGTATGGCGTTCGCGTCGAGGCGCGGCGGGCGACGCCAGCCGCGCCGTAAACGTATTCGCGCTGAGGCTTCTCGCCCCGCATCTGGATTTCTAGGGCGCTTGCGACGAGCCTGCCGCCGAAGTCCCAGTCGGGACGGACGCTCGAAAGCGTCACGGGAGAGGCCATGCATATCAGCTCGTCGTCGTCGCATCCGACAATGCGGATGTCGCGGGGACAATGCCAGCCAAGCGATTCAGCCGAAGCCAGGACGGCATCGGCAAGGCTGTCGTTCACGGCAAAGACGGAAACCGGGCGCTTCAGTCTGGAAATCGCGCGCCTCAATTCATCATGCGCCGCGTAGGGTTTGAAGGAGGGGGCGGCAACACGAATCGCCTTGCAGTTCAGGTCCTTTTCTCGGAGACGCGCAGAAAAAGCCCTTTCCCGAGCGCGAGACCAGTTAATCCCGGCGAATCCCACGACCGCGTAGTTTTCCTCGTCAAAGCCAAGCGCGGCTGCCGCGGCGGCGCCGAACGCGGCATTGTCGTGGTGGACGAGCGGAACGCCAGGCGGGCAGTGGCCGGAATCGACAAAGACAGTGGGGATACCAGACAGAGCAACGCTTACGGGCTTCCCGACATGCCAGCCCACCCATCCGTCAATTTCGAGGTCATCGCAGATTTTCCGAATGCGTTCTCCCTCGTCCGGCCCCGGCGTCCTGTCAACCGAGACAAACCTCCACCCCCGCTTCCGCCCCTCGGCCATTAGCGAAAGGTAGAACTCGCGGTATTTTGTACTTTCGGCCCGAGGGTAGAGCAGGATGGTCTTCATGCGAAGATTCTCTTTGCATTGCGGTAGCAGATGTTTTCCAGCAAGGGCCGCAGGAGGGCGGGGTCGTCGGGGAAGTCGCCGGAGGCTACCTTACCCTCGACCCACTTGCAGAGGGTGCGGCGGAACCAGTCGTGACGGGCTAGCGAAAGAATTGAGCGAGAGTCGGTTGTCATGCCCGGGAAGGTGTAAAGCACGCCATAGGCGGCGCACTTCTCAAGCACGTCCCGCACGCCATGCGCATGGTCGCACCACCACCAGGCGGGGCCGAGGGAAACATGGCCGGGGGAGCCTTCATGTGTGAAGGAGCCGGACAGCACAGCGAGATGCGCATGTGCCTCAGGGTTGAGCGTGAGGAGGATCGTATGAGGAAGGCAAGTGTTTTCGACAGGACTGAAAGGATTTTCAGTGCTTTCCAGCGCGTTGAGGAAGGATGCGACGATGGCGGGATCGACTGGTGCGCGCATGGCGGCGTAGCCACCGGCCGGGCCTGTGGCGGCGCGGAGGCGGGAGGAGGTTTCCCGCAAGGCGCCGATGTGCAAGAGCATTGTCCAGCCGTGCGCGGCGGCAAAGGCGAAAAGCGGTGCCCCCTCCGCCCCCCGCTGGGGGGGATTGCGGCAAGTTGATAAGAGCAAGCTATTCGCGTCGTCAATGGAGATGTCCACCACGCGGCAACCTGCGGCATCGAAGCGCTCCAACGCCTCAAGAGAAACCTCATCGCCGAAATTCATTCTCAAGGAGGGGAGGATTAGCGGCATTTCGCACAAGTTTGTGCGCCCCGGCGCGGGAGCGCCGGGTGCAAAACCCGCACCTACGCATGGGCTAAGCACCTCCACATTAACCTTGCGCAGTATCTTCGACGGCGTCCAATCGGAAAGCGGCACATTCTCGAGAGTCTGCCACCATTCCCCGTTCCCTGTTCCCAGTTCCCCGTTCCCTGTTATCGCCAGTTCAGCTTTGGCCCAGTCAAACAGGGGGTTGCCGATTAGCTTTGGCAAGGTGCGCTTCCAAGCCTCCCATTTCTCCGCTTCGGGGGCGTCGCCGGTAATCAGCCGCTCCGGCTCGCCGCAGATGCGCATGGCGCGGTGCTTGTAGGGGTCCGGGGCCACCCAGACCTCGTAAAGCGACCCCAACGGCGCATCGGCTTCCAACGTCGCAAGATCAAGGTGGTTGTGCCAGTCAACGATAGGCAAATCGCGAACCCAAGAGTAAAGTTCTCCGAAATTCATGGCGAAAGATTATATCACCAAAAGCGCGCAATGGCGAAGGCAATGGCAAAGGCCAGAGCCGCCGCCAAGGCCGTGTAAAGCCAGAAGGAGGCGGGGGCGGTCGATGACGCAGCCGATAAGGCAGGGGCTACGCGCCCCTGCCCTTTCTGGCCGGACACTGACCGGCCACCTGGATTGGCGAGGGCGGCGCGTATCATGGCAAGGGCCTCGGCCCAGGTCTGCGGGCGGTCGGCGGGCGACTTGGCCAGAAAACGCGCCACCAGTCTGGCGCAGGCTTCGCTCACAGCCGGATTGGCCGCACGGATATCTGGCGCCGGCTTCGTGCGCTGGCACTCCATGACTTCGTCGTCGGTGCCGGAGAATAACTCCTTGCCGGTAAGCAGATGGTAGATGGTGGCGCCGAGGGAGTAGATGTCGGAGCGTTCGTCGAGGGCAGTTGCGCCGGATGCCTGCTCGGGCGACATGTAGGCCGGCGTACCGTTAATGTATTCGTTGTCGGCGGTGCGGCGGAAACGCGCCAGACCCATGTCGGTGATTCGCACCATGCCGTCGCCATCGACCATGATGTTCGCGGGCTTGATGTCGCAGTGGATTACGCCAAGCGTCTTAGAGGCAAACTCCAACGCGACGCCGACAGACTCCGCGACGGTGAGGACATCGGCCTCGGCCAAGCGCCCCTTGCGAGCGAGCCACTTGCCAGTGTCGTAGCCGGCGGCCAGCTCCATCACATAGTAGTAGCAACCGCTCTGGTAGCCGACCTCGAAGACCGATACGATATTAGGGTGGACGAGTGAGCCGGCAGTCTTGGCCTCGGAGTAGAAGGCATCGACCTCCTTGGGGCGCGAGGTGATGTCTTCGTTGAGGACCTTGACGGCCACGGTGCGCTCCGGGTCGTGCTGGCGCGCCTCCCAGACAGAGGCCATGCCTCCGCGCCCAAGGCAACGGATGAAGGTGAAGCCCTTGATGGGCGGCGGCGCAGATGCACTAGCGTTGCGAGCGTCCATCGCCTCCGCACTTTCCGCAAAGTGTCTTGCCGGTTCCACGGCAGATGGGGCAGTCCTCGCGGACGCCCTTCCGGGCGCAATCGCGGCAGGTCTCGAGTCCTGAGCCGTGGCAGCCTTTGCAAAGAGGGGCGTAGCCGGAGCCGGCGCACTTCTTGCACTGGATGGAGCCGCGTCCTGCGCAATCGCGGCACGTTACATGGGCGGTGCCGTTGCAGGCCGGGCACTTCTCGCGCACGGTGGCGTCGGGCGTTTTGTAAAGGGTGTGGGCTGGCTTGCCAATTATCCAGCCGTTCTTGCAGCCCTGCGCCTTGCACTGGACCGCTCCGCGCCCGCCGCAGGTGCGGCAATGGACTGTGCCGATGCCGGCGCAATCGGCGCAGGGGATTGGCAATGAGAGGCGGACGGCGGCGATTGCCGGCGGCGTGAGGGATGTCGGCCAGTCGGCCGGAACCCAGGCGCGGCCCATGGGAATGCGGCCTTCGCCACGGAAGTAGGACTCGGCGGCACGGGCGGCGGCATTGAGGGCTTCCGTCCGGCCAGACACGCGCATGGACTTGTTGAAGGACTCCTCCACTGCGGCGGCCTCTGCGGCGATTGTGCGGCCCGCCTTTTCAAGTTGCTGATCGCCGGCATCGGCGGCCATCAGCGCCTGCGCGTTGCGGTAGAGGACAATGGCTGAGGCTAGGTCGCCGGCGTCGCGGCGCCGACGCGCCTCGGCCACGTCGCGGGCGGCGGCGCTCCGCGAAATGGATACTTGCGGTGCAGTGGCTGGTGCCTCCTCGACCCCAGGTCCCTTCTGGCCGGATACAGACCCATCATCAGGACGGGTGAATGCGGCAGAGATGGCGGCGCCGCACGAAGGGCAAAAGGCCGCACCGGATGGCGGCTCGCGGCCACACTCCGGACACAGCACCAGCGCCTCGTCCGCAAAAGACATCGCTGCGGAAAAAGCGAAGGCGCACGCGGCGGCCAGTGGCCACAGCGCGCGCCTGCCTGCGGTGAGGATGCCGCCTATCATGCCTTGGCGGCGGCGGCCTTCTCAACGGCTTTCGGATGACGAAGCGCGGTGCGGACTGCGCCAGTCGTCAGCTTCTTCGCCTTGTCTTCATCCATGCCCAGAGCGACGAGGCGCTTGAGCTGGGTCTTCTCGCGGCGACGCTTGTCACCAGCGGCCTTGACGGGGCGAGTCCTTGGTTTCTTGTTCAGTGTCCTGCCAGTTCCCATTTCAATTCTCCTGCTTGTTAATGTTGCAAATTGACCTAATCATGATACCAAATAGCCGCCTTGAAGTCAAAATATGGTAGAATTGACTTGCTCTTTTGAAGACATGGAAAGAATAACGACAGAACTCAATAAGAAGGACACGGCCTTCGACAACAACCTGAGGCCACTCTCCTTTGCGGACTTCGCCGGACAGACCAAAGTGCGCGACCGCCTCGAATTGGCGGTGCAGGCAGCCAAGCAGCGCGGGGAACCTCTCGACCACGTGCTGCTATCCGGCCCCCCCGGCCTTGGCAAGACGACTCTTGCATTCATCCTCGGGCGCGAGATGGGCGTCTCGGTGAAGACGACATCCGGCCCAGTCATCGACAAGCCCGGCGACCTCGCCGGACTTCTCACCAGCCTCCAGCCCGGCGACATCGTCTTCATCGACGAAATCCACCGCATGCAGCGCTCGGTCGAGGAATACCTCTATTCGGCGATGGAGGACTTCCGCATCGACATCATGATCGACCAGGGGCCGAACGCGCGCTCGGTGCGCCTCGACCTCCCCCGCTTCACCCTCGTGGGCGCGACGACGCGCTCCGGCTTGATTTCCTCCCCGATGCGCTCGCGTTTCGGCCTCGCAAACCGCCTCGACTACTACGACGCGGAAGAGCTGTCGAAGATCGTCAAGCGCTCCGCCGGGAAGCTCTCGGTGGAAATCGACGACGGCGGCGCGCTGGAGATTGCGGCGCGCTCGCGCGGAACGCCGCGCATCGCGAACAACCTCCTGCGGCGCGTCCGCGACTACGCGCAGGTGCGGGCAGGCAACCGCATCACGAAGGATGTCGCGGCGGCGGCGCTGGAACTGCTTGAAATCGACCCCTACGGCCTTGACGAGATGGACAAGCGCCTGCTTGAGGCGATAATCTTCAAGTTCGGCGGCGGTCCCGTTGGACTCGGGACACTCGCCGTGGCCGTTGGCGAAGAGGCCGACACCATTGAAGAGGTTTACGAACCCTACCTGATTCAGGAGGGATACATCGAGCGGACGCCGCGCGGGCGCGTGGCGACGCGCCTCTGCCGCGAGCGGATGGGCATCGACGAACGAGCCGCCCGCATCGCGCAGGGGGAACTGGGTTTGTAGGCGCTAGATCCTTTCCGGGGCTTCGATGCCTAGCAGGTCTAGGCCGGCGCGGAGGGTGCGGGCGGTGAGCAGGCACAGGCGGGCGCGGCTGTCGCGCACCGCAGGCTCGGCCTTGAGGATCGGGAAGCGCTGGTAGAAGCTGCTGTAGCACTGCGAGAGGGCGTAGAGGTAATCCGCCAGCACATTGGGGCGGCAGCTTTCGGCTGCGCGGAGGACCGCGCCAGGATACTTGAGCAGGTGCAGCGCCAGGGCGCGCTCTACCGGATCGTCGAGAATCAGCGCGGAGGTTTCGGGATTTGAACCCGACGCCGCGGCGCGATACTTGTCGAGCAGGCTGCAGATGCGGGCATGGGCGTATTGCAGGTAAGGGCCGGAGTTGCCCTCAAGCGCGAGCGCCTTGTCCCACGTGAAGGTCACCATCGTCTGCGGGTCGTGGCTGAGGTCGGCATATTTGATGGCGCCGATGCCAATCTGCGCGGCCAGACGCGCCTTGTCGTCCTCGGACATCTCCTTGTCGGAGGCGTCGATGATGGCGCGGGCGCGGCGCTCCGCCTCGTCGAGCAGCGTCTCAAGCTTGATGAGATTGCCCTGGCGCGTGGAGATCACGCCCTCAGGCAGGCGCATCAGGCCGAACCAGACGTGCTTCAGCTCGCAGCCTTCGGGGACGATGCCCAGCTTGCGGCAGATGTGGAAGAACTGCTTGAAGTGAAGCTGCTGGCGCTCGTCGGTGACGTAGATCATCTCGTCGGGCGCATAGTCGCGGACACGCGTGGCGACGGTCGCGATGTCGGTGGTGGTGTAGTTGAAGCCGCCGTCGCGCTTGCGGACGATGGCCACGTCAAGGCCGTCATCCTTGAGATCAACGATGGTCGCGCCATCGCTCTCCGTGGCAAGGCCGGCCTTCTCAAGGCTCTCCACCACGCCGGCAAGCTGGTCCTGGTAATAGCTCTCGCCGCGGGCGGTGTCGAACTTCACGCCGAGACGGGCGTAGGTCTTGTCGAACTCGCCGAGGGAGAGGCGGATGAACTCCTGCCAAAGGGCGCGGTTGTCGGGATCGCCCTGCTGGAGCTTTACCGTCTCCATGCGGCAGGCGTCGAGCCACGCGGCAGCTGCGGCCTTCTGCTCTTCGGTGGCGTCGTCCGCCGCCTTGGTGCGGGAGTAGCTCTCAACGTAGATGCGCTGCAACTCCTCGATGGGGTCGCGCTCCAGGGCCTCGCGGTCAAGGAACTCGCGGTAGCCCTTGATGATGATGCCGAACTGCGTGCCCCAGTCGCCGATGTGGTTGTCGGCGATGACCTTGTAGCCCAAGGCGAGGAAGATGCGGTGGAGGGCGTTGCCTATGACCGTGGAGCGGATGTGGCCGATGTGCATCGGCTTCGCGACGTTGGGGCTGGAGTAGTCGATGACCACTGTGCGGCCTTCGCCGGCGGCAGGCAAGGTCGCGGCGCGGTCAAGTTCGGCGGCGAGCCAGTCGGAACTGACCTTGAGGTTGATGAATCCAGGGCCTGCGATGGTGGCGGACGCCGGCGCGGCATCGGCCGGAAGCGCGGCGACGATTGCCTCGGCGATGGCGCGCGGCGGACGGCGCAGCTTCTTTGCCAGCGCCATGGCGTCGTTGCACTGGAAGTCGCCAAAGGCGGTGTCGGTGGCGGGCTGGACATGGAGGGAGGTACCTGCGGCGGCCTCGCCGAAGGCGGATGAAAGCCCGGCGTTGAGCCAGGATTCGAGTTGGGATATTCCGGACATAAGCTTTTTACTTGTTGACTTGCGACATGCCTCATTCGGCATGAGGCTTTTGCTGAAAGAATGAGATTAGGAAGAACAGCGCCACGCCGATGCAGATGGCGCTATCCGCGACGTTGAAGCATGGGAAGTGCCATGCGCCATAGTGGAAGTCGAGGAAGTCTGTTACGCGTCCGGCCAGGACACGGTCGATGAGGTTGCCGACGATTCCGCCGCAGAGCAGCGCCGCCGACACGCCGCCGACCTTGGACGCGCCAAAGAGCGCTTCATGGCGCATGGCGAGGAAGGCCAGCATCGCCACCGCGAGGATGACGAATCCATAGCGGAAACCCTGCATCATCCCCCAGGCGGCTCCTTCGTTGAAGACGAGTGCGAAATTGAAAAAGCCGGGGATGACGGCCACCGGTGAACCAGAGGCGAGGCATGTCCGCGCCAAGTGCTTGGTGAGCTGGTCGGCGACAACGACAAGCACCGCACCGGCGAGGCGCAAGGCAGTTTTGCGGCAGGGCTTCATTTGAAGACGCCCTCCTCCAGGGTGACTGTCCTAGAGCAACGAGCCGCAAGGGAGACGTCGTGCGTGACGATGGCCATTGCGCCGCCTATGGATGCGACCATCTCGAAGAGGAAATCGAGGACGGCGCGGCCGGTTGCGCCGTCAAGGTTGCCGGTAGGTTCGTCGGCCAGGACAAGCGCCGGTGAGTTCATCAGGGCGCGGGCGATTGCCACGCGCTGCTGCTCGCCGCCGGAGAGTTCCGGTGGCCGGTGGGAAAGGCGGTGGGATAGCCCCGCGCGGTCAAGAAGCTCGGCGGCGCGGCGGCGCATTGCGGCACGGCCAAGCCTTCCAGCGGCCATGGCGGGGAGGATGGCGTTCTCGAGAACGGTCATCTCTGGCAGCAACTGGAACGACTGGAACACGAAACCGATGCCGGTGGCGCGGATGGCCGTGCGGCGCCGCTCCGAAAGAGATGAGAATGGCGCGCCCTGGAAGCGGACCTCGCCGGCGTCTGGGGCGTCCAATCCGCCAAGGACATTTAAGAGAGTGCTCTTTCCCGCGCCGCTTCGGCCTAGGATTGCAACCGTCTCGCCGGCGCCGATGGAAATGTCGGCGCCGCGCAGGACCTCGATCCTGCCGTGGGGCATGACGAACGACTTGCGCAGGCCAATGGCCTCCATTACGGCTCCGCTCATGACCGCAGCGCCTCCGCAGGACGACGCGAAGCCGCCCTCCACGACGGGACCATGCTGGCCGCGCAGCAGAAGCCGATGACCATCGCCACGGTCGCCAGCACCTCGCCAGGGACAACTCGCCAGGGGATCCTGTCAAGTCCATAGACGTTCTTCGGGAAGACCTCAAGGCCGAAGTTCGCGAGGAAATCAACCATGCCCTGGAGGTTGTGCAAAATCAGAAAGGCAAGACCGACGCCAAGCATGGTGCCGGCGACGCACTGGAGCGTTCCGTAGAGGACGAATGCGCCCATCACGCGGCGAGAATCAAAGCCCAGAGCCTTGAGGAGGCCGATCTCCCTCGTCTTGCGGATAGTCACCACGATGATGGTGTTGGTCACGCAGAAGATGGCGACTACGGTGATGAACATCAGCAGGATGACCATCATGTTCTTCTCAACGGCGATGGCGTTGAAGAGGGCGGCATCGACCTCGCGCCAGTCGCGGACATTGTATGTCGGCGGAAACTCGCCATGGTTCACGGCACCATCGACTGCCGCGCGGATGCGCTCGAAGCGGGCGGGATCCTGAGGGGCGTCGGTCTTGACATGCACCGAGAAGGCGCCGCCACGCGCCATGCCCATGATGTCTCGGGCGAAGCCGATTGGAACGATCACATAGCCGCCGTCGAACTCCGCCTGGCCCATGCGGTAGATGCCGCCGACCGTTATCTCCTCGGGGAAGTAGAGTTCGTCCTGCGAGACGAGGCTTGCCGGCGAATGTATGAGCAGGGCGCCGCCCACTTGCAGGTCAAGGGCGTAGGCGAGGTCTTCGCCGACAAGGGCCGCGCCATCGGCCAGAGCCGTGGCTTCTCCGGCGACGATGCTTCTGGCAATGTCCGGGTGCAGGGCCAGCAGGTCGCCAGGATTCACGCCAATGGCGACGGGCGCATGGACATGACGGTCATGCTCGGCGAGGACGCGCATCTCGACCGACGCCGAAGCGGCCTCAACTCCATCTACGGCCGTGACGGCGGCGACAATCGCTTCATCGTCGGAGATAATGCCGCGAGGCGAGGAGATGGTGATGTGGGGCTTGAATGCAAGTATCTTCTCGCGCCAGAGGTCGCCGAAACCGGTCATCACGGCGCGCACCACAATGACGATGGCCACTCCCAGGACAACGCCCAGCACCGCCAGCAGCGTTACGACAGGAGCGCCGGAACGACTGGGGCGAAGGTATCTTGATGCTAGGAAGAGCGGGAACATCGGCGTTGATTGGCGCTAGAACTCGAACAGCGGAGTGCCCTTGGCGACTGTTGCGCCGTCGGCCACGAGGAAGCGGACTGCCGTGCAGTCGCATGGCGCGGCGATGGTGTTGAGAAGCTTCATTGCCTCAATGGCGCAGACGGTGTCGCCCTTGGCGCAGGATGCGCCGTCGGCCACCCATGGCTCCTTGTCCGGGGCCGGACGACGGTGGAAGGTGCCGGCGAAGGGGGAGGCGACGACGTTGGAGGAAGTTTGGGAGGGATTTGAGATTTCAGATTTAGGATTTGAAATTTGAGATTTTGAATCTGTGGCTTGAGATTTTGGATTTGAGATTTCAGATTTCAGATTTTCGGTTTCAGATTTCGGATTTGAGATATGATTAAAATATCCCAGCGCCACTTCGGGGAAGAGAGCGTATGAGAGAATGTCCTCCTCCGACCGCTGGAACTTGGCCGGAAGTGCGGCCGCTGCGGCTGGAAGGCCTGGTGGAAGCAGATCTGCCGGACGACCAGAGATCGGCACAGCGCCATCGAGAATGGCCTTGGCGATTTCGGCGTCCAACGGCGCGGGCGGGCGGCCATAGAGGCCTTTCACATATGCGCGGGTCTCTTCGGTCACGCGGCCGTAGCGCTTGCCGCCAAGAACGTTTATGACGGCCTGGATGCCGATAATCTGGCTCGTGGGCGTAACGAGGGGCGGATAACCCATCTCGGCGCGGACGCGCGGCAGTTCGGCCATAACCTCGTCGATGCGGTCAAGGGCACCTTGCTCGTCAAGCTGCGAACGGAGATTCGAGATCATTCCGCCGGGGATGTGGTGGCGAAGGACGCCGGCATCGACGAAATCGTGCGAGGCGCTGGCTGGTTCGCGCTGCGGACGCAGCGCCTTGAAGTGCCTGGCGGCCGTTGCGATGGCCTCGCGGTCGAGGTTGGTCTCAAAGCCGTCGTCCTCAAGCATGGCGACAATCGACTCGACTGGCGGCTGGCTGGAGAGGCCGGACATCGAGGAAACGCAGGTGTCGAGAGCCCCTGCCCCGTTGCGCGCGGCTTCAAGGTAGGCGGCGGCGGCCATGCCGCTTGTCATGTGGGAGTGAATCTGAAGCGGAACGGAAACAGCCTCGGTTATTGCCTTGGAGAGACGGGCAGCGGCGGATGGCGAGAGGATTCCCGCCATGTCCTTGATGCAGATGGAGTCGGCTCCAAGGGCAACGAGGTCGCGCGCCAGGGAGACGTAAAGAGCGTCGTTGTGGATCGGGCTTGTCGTGTAGGAAATCGTGCCCTGGGCGTGCGCGCCGACGGCCTTGACGGCCTTCATGGCGACCTCCAGGTTGCGGACATCGTTGAGGGCGTCGAATACGCGGAAGATGGAGATACCATTCTTGGCGGCCAGCTCAACGAAGCGGATGACCACATCGTCGGGATAGTTCTTGTAGCCGAGGATGTTCTGGCCGCGTAGGAGCATCTGGAGCGGGGTCTTGGCGCGTGCGCGGATGGCGCGGAGGCGCTCCCAAGGGTCTTCGCGGAGGAAGCGGAGGCAGACGTCGAAGGTGGCGCCACCCCAGCACTCGAGGGAGTAGTAGCCAGCGGCGTCAATGGCGTCAAGGACAGGAAGGATGTCCTCGGTGCGCATGCGGGTGGCCCAAAGCGACTGATGGGCGTCGCGGAGGGTCGTATCTGTAAAGCGGATTGTCTTCATGGTGTCTGCACCTTTGGAGTGGAGTCCTGCTGGACATAGCGGCGGGCGGAGTCGGCGGCGGCAGTCGCCATCTCGACGGTGGCGGTGAGGCCGGCGAACTTGACCATGTCGGCCGCCTCAAGGAATGAAGAGAGGTGGGCGACAGAGTCTTCGCCAAAGCGGGAGTCCGCCTTGGCGCGCTCGAGAAATTCCTCCGTGGTGAGGCGCGGGGCGCGGATGCCGTAGGCGCGCTCGACATAGCGGCGGACGACAAGGGTGAGTTCAACGTAGTAATCCTTGAAGCGCCCGCGCTCGATGAGGCCACGCCCAAGGAGCTGCGACAGTTCGTGGAGGGCGCGTTCGGCGGGCGACATGGCGCGGATGCGGATGGTGCGGCGGATGCGACGAATGAAGAAGACGACGATGGCGACAACGACGGCCGCAAGGGCGGCAATAAGCAGCCAGCGGAGGAGAGTTCTCGGCGAAGGCCAGACAAAGAACTTGCGCGGGGCGATTTCAATGCCCCCCTGGGCATCGGGCAACGAGGCGAGGGGGAAGAGAACCGGCGACGCGACGAAGGACTTGCCTGCGGCGGCTACGGCGAATGGGGCGAGCCTGTAGCGGGCCGCGCCAGGATCGGCGCGGAGGCGCCAGCGAATTGACTTCACAGTGCGCCCGTCGGGAGATGGCGCGTCCTCGCGGCCATAGCCCTCGGCGAGAGAGAAGCCCTCGAAGCGTGCGCGCAGTTCGTCAAGTTGCGGGAGAGCCAGCGCGGCGTCGGCAGGGGCGATTGCCGTAAGCGTGGCGGTGAGGTCGCGCTCAAGTGAGAGGGAATCGGCGTCGGTGGTGAAGGAAACCTCGACGCGACCCTGCGGAGTGTCGGTGGAGAGAAGCTCGTATTGCGCGGCGAAGAGGGGCGCGGAAAGGAGGATGAACCCTGCTAAAATTCTTTTAATCACCTTCCGGCTCCTCTCTTTGCGCGCTGGATGAAGAGGCGGCGCAGTTTGGCTACGATATCGTCATCGGAATCGGCCGTGGAAAGGGCGACTTCGTCGATGCCCGCCGACTCGAATTCATGGACAAGCGCCGCACGCGCCGCGGCAGCTGCGGCATCAAAGCCGGCGCGGACTGCGGGCGATGCGCTGTCGAGCAGGACAACCTCACCAGTCTCCGGGTCGGCGACCTCGACGAGACCGGCATCCGGCAGCGCACATTCCGCCGGGTCAGTTATGGATATGGCGACAAGGTCGTGACGGCGCGCCGCGACGCGCAGTTCGTGCGAGAAGCCGCCGTCAAGGAAATCGGAAATGAGGAATACCAGGGCGCGGCGCCGCTGGAGGCTGCCAAAGCGCTTGAGGACATTCGCGATTCCGGTGCGTCCGGCGCCGGCGCCTTCGTCGGCAAGGACGTCGCGCACCAGGCGCATCACCGCCGTGCGGCCGCGTCTCGGCGCAACATATTTGACGATGCGGTCGGTGAAGTTCACGAGGCCGACATTGTCGCCGTTCTCCGTGGCCGCGAGGGCAAGGATGCTTGTGACCAAGGCCGAAAGTTCGGACTTCGTGCGCCCTCCGCTGCCACAGCCCTGGGAGCCTGAGACATCGACCAAAAAGACGACCGTCAGTTCGCGCTCCTCGGAGTAGCGTTTGACATGGGGCGTGCCGGTGCGGGCCGTGACGTTCCAGTCAATTGAGCGGACATCGTCGCCAGGCTCGTAGGGGCGGACCTCGTCAAACTCAATGCCCTGCCCCTTGAATGAGGAGTGGTATTCGCCTGAGAGCTGCTCGTTCACGAGGCGCAGGGTGAGGATGCGGATCTTGTTGACCCGCTTCCTCAGCTCCTCGAGTTTTGCAATTTCAGCCATTTCCACCAACCACTAACAACTAACCACTAGCTACTAACCACTAACGACTAGCCACTAACTCACGGCACCGGCACGGTGTTGAGAATCTTCTCAACGACGGCGTCGGCGGTGAGGTTTTCGGCTTCCGCCTCGTATGAGAGCATGATGCGGTGGCGGAGGACGCCGCGCGCGACCTCCTTGACATCCTGCGGCGTCGCAAACGGACGGCCACGGAGAAGTGCAGATGCGCGTGCGCCGACATGGAGCCAGAGCGTGGCACGGGGGCTTGCGCCCATCTCGATTGCGCCAGCCAGGTCTTCCAGATGCCAGGATGCCGGGTTGCGCGTGGCGCTTACGATGTCGAGGATGTATTCGCCGACCTTCTCGTCGCAATAGACGCCATCGAGGGCCGTCTGGAGAGCCGCGACTTCCTCAGGCGTCACCACGGCCTGGATTTCGGAGCGAGTGCGGGAGGTGAAGCGGTTCATGATGCGGCGCTCGTCGTCGCGGGAGGGGTAGGTCACGATGCTCTTGAGCATGAAACGGTCGACCTGTGCCTCGGGCAACGCATAGGTTCCCTTCTGTTCGATTGGGTTCTGCGTCGCGAGGACGAGGAAGGGCGACGGAAGGTCGTAGGTGGTGTCGCCAATCGTCACGCGGCGTTCCTGCATGGCCTCCAAAAGGGCGCTCTGCACCTTTGCGGGAGCGCGGTTGATTTCATCGGCGAGCAGGAGGTTGGTGAAGACCGGTCCCTTGCGCGGCTCGAAGGAGCCGTCCTTCTGATTGTAGATGAGGGTGCCGATCACATCGGAAGGCAGCAGGTCCGGCGTAAAGGAAATCCGCTGGAAACGGAGGCCCAGGGCCTTCGCCAGCGACTGGATGGCCGTCGTCTTGGCCAGGCCGGGGACGCCTTCCAATAGGACATGGCCACCGCCGACGAGGGCGATGAGAAGGTCATCGACCAGCTTCTCCTGTCCGACAAGAACCTTGCCGATTTCCTGCCTAATGCGTCCAAGAACTTCTCCCTGGACTTCAACTTGCTTTCCCAGTTCCGCTGCGTTCATGCAATTCTCCTTATTCCTAATTGTAATTAGCAAATCCAAAATCTCAGATTAATCTGAGTTCCACTGTTAATGGTGCCCGGGAAGGGAGTCGAACCCTTATGCCTCGCGGCGACGGATTTTAAGTCCGTTGCGTCTGCCATTCCGCCACCCGGGCGCATAAAAACAGTCCATCTATTTTAGCAAAATGCTATAATTGGTGCATGAAAAAAGAATATGTTGACGGCGAAATCCAGCAGACCGTCGGTGAGGAAATCGCCAATTCTATTACCCATGGGATTGGCTTCCTGTTGGCGATAGCGGCTTTGGTTGTCGGGGTGGTGTTCGCGGCGATTCACCGCAGCCCAAAGGTGGTAACGGCCGTTGCGATATACGGTGCCACGATGTGCATCCTCTACCTCTCATCCACTCTCTATCACGCACTGCCGGCAGGCTCGCGCGCGAAGCGCATCTTCCACATCTTCGACCACTCATCCATCTATTTGCTGATAGCCGGTTCCTACACGCCAATCGTGCTGGGGGCGACGCGCCCCGCCTGGGGCTGGTCTATTTTCGGAGTCGTCTGGGGCCTGGCGCTTCTGGGCGTGCTGATGAAGGTGTTCTTCACGGGACGCTTCAAGGCATTCTCAACCATCACCTACCTGGCGATGGGGTGGCTCATCGTAATTGCGCTGAAGCCCCTCTGGCAGGGCATAGGAGCGCGCGGTTTCGCCTGGCTGGCCGCCGGAGGGCTCTGCTACTCGCTAGGCTGCATCTTCTATTTGGCGCGCTCCTTCAAGTTCGCCCACGCCATCTGGCACCTTTTTGTGCTGGCGGGGTCTGTCTGCCACTTCTTCGCGATTCTCCTCTATGTGATCCTCCCCCATGGACAGCCTTGAGTATAGCGGCGTGGACGGATGCGTAACAGGCCGACTTGCGCCAAGCCCGACCGGCGCACTGCACCTGGGCAACGCCCGCACCTTCATGGTGGCGTGGCTCTCGGCCCGCTCCCGCGGCGGCAAGGTGATTTTGCGCATGGAAGACCTCGACCACCCCAAGGTAAAGCCATTCGCCGCCGAGCAGGCGCTAGACGACCTTCGCTGGCTGGGCTTCGACTGGGACGAGGGCCCTGATGTCGGCGGTCCTTCCGCGCCATACGTCCAATCGCAGCGCCGCTCCTTCTACCGCTACCATCTTGAGAAGCTGGTTGCAGCGGGCAAGGCATATCCGTGCATCTGCACCCGCGCCGAAGTGGAACGGTGCCAGTCCGCCCCGCACGAGGGCGAGACTCTTCGCTACGACGGGCGCTGTCGCGACCGCTTCGCATCATACGATGAAGCCATTGACGCCGCAAACGGCCGCGCACCCGCCTGGCGCTTCCGCCTCCCCGATAGTCCAGACGCCACTGTCGTATCCCTCGACGACGCCTTTGCCGGCCACTTTGAACAGGATGTTGCCGCGCATAGCGGCGACTTCCCCCTGGCGCGAGACGCCGATGGCGCCGGATACGCGCTGGCAGTGGTGGCCGACGACGCGGCAATGGGCGTGACAGAGGTGGTGCGCGGCGACGACCTCCTTCCGGCGACTCCGGCGCAAATCCTCGTCCAGCGCGCCCTCGGCTTGCCAACGCCCCGCTACTGCCATGTGCCGCTGGTGGTCGGTCCAGACGGCCGGCGCCTCGCGAAGCGCCATGGCGACACGCGCATAGCCACCTTCCGCGCAGAGGGCGTGCCACCGGAGAAAATCATTGGCATCCTGGCCGCATCGTGCGGATGGTGCGAGGCAGGGCAAATGGCAGCGCTTGGCGACCTTGTCGGACGCTTCACCCTGGCGACGATTCCGCGCTCGCCAGTAGTCTTCTTCTCTTCGCTCGACGCCTTCAGCCTCCACACCCGCTAGACTGAGAGGCGCTGGAGGGCTTCGATGCGCTGCTCAAGGGTGGGGTGCGTCGAGAAGAGGTTGCGAGCGGGCTTGCCGCCGATGCCCATGGCCTTCAGCGAGTCGGGCAGGATTCCCGGCTGGATGTTGCCAAGGCGGCGAAGGGCGGCAATCATGTCCGAGGGCGACCCGAGAAGTCTGGCGCTCCCGGCATCCGCGCCATATTCCCTGTGGCGGGAGAAGGCATAGACCACCATCGAAGCGACTAGGCCAAGGGCCATTTGCAGGACAATCCTCACTAGGTAGGCGATTCCACCGCCCGCAAAGCCGCGGCTGCGACGACGGTCTCCCTTCCCCGAGAGCGCGTTCTCAACGAGGATTCCGACAACATACGAGATGAAGAGGACGAAGGCGTTGAGGACACCCTGGAGGAGTGACATCGTGACCATGTCGCCATTCACCACATGCGAAATCTCATGCCCAAGGACGGCGCGGAGTTCGCTACGCGTCATCGACCCCATGATTCCCGTGGATACGGCCACCAACGCGGAGTTCTTGAAGGCCCCGGTGGCAAAGGCGTTGGGCTCGCCCTGATAGATGGCGACCTCAGGGCACTTGATGCCGGCGCGTGTAGCCAAATCCTGGACGGTGTTCACAAGCCATGCCTCCGCCTCGCCCTCGCTGCCGTTGATGGTTTTGGCGCCAACGGAGAACTTGGCCATCGGCTTTGAAAGCAGGAGCGAAATGATTGAGCCTGCCATGCCAAAGATTAGGCAATAGACAATCAGGGACTCCATGTTGATCGCGCCATTGGTGGCGACGTATGGGTCAATCCCCAAAAAGCCGCAGACCAGATTGAACACGATGCTGAGAGTCAGCATCACCGCTATGTTGGTGATGACAAAGAGGAAGATTCTTTTCATATTCACTTAACCTCCAAGCGGAATGGGAAGAGCGGGAATCCGTCGGAGGCGCGGTGGAGTTGCGCCTCCTCTGGCGGGAAGTCGCTCCACGCGTATTCGACGCGCACAGGACGCGAGACGGCGGACGAAGCGACGACGACGGAGCCATCCGCTTCGATCTTCGCCTCGGCCCATGCATAGGAGCCATCATCGCCGGCGAGGGCGAAGAGGTGCCTTTCGGGCGCAACGGCGGCACCGGCTGCCGATACGAGGCCGACGGCGGCGTCGCGGAAGGCAACGCGGACGGCAGAGCCCTCGCGCGTCGCAGAGATGGCGCGCGGGCTGGGAAGGGCCGATGCGTCGCCGTATGCCAGGCGCATCGCCTCCTGGGCGAGGCGCTCGCCGACTGGGCGCTTGCGGCATGGATGGATGTCCGAGTGGTCGCCGACGTCGATTATGCAGGCCAGACCACAGCCCGGCGAGTTGAGAAGCCTCTCCTGAGCCTCGCGTATATCGACAAAGGAGAAACCTGTCCGGCTCTCTTCGGGCGGAAGCGCGCACCACCAGTCATCGGGCAACCGCGCATCCGGATTGTGCGACCAGAAGGCGGAGAGCTGCGTTCCGAGGAAGACGAGGTCCTTGTTGCGGAAGGCCTCGCGCCATGAGGCTACGAGCAGGTCCTGCAGCGGGGCGTAGTCCTTTGGATTGCCCCTGTTGCTGCACCCCTGGTACCAGATGGCACCGCGAAGGGCCAGCGGGGTGAAGGGTGCAATCATTGAGTTGTAGAGTGTGCTGGGCGTCTGCGGCGACGTGCGCGGAGTATAGGCATCTGACGGGACATCGGGACGTACTCCCACCTTGTCGGTATCGACATGGAACTCCACGCGCTCTGCCCATTCCCCACCTGAAAGATCGATGACCTCGTCGGTGCCATCGAGGGCGACGGTGAGCTTGTCGCAGAACGAGCCAACGTTGTAGTGGTTCTGGACGCGCACCGCCAGGACATGGCGTCCATCAGCGGTCTGGCCGAGCTTCGCCGTGTAGTCGCGCGGCAGCAACCAGTATTGCTGCGCATCTATGGTTGTTTCGCCAATTTTCACGCCATCGAGGAACATCTCGTCGCAGTCGTCGATCTTGTCGATATGGAACAAAACGTCGCGTCCTTCCCATGAGGCGGGAACTGTGAATTCGCGGCGGAACCAGGTGACGCCGACTTTTGAAAGGCCGCGCGCGCATCCGCGTTGGCCATGCGTCCAGAGGGCGTCCTCGCCAGGGGGCAGCGTAGGAGCAGCCCAAGTGGCCAGGGCGGCGGCGGACGCGGCGGCGTTCGGCGCGAAGAACTTGTCGCGAAGCCACTCGCGAAGCGGCTTCTGTGCGGCCAGATACTTTGACTCGAAGCTTCCTTTGTCGTCCTCGCGGTAGGCGATCGCATCGTCGATGCGCGAAAGTTCGCCAGTGCGACCCGCCTTCTCGTATGCGAAGCGCGGGATCCACGGCTCGATGAAAGTTCCGCCCCAGCTGGAGTGGACAAGGCCGATGGGGACATCGGCGCCGAGACGGCGGCGCAGGGCCTTGCCGAAGAACCAGGCCACGGCGCTGAAGGGGCGAATGGCCTCTGGATCGTCGCCGCGCATCCAGCGGAGAATGCCGGGCGGCTCGGCGCATGGGCCATCAGGGCATGTGATTCGCGGCGTCTGGTAGATGCGTATGCCGGGATCGCCATCGCGCATGACATCCTCGCCATCGGGCAGCCCCCAGAAGGGGCCGACCGTGCCGACTGGATATTCCATATTGGACTGCCCCGAGCAAATCCACACTTCGCCCACCATGACGTCGTGGAGGACAATCGAAGCAAAGCCGGTTGTCAGGGTCAGATCAAACGGACCACCCTCGGGACCGGCGGGGAACTCCAGCTCCCATTCGCCGGAATCAGGAACTACAGTATTGGCGGAATGGCCACGGAAGGTTCCTTCAACGACAAAGTCCGGAGTCGCGTAGCCGGAAATGCGAACAGCGCACCCGCGCTGAAAGACCATGTGGTCGCTAAAGCAACCATGAAGTGAAAATGCGGATTGTTTCATTTTGATTCCATTCAATTATACCAATTCCTTTGACTTGGCGGGAGTTTGATGGTATTGTTGAAGAGATGAAACTCAACAAGGACACACTGTTTCTCACCATTACCTCCGGTTTCGGCCTCGGCCTCATACCAGGTGCCTCGGGCACCTACGGCGCCCTCGTCGGCCTAGCCTGGCATCTCGTCGCCTTCTACGCCGGATGGAGCGCCAACGCCACGCGCATCTGGTGCCTCGCCGGCATCGCGCTCTTCCTCGCCCTCCACTATCTCCTCACCCCATGGGCGCAGAGATACTGGAACGACAGTGACCCGCATCACTACATCCTCGACGAAATCCCCGGCTACCTAATGGTGCCTGTCCTATCGATTCAGGCCACCAGCCTCCAGATTATACTGCTGGGTTTTGTCCTTGAGCGAATATGCGACATCATAAAGCTCCCGGTCGCCCGCTACTTCGACCGCAAGGTGCACACGCCAACCGGCGTGGTGATGGACGACATCATCGCCGGCGTTTACGCCGCCGCGATGCTCTCGGCAGTAATCCTATACCTCCGTGCGCACTAATCGCTCACGAAATCAACTCGTGAAGTTCTGGTGCGTGTGATGAGGTGCGGTGTAGTGAAGGGTGAAGAGTGAAGGCCCGGGCATTTTTACCCGGAAAAACTTCTCTCCCGGTCCATATTGGGAAATGCGTGCGCCCAATCCGCCGTTGGCGGACGCTCGCGGCAGACGTCAGTCTGGCCGCTTCGCTAGGTTGGGCGCCCGCCTTCCCTCAATCTGGCCCGGGCGTTTTTCTGGCGGGTAAAAACGTCAAGTTCACGTTGCCAAGCCACATGGCCTCGTCTCGTCGTCATCCGCTTGGTGTCGGCTTGCGGCAGTGGCTGGCGGCGCATTCCGGGCGATCTGCGCCCCGCGTCCTCCCTGGACGGTCGTGCGCCAGTGAACGCACCTCGCCGCGGACTTCGCTCGCCATCCGCAGCCGCTGCTCCTCCGCCTGCGCTCTTCCTCCTCGCCTCGACCACTCCGTTCTGTCCAAAAGTATTGCGAGTTGCCGGATGTCGCATCCTGCGCCGTGCCTCTCATAAATACGATGTGTTCTTACTTGATGGGCAGACGCCATGTCGCGTAAAGGTGAATTTGAACTCGCGCCCAACTTCCGCACGGAGGGCAGCGGAGACGGCGAAGCGAGCGGAGTGACGGCGGAGGCGACGGGGCGGCGGATGGCGGATGCAGGCCGTGGCGAGGTGCGAACCCGACGGCTGGACGGAACGGACTGGCGCGGGTCGCAGATCGCCCGGATTGCGCTGCCACGCCACCGCCTCTAGCCGACACCGAGCGGCGCGAACGAGACGGCGCAGCGTCGGATTGGTAAAGGTGTCCTTGCCGGCTTTCCCCGTGAAAAAACCGCTTGGCCGAGATCGAGGGAAGGCGCGGGCGCCAACCCAGCGAAGCGGCCAGACTAAAGTCTGCCGCAAGCGTCCGCCGCAGGCGGATTGGCCCCGCGCATTGCCCGATATCGGTCAAGAGAGAAGGTTTTTCGGGGAAAGCCGGCGACAAAGACAGACAACACACACAGACAGAGTCACGCGGCACTGGCACAATAAAGCAATCACTTCGCGACGCGCATGGCTATTTCACGCATCAGCGTGGCGCACTCAGGCGTGTCGGCCAGCGACTTCGGGACGGCCGTCACCTTCGTCACGTCGGCGCCGTACAACTTCGCCACCCACACGAGCGCCTGAAGATAGTGCCCGCGCGAATTGAAGTGGAATGGGTCGCCGACATGCTTCCACACTCCATCCTTCTCCTCGAAGGTGTCGGTGCCGCAGACATCGTTATTCGAGCGCTCGCCGTAAACGACGGGCAACTCGGCGCGGTAAAGCTGGACAGCCTCCCCTGTGCGGATGATCGGCAGAGAGTGCGCCGCCGCGAAGGAAGCGTATGCCGCTTCAAGCTTGCTGAACATCTCGTTCTGGTCAATGCCCCAATTTGCGAGACGCCCGTCCCATGGCGTGTAGCTCCAGGTCTGCTGGACATAGACCTTCGCCTGCGGCGCAAGGCGGGCGATGGCGTCCAGCACCTCCGTGCCGAAAGGCTCGTAGCTCTCAGGCTTCCAGCTCTGGTGGCTCGCCTGCTGGATCGTGACAACATCCCACTTGTCGGCGGCAAGCATGGATGGGATGTTGCCCTTGCTTCCCTTGCCGTCAGGCCCGCGCGCAATTGCCGACATTATTGGCTCCTTGCCGCGCTCGACGGAGGTGTATGACCAGGCTACGTCGTAGGGGTTCGTCTCAGGCGCCTTGATGTTTTCCGCATGGCGCTCCAGCGAACACCCGCCGATGTAGAGCGAGCAAAGGTCGAGTTCAAGTCCAAGTTCCTTGGCCAAGGCTGGCATCTCCTTCAGCAGGCAGACAGAAAAGGAATTGCCGATCATCAGCACCTTGAGCCGCTTGGGCGCGACTTCCGAAGCCGGAACGGCAGCCGAAGCGCCAGTAGCTTCTGCACCGGCGTCGGCGACCGCCATAAGCATTGCCGCCAGAGGGGCTACGCGAAACATTCCATTGACTCGTGTCATTCTTTTCCTCCGATTATTGAATCGCCTTAACAAATAAAGCCAAATCTTAGACGATAGCGGCCTCAAGCGCCGCGAGGGTAGTCCTTCCGTCGTAGAGCGCCTTGCCCACGATTGCGCCATTGATGTTCTTCCGCCGCAGCGCCACAATGGCGGCCAGGTCCTTCGGCGCGGAGATGCCACCAGAAGCCACGATGCTGCACTCCGGCGCGGCATCAGCGACCTCCGAGAGCGGTCCCAGGCTTGGGCCGGAAAGCATTCCATCCGTGGCAGTGTCAGTGTAGATGATGGTGCCAACGCCGCAGTCGGCAACGCGCCGCGCAAGTTCCGTGGCCTTTACGGCAGTCGTCTCTACCCAGCCGTTCACCTGGACAAGCCCGCCTCGCGCGTCGATCCCTACCGCAATACGCTCGCCGCCAAACTCCGAGACGAGCCGCGCCAGCGCGGCGGGGTCGGAGATGGCGCGGGTGCCGATGATCGCGCGCGAAACGCCCAAATCAAGCGTGGCCCGCACATCGTCGTCTGTCCGTAGCCCGCCGCCGACCTCCACGGGGATGTCCAGCGCCGAAACAATTGCGCCAATCGCCTCTCCATGCGCTGGGTGCCCGGCGAATGCGCCATCGAGATCCACCACATGCAAAGCCCTCGCGCCATCGCCCTGCCAGCGCAGGGCCATCGCCACAGGGTCGTCGCCATAGACTGTCGCGTCCTCGGCGACCCCTTGCCGCAGACGGACGCATCGCCCGCCCTTCAAGTCAATCGCCGGAATTACGGTAAGCTTACCATCGTCTCTGGAAAAAGAATTCATCTTTTCACCTGTTTCTACACCTTCTACACGGCTAAAGACCTTGCCGCGTCACTTCTCCAAACTTCTCCCAAAGGCGAAGGCGGCGAGGTTTGCCTCGACGAACTGCGGTTTGACACACCGGCCAATCGCCTCCCGCCATGCTCCTTCCTCAAGCGGCAGCCCGCGCGAAAGCATCCCGACGAGAATCGTGTTCTCCAGCTTTGGATTGCCCATCTCCACTGCCTTGGACTCGCAATCAAAATAGACAAGGCGGTTGAACACCCGTCGCAGGCGCGCCTCGATGTCCTCGGGATACTTGGCCTTCCCGCTAGTCGCGGTCACGGGGACAATCGAGTGCCTTGAGACCACCGCCAGGCCGTCGGGCCGCAGGTAGTGCGCGTTGCGCAAAGCCTCCGTGTGTTCGAGGGCGGCCAGAACGTCGGCCGTCCCTTCGAGGATAAGCGGGCTTCCGACGCCCACGCCGATCTTCACCTGCGCCTTCACGGAACCGCCGCGCTGAGCCATGCCATGGGTCTCGTTGGCGACAACAGAAAGGCCAGATGCCTCGGCGGCGGCGCCGATTATCTTGGCGGCGAGCAGAATCCCCTGCCCTCCCACGCCGCACAGCAGGATTGAATGTCCTTCAGCCATGTTAAAACATTCCCTTTCAAATTCGGCCTCTGATTCTACCATTTTCCAGCTTTATTTGTCTAATTTCGATGGTATCTCACATTGAACGTTATATGCCAGCTCATTCGTGAGAGCATCTATAATCCTATCGATTTCGTGGGAAATCAAGAACCCCTTCTCATTGTCTTTGATCTTATGACAAGACCTCGCATGCAAAACATACCCCCCTTTTTCACTAAAAAACCATTCATGGAGAAATATTTTAGTCTTCAGTATTTTATAAAAGAGACATTGAGTAAAAACCTTGAAATCCTCTGGAATGGAACGCCAGTCGGCATGGGACATAGTTGCATATTTCAATAACGACTCTCTCTGGTTACGCCATTCACGATAGTCAAAAATCTCAATTATTATGTCATCTTGTGTTGAGGGGACTACAAACGAAAAGCCATAATTTCCGATACGAGAAAAAGGCTGAATAACGGGATTGGTGCCAGAGTTCAATAGACCATTCTCAATGGCGGCTTTAATGCATTCTTCCAACCTGTCGACAGCGATGACGAGACTTGAATCATTACAATTATCTGGAATACACAAATATTGTTCGACATCCTGAATCGTCCAAAGAGAACCATAGTCGAACGAATTGATTCTTTCAAATGCGTAAGATGATTCAATAGCGTAAGATAAAACGCTGGATTCTTGGTATATTACCAAAGCAAATGGTAATGCATAACTAAAAATGCGGCACATTGCTATCACCTCGATAAAAAATCATTCGATCACATAATTAAGTTCACTTTCAACTGAAACCGGTCCAGGATGGCCATAATTTATGTAATCATCATACCTCCAGCCAATTATAGCATATCGCAAAGCACGACAACAATCATACACATAGGAACCAAATTTGTCAAAACAATGTAAATTATATCCTAGGAAACTAGTTCTCATAACAGCTTGTAAATCTATGCCTAAAATGCTTGCAGCTGTATCCAGACCATAAGCAGAGTCGAGACAATTAGCCTCAATAGTGTCCATGAATTCGCTAAAGCTGAATACAGAATCCGCGATAAGACACTGACTAATTGAATTGTATGAAATAGAATAGAATTTTTCAACAAGTGCTTCAATAATACTTGAATAAACACTTCCCCCTACCGTGTCGCATTCGATAATCACAAAGTCGAGAGCACTACACCATGGATTTTGGGTGTCTCCTGAAATTTGGTTCCAGGGAGCCTTGGGCGTGTCAAGAATAACATACACTTGATGATTCGTTGTTCTATCCACTACAAAATTAGCTCCTTCAATAAGTAAACCGTCAATTTCCGTAACGATCCAATCCCATGATTCCTCACTTTTACATATTTTACCGGGAATCGTGCCGTCAATTGACAAAAAAGCATATTGACTCTCGTCAAAATCTGTAGTTGAAGGATTATCTTCACCCTCACATGACACCCCATCAACTAAAACTATGCTTTTTTCTGCAATATCACCTAGAACCCCATTAAAATCCGCAGATTTTGCTTTTATTCTTATGGTGTTAATTTCGTTTGGCTGAACAAAGAACTTGCATAGAATCGAAGGACGACTGTAGCGGACATACGCTGAAGCCATATTCTTTATTCCTCGGATAAACTCTGGGGCACTTATTCCACATTGATAATTCTCCCGCAAATTGATAGCATCGGTAATAGCAGAAGATGTGTCATAATTGAATGCTATTGCTTCGATTCTAACATTCACCACCGTCAGCACAATATGATCTTCGCATTTAAGCAAAGGACTGGATTGGCCATCGGGGTTTTCATCGTATAGTAGAGTCATTTTGATGTCGCGCATCGCCGCACTTGGGGCAATCCCCTCAACATAGAGAATTGACGGAACAGTTTCCCCGGCATTCCAGGTCTTGGGCAATGCCACTTCGTCATTGCGGCTTGGGTCAAGCCACACCCTTATGCGGCTACCACCCGAAGTGGCGAGGAGGGTCGTCTTTCCCGGAAGCCCCGGCGGCAAGACCCGGAGTCTTAT
>JAEEGL015577071.1_pt1 | contig 31734 bp, 25 predicted proteins | sample 9134231 | NCBI WGS metagenome assembly JAEEGL01 (sample SAMN16246548, study PRJNA631951) | gut metagenome | biome: gut microbiome; feature: rumen; material: fiber-attached | host: Bos | place: Iran: Karaj | collected 2018-10 | reverse complement strand
TGAGACTGGCAACGCTGATGCTGGTAAGGTGACTGCAGCCCAGATGAATATGGACTTCCTGCTCGATGAGCGTATCCGTGAGTTGGTTGGCGAGGAGAACCGTCGTTACACCCTCTGCCGTACCGGCAAGTTGGCTGAGCGCGTGAAGATGATCATGGACCATTGGGCAGAGGGTACAGAGAGCAAGAAGATTACTGGTTTCGATGCTTCTAAGCATATCCTGTTGCCTATTCCTCTGTCTGAGATTCAACTGAATAAGGATGCTGATCTGCAACAGAACCCTGGTTATTAAATACTATTTCGTTCATACATAATTAGGTATTTAGTTTGTTTTACTAAGGTGGAGGGGCAGTCTGCTCAATGTGGACTGCCCCTTTTGAAAAATTAACAATCTGACAGTATGGATTCTGACAGATTCTGATTATCTTTGCAAACACCTAACACAAATAATTATGAGAAGACTACTATTAGCAATCGCCCTGCTCTCGGCTTTATCACTTCAAGCCAGGAAGTGGACGACTAACGAGTTGAAAGACGTTATCCGTAAAGTAAATACCTATTGGCAGACGAATAATCCTGCTGAGGTACGCTCTTTTTGGGATAATGCCGCTTATCACACAGGAAACATGGAGGTGTTTAATCTCCTGCATGACCAGCAGATGCTCGATTACAGCATACGTTGGGCTGAACACAACCAGTGGCAGGGTGCCACTGAGCCCGATACAGCCATGTGGAAGTACAAGAACTATGGCGAAGGACAAGACTATGTGCTCTTCGGCGACTGGCAGATATGCTTCCAGACGTATATTGACCTCTATCAGATGAAGAATGAGGAAATAAGAATCAAAAGAGCCAAGGAGGTGATGGGCTACGAGGCAGACTCTAAGGTACACGACTATTGGTGGTGGGCTGATGCCCTCTACATGGTGATGCCTGTGATGACGAAGATGTACAAACTGACTGGTGATACTAAGTACCTGCGGAAGCTCTATGAGAATATCCTGTATAGCGATAGTATTATGCTTGATCAGGAAACGGGACTTTACTTCCGCGACGGCAAATACATCTATCCGAAACACCAGACAGCCAATGGAAAAAAGGACTTTTGGGCACGTGGCGACGGCTGGGTGCTGGCAGGACTGGCCAAAGTGCTACAGGATATGCCAGTAGAATATGTCCGTCAGCCGTTCTTCGTTTCGAAATATACCCGTCTGGCCCGTGCAGTAAAAGCCACGCAGCAGCCTGAGGGCCATTGGACCCGTTCGATGCTTGACCCGCAACAGGCACCTGGCTACGAAACCAGTGGTACGGCATTCTTCTGCTATGGCTTGTTGTGGGGTGTCAATCGAGGCTATCTCTCAAAGAAGGAATTTGCTCCTACCATTGAGAAAGCCTGGAACTACCTGATAACCATTGCCCTGCAGGATGATGGAAGGATTGGATACGTGCAACCTATCGGTGAACGTGCTATCCCTGGTCAGATGGTCGATGCCAACTCTCAGGCCAATTTCGGCGTTGGTGCTTTCCTTTTGGCTGCTTGTGAATACGTAAGATATCTGGAAAAATAAAAACGGGAAAAGGTAAAATAGTAAAAGGTAATAAATGATGATAAGACTGTTTATGCAACAAAGGCAAATTGCAAAGGTAATGAGTTTTTTACTTCTTTACCTTTTTACCTTTATACCTTTAGCAGCCCAGCTGTTACCGCAGGCTGACGATTCTTTTTGGCGTGACTCCATTCCACAAGAGATGCGCCAAAGCTATATTAATGATGGTGAGCAGTATCTCGACAAACCTTGGGCAGTACTTCCCTGGATGGTTTTTGCTGAGAATAAAATCACAGGTAATCGTGTTAATTATGAGGGCCTCTGTTTTGAAAAACGTCGTCAGTTGGCAATCCTCGTCATGGCGGAGATTATGGAAGGTAAAGGTCGGTTTATGCACAATATCATCGATGGAATAGGAAGTTTCTGCGAAGAAACCTGGTGGGGCATCCCTGCTCATTACAGCAAGGTTATCCCTTTAGCAGAGCTTCAGGAGGTAGACCTCTTTAATGCAGAGACAGCCAATCTCGTGGTATGGACAAGATATATGCTGGAAAAACAGTTCAACACCTTCTCTCCTGACCTCTGTCAACGTATAGACCGCGAGATTGAAAGGCGTATCCTGATACCTGCCTTGGAGAAAGACTACTGGTGGAAAACGGCTGGCATGAACTGGAACCCCTGGATATGCAGTAACTGGCTTAGTTGCGTGCTTATCTGTGAGAAGAATGAGGCTCGTAAGGCAGAAGCCATCGCACAGATACAGAAAGCCACGCAGGCCTTTATTGATGCTTATCCAGAGGATGGCGGCTGCGATGAGGGTCCTGGCTATTGGGACAGGGCCGCTGCCTCGATGTTTGAAGTACTGAGGCTTTTGCCGGATGTCCCTCACAATACCGAGAAAATTGGCAGGATGGCAGCCTATTGCTACAAGACCTACATTGGCAACGACTATTGCGTATGCTTTGCCGATGCACACGAGAACAAGGCTGCGCAACAGGTGAATATCGTTTACCCCTTTGGTCTTTGGCTTAACGATCCTACCATGCGTGAGTTTGGTGCCTATCTGGGGCATCAGAAAGGTGTGCTCTCTAATCCTGCTGCCATTTATAATAAGAGTGGCAATTTCCCAACCCTCAGTCGTGAGCTTTTCTTCCTACGAAATATCCGCCATTTCATCGAAGAAAAGCCTTGCGAACCTCTATTAAAAGATGTGTGGCTTCCCAATCTCCAGATTATGACAGCTCGCAGGGGCAGTCTATATGTGGCTATGAAGGGTGGCACCAATGGCGAGAGTCATAACCACAACGATGTAGGCTCATTCATCATCTATGCTGATAACGAACCTCTGTTTATCGATCCTGCCGTAGGCGAATATACAGCCAAGACCTTCTCGAAAGACCGCTACAGCATCTGGACCATGCAATCGCAGTATCACAATCTGCCCCAGATTAATGGCGTAGATCAGAAAGACGGTCAGGAATACGCGGCAAAGATGATCAGTCACAAGGCTGGTCAGCTTACCCTCGACATTGCTGGCGCCTACCCTGAAGAGGCTCAAGTGAAATCATGGAAAAGGTCCATTTCATCGAAAAAGGAAGGGGTTACCTTGACAGAAGACTATGAGCTTGGCGCATATCGTGAACCTATGAAGCTGATGTTTATAGCCTTATCGCGCGAAGCCCTGCAGCATCTACACTACGATAAGCGTCAGATGGATGCTACCATCGAGGATATCAGCTCCCAGCTCGACCCTGTACTCCAGAAGATGTGGGGGCCGAAGATGTATCGTATCATTCTCTCGATCAAATCGACAAAAACAAAGAACTGTATCAAATATACCATCCGATGAAAAGCTTCATTGTCATTGTCTGCTGTCTGGTGTCAGGGTTGCTTCACAGCATGGGCCAGACCATCACGGTAAAAGTAAGCAATCCTGGTGCTTCACAACGCCAGAAACTGGTAGAGCTGAGCTACCAGTATGTATGCCAGAAACTCCATGTCAATACTGGAACGTCTCTGGTGGTTTATAATGCCTTCGGACAAGAACAGGTATCGCAGATTACTTACGACGGACTGCTACTGCTTGATGTAGCTGTTCAGCCACATAGTACAGCCTCGTTTACCATCAAAGAAGGCAGCCCTTCGCCCTACAGACAATATGTAAAAGGTAAGGTTTATCCAGAGCGTGCCGATGATCTGACTTGGGAGAACGATCGAGGCATCTATCGTATGTATGGTCCTGCCCTTCAGCGTTCTGGCGAGAAAGCCTTTGGTACAGACGTCTGGGTGAAGAATACCCCAGAACTTGTTGTTGAGGATCGCTATCTTCAGCACATGTGGGGCGTTCGTCAGCGCGACTCCCTTAATCGGATTGGTCAGAAAAAGGAGGCCAACGACATCTATCTGGCAACCTCTTTCCATCACGATCATGGCTATGGGCTCGACTGCTATGCCGTAGGCCCTACTCTGGGGTGTGGCGCCCCAGCCTTAGTGAAGAATGGGCAGCTGGTGTTTCCCTATTGTTGGCAAACGTGTACTATCCACGATAATGGTCCTTTGCGTTTTACGGCTGAGTTGACCTATGGTCAGACAGCTGATGGCATCACTGAGCATCGGCTTGTCACACTCGATAAAGGCTCGCGCTTCAATCGTATCATCGTATCTTACGAGGGTATCACCCAGCCGATGGCTTGGGCGGCAGGTGTTGTGCTGCATAGCGACGATCACCTGGTGCTTGGTAAAGACTATGTGCTTTATGCCGATCCTACAGAGAATCCTATAGCTAATCAGACACAAATCTATGTAGGCACACTTTTCCCAGAATCTGTCGATGAAACCGTGGTTTTTAATGGCAAACCCAGTCATGGTTTGGGCATCATTCATCAATACCAGAAGCCTTGTACCTATTATTTTGGTTCTGCCTGGAGTGGATACGATATTCAGACTTTCGAGCAATGGCAGCTCTGTGCAGAATCCTTTATGAATCAGATCAAGAACCCATTAACAATAGAAATGCAATGAGAAGAATCATCGCCATCATGGCAGCCCTTGCGCTGCTTTTGCCTTTACAGGCAGCAAAGAAAGCTAAGCAACCACAACAGACCGATCGAGCTTATTGGTGCTCGCTGGCCTATCAGATGGCCCAGCCAGTGCTCGAGAACATGGCTAAGGGAGAGTTGCAAAAGAATATGAAGACCGAGTTCTCGCCCACGTTCGACAATCGCGATCGCAGTGTGGTCTATATGGAGACCTTCGGACGCCTGATGGCAGGCATCACCCCTTGGCTCGCCCTTCCCGATGATGATACGCCTGAGGGCCAGCAACGTAAGCAACTCCGCGAGTGGGCGCTCCAGGCCTATAAGAATGCTGTCGACCCAGAGTCGCCCGATTATCTCTGTTGGGGAAAGGCAGGACAGAATCTCGTCGATGCCGCCTATATCGCAGAGTCGTTCCTGCGTGCTTGGGACACCTTCTGGGTTCCCCTCGACGAGGTTACCAAACAGCGTTATATCAAGGAGTTCCAGGCCCTGCGCAGAATCGATCCGCCCTATACCAACTGGTATCTGTTCTGCTCAACCATCGAGAGTCTGCTGGCTAAAGCAGGAGCCCAGTACGATGAGTTGCGCGTCAACATCACTTGTCGAAAGGTAGAAGAGTGGTATATGGGCGATGGCTGGTATGCTGATGGCCCAGTGTTTGCCTTCGACTACTACTCGAGCTATGTGTTCCATGCCATGTACCTGGAAACTCTTCAAGGCATGATCGATGTCAAGGCCAACACACGTCTCGACTACCAGAAATATTATGATCGCGCCCTGAAGCGTGCTCAGAAATTCTCTGTCATCCTCGAGCGATTCATCTCGCCCGAGGGAACCTTCCCTGTTATTGGCCGCTCCATTCCCTATCGTACTGCAGCCATGCAGACTTTAGCCTTGATTGCTTGGTATCAGAAGTTGCCCGAGGAGTTGAGCAATGGTCAGGTGCGAGCAGCCTTGACAAAGGTGCATCATCGCATGTTCGACTTCCAACAGAATTTCAACGATGCTGGCTACCTGACGATTGGTTTCTGTGGCTCTCAGCCCGAGGTTGCCGACTGGTATACCAACAATGGCTCGCTCTACCTGACGAGTCTGAGTTTTATGCCTCTCGGACTTCCCGCCAACCATCCTTTCTGGACGGATGCGCCACAACCTTGGACACAAGTCAAGGCATGGAATGGACAACCCTTCCCCAAAGATCACCGCTGGGCCGACGACATCCAAACCCGCGATAAGTGGTAATCCACTATCATCAACCACCTGATTGTTAGTGGTTTTGAGGCTTCTTGTGAAAAATCCGTGAAATTATTTCTTGCATAATCTCACGGATTTTCCGTATAAAACCACTATCTTTGCCTCGGAATTGAAACATTAGGTATGAGATATCTTGCATACATATTCTACGTAATTGCAACCATAGGCATCATAACAGGCTGTTCTGACCAGCGGGAGCAATATGCACGAGTGCTTGACATTGCTGCTCAGCAGAATGTCAACTACGACTCCATTACCCATATTGATTCCATCGAGGCAGCCGTTAAATACTTCGATCGTCAAGGGACATCCAATGAACGGATGCGAGCCCATTATCTATTAGGTTGTGCCTATCGGGATGCAGGCGAGGCGCCAAAAGCCCTTGAATGTTATCAGCAGGCTGCCGATTGTGGAGAATCAAATGACACTGATTGTGATTATCATCAGATGATACGTGTCTATAGTCAAATGGAGTATTTATTTGATCAAGAAATGCTCCCTTATGACATGTTGGACGCATTGAAACAACAACACAAATATGCTTTACTGGCGAATGATACCTTAGCAGCCATTAATGCTATAGAATTGAGTGCAGGTGCTTACGCTTTGTTAAATAAACCTGACTCCATGGTTAAAATCCGGAAGAAAGCCTACCAACTCTATCTTGAACATGGTTATAGGAAAGAGGCAGCATTAGCGATAGGTGCCATCATTGAAGAATTGGTAAAACAGGAGGATCTTAAAGAAGCTAAACGATGTATAGATATTTATGAAAGGGAGTCTGGCGTGGTAAAAGATGGAGAAATTATTGGGAGAAAGGCAACCTACTATTATTTTAAGGGTAGGTATTATCTCTCTGCTGGCAAACCTGATTCTGCTGAAATACTATTCCGGAGGTTATTATTGCCAGAAAGAACTTCCAGCCAGAAAGAAGTGGGTTATCGTGGACTGTACCTATATTATAAGCAGACGAATCAAAAAGATTCATTAGCCAAATATGCAGACCTGAGTTATCAGACAAGTGAAGAAAACTTCGCCAAAGCAGCCACAGATGAGATGCGACGGATGCAATCCGTGTATAATTACGGTCGTTCACAGCGCTTAGCCCAGCAGATGGAAAAGAAAGCGCATCGCAATGAGGTGATTGCCATCCTGATACTTGCAGTAGCAATCGTTCTCGGTTCATTTTCTTATCAATACTATCGCAGGAAGCGCCAGGAGCATCATCAAGAGATCCAGAATTGGCAGGAGAAAGGCCAAAAGCTTGAGGCAGCGCTGAACGTACAAAAGAAGAAGGTTACAAACGAGGAACTCATGGCTACCCCAAGCTATAAGCGCATCAAAGAAGTACTGACAATACCAAATGAGGAAATGAGCAGGAAAGACTGGGAGCAACTGCGTAAGATGATAGACGAGAAGATTCCTAGCTTCTATAGTACGGTCATTGGGCATCGAGGCAGAATGGACATCCTCGACTATCACGTCTGCATCCTTGTACGCTTATACTTCACGAATGGCGAGATAGCTTTCCTGACGGGTAACCAACCCAACACGATATCGATGAAACGAAAGAGACTTCTTCAGAAAGTGTTCGGCATAGAAGGCCCTCCAGAGCTCTTCGACAAGAAAGTGCAGGAAATCTGCTAAGATAGCCCTGCCCCAAAGTTAATATATCATAAATCATCTGGAATAACGTACAAGGTTTTTGATGATAACAGTTATACAAGTATAGACATATAGATTGCAATGATGAAAAGAAAGAGTATGCAAAAAGCATTATTATCCCTTTTTGTAATGACTATGGGTATAATAGCCTGTAGTAGTGATGATAATAAGGATAGCGATAGTGTCCAAATAAAGCTATCCCTTGTTAACGAGGATAGTAAAGAAACAACAACGTTTAATGTCGGAGAGAATATTACTTTCCAAGTAAAGATTATGAATGAAAGTAATGAAATGGTTTATCTTCCGGGTAAGTCTCCTTCCATTGGAACAATATCAACAGAGATCTTTGGTGTTTATTCTATGGATGGAAATCTTATAGGAGTTCCTTATGATATTCTTAGCGAGAATGATACAGAAATCCAGCCTCACCAGTCTCTCACGTTGACTTGTTGTTGGCTTATGTATCCCCAAAAACCCTCTAAGGACTATCAGCCATTTATAGTTGATAAAATAAAGAAGCCGCTAAAGGCTGGTAATTACTATACCACCTTTCCTCTTGTTATTGGTAATCAAACAGAAATATATAAGATAGACTTCAAGATTGTGGAAAATGAAAAGACTAACAATACCATGAATGAAGCTACCCGACAGCTTGTCGGTAGGTGGAAAAAGGTTCCCAATCCTTTCATGAGTATTGTGTATGATGAATTCATAGAATTTGATGAAGAGCTTGGGGCAAAGTATGAGATTAATAAAGAGGAAAACCTTCTGAATGTAGTAGAATCTAATTTCTGGTTAGAATACGATTGGGTAAATGTACAAGATAGTAACACACTGCAAGGGCACCTTCTTTTCAAAAAGAGTGGAAACGAAATGTTTCCAGAAGGAAATGACCGCTTTGCCTGTTCAATAAAGGACAATGAAATGACCCTCTTGCCCGATATGGGAAATAATTACTTTATGGATCCGACAATGTATTTTGTTCGGGAGAACCAGTAACAAAGATGAAAAGAATAATGAAATCGTTAGTAACAATCTTTTATGCCAGCACTATGTTGGTAGGATGCAGTAGTTCTGAGGAAACTTCAGATTATTCCTGTTATTGCTCCGCCCCCTTCATAAAGACTGTAACTAATATCAGAGGAGAAATAAGATATGACGACGTATTTAAGAGTTGGTATATATTTACCAACTTAGACGGCGACCTATATCCAGAGATACATAACGGCTTAATCAAAATAGACAAGAAACTTAAGAAAGAGGGAACGGCTGTCGTATTTACAGGTGATGTCTATAATATGTACATTGACAATCTTCGCAACTCAATTAATATGGATCCCTGTAAATTTTGTTTGGATCTGCTCGACATTACAGCCTTGGACGATTTCATAGATTTTGAGAAAATAGTTAGCTTTTGTCAAATTACATGGAGATTGCAAGGCTATGGCAATAGCTCTGATTGGCATTCTGTTGAAGGAAAGAATAATGGCGACTTTTTTATAATAGCCTTTCGGGAAGACCTTATTTATCGAGGCCAAGGCATTGCTAACCGTTTTGGTTCAAATTACCTATATCGCAAAGACGGATTCTTTGTTCAGAGCGGTTTCTTTCTGCATACAGCCTATGAAGAAAAAGATGAGGATGCATCGTTCTTTGAACAAAACCTGCCAAAAGCTAACAAGATGGAATTTGATAATCAGGGGTTCTTAAAGCTCTACTATTCTGATCAGGACTATTTCTACTTCAAAAATGAAGGAAAATCAAAAGATTAGATTTTAGAAACTAACAAGGGTCCTCGTGTTAGTCATTTGAACCAACAAAAAAACCGAGCCCGTATCCTGTGTTAGATAAGTTAATATATCATAAATCATACGGACTTTCGTACAAGATTTCAGATGATAACAGTTATATAGATAAAGACATCAAATAATGAAAAGAAAAGTATTCCTATTAAGTATTCCTCTGCTGATAGCGCTTATGTTGTCAGCCTGTAACAACGAGAAAGACGATATCATCGGGGACATTAATCCTATTAGATTCACTGTTCTTGTGACTAATTCTGATGGTAACGATCTGCTTGACTCCACCCGTGTGGATAACATTTTGAAGAATGTATCCATCAGTTATAATGGCGAGTCCTATCCCGTTCAACATAGTATGTACGATCTATTTAATGACACCCGAGCCGTCTATGCACCCTTTTGTGGGTTGTGGGTTGAGCGCCAGTTGTGGGGACCGCAAACTTCTAGCTACAAGAAATGCGTACTGAGCATTGGCTATTTTGATGGTGAAGAAGATACCGATAATCGAGAGATAAAACTGGACCTCGGAAATGAACAAGTGTTCAGCCTTTCCTATAGCAACAAGTTAATGCGGAGGTTTGATGGTGAGCTGAATATATCACGAGATTTCTATCTGAACGGCAAGAAGCTAAAAGGTTCCGATATAAAATACGGTATCTTCAAGTTCCAACGTTTGCCAAACGGTCAGTTTGAATATCAGCAATGACATCTCACAGAATTCCGTAGAGTGTTGTGATTAAAGAAACATATCTGTATCAACAATAGTCTAATTTGCCATGATCAACACAACACTTTATAATTTGACAGCGTCACCCTGTAAAAAGAGTGACGCTGTTTGTTTTTAATTTTGCGTTTCTCACCCAACACCCCACCAAATCTTATGCAAAGCCAGTGTTTATCGGGGTTTGAGCGTGGTGGGGTGTTGCTTAACACTACACCAAACACCCCACCAAACACTCCACCAAACACCCCACCATTTTTCGCTTAGGCAACCTTCAGGGGAACCACCTTGTAGTACGACTGGTTGGCGTGAACCTTGCACTCAAAGCCCAGCTCCTTCATCGCCATACCCAGGTGTACCTTTGTGCTGTGATCGCCCTTGATGGATGGATACTCACGCTGGATCATTTTCAGAATTTCACCACTCTTCAAGCGCACACACTGCTCTCCCTCCTTTGGCTTGCGGATAACAGCCTCTATCGCTTCAGCGATGTCCTTCTTCTCCATGTAGTCGAGATTCAGTTCCTGAATACGCGCAACCTCCTGATTATTAAACCAATAAGGCAGGTTCAGCACACGAATCTCATAGACCACCTGTGCATAAAGCTGCTCGTAGTCGATCTCGCCAGTGTTGTCGATGAACATCCCATCAGGAATCGTCAAGCAGATGTATCGACGACTACCTGTAGCATCCGTCAGCGGATGATGATTGTTCGTGGTGGCCACAAACGAGGCATAACGTGGGCGATCCACCCGGGCACTGCCATAGATGGGGCGCCCATTCACCTTACTCTTAGAGAGTGTCTGCTTCAAGGCAGCATGCTGACTGGGACGGATGGCCTCCAACTCGTCGAGACAAACGATGAGATCGTTCGTCAAAGCCATCTCCTTGTCAAATTTGTTGGACAGGTTCAGGTGGTCCAGGAAATACATACGCAATTCTGGTGGCAACAAGCGGGCAGCGAAGGTGGTTTTGCCACATCCCTGTTCGCCAATCAGCGTTGGCACGCACTCATTGCCATGAAGCGTATCCATCTGCAACCAATGGGCTATCACCGCACGGATCCAGATGGCCAAGAAGGCGTGCTGTTCTGTGCTGAGGCCAGGGATACGACTGAAAAGCCGAGCCACATGGTTCTGTCCGTCCCACTTGGGAAGGCGTTCGATGAAGTCACGAATGGGATCAAAATCGTGTACCTCTTCTGAGTGTATCAACTCCGTGATTTCCGTTCGTGGACTGCCTTTCTCGCAGATTTGCTCGCGTTTGGCACGGATAACGATACTGTTAAGCGCCTCCTGGGTTAGCACACGATAAACGGGCTCGCCTTCAGAGGGCACGGTTGCGAACTCTACCATTCCGCTCAGCACATTGCGGCGGAAAAGGTAATTCTCGTGAAGGAACTGCTCTGCCGCGAGCATCCCTTCCAGTGAGGCTCCGATTTCCTCACCGTTAATAGTCATTTCTTTACTCATCAAATTGTTGTTTTACAAATTTTTAATAGCATCAGGCCATGCTTCTCATAGCTCTGTGTTTGCTCTGCAAAGATACAAAATTTTTCGTCGAAATCCAAATAATAATGGAAGAATTTTTCAATTATCTCTTGATTTTAACAATTGGACTGACGGGGAAGCGATGGCATCGTAAAATGGTGTAGTGTTTGGTGGGGTGTTTGGTGGAGTGTTTGGTGTAGTGTTAAGCAACACCCCACCACGCTCAAACCCCGATAAACACTGGCTTCGCAGCAAATTTGGTGGGGTGTTGGGTGAGAAACGCAAAAGAGCTTGCAAAAACTTTGCAGTAAGCAAAGTCATAGTTACCTTACGACTAATTACCAGTTAGGATACTACTAACCAAACAATTCTCTAGAGAATTCAGAGGTTTCCTCCGAGTAAACCTGGACTTTACTCCGGGTAAAGTCGGAGTTCTTCGACGAGCGAAGCGGCAAAGCCGAGCGTCCACGGTGGGAACATCACGAAAGATACTGTTTCGTCATGCGAAACATATTGTTTCGTGCTGCAAAAGATATTGTTTTGCCCTCGCTCCGATAGTCTTTTAGGGTTGTTCCGATATCATCTACGACTCGTCCGAATATCACTTTACCCCCCTAAGGGATTATCTCCACACCCCGTAGATGATATCCGGACAAGTGTTAGAAGATATCCGGACGACCCATAGATGACGTCAGTAAAACGAAGAAAAAGCCTAAAAACTTGCCGGTATCGGCAAAAATATGTATATTTGCAACCGAAATCGGTCTTAAAACTTGCCGATAGAGGAAATTATGGACTATATTTCAGTGATAGAATTCGCCAAAAAGTATGGCATCTCCGAGCGAACAGCCCGCAATTATTGTGCTGGTGGAAAAATAGACGGGGCGTTACTGACAGGTAAGACCTGGAACATTCCTGCTGATGCAGAATTGCCTAAGCGCAAGTCGCTTGACGATATTCTTGACTTTCATGTGCGTTTCGAAAGGATTCATCCCTTCCAAGATGGCAACGGACGAGTGGGTCGCCTCATCATGTTTAAAGAATGTCTGGCCAACGCTATCGTTCCCTTCATCATCACTGATGATTTGAAGATGTTCTACTATCGAGGCCTCCACGAATGGGGCCACGTACGCTCGAGCTCTGCTCGCTTGCTACTGGAAGGACGCAAGAACGACTATCTCACAGACACCTGCCTCACCGCCCAAGATCAGTATAAGGAAATCTTAAAGCACTTAGGAATAGTGTTCTAACAGAAGAACCGTCCCAGTGTTAGATCCCAGTGTTAGAGAGAGAATTGTGCAATCAGTCCTATTTCATGTCCTGTTAATCTCACTTTACTTAATATAATTAATACGACTCCTGATGGGAAGATAATCCAGTTTCGGATAAAGCCCCCAATAAGTAAGATATGTAGTTGAAAAGACATCAAAAGATGTCTGGTATGCATAATTGAGTTCCATCAGATATTCATTTCCCGATTTATACAGTTTATGTCCCAATGATTTTTCAGGAACTCTTTTTTCTGATAGATAAAAGACCATACCTACCACCAAAGAATATTTCTCGAAATCGATCTGAGGGAACTGGTTGATATTGGATTCTTCTGTTCTGAAAGATCTTTCAAAATCCGTCTGACAGTTAATAATCAAAGGACGAGGTCTCCCGTTATCATCAAAAGAGGTTGTAAAAGGGAATTCCTCGCCAAAATCACTAACATGATCTGGCAATATGGCATACATGAATTCTTTAAGCTCATTATCTGCTTCAACTTGTGGGATCTCTGTCCTATGATCCTCATCATCACTACAGGCTGGCAAGAAAAGCATTGCCAGCAGCATTAGTCCAAAATCAACTATAACCTTTTTCATTTGACGTTGTTTTCTTATGTCTATATATCCTGCGGCAAATTTAGCAAATTATATTGAATTGACGAAATTCTTTTGTTTAAATCTTGCGTCATGTTACCGTTTTTGTCGTATGTGTACTCGTTATTCTGCTGCACGTAGTCGATGAAATGATAGCCGCCGTTGTAAGGAAAGGTCAGCGACCAGTCCTCATCATCAATGCGCGTCGGCTGGTTGCCGTCGTAGGTAAAGTAGGGGATATCCACCAGATCATACAGATTATTCTCAATATGGCCGTTACGCTCAAAGCCCGTCATATTGCCCATTTTGTCATAATAATAGTAGACGTCGTAGGCGTAGCGGTGTCCGCTTTCCACATAGTCGGCCCAGTCCAGGAAGCCCAACGGGGTGTATTCGAACTGGAAGCCGCGTATCCTCGACTCATTGCCCGTCTGCCACTGCATGGCAGCAATGTTTCCACAGTAAGCCGGTATGTCTGGGCTGAGGTTGCCCGTATCCGTATTATAGGCCAGTTTCTCGGTAAAGTTCGTACTGGTGATGCTCGTCAGCCAGTTGCGCACGTTATAGCCGTAGGTCTGCGTTTCCACATTCAGTGGCTTGTGCGTACTGAGTCTGCCGACGGCGTCGTAGGTGTTGACACTGAGTGTTACGGCTGTACTACAGATTTCCCACAATCTGTTCCCGTGTGATGAACCATCTTTTCTATGCAATTTAAACACTTTTAGTATTATGTTGTTTTTTGTGATTGTTAATATTGACAAGAATCATCCAAGCAAAGTATGAGCCAAACACTATAATTATTAAGTGTGGTATTAAGACATCAACATAATGATGATGCGCTATAGAATATGGTATAATTATCATGAAGAGATTGTAGAATTGAACTACAACAGAAAAAATAACAGCGATTAAAACAGATGATAATATAACAATGTTGTTATAATTATCTTTTCTCTTTCTTCCGAGAATTACAAATGCATTTAAGAAAAGCAAATATGCACAAATGATTATCAATATAATTTCAGATATGCTCTCAATAGCATCTTTTATTATATCTTTAGTTGGCATCAACCCCCAAAGGAACACTACGGCCATATAGAAGAGAGCTTTGCTTAGTAATATTATAAACATTATCCTTATTAAAATATTTATAATTCTTCTTTTCATTTTACTGTTATCTTTATTTCAGGATTCTGGATTACGTATTCTCTGATTTTAGACATTATCTCGTTCCATGAATTTGGTTGAGGGTGCCATATATCTCCACCATCATTAATAAGCCCCTTATGATTGTAGAAAAGATTAAACACTCCTTTTTTTCTTAGCTTATAATTGGCTATAGGAATATCATTCGATACAAATATGGGTTTTCCGATAAATAGATTCTGTACAGGATCAAATGTAGTTGTGGCATCAACTCGAACGATTCCTGGTGTTCCATACAATTCGTGAGGACGCCAAGCATTCATGTGTACAGCTACATCTATAGTCCATCCACGTTGAGAGAGATATGTCATCATGCCTTCCGAGAAAGCGCTACCCATACTATGACTTACGAAATGCAAGACATCAGATTCTTTGCTAATATCTGCTGTTATTTCAGAGTACTTTTCTTTAGCATAATTGTAACCTTGATTATATAAAGCATCAATGGACATGACATTTTCAGAATTCAGAGCATAATCATAATTTACAAAATATGGTGTACTTACATCCTTAAAAAATTTCTTTGCTCCATATACAAATGCACCTTTTTCGCCTCCCCAATAATCTGTTCCGGATAAAGAGCCAAATTTCTGTAATCCATTCACAAATATTGTCTTCTTCCCTTCATCATCCACCGCATTCACTGGATTATTCCCGCAATACGCATAGGGGCTGAGGTGATAGTACTTCTCGCACATCGGATCCATGGTGGTGAAGCGCATGATGGCTGGGTCGTAGTGGCGGGCACCATAGTCGTACCAATGCAGCCCGTGCATCTCGTCGAACTCCTTGTCGTTGTATTTATAACGCTGGGTGTCGGCGTTGGTGCTCTCACCGAAGAAATAGCCGAAGGGGTAATAGTGGTTCACTTGCTCGACGGTGCCCGAGCCGTTGATCACCACGCGGTTATTGCCCTGGCGGTCTTTTAGGTAGGCATGGTATACTGGCGTCGAGCCGCTGAAGGTGACATAGCCGCCCTCGGTGAGTATCTGCTTCAGTGTGCCGTTTTCATAGACCATATTTCCGCTATAGTTTATCGTCTTGCTCGGACTGCCGTAGGTAACGTTCAGCTTCCTGCCCTCCGCATCGTGGGTGTAGGCGATGGTGCTGCCCGTCGAGAAGGTGATATTCTGCGGCAAATTTAGCAAATTATATTGAATTGAAGAAATTCTTTTGTTTAAATCTTGCGTCATGTTGCCATTTTATCATCATATGTGCACTCATTATTCTACTGATTATTATTGATAATAATTCTACCATTTAAAGAGTAAATGAAAAATTTACTATTAGCGATTTATGCTGTCATTCCTACAGAAAAATCATCCCCCTCTGTAATTCCTATTTTTTATGTATGATCTAATTCTTCTGATGACGACAAATATAACAAAGACAATTACTGATAAAGGAAATAATGAATATTTCATATAATCTATTGTTTCTGTTGTTCTCGAAAAAGGATAATAACATTGCATTTCATTTATGTTATATCCCCTTATTTGATATTCCTCCAAGAATTGCTTTTTACTAAACGGACCATTAATTTTGTAAGGCCAACCTACGTTAGATTCTGTTTTTTCCAGAATATAATAATTACTAATGCTGTCGGAAAGTTTTCTCTTTTGTTCAACAAGAACAATGCTGTCATTCCAATGAACAAGAACAACCTGATTTTCTATGATACCATAATATGCGCCACCAGTAAAAGATTCAGAGGAATATGATAAATCCTTAAAACCCAGATCTGATGTGACAATATAGAGATTCGTATTACATAATCTCCTTGTTTGAAGCCCTATGCCATTTGAAAATGATATCATTACTAATATAATGGCAAAGAACTCGTATTTGTATTCTTTTATTTTTTTGATTTCCATATATAAAATTGATATGTATTGCCAAAATGTTTCATAGATGCCCTTGAATGATTCCATTTCTTCGGAGTTATATGATACAGCAATGACTCAAGATTTTTGCTGTCACTTATAATGTTGTTTAATGTTTTTGGATCTTTTTCACTTGTAAAGGCATCATATCTATATGATCCAATAAATTGTTTAGCCATATTGAAAGTTGTCAGTGCGTCAGAAACACCCCACTCACCTTTAACCCCTGTTATTTGTCCAGGAACATCTGTCTGATTGGTTTTTATTAATTTTTGGGCTTGTGCTACATCTTTGGCAGATTTCATAGATTGTGTATATGGATGGTCTGAAAGAAAAACGGAAAATTCTGGTCCTGTTCCATTTACGAATTCAATAAGAAAATTCTGATTAATTTTGTCTTTTCCAAGTAAAGCTCCCTTATTGTTATCTACAATATCCATTGTAAAACCTTCAGAAAACATACCATCTTTCCCGTAGACATTGGTAAGGATCTGATTAATATATCCTTCAAATTCTCCAAGAAGAGCACCCTCACCTCCGATGTAAGTGTACCCCTTATGTTTTTCATTTCCAGAGAACCAAGTATAATACTGATTCTCTTCGTTTTGATACCAGTCCATTCCTGTTGGATCCACCGCGTTCACAGGATTATTTCCACAATATGCATACGGACTAAGATGGTAATATTTCTCGCACATGGGATCCATGGTGGTGAAGCGCATGATGGCGGGGTCGTAATGGCGGGCACCATAATCATACCAGTGCAGGCCGTGCATCTCGTCGAACTCCTTGTCGTTGTATTTATAACGCTGGGTGTCGGCGTTGGTGCTCTCACCGAAGAAATAGCCGAAGGGGTAGTAGTGGTTCACCTGCTCGATGGTGCCCGAACTGTTGATCACCACGCGGTTGTTGCCTTGGTGGTCTTTTAGGTAGGCATGGTATACTGGCGTCGAGCCGCTGAAGGTGACATAGCCGCCTTCCGTCAGGATCTGTGTCAGTGTGCCGTCTTCGTAGATCATATTCCCGCAATATTCTATAGTCTTGGCCGGTGTGCCGTAGGTGACGTTTAGCTTCCTGCCCGCCGCGTCGTACGTGTAGGCGATGGTGCTGCCCGTCGAAAACGTGATATTCTGCGGCAAATTTAGCAAATTATATTGAATTGACGAAATTCTTTTGTTTAAATCTTGCGTCATATTGCCGTTTTTGTAACACTTCTAGAACTCAGTGAGAACACATTTTAATGTTTTACGCTTATTTTGAGGATGATCTCCTTGTCTTTCAGTTTGGGGAATAGACGCCAATAATAGATGTGAATTGCCGTACAAAGAGACAGCTCGGAATGAGTATCAAAAATACTCATCTGAAGTTCATAATTGTCGGGCTGTTCTTGTAGCATAACGCGTCCAAGTCTATATACTCCGTCTGGTGCGCTTGTTTGGCAAATGACAAGGGTATTGTTCTTGAAATCCACGTCAGGCAGTTGTTCTTTTCCATGATATGCAGCCTGGAACTCCTCGCGGCTGTTGATGACCAAGCAAGTATCCTGATAAGGATAAGCGGTGTCAGGGTAGAAGAATGTCATATACATATTGCCATAACCATCCCAGTAAGGGGGATGCAACTCTTTTGTGAGGAAAACGGAAAGGGGAGAAGAGGAAACTGGAGTACCCCCCTCTTCATAGACCACGCCCTCAAAGGCGCCGTTCTGCATTTGATACTCTTCCTCCTCACTATTACTGTTACATGCAGGCAAGAGAAGCATTGCCAGCAGCATGAGTCCAATATTAACTAAAACCTTTTTCATTTGACGTTGTTTTCTTATGTCTATATATTCTGCGGCAAATTTAGCAAATTATTCTTATATCTGAGCCTTTTTCTTGAAATAAAAATAGCTGTTCATATCATAATAGATCTTGAGTTCATCAGAGGTGAGGACTATCTTTCCTCCTGTTTGCGGGAGAACGTATTCCATAAACTGGGCATCAGCGTCACTCTCTGATTCATGGTTTACCTGATAATCGTCGGAGAATCTTAAATTATTATATTTCCCAATGACGAACTTTCCTTTAGTCTCATTGACGATGGCTCTACTGGAGAATGTTCCATCTGGCGAGAATGTGATTTCGAAATGATCGCCCTCGTTTTTCGTTCCAACATCATGCCAGTTAGCTTCGCTTCCATAACCTTGCAGTTTCCACGTTTGGCAGATGAGTTTCAAGGCTTCTGGATCCATGTAATTCTCGTCGTATTCTTCAATACTCAAGATGTCCATACAATAGCGCTCAAGTCCGCCAATGTCTATAAGATTATCTCCATGCCACTCGATATTCATCTCGTATACATCTCCTGAAACGAGTACCTTCATGCCTTCCTGCTTAAACTTCTTATCCAACTTATCAGGGAAATAGTCATCAACTGCATCAATGGAAAATGGGATCCCGTGTTCAATATACCATTTGCCTAAGCGATCCTCGTATCTCATCGTTCCAGAAACCTGCTCAACCGTCTTTACGAGATTCTTCTCGCAATGGCAAGTTGAAAGTTTTTCTTCACTCGAACAGGCTGGCAAGAACAGCATCATCGCCAGCAGCGAAAGGCTAAATAGGAATACGTTTCTTCTCATCATCATTGCAATCTATATGTCTATACTTATATAACTGTTAGCATCAAAAAACTTGTACGTTATTCCAGATGATTTATGATATATTAACTTATCTGGGCAGAATCTTTTCAATTCCGAGGCAAAGATAGTGGTTTTATACGGAAAATCCGTGAGATTATGCAAGAAATAATTTCACGGATTTTTCACAAAAAGCCTCAAAACCACTAACAATCAAGTGGTAGATTTCAGAGTCTTGCTTGGACCTTGCTACGAGTAAAGTCGACGTATGCTCCGAGGGGGCTCAGACTTTAGTCGGAGTAAAGTCTGAAATTCTCGAGAAAATTTAGAGGTTTAGTCGGAGTAAAGTCCAGGTTTACTCCGACTAAAGTCCGACTTTACTCGTCATAAAGCATAAAAAATGTGATTTCTTTGGTTGGTTCAGCATTTTTGTTTATTTTTGCAACGTGATATTACAATAACTAAAGATGTCAAAAAACGTTGGAATAAAACATTCGTTTGCCAGCAGGCTGACTTTCTGGTTGTTCCTTATGCTGTTAGTGGCTCTGACACCTATTGGCTGGATGACGAGCCACTTCCTCGACGACGTGGCTAACAGTCAGACCAGGCGTGTCTGCGAGAACAGTCTGATGGCCATGAAGGAGAAGACCAGGCGCCAGCTGTCGGATGTCTATGTGGCTGTAAACAACCAGGTACACGAGGTTGAGGAGCACATGGACAAACTTGACGAGCTGTCGAAGGTGCTGAAGAGGTTTGTGGAGCTGAATCCCCAGATATATGGTTCTGCCGTTGCTTTTGAACCTTATTACTTCAAGCAGCATGGCAAGTGGATGGAGCTGTACGCCATGATCGACTCTACGGGCAATGTCCAGGTGAAGCAGATTGGAGGCGAAGGGCATGACTATTTTCAGGCGCAATGGTATCAGGAGACCAAGAAATCGCCCCGAGGTTACTGGTCGGACGCCTACTACGACGATGCTGGTGGCAAGCAGGCATTTGTGACCTTTAGTGTGCCTTTACACGACAAAGACGGCCATATGGTTGCTGTGTTCGATGCCGACCTGTCGCTTGAGGAGCTGGCGAACTACGTGGAGAAGATGGACAGTCTTAATGCCGATCCGACCATCATCAAGAATCATGACGACTTTATGAAATATGCCTCGCATAGCTTTATCCTCGATAGAAACGGCGCCTTTATCACCCACAGAGACAAGTCGAAGATTCTGAAATGGAACTTCTTTAAGATGGCCGAAGAGACACCTGGAATAATTGACGATGGGGTTTGCGAAGACATGAAAAACAATAGGCAGGGCTATGTGCAGATTGATGCGCTGGGTGTGCCCTCACACATGTTCTATATGCCAGTAAAGATTGCAGGCTGGACGTTGGCCACCGTTGTGCCCAATGACTATGTGCATGCAGCCTCACGCAAAACAAGTATCATCCATAATCTTCTTATGGTGTTGGCTGGTATCTTGGTGATGCTGGTATGCTTGTTTACAGCCCGAAGGATTACGGAGCCCCTGACTCGTCTGGCTGTTTCTGTCGATGAGGTGGCCAATGGAAACTTCGATGCCTCGCTGCCCATTGTGAAGCACCACGACGAGATACACATGTTGCGCGACTCGTTTGAGGATATGCAGTACTCGCTCTCCCAGTATATGAAGGATCTGGAGAAGACTGCTGCCTCGAAGGCTGCTATAGAGAAAGAACTGAAGATAGCCTACAATATCCAGATGTCGATGGTGCCCCAGAAGTATCCGCCCTATCCAAAACGGCATGACATTGATGTCTATGGGCACATGACACCAGCCAAGTCAGTGGGTGGCGATCTCTTCGACTTCCTCTTGCGCGATGAGCAGCTGTTCTTCTGTATAGGCGACGTCTCAGGCAAAAGTGTTCCTGCTGCCTTGGTAATGACGGTGGCCAGGAAACTCTTCCATGGTCTCTCTATCCATGAGGATCGTCCAGAGATGATGATGAAGTACATTAACAATTCCATTGCCGATGGCAACGATATGAATATGTTTGTAACACTCTTCATAGGCAGGCTCGACTTGGCAACAGGTCATCTATGCTATTGTAACGGAGGTCATGAGGCTCCTGTGCTCATAGGCAATGGGGTTTCGAGGTTGCCAGTAAAGCCTAATCTCCCAGTAGGACTGATACCTGACATGGTGTTCGTGCCAGAAGAGGCTGATATACAGCCAGATACTACGATCTTCTTGTTTACAGACGGACTGACTGAGGCAGAAGACAAGGATGAGAAATTCTACGGAATAGACAGGTTCCTGGAAATGGTGAAGGGTCTTGCTTCTAAAGAAGACCAGATGCCGCAGAAGCTGATGAAGCATACGTTGGAGAGCATCCATGCCTTTGTAGGAGAGGCTGAGCAGAGTGATGACTTGACGATGCTCGCCATCAGATATTTCGGACCAGAACAATTATAAACTAAAAAAATAATAGGATTATGGACATTACTATTCAAGAAAATGAGAAAGTGTTAACAGCCATTCTGAATGGCAGACTTGACTCACTCAGTGTGCCTGAAGCCGAACAGACGATCTTCCCGTTGATAGAGGAGAAGGAGTATGAATCGATTATTCTGGACATGACAGAAGTGAACTATATAGCCTCAAGCGGATTGCGACTGATCTTCATTATATTTAAGAACGGCAGTGCAAAAGGCGCCCGTGTGATTCTGAAAGGCGTGAACGACTTTGTGCGTGAAGTCCTGAATGCCACAGGGTTGGCTGCGATGTTTGAATTTGAGTAAACCAAACGAAACCGATTATGTCAACAACTACAGTAAGTACCTATAATTATCGGCTCTATTTCGGAAACAGCGTTGAGGCCCCAACTACCAGTCTGGATACACTGAGGCTTACCCAAAACAGGGAAGACTTTACGATAGACAAAAAGGCCTGTAAGCTATGTCTGAATGGTGCTAAGTTCTACCGAAGGATCTATGAGCCAGGACTGATAGAGGTTGAAGTGGAGGTGCTGACATCAGACAATGCGCCACTGCCATCCATCCAAAAAGTGAATGAGCTTTTCTTGAAACGACTGGTGAAGATGACCGTTATCCCACAAGGTGATGACAATCAGGAAGAAACCATCATCGCCGAGAATTACTATGTGTTCGAAACCTGCCCGCAACTGATAAAGAACAATGGTGTAGCCTCGCTGTTTGTCAAGCTGGTGATCTACAGTATCGACAAGCTGATGACTCTTGATAAATACAGCAAAGCATATATTGCCAAGAAGCTGGGTTCTGGTATCCTGATGCCCGAGAGTTGTACCTTTGGCTTTAACGGATCATCACTTATCAAAACCAATGTGGACTCGCTGAGCTTCCTGAAATATGATTCAAGTCTGGCCTTCAAGGATCCGAGAACCAATATAATAATGGTAGCTACCATCCCTTCGGAGTTTATTCAGCCTTATCTGGTACAGTATAACGAGTCGTTCTACGATTTTATGGTGCGTACGTCGAACCGTTGTGGTGAGTTCCTTTATTTCGAGGATGGTAAACTGATCATGGGTTTGCCGGAAACAGAGGAACAGAATACCATCAAAGACTACGAGAGTGTGACGCAGGCCAGCTATTCGAATAATCCGCTGAATGTTGATTTGTTCTATCGTGATAGTGTCAAGGATAAAGACGGTGAGGTGAAGACCCTGAACTTCGAGACTTCCAAGAAAAACGATCTCGGTTACCCTGAGGAAATTTTCCCAGACAAGCCTGTCTATAATGCAGAAGTGGCCCATGATGAGTTCTTATACCCCTTGATTCCAGACAAGTGGACCAACTTTAACTATGAAATGGGCTTCGATCCTGAATTCTTCAGCGGGAAATCAGGTAAGGACTTTGCTACGGCTCTCGTGCTCTCGCTGATAGCCAACGAGCTGAAGAATACGAAGACCTCTGTTTTGTCTAACGCCATCGACTTTGCCATCAATATGGCAGCAGAGTGGGGCGCAGCATCAGCCAAGTGTTTCTGGTTTATCAACCTCCACCCATTTGGGACCATTGACGGCCTGGCGAACAAAAAATACATCAAAGACCAGAAGTATAACTATTCCGAGCAGCAGGATAGCGACAGGTTCGTAGGCTTTGGCACAAAGGATAGCAAGGGCTGGACTAACATCGACTTCTATAAGAATATCCGCCAGCACGAGCAGGAGCAGCAGAAACAGATCATCTGTATCGATATGGGCGTGAACTTCTTCCCTGTGAAAATTGGTGAGAAAGTGAAAGTTGACGGGCTCGATGGCACTTACGTGGTGATCAGAATCGATATGGTGGCTGATACGAAGTGGACACACGACTATAGGAAGTATGACCAAACAGACTCGGATATCTATACAGGAAAGCAGTCGCAGCTCATCTACGCCATCCCCACCTTCAAGGGCAAGGACGATAAGGATCTGGCTGTTCCTCCCATTTCGGCTCCATTCTATCGGAAGGCTGGTCCTCAGACGGCCTTTGTCATCGATAACGAGGATCCGAAGTATCAGGGACGTGTGCGTATTGCCTATCCTTGGCAATCGGCTAAGGAGCAGGTGAAGCTGGCCTTGAAGGAGGCAGAGGTAGGCTTGGAAAAAGCTAATGAGGATGTAGATGCAGCAAATAAACTGCTTCAGGAGATATCCGATGCACTGGCCCTGATGAAATTAAAGAAGGGAATTTTGAAAGAGTTGGACGATCTGAGCGATGAAGAGCGTCAGCAAAAGATTAACGAGCTGAAGGCCAAAGTGGTAGAAGATGAGCAGCTGATAGAGGAGCTTACCCTTCCTGACGAGGGTGATTCAGAAAGGGTGCTGTCATTCACAGAGCTTCAGGAAATCTTTATGCGTCAGGCCGAATTAGAGCGTGTGAAGAAGGAATATGAAATCCTGAAAGCAGTCTTGAAGGTGTTGGAAGAAAGTGATTACACCGATCTCGATGAGGAAATCGAGAAGATCGAGAAAGATCTTGAAGCCAAATACCAAGAGGTTTTGAAGGCCAAGAGACAGCAGGAGATTGCAAAGATCAACAAGGAGACGAAGGATAAGACCCTGAAGGACAAGGAGGATGCCTGGAAACAGGAGCTGATTCAGATCGCTTCTCCTTGGGTGCGCGTCGCTACGCCATCGGCTACATCAGGTGGTGGAACCTACTTCAAACCCCAAAAAGGCGACGAGGTACTTGTAAACTACGACAATGATAACATTGAGCGTCCGTATGTGGTGGGTAGCCTGTTCTCCAAGAACGTGAAGACCCCAGAACAGCGCTCGAACATCACTACCGTCAAGAGTGGTCTGCTGAAAGGAGCCAGTACCTATATCATGTCACCTAATGGTCATCATATTGCCTTTAATGACCCACCTAATGGCGCGAAACTGATGGAAGGTGTCCAAGGAGCCTTGTCGACCGTTGTTTCCTTGGCAGGCTATGGTTTCGACTGCATGAAAGACATGACGGGTGGTATCCATATCGGCGACCGTTTTGGATTCTACGAACTGTCGATGTCGGCCCATGAACGTAAGATCAAGATGAACTCTCCGTTTGGCGATGTGAGTATCGATGCCTTTACTGGTATCACCCTCAATGCGCCGAATGGCGACATCAAGATCAATGGTAAGAACGTGGAGATTACTGCAGGTAATAACATTACCATCAAGTCGGGTGAGAATATCCAGAAGCCCGTACCTGGTCATCCTACTGTAGGAGGAAAGCTTGGTGGTATGGCTACAGGTATTGTCTTTGGTGTGACAGGTGGTGTCGTCGACAGTGTGGTAGGTCCGTATCTTGACATGACTTTTATCCGCCATTTTGTTGAGGTGATACTCCGTCCTATTGAGGGAACGATGCAAATCAGGTCGAACCGTTATCTGAAACTGGAGGCTGGTATCGACAGCTTTGCACAGATTCCTGCCAATCGCTATGTTGGTGAGCAGAAGCGTAATGTCAAAGCCAGGGGAGAGATCCCGTTCCTGGCTAAGACTGTCGACTGCTTACACTTTATGGACAATAAGCTGAACAGCTTCTTTTCTAACTACAAGACGCTTTATAATAATTGTTTTGCAGCCAGGGAGAAATTCGCTAGGTGTATTACCATGTTTGTGGAACAAGATAAAGTGCGCGAGTTGCACCAGAAAGTGCTGGAAGATAGTTGGGCATTCGATACCACCACGGAGTGGGATGATCCCATTAAGGAAGATATGTTCCGTGATCACCTGATACCTGGTGATATGGTCTTTGAAGGTGAGACCTATTTCCATAAGGAGATTAAGCTGGCATCCCTTGCAAATACGCTTGGAGAGGCTATGTATAACTTCCATAAACATGTGGATGCATTCGACCATCTGCTTGATGACGTTACTGTAGATGTGGAGCCAAAGATGAAGGAACTTCTGAAGAAAGCCTTCGACGACAGAAAGGACGTTAGGACGGATGCTTGGAAAGACCACTATCTGCAAGGCGACAAGCCTAATCCCAATACACTCTTCGGTAGTGAGTTGTCAGAAGAACAAGATGCGTATGTTGGCTCTGCCAGAAAGTTCAAGCGTACGGTGGCTGCTGTATTCCTGGCAGAGTTGGCAGAGTGTGACGACTACAAGATGGATCCGATCAATGCGGGTGGTGGTATCAAGGCTGCTGCGAGTGCTGCCAAATCTAAGGTCGGAGGCGGTGCTGTCAAGAGTGCTATCCTGGGTAATCTTGCAGGTGCTGCAGGTGCCGTTGGTGAGACTGCTAATGTGGTAGGACGATTCCTGAGAAATCCGTTCCAGGGTGCACAGGATGGTAAATACCTCAAGCTGATGTACAAAACCTCAGACGTCAAGGAAGACAGAATGGATTCTGAATACCATTGGCATCACTTCCTGGCTAAGATGCAGAAGCCTAAGAATGCCTTCCTCCGTAAGTCATACGACAGTACCTTCGGTTTACTCGCCAAGCGCTTACAGATCGACGAATTCGCAAGGATTCACGATCGTGAAGTATGGGCCGATCGTGGCTATGGTACCATCCTGATGTCGGATAAGCTGGGTGAGACCCGTGTATTCGACAGTGGTGCCTTCACTAAGGAAGAAGAGGCTTCGAAGGGTAACTGGGATGCACTGATCCTGACACTTAAGAGTATTAAGTAGTTAACATCAATAGTGAATAGTTATGGACTATATATTTAAAGAATGGGAAGAGAAGCTCAAAGCCTTTGAGGACAGCGTAGAGAAGGATCTGGCTGAGATACGGAAATGCAAGGCTGAGATGCAGGAGATGCAGGTGGAGGTGATCAACCAGATGAAGAAAGGCTACTACCTGCGCGACGAACAGCGACTGGTGCTTTCCGCCCCAGAGATTATCATTGGAGACGTGGATCCCAGTGGCAACTTGAACAGTGGAGCTGGCTCGACGGTGATCGTACGTGGTAATCAGGTGGGTCTTCAGGGTGTAGGTAGTGGTGGACAGGTAGAACTGCGTGCCACCAACATCCGTGAAACTGCCGAAGATCCTGGCATCGACGGTCAGGAGCATGTGGTGAACTCAGTGTCTTCTGTGATCAGTCAGGCACGAAACATCATCCTCCAGAGCGATGATGTGGATGGTGCCTTCTCTGCTCCAACGCTGCCCGCAGCAGGTGGTGGTGTGCGTATCCACGCCGATAAGAATATCGAGATAGGTGCTACAGCGACAGCTGAGAGTCGTGAGAAACGACTCGACGACTTAATCAGTGCCTATGAGGAGCGTAAGTCGGCTATCAAGGAGCTGGCTGCCACCCATAAGGAGTCATTTAATGGTCTGGTCAAGGATATCGAGGAACAACTCGACAAGAAAGAGAAGATCACCACCGATGACGACGAGGTACGTGGAAACTATCAGGATCTGTACGACATCGACGATGAGATAGAGACCCTTTCACTCTCGCTTTCAGAAGAGGTGGCTGGCTATGCCCAAACACTCTCGATACTGGCTGAAGTGAACCGTCAGATCAAGTGCTTCAGGGACGAGAAGAGTAAGATCAAGAAAGGCGAGGACTTCACGAAGAACAGTACGGGCACTTCAGTAGCTATTGCTGGAGAGAAGATCAGTCTCAGTTCTGTTGATGGCGAGGGCAACTATCGTAACAACGAGGATGCTGGCGTCAGCATCCTGGCCAATGTGTTCAGCGTGAGGTCGGTAGAGCAGGATGGTAAGCTGAAGGAGAAAGGTCAGGTGCGTATCCAGGCCAAGACCGTAGAGGTGACCACTGCTGGTGCTGACAAGCTGGAATATGACAAGGACGATAGTAAGCTCAAGACAGCAGAGTATGTTGCAGAGGGTGACATTATCCTGAAGTCGAAGAATATCACCCTTGAGAGTATGGACTACGAAGTGAAGGAGAAGAAACTTCAGGAGAAGGCGCTGACAGAAGAAGGAAAGATCAGTGTTCGTGCTAAGACCGTAGAGGTGAGCACAGAGAACTCTGCTAATGTGGAGGTGGACGACGAGGGTAAGCTCACGAAGGTGAACTACACCGCAGAAGGCGATCTGATTGTCCGTTCGAAGACTGTTACGGTGGAAAGCGTCGACTACGACGTAGAGAACGGCGAGAAGAAGGAGAAAGCCCTCACGAAGGACGGTGCATTCTCTATCCGTGCCGAAAAAATGGATCTCTCTGCTATCGATACCGAAGGTAAGGCTACAGGTAGTGTCGCTATCAATGCCAAGGCTGTGGCTGTCAGGTCGATGGATGTGGAGAAAGAGAAGCGTACCGACGACAAGCTGGCTGAAGGCAGTACGATGGTGCTCGTATCAGAGAAGATGTTTGTTGGTGCGAAGTCGAAGGATGTCAAGAGTAAGAAGATTCAGGCTGTGACAGAGGAGATGGGACTCTTTGCCGACAATACACTCGAAGCCCAGCAGGGTGAGGGTAAGGCAGTGCTCCAGCTCGATGGTGGCAATGCTGCTGTGGGCGGAAGTCAAACACAAGTTTATGGCGAAACCACCATCAACGGCAAGACAGAAGTCAAGGACGAATTCAAGGCACCAAAAGCGACCATCGACAATATCGAGGCCAAGTCGTCGTTCAAGTCGAGCAACATCAGCGATGGTGTCGCTACTCCAGGTGGTGGAGGCGGTGGCAGCCTGAGTGCGAAACTGAAGGAAGAGGATGCGCCGAAGGAGTGAAAAGTAAAAAATGAAAAAGTGAAGAGTTATGAATGCTCATTTATTAAAAGAAGTACAGACTGCCAGCTCTAAGTTTGGTGCTTATTACGGATTGTTGGATTTCCGTTACAAGAATCTCTGCGTTAAGTCTGACGGCACCTCGCTGATGTCGGTATCGGTAATGGCCAACGGCTACGAGTGTAACATCGAGGAGGTGGCTATGGTGGCTCAGCCCAATGAGTTCCAGTTGGCCGTTATCCCCAATGAAGAGATGTATCTGAAGGATATTATCAAGGGTGTGTTCGAGGCCCATCCTGAGTTTAAGATGAAGATGATGCTCCGTACTGACGAAGGTGCTGAGGAACTAGGTGATGATCAGGATGATGACTCCGACGCGCAGAAACAAGGTCAAAAATACATTCTCTATACCATGCCTGATGTGGATAAGGATCGTCGCGACCTATTGACAGAAGGCGTGAAAGTACTCCATAGGGAGTGCAAATCGAAGATAGAGATTGTCAACTTCGATGCCCAGAATAAGATGCTGGAAGGCAGTTTTATCTCCACTCAGAAGGATATTGAGGAGGCGGCAGATCAACTGAAACAGACATACGAGAAGACCAAGGAGATGGTTGACCAGCTACTTGAAAAGAAATTGGAGGAGATTGAAGAGGCCTATCAGAAATACCTCGAAGATCATCCTGCCGATGAAGAATCAGATCCAGGCTTTGATGTTACCAAGGGAGTCAGGATGACTGAAGAATAAAAACTCGGGGCGTCACCGCTGTGGCGCCCCGAGTTGATTAAGAGAGATAATTCTAATACTAACCTAACTAACTATTATTAATTCCTATATGCAGGATTCTGATAAGCTTTCTTCTCCTCAGGAGTCATCTCCATACCATCAAGCTGTCCCTGTGGGATAGGACGGATATAGTAACCAGCGGGGATGTCGCGCTTGAAGGTCTCCAGATCCTTATCGGTATAGCCGCTGCCGGCGATACGATAGGTTCCTGCACGCTTAGCCCATGTCTGTGTACGAACGAGGTCGAACCAACGGTATCCCTCACCCCAGAACTCACGGCTACGTTCGTCGAGAATGAAGTCTATTGTAATCTGGTCAGGTGTAGCAGCAACCATTTCTGCGCTGTGATCGGCTGTGAAAGGAGCACGAGCATTGACGCAGTAAGTCTGCTTACCAGCACGGGCGCGGAGTACATTCACGAGTTTCTTAGCATCATCGTTCTTACCCAGTTTAACGGCAGCCTCAGCACCGATGAGGTAGAACTCAGAGAACTTAGCTATGTTCCAAGGACGGGGGCTACCACCGTTAACCTTTGAACCCAGACCACCTTCGTTATCAGTACGATAGATACCGAGCTTCCAGTTGATGGGGTACTTCTTACGGCTGATGTGGTTCACTGCCATTACGAAGTCAGGACGTCCAGCCATCTCACCGAAACCGAGTTTACCATCGGCACCAGTGTAGTTAATCTTGCTGTCATCGGCCTCAGGAACCCAGCTGAAGTAAACCTCGCCCTGGTTTACGTGCAGACCGTTAGCTCCAATCACATAGGCAGAGTTATTACCAGCCTTATGCCAGTTGCAGAAATAGCTCAGTGTGAAAGTTGCATCGTAACGAGAGTCAATAGCCTTCACCTCATCTTCCCATACACCACCTTCCATGAAGGCATCAGCAATAGGAGCCATACGAGTCCAAGGACGTCCGAGACCCTGAACTGCCTCACGCTGAACGGGGTTGATATTGTTGCCATTAGGATCCTTGGCAATCATCTCAGTGTAGTTCCAAGTTTCCATCCAGTAAGCGAAGTTCTCAGGAGAACCACCGTTACCCCAACCGTAACCTGCACCGCCGTTACCATACTTCTCGTCCTCCTCGTGATCAGCATAGAGCATAATCTCAGAGTTACGGTCGTTGGTAGCTACGTTTACATCGTAGAATGTGGGCTGCAGTCCATAAGGACCAGGGTTGTCGATAGCAGCCTTAGCGGTATCGTATGCCTTCTGGAAATAGCTCTGAGCCTGACCAGCGTCGCGGCTGCACTCAGGATAGGTAGGAATGTTGTTGGGATTCTCCAACCACCATGCATAGGTCAGATAAGCCTTAGAGAGATACAGACGGGCCAGGTTCTTAGTGGCCGTACCAGTCATACGGGGATTCTCAGGCAGATCAGCAAGAGCCTTCTCCAGGTCTGGGAAAATACACTTGGTATAAACCTCAGGAACGGTATTACGTACAGAGGTACGAACCGTAGAGGTATTGAACTTAAGTTCACCAGCACCCAGATCCAGAGGCACACCACCGTAGGTCTGCACCAGGATGAAATAGTCAAAGGCACGGAAGAAGTAAGCCTCGGCCAACAATGCGGGATCCATACCAGCGGCCTCGCCATTCTCGATAACGCCGCTACAGGTGTTGATATTGGCAAACAGGGTACCCCAGGCACCACCGGAAACGGTGCTGGTAGGTGTTACAGAACCTACGCCAGTGAGGTCGGCGTCCTTAAAGTTACCATCGGCACTCTGTGCATAGGTATACTCATCGGTACCAGTCTCCAGAGTATTCAGGTAGTAACCATTACCATAGAAATAGCGCAGGTGAGCGTAGAGTGAGGTCAGACCGCCCTCAATACCCGCCTTCGTGGTGAAGAATGTCGGGTCGAATTGGCTGCGAGGCTGCTCGTCGAGCACGTCAGAGCAGGAAGTCATAGCTGTAGACATACCACAGCATACTAAACCCGCAGCGAGGATATATTTGATACTTTTCGTTTTCATAACTTTACTTTTTTACTTTTTTACCTTTTTACTATCTTACCTTTAGAAGGTTACGTTCAGACCGAAGATGAAGTTGCGGGTAGAAGGCGTATTGTAACCGATGATAGGCATTCTGTGACTACCAAAGGGATAACCTACAGCTGTATTCTCGTTAGACCAAGAGTTGGTCTCAGGATCGAGTCCGCATTCGTCGTTGTACGGAGAGAAGAGTACGAACGGGTTCTGAACTGAAGCATAGAGGCGCAGACGGCTGATGCCGAAGTCCTTGACTGCTTTCAAGTTGTCGAAGTTGTAACCGAGTGTGATAGTGCGAATCTTCAGGTAGCTGGCGCTGAAGTAACCGAGGGTAGAACCATACTTGGGGTTATCACCACTCTGGATACCACCGGGTTTCGGATACTTGGCACCTGTGTTCTGCTCTGTCCAGTAATCAACATCGAGGTTATTACGACGACCAGTCAGCATATTCAGGTAACCGTTTGAAGAATGGATGGCAGAAATCAGCTTACCGCCAACCTGGAAGGCACCAATCACAGTCAGGTCGAAGCCCTTATAGCCAACAGTTGTATTGAAACCACCAATCAGGTCGGGCTCCATGCTCATGATCTGACGGTCCTCAGGACCAATCTGACGGCTTGGTGTTACACCGTCTTCTTTGAAGTCGCCCTTAGATGCATCGCCACGATACTTAACCTTAATCATACCTACGTTTCC
>JAEEGL011297937.1_pt1 | contig 31738 bp, 33 predicted proteins | sample 9134231 | NCBI WGS metagenome assembly JAEEGL01 (sample SAMN16246548, study PRJNA631951) | gut metagenome | biome: gut microbiome; feature: rumen; material: fiber-attached | host: Bos | place: Iran: Karaj | collected 2018-10 | reverse complement strand
ACGTCCAAGATAATGCAACAACTCACCGCCCTATATACCGCTTTCACAGGCCAGGCACCCAAGACCACGGAAGTCATTGCCGGCTCAGGAAGCAATCGTCAGTACGTACGTTTCACCTCCTCCGAAGGACAGAGCATCATTGGAGTCGTGGGCACTTCGCTGGAAGAGAATCACGCCTTTTGCTACCTCGCCAAACATTTTGCGGGGAAGGAACTGCCTGTGCCTCATGTGCTTGCCGTCGCAGAAGACGGTCTGCGCTACCTTCAGCAGGACCTGGGTTCGCGCTCGCTGTTCGATGCGCTGAAAGGTGGACGCGATGCCGGAGGACAGTACAGCGAGGAGGAGCGACAGCTGCTGCGCCGCACCATTGCAGAACTGCCGCGACTGCAGGTTCTGGGAGCCCAAGGGCTGGATTTCTCCAACTGCTACCCACAGGCCGAGATGGACGAGATGAATGTCTTTTTCGACCTCAACTACTTCAAATACTGCTTCCTGAAAGCCACAGGAATCGACTTCCACGAGGTGAGGCTGGAACAGGACTTCAGGGCGCTGGCAAAAGATTTACTGGAAGGTCAGAAGAACGAAATCCCCACCTTCCTCTATCGCGACTTCCAGGCTCGCAATGTGATGCTTGATGCGGCAGGGAATCCTCATTTCATTGACTTTCAGGGAGGCCGACGCGGGCCCATCTATTACGACCTCGCCAGTTTTCTTTGGCAAGCCTCAGCCCGTTATCCTCAGGACCTGCGCCAAGAGTTGATAGACGTTTATCGCGAGAGCCTCAACAAGACCCTTGCAGCGCATAACCTCCCCGTTTTCGATTTTCATTTTTCCATTTTCAATTCCTTCATCCTCTTCCGCCTGCTGCAAGTACTTGGTGCCTACGGCTTTCGCGGTTACTTCGAGCGCAAACAGCACTTCCTCGACAGCATCCCGCCCGCCCTCAAAAACCTGCGCGACCTGCTGGCAGAAGAAGGCAGCTGCCCGTATAGTGAACTGAGAAAGGTGCTCGAGCAACTGACACAAGAGTCGGCGGACGCCCACTCTACACCTACCGCTCCCCCGCCCGCTCGGCCCGAAAAGACGCAAGCCCCCTCAAGAACAGGGGGGACGGGGGAAGAGTCCGCGACGAAGGGAAAACCGGCACTCGTTGTCCGCATCTTCTCCTTCTCCTACAAGCGCGGCATTCCCGAAGACACGTCGGGCAACGGAGGCGGCTACGTCTTCGACTGCCGCAGCACCCACAACCCCGGGCGCTATGAACCGTACAAGCAGATCACCGGTCTGGATGCTCCTGTCATCAAGTTCCTGGAAGACGACGGCGAGATACTGACCTTCCTCGACAGCGTCTATCGGCTGGCAGACGCTCATGTGGAACGCTACCTCCAACGCGGCTTCACCGACCTGATGTTCTCCTTTGGCTGCACGGGCGGACAGCATCGCTCAGTCTACTGCGCGCAGCACCTGGCCGAACACTTGAACAAGAAATACGGCATCGAAGTAGACCTCACCCACCGCGAACGGGGTATTCATACCCTTTTACCCTCCGCCGCCAAAGGATAATAGGCATTGTCAGAGGCTCAAAAGGCAATTTTCTCTACGTTTCGGCGCTCTGCAGTATCTTTTTTGGCGTTTTATTTTGCGAGGTGGCAAAGAATAGCTATCTTTGCACAGATTTTAAACGCATTTGACTATGAAACGCATTCTTTTTATCCTTTCCGTCTGCCTGTCGGTGGTGGCCAGCGAGACCTTTGCCCAGAAGCTGCCGCAGATTGTCCTGAAGGATATCAACGGAAAAGCCATCAGCGTAGACACCCTCTCCAACGGCGGCAAACCCTTCATCATCGACTTCTTCGCCACGTGGTGCAAACCCTGCAACCGCGAACTCGACGCCATCGCCGAGGTTTATGAAGAGTGGCAGGAGGAGACGGGAGTGAAGCTCTTTGCCGTGAGCATCGACCGCGCTCAGAATACCAATAAAGTGAAACCCCTCGTGGACAACCACGGTTGGACCTACGATGTGCTGCTCGACCCCAACAGCGAACTGAGGCGCACCTTCGGAGGCGAACTCATCCCTTACGTCGTCATTTGCGACGGCAAAGGAAATGTTGTCTACAAGCACAACGGTTACACCGATGGCGCTGAGAACGAGTTGATTGAGAAAGTCCGTGAGCTCGTAGCCAAGGACGGCGACAAGGACAAGGAGAAAGACCAAACAAAGGAATAAATTGTAGCACCACGAATCTCTCGAACTATGGCTTCGCTGGTTAAGAACCTGTTATTGTCTGCCTGCGCCTGTGTGCTGTGGGCTGTGTCTCTGCCGGCTCAGGAAGAGCAGAAGGAGCGCGCCACCCTCAGCGGCAGCATTCAAGCCGACATCCTTGTGCCGCAGGAGGACAAAGCAATAGGCGCCCAGAAATACGATGAATGGGCGCTGGCCAACACGTATGCCGACCTGCGCCTGCAAAGCAAATACGTGGATGCAGGCGGCCGCTTCGAGTGGAACCAATTCCCCCTGCCCGGATATGAGGCAGACTTCAAGGGCTGGGGACTCGGCAATTTCTACACGCGTGCCCACTGGAAGAACGGCGCTGTCACCTTAGGTGACTTCTACGAGCAGTTCGGCTCCGGCTTCATCCTCCGCACCTACGAAGAGCGCTCATTAGGCATTGACAACAGCCTGCGAGGACTGCACTTCGCTTGGAATCCTTTCAAGGGAATCGCCCTGAAGGTGCTCAGCGGCCGTCAGCGTCGCTATTGGGAACACAACGAGGCTTGGGTCAGTGGAGGCGACGTGGAGCTGAGTCTCGACGAGTGGATTCCCTCGATGAGCGCCCACGGCCGCTACCTGACAATCGGCGGTTCGTATGTCAATAAGTATGAGGAGGATGAGGAGATCTTCGTCGATGCCACCCATCGTCTGAACCTTCCGACTTTGGTCCACTCCTTCGACGTTCGCGCCCGCTATCAGTCGGGCGGTTGGAACCTCCTGGCAGAGTACGCCCGCAAGGGTCAGGACCCGAATTTCGACAACGGATACATCTACCGCCCAGGCTACGTCGCCATGCTCTCCGGCAGCTATTCCCAGCGCGGGCTGAGCATCCTGCTGCAAGCCAAGCGCAGTGACAACATGTCGTTCCGCAGCCGTCGCGCGATGCTCGGAACGTCATCAATGATCAATCACCTGCCCGCTTTCACTCTCGACCACACTTACGCCCTCGCAGCCCTCTACCCATACGCCACAAATGCCAACGGCGAGTGGGCCTATCAGGCGGAGTTCGGCTATAACTTCAAGCGCAAGACCGCCCTCGGAGGCAAGTACGGCACCACGATAAAAGTCAACTTCTCGCACGTTCACGCACCCGCCGTAGAACAACAGCTGCTGAACGGCAACTTGAAGGGCAGCAACGGCTACACCTCACCCTTCTGGAGTTGGGGCGATGAGGTTTACTACCAAGACCTCAATGTGCAGTTCGACAAAAAGCTCACCGCCGACTGGAAACTGAACCTCATGTACATGTACCAGCGCTACAACAAGACGGCCGTGGAGGGCGAAGGCGGCATGATCAACAGCCACATCATCATCGGCGAAGCCAAATGGCGCATCTCCAACAAGCTCACCCTGCGCGGCGAGGCACAGTACCTCTTCACCAAGGACGACGAGGGAGACTGGGCCTTCGGACTGCTGGAGCTTTCGCTGAATCCCCATTGGATGTTCACGGTCAGCGATATGTATAATGTGGGCACCACCCACAACCACTATTATCAGATTGGTGCCACCTACAACGTGGGAGCCCACCGCATTCAGGGAACCTACGGCCGCACCCGTGCCGGCTTCAACTGCACAGGGGGCGTCTGCCGATGGATTCCGGCCACCCGCGGCTTCACCCTGAGCTACAACTTTAATTTCTAAAGACCCACCGAATAGTATGATAAGAACCATTCGAAGACAGCTAGCAAAAGTGACTACTCCCTCCCTCACAGGGAGGGTGAGGGGTGGGTCTGTGTGTGTCCTCTTCCTCTGCCTGCTTATCTCCTGCACCGGCATCTCGGAAGAAGAGCGCTATATCTACATGCCGCCCGTTCGGAGCGCCCACGCCGTGCTCATCGAGGACTTCACGGGGCAGCGCTGCATCAACTGCCCCAACGCCGCCCTCGAAATCGAGAAGCTGAAAGAGCAGTACGGCGCAGACACCATCATCGCAGTAGGTATTCATAGCGGCCCGCTCGCCGTCTACTCCCGAGGCAACGTTCTCGGCCTCAGGACGGAAGAGGGCGACGAATACTACGAGCACTGGAAAATAGAACAGGAGCCCATGGGGTACATCAACCGCCGCGGCTCACCCGCCACCCCCGACCAGTGGGGAACCCTCGTACGCGAGGCCATACAAGTGCCCACCGATTTGAAAATCACCCTCGCACCCGTCAAGGACAGTCTCGACAGCAAGCTCCGAGTCCACCTGACCATCGTCAACGGCGAACCCATCAAGGGACGCCTGCAGCTATGGCTCACGGAATCGAAGATCACCGCCCTGCAGATGATGCCCGACGGCACCGCCAACCCGTCCTACGTCCACAACCACGTCTTCCGCCGCAGCATCAACGGCACGTGGGGCGAGGACTACGTGGCCGCAGAGGGCGAAATCCGCGACCTCGACTTCGAGTGCGAGCTCGACGAGACGTGGAAGCAAGAGAACCTCGCCGTTGTAGCCTTCATCGAGAGCGCAAACGGTGTTGAACAGGTGGCAGAAAAAGCCATAATAATCCAATAAACAAAGAATCACCCTTATCCCAACGTATATTATAACAAAAAAAATAAACGTACGCCTATGAAAAGAATCTTTACATCACTCGCACTACTCTGTGCAACCCTCTTCACCCTCCACGCCCAAGACTGCGTCTTCCAGTACGAAGGCAAGCCCTTGGAGGACGGAGCCACGGTGACCATCAATGCTGCCCCTGACGCCCTCTTCGGTGAGCCAGAGTGCAACACAAACCCCGCAGACGACATCGCCAATGGACTCTTCATCGTCAACAAGACCAACAAGGCGCTGTCCGGCTCTGCCAAAATTACTATCAGCGACAAGACCCTGCAAACGGGTAATATCCAATGGTGTATGGGTGGCACTTGCCAGATAGTGCAATCCACCACTATGACAAAGAGCTTCTCCATCGCAGCCAACAATAAGACCGCCATTCAATATGACTGCGCTGTGGAAGGCGAAGGCGGTGAGATGACGACCAAGCTCGAAGCCACCATTGGCGGCAAGACCTACACCGTCTTCATCCACTTCATCAACGACCCCAACCTCCACGTCTCCGGCACCACCACGACCGCCAAGCCCGTGGCCTACTACACCCTCGACGGCCGTCAGGTCAGTCAGCGTCCTCGCGGCGTCTGCCTCGTGAAGTTCAGCGATGGTCGTGTCCGCAAAATGGTCAGCAAGTAACTCCATTACTTTCAGCAAGTTACTCCGCCCCAACAAATAGCTTTTCCCCTCCTGCCCTTTCTGAGGCAGAGAACATGTGCTTGTGCGTGTGTGCTTCCTAATATATATATAAAGGAAGCACGCACGCACATCATTCACAAGCACGCACAAAGCCACAGAGTCGTCTGTTCAACAACTACAAACCATTGTGCCGCTAACCTCAGGACGTCCTTCAGTTTGTACTGGGACGTCCTTTCGTTTACACCAAGTCATCTTTTCGTTTACGTCAAGACGTCCCGTCGTCAGCACTGAGACGCCCATACACAAAGGCCGGGACTGATATTCGTCTCGGCCCTTGTGTCCTATTGTCTCGGGCATCACGTTCTGATGTTTTGCCCCTTATTATTCTCTGTCAGCCAGGTCTTCGAGGATTTTCCAGACGTTGAGGAGTCCGCGGGGAACATGGAAGCAGCCTTTCCACTTGCCACCCTTCAGGGGCAGGAGGACTTCGCCCTGACGGTTGAGGTAGCCGTACCACTCAGGATATTCGGCATCGCGGAAATGGCTCCATGTGTAGTCATGAACGCGCTGGAACCAGTCGAGGCAGCGCTGGTCGCCAGTGAGCTGGTAGCCCTTGATGAGGGAGATGAGGGTTTCGAGGTGCACCCACCACAGCTTCTGGTCGAACTCCAATTCATGACGTGGTTTGCCCAGACGATCCATGAAGTAGAAGACGCCTCCAAACTCCTTGTCCCAGCCGTATTCGACTTCTTGCAGGCAGATATCCACTGCTTTCTGGATGAGCTCAGGTCGGCCGAGCCGCTTTCCGAGATCCATGACAAACCACATGGCCTCGATGGCGTGACCGGGGTTGAGCTTGCGACCGTCGAAGCAATCCACGAGGTTGCCGTCCTTGCCCAGTACCTCTACAATCAGCCCGATGTCAGGGCGATAGAAGACATCCATGACCTCATGGAGGCAGTCGTCAATGGCCTTTTGCAGGAAGGCAGGCTCCAGCAACGCTTCGATTTCAAGAGAGACATTGCAGAGAATCATTGGCAGGTCGAAGGTCTTCATGGCGCGAGCACCTGGCGAGGCTTTGCTCCAGCGCCCCTTGGGATTATCGACCTTGGAGAGAACGATGTCGAAAGTGCGCTTGGCGATAGAGGCATATTCAGCCGAGAGCTCTGCCGCTGACACTCCGCCACACACGCTACCGGAGGCGGGATTGTTCTTGGCGAAAGCTGCAAGGGCTATGGAGAGTTGGCCGAAAGCGATGACGGCGAAGGTGTAGGAGAAGATGTTGTAGGGCTCCACGAGTGGGCGGCCTTCGCGGTCGAGGGCGAAGTACCAGTTGAGGTTGCCGTCGTGGCCGTATTTCTTCAGGAACTCGGCGCCCTGAATGGCGGCCTCGAGCCACTCCTGACGGGGCTCCACGGTGTTGTAGAGTTTCGCGAACATCCATACTTCGCGGCCTTGCAGCCAGATGAACTTATCGGTGTCGTAAACCGAGCCGTCGCGGTCGAGGCAGGTGAAGTAGCCACCGAACTCGGTGTCTTGGGATTTGTTGAGCCAGAAGGGGACCACGCGGTCGAGGAGTTCAGATTTATAGAGCTGGGCCAACTCCTTGAAAGACCCACCCCCGACCCCTCCCGAAATGGAAGGGAGAGGCTGGCGCTTTGTTTCGATATTTGACATTTCTTATTAAGATTTTATAGATAAGTAAGTATTCAGAATTATTTTACATTATTCAGCTTTCGCAAGTATGAGCAATCAGCAAGGTAGCGCCCCAAAGGGGCAGCAAGCAGTGATCCGACATACCCGCAGGCTCTCCCTTTCCTTACGGAAGGGGACGGGGGCGAGTCTGTTATTCCTTCGGCAGAGTCTTCCATGTCAACCCTTTCTGCTCTTCCTTCTGCGGAATGAAGATGCTGAAAAACAGGGCGACAAGGACACTGACGAACATCGAGACGAAGCCGAAGAGGAGGAAGTTGGCCTGCGTGTAGAAGTTCATATAGAAGACCGTTGCTGTGCCGCACAGGAAACCAATGAGAGCTGCACGCGAACCTATTCGCGGGAAGAAGATGCCCATGAGGAACAGACCTCCAATGGCTCCGCTGAGGAGGCCGAGAATGGTGTTGAAGTAGTCGAGAAGCGACTGAATATCAACGGTAGCCATCAGCCAAGCGATCGCCATTCCAAGCAGACCGGCACAGATTCCCGCAATGCGAGCGGTGCGGACTCCCCCTTCGCCTTTCCACTTCGACCATAGATCCACGGTAAAGGCGGTGGAGATGGAGTTGATATTGGAGGCGATGGTGCTCATTGTGGCAGCGAAGACGGCAGCAATGAGAAGTCCCGCGAGGCCGGCTGGCAGCTGGCTCATCATGAAGAAGGGGAAGATGGCGTCGCCTTTCGCCATTGTGATATCGAGCTCGGCGGGGTGCGTCTTGAAGAAAGTATAGAGGCCCGTTCCTATCGTGAAGAAAGCGATGGTCACCACGACAGACATCAAGCCGTTGGTGAGGATTCCGCGAGCCGCACTCTTCTCGTCGCTGGTGGTCAGATAGCGCTGGATAACCGTCTGGTCGCTGGTGTAGCTGATGAGGTTGTTGGCCAAGCCGCCGAGGATGACGACCCACCAAGTGGCATTGACGAAGTCGAAGGGATTCTCGGAATTGAAGAGGAAGAGGCGGAACTTATCGTGCTCGGTGGCAATCTGCCAGAAGTCCGAAGCACCGTTATCGCCCGTGTTCACAATCAGATACACCGCCGCAAGAACAGCTCCCCCGACAAGAATGATACCCTGAATGACGTCGCCCCACACAACAGCCTCTACCCCACCCATCGTGCAATAGAGAATGGTGATGAGAGCCATCAGCGCTATACATATATATATATTGATACCCGTGACGGCAGTCATGGCGAGGGACGGCAGGAAGAGAACCAGTGCCGTGCGGGCCACCATGAAGACGATGAACAGGATGCTGGCCATCAGGCGCGTGGCCGAGTTGAAGCGGCGTTCGAGGTACTCATAAGCGGTGGTGACGTTCAGCCGGCGGAAGAAAGGCAGATAATACCTGATGACGGGGAACGACACCAAAAGGATACAAATCTGCATGGGATAGTACGTCCAGTCGGTGGCGTAGGCCTTGGCGGGAATACTCATATAGGTGATGGCGCTGAGCATCGTGGCAAAAATGCTGATGCCCGCTGCCCACCAGGGAATGCGACCGCCCCCCTTGAAGAAGTCGTCGGAGGAATTGGAGGCACGCTTCATGAAGTAGTAACCCAGATAGACCATTCCTAAGAGATAAACGATGAGCACCGTCCAGTTCAGCCAACCGAAATGAGCCGAGTAGGTGATATCCACCCGTGTGGCATCAGCAGAACGCACTCCCGGCTTCTCCTCGCCGCCAATAACGAGAGCAGAAAGGGTGCCAGAGGGCGACACCAGCGGCACCACGGCAGCTCCGGCGCGAGCGATGAGGGGCGAATCGAAGACCTCGGCCCAAGAGTCGGTAACGGTGTGATAGACAAGGATACTGCGGCGGAACTGATACCACTCGGGCTCCTGGGTCATGTAGTAGTAAACTTCCTCGCGCAGTTGTGCCAGTCGCTGGGCGGTCTGAATCGTGGTATCAGAGAGCTGGTAGTTGCGATCAAGTGCCTGCTCGAAGATACGTTTGTTGACACCGCCAAAGCAAAGGACGTGGGCTGCGCCGGAGGAGATGGCAGAAGCGCCGACTAAAGAGAGAAGACCCTCTCCCTGCTCACCCGTAAGGGGGAGAGCCTCGCTTCGTTCGGAAACTGACGCGCTGCCACTTCCCTCCCTAACGTGAGGGGGCTGGGGGTGGGTCTGCATTAAACTGGTAGCAAACCAATTCCCCTTCCTGGGATCGTAGTAGACGCCGTTGGCAACGGCCTTGCGGTAGCGCGGGTCAAAGCCTCCGAGGAGGTAGAAATTGCTGCCGATGGCACCTTTTTGCACCACCGCACAGGGTTGCACACGAGCGGGGCCCGGCACATCAGGCAACTCTTCCCAAGCAGCACCCGTTTGTGCCTCGAACCAGGAAGAAGGCAACGGCCACTTCAGGCGGAAAGCCTTGCGGTTGGTAGTCCCATTATGCTGACCTCCAGCGGCGTAGATAAAGCCGTCGCCATAAGCGGCAGCAAAATTATCGAGACTGACTGGCAGTGGCGGAAGCGCACTACTGACCACGGCCCCTGTAGCATCAAGGGTCAGGAGAGCCGCAAAATCCTCGCTCTTCTTGCCGTCGGACGTACCACCCAGACATACCACACCCTCGGGAGTAGAAACGCTGGCGCCATAAGCGAGAGCACACGGCAAGGAACCCACGCGAGACCAACCTGCCGACGGAGTCGCAGCATCTGTTGCAATGGCATAAATGTCGGTGTAGAAAACTTTTTGGCCGCCCTCTGCCGCTGGCGTTTCAGGGAAATTACAGCCGCCAGCCACAAGGACATAATCACCCGCCACCCCAGAAAAAGCGCCGCTCACGCCCTGACCGCCAAAAGCAGAAAGAGAGGGAACGGGCAAGAAAGAGGCATCATTGAAGCGATGAGCCGACCCACCCCCCTGCTCCTCCTGAACATGGAGGGGAGTAGTATCCTGAGCTATTGAGAGGCCAAAGGACGAAACATAAGCCAAGAGAAAAAACAACAATTTCTTCATTGGGCAAACAACAAATTAATTCAACCAACTGATTTGATTATACAAAGGTATCCACCCTCTCCCTTACAGGGAGGGCGGGGGTGGGTCTTTTACTTGTTACAATGATTGAAGAAATCAATGGCTTCAAGTTCTGCCTTCAGACGGGCTTCCTCTTCATCGGTGATGTTCTGGAAGGGCGTGCGGTTGGGACCAAGGTCGAGGCCAATAAGCTTCATGATTCGCTTGCCACCCACGATGTTACCGCGGAAATGACAGATAACATCTATAACGTCCTGAGCATAATTCTGAAGCCTGCGGGCACCTTCGAGGTCGCCCTCTTCCCACGCTTTCTGAATTGCCGTGAGGCAGCGGCCGTTGTAGTTCGTGGTGCCGCCGATACCGCCCTGAGCACCGCCCATTGCCAGACACGGGAGGATGGTCTCGTCCTGACCGTGGAGCATATCGAACTTGCCGTCCTTATAGCGGCGGCAGCGGTTGTACTCATAGAGGCTCTCGAACGTATACTTGATGCCAGCAAAGTTGGGGATGCGGCCGTCCACTGCCTGAAGGAAGTCGTACATCGAAAGGAACGCGCCGTTGAAGGCGGGAATGTGGTAGAAATAGAACGGAAGCCTCGGTGCACCACAGGCTATCTCCTCGCAGTACTTCACCAGTTCCTCGATCCGGCCCACCTTCGGGAAGGGAGGTGCCATGGCCCCAATGCCAAAAGCCCCTATTGCCTGGGCGTGCTCTGCCAGTTTCTTGGAGGAACGCACACACGTACTTCCCACATGAACAATAACTTTGAAGTCCTCAAAGCCTTTCGTAGCTGCCATCCAAGCCTCAGCCAGTTGCCGGCGTTCGTCCTCGGTGAGCATATAGCCCTCGCCACTGGAGCCATTGATAAACACGCCTTTAAGGCCATTGCGTTGTAGCAGGGCGGCATATTCGGGAATAACACTGAGATTGATGCTACCATCGGGGTACATCGGGGTGAAAGGGGCGTCGATGAGACCTTTGATTTTTTCCATAATGATTAGGGATGATTTAGAAGTTTAGGAGTTAGTGATTTTCCTTAAATGTTGGTGCAAAGATACGGAGAAATCATGAATGCTCCAAATTTCAGGTGATATATTGTCGTAAAATCACGAAAAAAAGACGGATGAAACAGAGATGTAGCCCTAAAATTTGGTCAAGTCGCAGAAAAGCAGTACCTTTGCCGCCGTTTAACGCATAGGGGTACCCTAGCCCACCCCCTTTAACAAAACAAGGAACAATGAAACAGAAAGAACCTGTCAGCGTGACGTTCATGTTGCTCGGCGTCACGTTCTGCGTTTGCCTTATTCTGGCAAACCTTCTCGCAACAAAACAGATACAATTCGGCCCACTCAATCTGACGACAGGAGTACTCGTCTTCCCCATTTCGTATGTCGTCAACGACTGCATCACGGAAGTATGGGGCTACCGCCGCGCCAAGCTCATTATCTGGACGGGCTTTGTCATGAACTTCGCCTTCGTCCTCTTAGCGTGGCTGGCAGACCTCATTCCCGGCGCCCCCTACTGGACGAATCAGGAAGGCTTCCACGCCCTCTTCGGCCTTGCACCGCGCGTAGCTTTGGCTTCTTTTATCGCCTTCCTCGTGGGTTCACTGTTGAACGCCTACGTGATGAGCCGCATGAAGATCCGCGATAAAGGTCGCCACTTTTCACTGCGTGCTATTGCCTCCACCATCGTTGGTGAACTCGCCGACTCCCTCATCTTCTTCCCCATCGCGCTGGGAGGCATCGTACCTAAAGAAAACCTTGCACTAATGATGATTAGTCAACTGGTTATCAAAACGCTATACGAAGTCATTGTCCTACCCGTCACCATTCGTATCGTAGCATGGCTGAAGAAAACAGAAGGCCTTGACACTTATGATGACGATGTCAAATACAGCCTGATTTAACGCCAACCCATAAGTCTCATTAGTCCCGCCCATAAGCCCCACAAGCCCCATAAGTCCCATCAACCCCATTAGCCCCATAAGCCCCATTACCCCCATTACCCCATCCACCAATGAAACCCATGAATAAAGAGACCGCCCTTGTTATCTTCAGCGGTGGTCAGGACTCCACCACCTGCCTCTTTTGGGCACTGAAGCACTTCCAGAAAGTGGTTGCACTGACCTTCACATACGGTCAGAAACACATCGTAGAAGTGGAGAAAGCACGCGAAATTGCAGCCATTGCAGGCGAAACAGCCCGAAAGAACGGTCTGAACTGCGGCGGAGGCGATGTGGAGTGGCACCAGATGGACATCTCGTTCATCAGCCAGCTTTCGCACAACTCACTGACAGACAGCAGCATTGAAATGGACCAAGAGAAACCCGCCGACGGCCCGCCCAACACGTTCGTGCCCGGCCGCAACCTCTTTTTCATCGCCGTAGCAGCCGTCTTTGCCAGGGAAAGGAACATAAACCACCTCGTCACCGGCGTCTCGCAGACCGACTACAGCGGCTACCCCGACTGCCGCGATGCATTCATCAAGTCGCTGAATGTCAGTCTGAATCTCGGAATGGAAGAACAATTCGTTATCCACACCCCACTCATGTGGATTGACAAAGCACAAACGTGGGCCAAAGCTGACAAAATGGGCGTACTCGACCTCATTCGTACGCAGACGCTTACTTGCTACAACGGCATCGTGGGCGACGGATGTGGCCACTGCCCCGCCTGCAGGCTGAGGCAAGAAGGATTAAAGGCGTACCTCGCAACTCGCTCGAAGGCTGACGATTAACATTTTTTATACCAACACAAACGAAAATCACATGATGTAATAGGCCCAGAAATTTGGTCATTTCATAGAAATGAACTACCTTTGCACCAGAAAACAACAACAAAACACTATGAAGAAGTTTCTTTTCTTAATCCTAACAGCGTTCTCGCTGAATGTCAGCGCACAAGAGCTGCAGGCTGTATCAGATAGTGTAGACCACAGCTTGAGCATCATCCGCGATAAGCAAGACGAGCTTATGATCTACCTACGGGCACAGGAGCTCACGCCCGAACGAAGAGCCGTGGCAGACAGTATTGCAAGGACCTACATGCAGCTCTACTCCCAGACGACCGATTACCTCAAGCAACAACTCGAGAGTCATCGCGAAAACCCCGAATGCGCGTCGCTCATCAACAAATATCAGCGCATGCTTGGACTGGATTACCTCGAAGAATACATGGACACCTACCCTCATGCTGCCCTGACCGAACTGGAAGAATTGCGTCAGCAAATCGCCATAAACAAAAGGTTAAAGCCGGGCTCAGAACTTATTGACTTCGAGCTGCCTGACGAAGTTGGAGTAAAGCATCGCTTGAGCGAATATATTGGCCACGGAAGATACGTCCTTGTAGACTTCTGGGCCAGTTGGTGTGGTCCCTGCATCCAGGAATTACCGAATGTGGTGGCCGCCTACGAGCGCTTCCACGAACGGGGATTTGACATCGTAGGACTTTCCTTCGACACCAACCGCCAGTCGTGGCTGAAGGCCGTGGCTAAGCATAGTATGACCTGGACGCAACTCAGCGACCTGAAAGGTTGGGAGAGCCTTGCTGCCAAGACTTATAACGTGCGTGCCATTCCTTTCACCATCCTCTTTGATCCCGACGGGAAGATTGTTGATTCCAACCTCAGGGGAGAAGCCCTCAGCCACAAGCTCGAAGAACTGATAGGGAAATAAATGAATAGCATTTAGGATAACCTAAAATATTATATACTTTTAGGTAATCCTAAAATCACAAAGAATACGATGCAGCCTTTTGAAATCCATATCCTTGGTTGCGGTTCGGCGCTTCCGACCCCTCGCCATCTGCCTTCCGCACAAGTCGTGAACTTGCGCGACAAGCTGTTGCTCATCGACTGCGGCGAAGGTACCCAGATAGCCTGGCGCCACACGGGATTGAATTGGCAACGCATCTCACATATCTTCCTCAGCCACGCCCACGGCGACCATGTATTCGGGCTTCCCGGACTCATTTCCACTATGGGACTGATGGGGCGCACGTCACCCCTTTACATCCACGGGCCAGCCAACCTGCGGAACTACATTGAGTTCACAATAGCCCATTTCTGCCCCGATATGGATTACGAGGTGCAGTTCTGCCCTGTGGATACGACCAAACACGCCCTCATTTTCGAGGACCGTTCCATGGAAGTGTGGTCGCTGCCGCTTCGCCACCGCGTGCCCTGCTCCGGCTACCTCATCAAAGAGAAGCCTGGGCTGCCGCATATCCGTCGCGAAATGATTGACTTCTATGAGATTCCCACTTGGGCCATCAATAAAATAAAAGCCGGCGAGGACTGGCAGACACCCGTAGGAGACATCATCCCCAACAGCCGCCTCACCACCCCACCCGACCCTGTTCGCAGCTACGCCTACTGCTCCGACACGATGAGTGTTCCCGAACTCGCCGAGTGGTGCCACGACGTTACCTTGATGTACCACGAGGCCACTTACGCCACCTCTGAAATAAGCCACGCCGACAAGTACGGGCACTCCACAGCAGCCCAGGCAGCAGCCTGCGCAAAGAGTGCCAACGCCCAACGTCTTATGCTCGGGCACTTCTCTGCACGCTACGAAGACGAAAATCTGTTGTTAAACGAAGCAAAAGCCATCTTCGAAAACACCATTTTGGCACAAGAACGACTAAGAATAGCACTATAACCAACCTTTTTGAGAGATTTTTCCTAAAAAAATTTGCAGGAATCAAGGAAAAAGCATACATTTGCCCCAAATAAACGCAAAAAACGCTTCATTATGAAGAAAAACATACTCCTTTTGGCATTATTTGCCCTCGGAACAGTTCTGCCCCTCATGGCCAGCGAGCCCGAAATCGGAGTTGCTTCCGACTTCGAATCGCCCGCTACATACATCAGTGAGGCAGATGCAGAGATGCAGAACATCAAAATAGAAGTCGAAGGTACTCAGGTACACGTCTCTAATGCTGAAGGACTCACCCTTGAGGTCTACAACCTCACTGGAGTCCGAGTAGGCAACTACAAAATCGACAGCGACGACAAGGTCATCAACCTCAACCTCAAGTACGGTTGCTATATCCTCAAGGTTGGAAAGGTCGTTCGCAAAGCACCAATCCGCCCATAATTCATCATTATCACAAATCCTTTCCTCACATCTTGCACGATTAGGAACTAAGGGTCGGACACCAACCGCGGTTCCGGCCCTTTTAAAATAGAAGAACACTTTACCTTTCCGAACGAAACGTTCACCCAGCCAAGCCCAGCAATGAAAGCAACGCAGCAAACCATCCAGCAAATCCAGCGCGCCATCCACAAGGTGGCCTCCAAGTTCCCCAAAGACGCAGAACCCGTGCTCACCGACATTCACATGCAGGTGAAGCCTGAAAGCGCAGAACTGCTGACCTACAACGACGATATGGAGGAACTCGACCGCGCCGTCATTGGACAGTGGCTGGAACCCACGGAAGAAGACCTGTACGAAGTCGCTGCACCTGTCATCAAGCAGTGTCTCGGCCAACTGCGCAAGGAAATCGATGCCATGAGCATTCTCCACCCCTTCTCCTTCGTACTTATGGGCGAGGACGGCGAAACCATCTGCGACCTCTACCTCGTTGATGACGATGCCATGATGCTCGACACGGAACTTCTGAAGGGACTGGACAAAGAACTCGATGCCTTCCTCGAAGAACTGATGAAGGAATAACATGCAGTCAAGGTCATCCCAGACAAGCTTTTCTACATTACAGGTTCCCAACTGCTCATCCTATCCATTATCATCGGGTTCGTGGTTGCTTATGCTATCACGTTAAAAACATTCTTTTGCAAGAGACAATAGCACAAAAGGAGCCCTGATAACATCATTTTTCCCAAAAATACACATCTTTCCCAACAATCCATCAATCTTTTCGCGCGCATTACCTTATATAAGAAAAGAAAGTATTACCTTTGCACAACAATTGATGATCATATCGAATAGCGTCATCGGATTTAACATAGCAATCAATAATCATTATGAAAAAGAGAAATGCTTTACTATTTGTTCTTGGACTGGCTTTAGCCTCCCCTGCAAGTGCACAATGGACCGGTTATGACACCTCACGCACCATTAGCGGTATTCTCGGTATTGCTCGACAGAGTATAGAATCAGCAGAAAGGAAGAAAGAGATGGAGATCCTTGCTCGTCAGAAGTTGGAGTTCGAACAGAGTTACAAAGACGCCATGAATGAGGCAAAGGCTTTCGAGAACGAAGAGAAGTGGGAGGAAGCACTGGAGAAATATGAAGAAGCGGCAAAGCTCAACTGCCAGTACGAATACTCTGAACAGCGCATCCTCTCGCAGAAGATTACCAGCCTTTACGTCAAAAGTGGTCGCGAGGAGGACGGGCCAAGCATCCTGAATAATGCAAAAACCATCCTGCCCGACTATTCAGCATATCGCTATGTGAAGGAGAATCCTGTGTTCACAAACAAAAAGAAGGCAGCAGGTATCACTATCTGCCGCGTGGCCTGTTCTGATAAGGAAACACGCATAGAGATGGAAGTAGAAGCGTTCTCGTCCAATATGTACTGCAGCATCCAGGGAACCACTTATATCAAGGGCAACAAGGGTGGCAAACTGGGATTGGAAAGTTTAGAGAATGTCACCTTGGAGCCGGCTCGCACCTACATTCCCTGGCCCTATCAGAAGTTGCGCTTCGCACTCATCTTCCCGCCCCTGACCGAAGAAGCCAAGGAATTTGAACTTATCTTTCCAAAAACGGCTTGGCAGTTCAAGGACATCAAATGCAAGTAGCGCAAGCAAATCTTGACCAGCAAGTATGATGTCTGCCAGTAAAACTCAGCAAAAACAAACCATTTTATTAACTGTTTTTTATAACCCAACAATGAAGAAAAATCTTTTATGGATGTTCGCCGCCATCCTTCTCTGCGGCCTCACAATTACAATGTTCACCGCCTGCGGAGGTGATGATGAAGACACCAGACCCAATTCCGAACAACAGGGCGGCGATGAAGGAGACGATCCCGCAATCCCGGAAGCGACCGCCTACGACATCACCTTCACCGTTGTGGCTCCGACCAACGCCTTTGACATCACTTCATACGACTTCACATATGCAGACAGCAAAGGCAACAAAATCACTAAGGAAATCGATGCAGACATGCCCAACGAACCCTTATCAGAACTGGAAAAAAATGGACTGGATATGTATATAAAAACATCAAGCATGACGAATTCCAATTTTGCTGAACTACTTTCCGACACCCGCGCACAGCATTTCACCCTCACGAACATTCCAGCAGGAAGCAAGGTACAATACCAACTGGTCATGCATCCGAGCCCCGAGTATAAGCCAGCAGAGGGAACGACCATTTCGTTTGCGACTCCAGCCGTCAATGTGACACAGACCCCCCAAAATGGTAAAAAGACAATTACCAGCAGCTTTGAAAATAAAGTATACACCTTCAAGGATACTAAATGGGAGTATTTCAAGACGACGATGGAAGGTCGCGTGCTTATCGACAGAGAGATTACCGTGGGGCTTCCCAGAGAGTAACTCCATTTTTCCAAGAAACCACAGTTTCACATAGAAAAGAGCGCACCCATTTCGTAACGGGTGCGCTCTTTTATTCTGTTATAACCTGAAAGGGACTTCAGTGAGAGCGGATGTTATTGCTTCGGTGCGCGCGGACCACCTTGTCCTCTGCCTGCACCGCCCCACCGGCCTCGCGGTCCCTGTACCATGCGACGGTGGAAGTCGTCCTCAGCCTTCATGACCTTGAATACTTTGGAGGCAGGAACTACCTCAAGGAGGCGACGATAGTAATTCTGTTCCAATTGTGCCGACTCGACCAATAACTGCTTAATCTTAGTGATAGTCGTAGTATAGGCAGCCTCATCGGGCTGGCATTGTTTCTTCAGCTGATGAATCTGAACACCTATCGCACGCTGCTTGTCCTTCATCTCCTGATAGATAGGAAAGAAGGCCTTGGCCTCATCGGCTGTCAGTCCTGCCTGACGCGTCAATGCCTCTTCCATACGCTGCTGGAACTCCTGAGGATCGAAGCGGGGCTTGCCTGCCCCTTGCGTTTGCTGAGCCCATAGATTCATCGTGAATAGCGCCATCAGCGCCATAAAAGCTATTCGTTTCATCGTTCTCATTAGTTTTCGTTTATAAAGAAAGTGCGCAGGTCCTTAATAGGCCTCGGTCAGATAGTATGCAATGTGCTGGTTGTCGACCAACTCGTAGTCGAGTATGGCATTGATGTCCTCCTCTGAGTAGTCGAAGGCCGGTGTCTCCGTCTGGGCAGCCAGCTGTGCACCATCGCCCGCTGGATTACGCACTCCGTAGAGCCATGCTCCGCCTACGCAGACTGCCACGGCAGCTACAGCTGCAGCATAGCGCAAGGTCCGACGCCAGAGCGGAAGTTTCACCACACGAGTCTGGTGCTCAACGGGTTCTGACAGGAGCCCCTCATCTGCCAAACGATTCATCATCCGCTCCGTGAATCCCTCGAAATAGCCTTCGGGAACCTTGAACGGACGGCGACCGCTGTCGTGTTCTCTTATTATTTTCTCTTCCTGTATCATATCTTTTATGTTTTGTTTCACTTGTTTGACTGCAATAGAAGGAAAAAGTTTAATCGCGTGCGTGGAAAAAATCAGATATTTTTCTGACTGCGTGGTGATAGGAGGCTTTCAGCGCTCCCACACTGGTTCCCAACAAATCACTCATGTCCTCATATTTCATCTCTTCAAAGTACTTGAGGTTGAAGACCTGGCGCTGGCGGTCGGGCAGCGTGGAAATAGCTTCCTGGAGCATACGCTCTGTCTCGTCGCCGTCAAAGTAGGGGTCACTCTCCAAGCGTGCAGCCACCCCTTCTGCCGCCTCTTCGTCCAAGCTCGTCGTTTGGCGGTTGCGATCGAGGAAGTTCAACGTCTCGTTATTGGCAATGCGGAAGAGCCAGGTGCCCAACTGTGAATCGCCTCTGAAACCAGACAGCCCTGTCCAAGCCTTCAGAAACGTATTCTGCAGCACATCGTCGGCATCGTCGTGCGAGAAGACCATACGACGAATCTGCCAGTAGAGCTGTTCCTTGAAGTGCTCTACCACCGCCGCAAAGGCACGTTCGCGGGTGCGCTCGTCGTGCAGTTGTGATATTATTAGATTCTCATTCCACATAAAATAATGTTAGCGCGCAGGCGATAAAGGCCTTTTTCACGCTGCAAATAAAGATTTCGGGCGCAAAGATAGTGTTTTCTCGTCGAAAAACAGTAATTTTGCGCCCGAATTTCAATGAAAACGGTATTTCGTAGCACGAATTCCGCTCTCCATAAACCTCAATTCGAATTTTCGTAGCTATGCAAGGATTTCAAACCATCCTACTTCTGCTCACAAGCAACATCTTCATGACGCTGGCTTGGTACGGCCACTTGCGCCTGCAACAGGCGGGCATCAGTACCCACTGGCCCCTCATCGCGGTCATCGCGTTCTCGTGGGGCATTGCTTTTATTGAGTACTGCTTCGCCGTACCTGCAAACCGAATAGGCTATGATGCCAACGGCGGCCCCTTCTCTTTAGTGCAGCTGAAGGTGATTCAGGAAATCATCTCTCTGGTGATTTTCACCCTTATTGCGGGCTTCCTCTTCCAGGGACAGAGCTTGCATTGGAACCACTTGGCAGCTTTCATCTGCCTGGTGCTCGCAGTTTATTTTGTCTTTAAATAGGAGGCTCTAAGCCAGGGCTGTCAAGGCCTCTTCGCCAATACTTTTGAGGTTATTGGCTTTGATGACCTGAGCTGCGCTTTCGTTGTTGTCTGTGCGGAAGATCAGGATTCCCTTGCCGCGCAGCAAGAACGAATACATATAGGTGATGCTGATGTCTGCCTGACTGAACATCTTCACGGCATCAGCAGCGCGGCCGGGCTCGTTGTCGAGTTCGAGGGCGAAGACTTCGCTGAGGGCCACAGCCACACCTGCATTCTTCAGTTCGTCGCAAGCACGCATGGGCTCGCTACAGATGAGACGATAGATGCCGTACTCGGCCGTATCGGCAATAGTAGAGGCAATAATTTGAATACCAGCCTGTTTCAGGGCGTCAAGAACCTTGATGAGTGTGCCGGAACGGTTCTCAATGAAAATGGAGAGTTGATGGATAGTCATAGTTTTATTTTACGATTTGACGATTTAACGATTTGACGATTTGGCTATTGTGTGATTTATGAGCAATTGATAATCTGTAATTTTCAATATTTCAATTCTCAATAATTCTATTTTCAACTACTGATACACTTTGCGCTTGTCGACTACACGAACGGCTTTACCTTCGCTTACGGGCAGCGTGCCACGAGGAACGAGCTTCACGATGGGCGTAAGCAGTATCTCATCCTTCAGCTGACGGCGGATTTCGCGCTCCAGAGCCTGCAGTTTCTTGTAGTCGTCAGTGGGTTCGGCGAGTTCTACTTCTACGGTCATGTTGTCGTTTTCTTCATCGGTGGTCAGCGTGATGAGGTAGTTGTTGCCCAGCTCCTCGAAGTGCATCAGGATCTTCTCTATCTGAATCGGGAAGATGTTAACGCCTCGCAGCACCATCATATCGTCCGAACGGCCACGCATGCGATCGAGGCGGATGTGGTTTCGGCCACAAGGACAGGAACGGCCCAACACGCGCGTGAGGTCACGGGTACGATAGCGCAACAGGGGCATAGCTTCGCGACACAGGGTGGTCAGCACCAGCTCGCCAATCTCGCCGTCGGGCACGGGTTCCAGTGTCTCGGGGTCCACAATCTCTACGATATAATAATCTTCCCAGAAATGCAAGCCGTTCTGTTCGGGACATTCGAAGCCCACACCAGGACCGCACATCTCGCTCATTCCAAAGCTGTTGTAGGCCTTCACGCCCATCATTTCCTCAATGCGCTTGCGCTGTTCCTCGGAGTGAGGTTCTGCGCCGATAGCCAGCACCTTGAGTTTCGTGTCTTTGCGAGGATCTACGCCCTGTTCCTTCATCACCTCGTACAAGCGGGTGACGTAACTGGGAACTGCATGTATGGCGGTAGTACCGAAGTCCTTGATGAACTTTATCTGCCTCAAGGAGTTACCTGCTGCGGCTGGCACGGTGAGCATCCCCAGTTTCTCGGCTCCGTATTGGAATCCCAGACCGCCAGTGAACATTCCGTAGCCGGAGGAATTCTGGAAGACATCATCTGGACGCAGGCCTACCATCCACAGATTTCTGGCCACCTGGTTTGCCCACTCGTCCAAGTCCTTCTGGGTATGGAGAATGACGGTGGGGTTACCCGTAGTGCCGGAAGAGGAATGCAGACGCACGCAGTCGCGAAGTGGCACGCAAGCCATCCCGAAAGGATAGGTCGAGCGCAGGTCGTCCTTCGTTGTGAAAGGCAGTTTCCGTACGTCGTCCAACGTCTGGATATCCTCGGGGGTGATGCCTGCCTCAGCAAACTTCTTGCGGTAGAATTCATTGTTCATGCAGTGGCGCACAGTCTTCTTGAGGCGTTCCAGTTGCAAAGCCTCAATTTCTGCACGCGACAGCGTTTCAGTTTCAGGATTGAAGAAAAGACCCACCCCATCCCCTCCCGTGAGGGAGGGGTGAGGCTGGCGCATTGTTTCGTTTTTGTCCATATTTTATCAGTTTTTTACCCAACCCGCAGGTCTCCCCTCCCTCACGGGAGGGGTCGGGGGTGGGTCTACAGTTTACGCTTATCTATCACATGTGCGCTCTTGCCCTGACTGCGTTCAATGGTGTTCGGAGCCTTCAGCTGCACCTTGGCAGCAATGCTGAGCACACTCTTGAGCTTGGCTGCCAGCTTCTTCTCGAGCTGGTCGACGGCGGCAGGAGTATCGAATACTCCGGTGAAGAACTCTTGGCGGATTTCCACCTGCACCTGCAGGGTATCGAGGTTGTTGACGCGGTCCACAACCAGCATGTAGCGAGGAGCAAACTCCGGCATCGACAGCACCACACTCTCCACCTGAGAGGGGAAGACATTGATACCGCGAATGATGAGCATGTCGTCCGAGCGGCCCTCAATACGGCTCATGCGAATTGCCGTGCGGCCACAATCGCAAGTGCCCGGCATCAAAGAACAGAGGTCGCGGGTGCGATAACGCAGAACGGGCATTCCCTCCTTCGTCAGGGTGGTGAAGACGAGTTCACCTGTTTGACCTACAGGCAGGGGTTCCAGCGTCACGGGGTTTATGATTTCAGGATAGAAGTGGTCCTCGCAGATGTGGGAGCCGTGCTGCATCTGGCATTCGTAGCTGACACTGGGTCCCATGACCTCCGAAAGCCCATAGATGTTATATCCCTTCAAGCCCAGACGCTCCTCAATCTCCTGACGCATGTTCTCTGTCCAGGGCTCAGCGCCAAAGGCTCCGACACGCAGCTTGATATCTTCCTTGCGGATTCCCAGTTTGTCCATTGTCTCGGCGAGGTACAAGGCATAGGAAGGGGTGCAGGCAATGCCTGTGATGCCGAGGTCGCGTATGAGTTTCAGGTGCTTTTCCGTGTTACCCGTTCCCGCAGGAATGCAGGCGGCACCCAAGTGTTCCACTCCGTAGTGAGCACCCAGGCCGCCCGTGAAGAGGCCATAGCCGTATGCTACAGAGAACGTATCGTCGCGAGTGACACCATAAGCCGTAAGACAGCGGGCCATGCACTCGCTCCATATACCTATATCTTTACGCGTATAGCCCACAATGGTGGGATTACCCGTGGTGCCACTGGAGGCGTGCACGCGGATAATCTCGCTCTGCGGAGCTGCCTGCAATCCGAAGGGATAGTTGTCGCGCAAATCCTTCTTGGTGGTGAAGGGGAGTTTCCGGATATCCTCTATCGTCTGGATGTCATCCGGACGGATATCCATTTCCTGTAGTTTGTTACGATAGAAGGGCACGTTGTGATAGACGTACTCCACAATCTTGTGAAGACGTTTGCCCTGGAGCGCGCTCATCTCGTCGCGACTCATACATTCCTTGTTAGGGTTCCAAATCATGTCGTTTTGTGTATTTTTGTGTGACATTTGGGTGCAAAGGTAAGAAAAAGAAGAGCATTAAGTGCAGGAAGTCGGAAGATTTTGCAGTTAGACGCACAAAAAGCTATCATTTTCCCCTTTTAATCACCAAAAAGTAACAAAATCGCATACCAAAAGGTTCCTTAACTGGTTATTGAGGCGCACCGAGGAAGGAGCGGAAGTAATCGAGGCAGGTCTGGCGCCACTCGCGGGCGTTCTGCTGCTGATGCTGCAACCGGTCCTCCACTTCCTGCCAACGGCGGGAGTCATCTTTATCCGCGAGGAGTACGAGGGGGCGCATCTGCTGCCAGACCTCGTGGAAACGGTCTACCTCTGCAACACCGCGGTCGTAGTGAGCGCAAAGTTCCTCCCACAACGTGCGGCCGCTCTTCATCTTGTAGCCCCAAGGCACATGATGGAACCAGAGCAACAGGTTCTCTGGGCAAGTGGAGAGGTCGTCGTACTGCGAACGGTAGGGCTCGCGATACTGCGAGGTGGCATTGGTGCCTGTGGAACTGCGGTTGAAGCCTACTCCGAGGCTGTCGGCCTGATGATAGTAGACGGGGCACCACTCCAACGGATAATCTGGCTTGAAGCCCCCGGGGTCGGGACCATAGTGGTGGTCGAACTGGAAGATATGGTGCAACCCGAGAGGCATCATGTAATCCACGCAAGCCTCGCGGCTGGCCATCATCACTTCGGTCATCGGGTTCACAAAGGCTTCGTCCCGGGTGAAGGTCAACTTCAGCCACTCGCGCGCTATGGCCTCAGCAGAAAGTCCCGGATTCCAGGCCAGACGGCCGAAGGCATACCAGTTGGCCTGCGAGAAGTGGTGGCCGCACCAGTTGTCGTCCAAGCCCACATTGGCCACACCGGCAATGCCACGCAGGCGCTGAGGGCTGACAAAGGAGAAGAACTCCTTCCACATCGGAGCCAGATAGACCAGGTGGCGCGACTGCCCCAAGTATTCCTGCGTAATCTGTAGCTCCACCATGTTGGGCGTCTTCGTAATCTGATCAAAGACAGGACTATAGGGCTCACGGGGCTGGAAGTCCAGCGGCCCGTTCTTGGTTTGCAGGATCACGTTGGGCAGGAACTGTCCATCGAGGGGCTGGAACTCCGACACAGCCTGCTTCACACGATCCTCGCCCTTGTGATTGGCCCCATAGACAAAGCATCGCCACATGACAATGCCCCCATGAGGCTGCAGCGCTTCGGCAAGCATATTCGCGCCGTCGGCATGAGAGCGTTGGTAGTCGCCCGGCCCAGGCTGTCCCTCGCTGTTGGCTTTCACGAGGAAGCCTCCGAAGTTGGGCATCAGGCGATAGATGGCATCCACCTTCTCGCGCCACCACTGTCGCACTTGCGGGTCCAGCGGGTCGGCTGTTGGCAGACCTCCCAGCGCCATAGGCGAGGCGAAATTGATGCTCAAGTAAGTGCGTATTCCATAGCGCTCAAGATAGCTGTTGATTACACACACCTTCTCCAGCCACTCTTCCGAAAGCATCTTGGGCGAAGCATTTACATTATTGATAACGATTCCGTTGATACCCAAGCTGGCGTTGGCACGGGCATAATCGGCCATCCGGTCAGAGAGTGCGGGATAGAGGATGCTCTTGCCCGCATAGCCGCGCTCCACACTGCCATCGAGGTTGTCCCAGTGGTTGATGAGCCGGAGGTCAAAGGCAGGATGCTCCTCCTTGGAACGGATATCGCCCAGCTGCTGCATCCGCAACAGGTCGAAGGCCGCATAGAGCAGACCGTTGGAAGTCGACGCCGTCAGTTCTATCTGTCTGGTAGTAACCACTATACGGTATGCATCACCCTGCAAGGCATTCTTCTCCAACTTCATCCTTACGGGCATCGGTCCCTTGTAGTAGGTCCTCAGCTCATCCAACGCTGTCCCCTGGGAACCGCGCACGAGCGTACTCGCCACTTCATTCTTCTCACGCGGCAGCCACAGCGATGAGCCGTCATTGGCTCTGGCAGCAACTATCAGCTGGCAAACCACCAGCAACACCATACCTATTCTTTTCATTCTGCGTATTTATCAGTTATACATTATACTATTAATAGAAAAGTGACTCAACATTCATTTGAAAGAACTCTTCAAGGGGGATGCCATCAGTACCAATGACTAATGCTCGTTTGGGGTGAAATCGTTCACAGAAATGAGGCAGTCCGCTGTTCATTCCACGTCGTCCACTCTTCACCTCTAAAGCAACAACCTCACCCTGTCGTAAAAGAATGAAATCCACCTCATCTGAACGTTCTCTCCAGTAATGCACCTTGTAGTCCCCCTCCTCAACGCCATGAAGCAGATAGCTGCCGACGGCCGATTCCACCCAACGTCCCCAGGCCTGAGTGTCTATCCGATCTTTATCAAAAGACGTTCCGCTATACGCCGTCAGTAACGCGTTGTTATAGACCTGATATTTGGGAACAGACTGATACCGACGTGCTTCATCATTGGCATACTTCTGCAAGCCTGTCAGCAAATTACATGCTCTAAGGATTTCTAAATAGGAGGCCAACGTGGTAACGTTCCCAGCATCCTGCAACTGTCCCAAAGCCTTGGTAAGTGAAAGTTGTTGTGCTGAATAAGAACAGCCCAATTCAAACAACTGTTTCATCAATGCAGGCTTATAAATGTTCGAGGTAAGAATGACATCTTTCTCTATAGCAGGGGCAATAAGAGAATCTTTCACATATTTTTTCCATCGCGACATGTTGCCGATGAATCCTGTTGTGCCAGGGTAACCTCCATAGTAAATCCACTCGTCAAGCGTCCATCCAAAAGCATCCGCCATTTCACGCCAAGTCCAATGTCCCATGCGTATCAGTTCAAAACGTCCGGCCAATGACTCCGTTAATCCTTTGCGTAACATCAGTCTGGATGAACCTAACAGGAATAATTTCAGCTGTCTTCTTTTTCGCGTGTCATCATCCCATTCCCGTTTGACGATTTCGCTCCACTGTTTAATCTTCTGAATCTCATCAATCACAAGCACGGCCTCATCCTGATGCTTGACATCCATCTGCATTCTTACGCTCTCCCAAACTCGGCGTATCCAGTCGGAGTCATTCTCGTCAACACCATCTGCGTTATATAAATAATGAGGTATAGTACACTCTGCCAACACCTGATCCATGAGTGTTGACTTTCCCACTTGTCGCGGGCCTGTCAGCACCTGAATGAATTTCCGAGGCTCTTTTATTCTCTCGAGTACTTCTGCAAATTGAGGTCTCTTATAATCCATAATACTCATAAACAGTAGACTATATGTTCGGTTGTGATTGACAAATTGCTCAATTCTGCTTGACAAAATGTTCAATTCTATATCACAAAATGTTCAAAAGATGCCGCAAAGGTAGTATAATTCGTCGAAACTTCCAAATTTTAGCCCGAAAAAAGTTAGTAAACGAAGAAAAACAGTAGCATTACGTCCATTCGTCTCAGCCTTTATGTATATACGTAATCGCCTTTATGTATATACGTCTCAGCCCCCACGTATATACGTAAACGTCCCCACGTATATACGTCTCCGACCTCATGTATATACGTCTCTGGCCTGATGACCTGACGTGTGACTATGCCCTGTAGGGGCAAGATAATGGTAGCCAGCCAATTCATTGGCTGGTACCAAATAGCAATGAATATGCGTGCCTTTAGGTACGCGACATCGAATCCTTTTCCCTCTCCATGCTTCTGTAATGATCTCATGATTGAATAGCTTTGTTAGTTTTCCGTTAGGTTTTATTAGGTTTTCGTTAGGTTTTCGTTAGGTTTTGGAACTAAAAATAGGCTTGTAATAAGCTGTGTTTTAATACATTAGCACCATCTATGTTAGGTTTTGTATCTTTTTTCCGAAAAAAAAATTTTTGAGAGGGGGTCTGTAGAAAGTTTTTGGAGAAAAACATGCAAAACCTAACGAAGAAGGGTACAACACCCTATGTATCAGAATGTTGTATCCCCGCTTTCTCATTTCAAAACCTAACGAAAAACTAACAGAAAACTCACATGGTAGTTTCGCCACGGTCATCGCCGTCTGCCGATAACAGATGCCTATGCATCACTTCCGGCACTTGAATTTCTGATTTATCATTCAAAAGCCAAGGTTCAGTTTTATGTAGTGTGTAGTGTTTTTGAAAAACTTTTCCGTTTTTTCAGGGCAACAAAGACAACAGCCACATTCGCGATGGAATATGGCTGTTGTTGTGGTCATTAAGATGTATTCATTAGGAGTTATTCGCTCCAGTCGTCGTCCCAGACATCATAGTTTCGGCGTCCTTTGACGAGAGCTGCACCAGCGGTTTGCGGGTCGTCTGTATATACACTTTGTGATGTTTGTGAGGTCGAGACCATTCGTTCCAACTGAAGAATGAGAATATTCACGCGTGGACTTACATATTCTTTTTTCATAGCGGTGTTTATTTAATGATTACTTTCTTTCCGTTGATGATATACAGGCCCCTACGCGGAGCATTGACTTGCTGGCCTTGTAGGTTATAAATGCCCTGAACGTTAGGACTCTGCTCGACGTCCTTAATCGCCGTCTCTTCATCGTTAAAGACAACGTTGATTGCCTTCACGCTCGCCACACTTGCCGTCGGCAGTTGCAGGTATGCCTTGCCACCTGCCAGCTCTCCTGCTGCAGAAAGGGTGTAGAAGCCGACACCGTGACTGCCGTTGGCCAGGATGAAGTTGGTGTTGTCACCATCTGTCGGAGAGATGGTTGTTGCTGTGGTCACGCCTTTCAGCAGATTGGAGTAAACCGCATCTGTTGTAGTTTTTGGAATCTCATAGCTACCAGCAGTACCAACGATATAGAGTCCTTCCTCCGCAGGTACCTCTGTCACTCGTGTCAGCGTCAATGTGTTTGTTCCTGAGTCAAAATCACTGGCAACGTAGGCCTTGATGCCTGAAACACCAGAGAAGTCCATAGCATTGGGAGAGCAGTAGGTTGCAAAGCCTGTGCTGCCAACATTAACAGTATTGGTTTCTATAATCTCTTTGAACTCATTCCAGTAGTCCGCTGCCTCGTATGCTGCCTTGCAACCATTTGGAACGTAGAGAGTGGCATTCGCACGATTAGAGAAACATTCTTCATTGATGCTTATAGGGGTGGCAATATCTACTCTAACCATTGTAAGATCAGAGCAGTATCTGAAAGCACCCTCTCCAATTGAAGTGACATTCTTTGGGATAGTTACAGAGGTGAGACTTTTACAATAATTGAAAGCATATTCTCCAATAGATGTAACATCGTCAGGGATAATGACAGAAGAAAGACTTTGGCAATTATAAAAAGTATGGTCTGTTATTGACGTTACCCCATCTGGAATATTGATTGTGGTAAGAGCAAAGCAATTGTAGAATGCACTTTGTCCTATTGTAGTGACACCTTCTGGAAGAGTGATGGTGGTGAGGATTCTGCAATTATAAAACGCATCTACTCCGATGGATGTAACATCATTTGGAATTGTGATGGATTCCAGAACTTGACAGCCTCCAAACACTGCTTGTTCTATCGTCGTGACTCCATCGGGGATATTGACAGAAGCAAGGCTGGAACACAGGTAAAAAGCAGCTTGACCAATGGAAGTAACCTCATCAGGAATTGTTAGTGACGTAAGGTTGGAACAACTGCGGAAAGCTTTTTCTCCTATTGAAGTCACATTCTCGGGAAGGGTGATAGAGTTGAGATTACTACAACCGTAAAACGCGTGATTTTCTATGGAAATAACATCCGTAAAGTATTGAAACTCATCAAAAGAAGTTATAGACGTGTTATTCATGAACACGGTCCCAATCGTCGTTACAGCAGCCGCCTCAGCAAAAGTGAATTTTCCGTCACCATTGGCATCGAAATTGCTAATACAAATAGTCCTTACATTTGCATCCGCAAACTTAATAGGTGAGGATGGAGTCGGATCCATCTCTATTATTTCCTTGAACTCCGTCAAATAACCTGCTGCCTCGTAAGCGTCTTTACTGCCATAAGGTACATATAATGTGGCTTTTCTTGAAGGAGGACTATACTCGTAGAACCAATTTTCTACACTTGGTGGGGTCTCTATGTTTAATCTAACTGAAATAAGACTTGAGCATCCAGCGAAAATCTCTTCTCCGATGGAGGTGACACTTGAAGGGATGCTTATAGTGGTAAGACTAGTACATTTGTAAAAGGCAGATCCCCCTATCGATGTGACAGTCTCTGGGATAATGACAGAGGTAGTATAGCTGTCATCCTCGAACGCGCGCGCACCAATAGCTGAAACAGTATAGGCAATCTGACCAACATAGACAATAGATGGAATTGTCAAGTCTGATAATTCACCGTCAGCACAGGGATAAAAATCTTCGGGATCTTCTTCTGGAATAAGTCTTGCATTACTGCCATCAGTCTCAAAACACCATGTTGTACCATTTGAATCCGTCCAAAAATTCTGACTTGATATAGAAGCTGATGCGGTGATGCTGGTCAACAAAGCTAGCAGGGCTAAAATAAGATGTTTTGTTCTCATATTATTATTCTTTTTGCAAATTTGTTATCAATCAGTTGTTTGAGTTCTTGTGCCAATTTACTCCAATTAGGCATTTTTTTAGAAGTCCTTGGGACATTTAACTTTTGACGAAGAAGGCTTAATCTAATCCACACGGTTACAAAGGTGTAGGCTAAATGAGCATGTACGAAATATTGCATGGCATCAACTCCCACCCCATCAGAACGACAAGCAGAGAAGCAGATATTTGCGTCGTATGCAGCAAGCTGTTCCTCAGTATCTACAGAGGTCCATCCTCCATCCTCGTAAACAAACAGAGGAACGTTCTTCATGTCTGGTAACTTGCTGTTAAAAAAGCGGATATTATCATCAATAACATCTGGACTATCACCACATGTAGCAACGAAGATGTTAACAATCTTACGCTGGCTTTTAACACGATAGTTCGGAATCACCACACGGACATCGCCCTTAACATCGGGTAAAGGGCCAGCCAGCTCTTCAATCAATGCTTTCAGCGTGTTGGTCTTTCCTTGATGAGCTTTGTCATACAAGACGACAATTTCCTCAATTGTTTTTTTCATACTAATATTATTATTTTAGGTGTTTTATGAGCAGACAAAAAGAAAACGTGGACTACTTACTTCGTCTACGTCTCCTGAGGTATCGCCAAACACCTGACAACAATATCCGAGTAAAAGCCCACGCCAGCCAGCGTGAGCATCCGTGCTTTTACTCTTTGTTGTCTCAATTATTTTGGCGAAATTTCAGGAGACAAGATTCTAAGCGGACGCTTCTGTCTATATGTCTTTATCTGTTATCTTAGCCCATAGGCGACTTTTTTAATGGATAATTGAAAATTGATAATTGATAATTGGATTACAACTCTTCTTTTTGATTTAGCAGATTCTCTACGACATCAATAAATGCTTTTGAAAGAGTTACAAACTCGCCTAAATCTTTTTCTGTGATATCAAAGGCGCAATTATAATCTGCCTTCTGCCTCAACTGCATCATTCGGGCAAGGAAACTACCATAGATGGGTTCCACAATTCCGGTCTTTACGAAATGTAGGCTGAATTGAGTGACAGTCCCTGAATGCTTCCTTGTTGCTGGGAGTCCTTTTGCGATAAATAGTCCTTGAACAGCATGATAGCAAGCATAGTAGTAGCGGTTGGCTGCCAAGTCCCAGTGCTGTATTCCGTACATTTCGTCAGCTTGGATAAGGAAGCGATGGGCCTTCTCCATTTGGAGGGTTATAAGTGTCTGCTTTGTTTCGTTGTCCATACTTCTATACCAAATTTATACTGTCCCGGGTCACATTCTCATAGAAAGGGGTGGTCTTGTAGGATTCCCATTCTTTCTTGGTGTACATTATCGGGTTTATTTCTTCACCAATATCACATCCTAAAAGAATAAAAGGATAGCTGACCTGATCGAAGTCTGTTTGCTCCAGATTGTCTTTGTCCAGAAGGATGAGTATGTCCCAATCAGAACCCTGATGGGCATCACCTCTTGCGTATGAACCATAGAGATGAGCGTGCCCTCCTTTTGGGATGGAACGATGTGCGACCTCACGGATGCGCTGCATTACTTTTTTCTCTTTAGAGCTCATATTTTTCTTCTTGACGCTGCAAAAGTAGGAATAAGTTGGGAGTTGGCAAAGAAAAATGGCAAAAAATTGTGTTTAATGGATAATTTTATTGAATAATTCTTGAAGTATCAAGCGTCGCATGGCGCCGAGCGGATAATGGAGGGGAGAAAATAAAGTAAAACACCTCCCTTTTACCCTTCTATGCGAAGAAATCTGCAAAAAAGTTTGGAGGAATCCGAGAATTTGCGTTACTTTACAGCGTGAAGAGGGAACCAAGTAGAGCCACGATGTGTGGAACGGTGGCAGGTGCGTCCTCCACCATTCACACTCACTTTGACGTAACCTATCCGAATACCCTCATTCTGATTACCGTCATACTGCGTGGGCAAAGTGAAGCGGATGCGGTCAATGCCCTGCACCACAGCAGTAAATCCGCTCGCGTCTTGTAGGAATCTGTCGGCCCCAGCGAGGCTAAGGTGTTAGCTAATGT
>JAEEGL011214248.1_pt1 | contig 31743 bp, 35 predicted proteins | sample 9134231 | NCBI WGS metagenome assembly JAEEGL01 (sample SAMN16246548, study PRJNA631951) | gut metagenome | biome: gut microbiome; feature: rumen; material: fiber-attached | host: Bos | place: Iran: Karaj | collected 2018-10 | reverse complement strand
CAATAGTTTTTGTGATGTTCTTCAACCATTCATTGAATTTATGGTTCTCTTCTGTTGTAGTGTCATCTTCATCAAAAGAGAGTTTTTGTATAAAGTTGTCTAGTTGGTCCTTTGTCCCAACAATTCTTATTATTTTGTCTTGAAAATCTTCATATACAGGGTCCTCACTATCAAAATCTATTTTCTGTATGAATGTACTTATTGCAAATGGAGTTCTGTATGATACGTACCAGTTATCTCCATAAATTTTCCCTAGAACTTGGTATTTGCTGTAAATTGTCTTTCTCATCTCTTCTTCTGTCACAAAACAAATTTGGAAGGGTTCCATAGAGTTGTTCTCCCAAACGTCAATGCTTACTAGTTCTAACTTGCGTATGCCATAGTCAAAGTCATAGCATTCTCCGGTAGTGCGATCTCTTGTGTAGTCAGCTCTCAAGAAATAGACATTTTGGTATTTCTCTTTTTTGTCTTTAGGGATTTTGTCTAACTCTGACAAAGTCATTGGGTTTATCTTCAGCTTTTCAAAGTATTCTTTGCAATTCAAGATTTTCATGACACAAATATATATCTTATTTATATAAATAAAAAAATAAAAATACTATGGACATTCTTAATTTCAATCAATACAATGAAAAAATAAAAGTGAACCCAATGACTTTGTCAGAGTTAGACAAGATTCACATTGGTTCTGGTTTCTACAATATCACTAATATTGACAAAAGCATAAAGTATGCTTTAGTGTTCCCATATGGTGGAATTGAAATGTTCACCGAAGATGGATTGGCAAATGTAATCAATAATTGGGAAGGTGATGAAGATGATTTGATTACCTATGAAGAATTGCAAAGTCTAGACAAAACTGGTGAATGGGTCTCATTGTCTGGTCCTATAAGAACAAACTCAGACCTAGATGGCACAATTGGCATCAAATATTTCTAAGCCATTTGATTGACACATTTCTTGGCACCTCAGTTTCATCAATGAAATTGTACCCTCTGAACATTGCAAGTCCAATGCATTTCATTTTTGTGTCTTCGCAAACCCATCTTTCGTGAGTATCACCAACATCATAGACTTCAGTCTCATCAGGTGCATAGATGACCTCTGGCATCACAACAGGTACATGAATATATAGTTTCAAAGCACTGCCATAGTAGTGCTCACAGATAGCACGGTATGCACCTGTCATTGTTGTAGAGAAACAAATTCTTTTGACAATCTCATCTTCATCAAATGCGCGAAATTCAGGAACACGTGGCACAAAAGTTTCTCCATCATGGTTCTCTGTTGAGAGATGATACAGTTGTCTTGCTTTTGTCTTTTTCATTTGTCTTGAAACTCTAGCTACATGATTTCTTCTGTTATTATAGTGATTTTGTTTTTTATTGCAAACTGCAGGTTGGTCAATGTCTGGTTTGTGTCAGACAAATAGTCAATTTGGTTTTGTATCAAGTTCATCTGGTAGTTGACTGCAGTCAAGTCCGCTGAGACAGCTTCACTTTTCTCAGAACCACTCATTTTCAAATCACCTTCAACAGTGTATCTCCTGTATCTGTCTGCTTTCAAAACATCATATTGAGATTTTCTTTTATAGAGAATTTGCCTATAGTATGCGATTTTCTCAATGATTTGCTGACGATAAGACAATCCCATGGCTTGAGCATCACTCAATTTGTTAGAGTGCTTTATGCATTCAATCAAATCGGCAATCCATGTTTGCCATTTTTCTCTTTCGTCTTTGAATTTCTGCTCTAGTTCAGCATTTGCTTCTACTATCTTTGAATCATCATATGGTTTCATGACTGTTTTTTCTTTGAATGCATTCTATAGTTGTCTACCAATTGCATGACTTGGTTCACTTGTTTGTCTGTCAAGTCTTGCAAACTGAAATTATTTATCTTTTCTAGTTTTTCTAATTGTCTTTTTTGTGCTTCTACGTTTCTTTGTATGTTTGCTAGTTTGTTTTTCTCTGTCATTATGTCTGAATGCAAACAATTCAATTCATACTGTTTCTTTAGAATGTTTGTGTTCATTGTAGACTCTTTAGAATAGACTAAGCATTCAACCACGTTTGCCCATGATTTCAAAAAAGACTTCAACTCTGCAAATGTGTCATAAACCATCACTGCACCATTTATAGACACTATAGTTGCTAGAGAATTCATAGGAACAACAATATTTATTCCAGAATGGCTTGCAACTGGAGACAGATGGTCTGACAGTCTTATAGAGTCATTTCTCATCTTGAGATAGATTGAATTGCTCTTTTCACTGTTCTTCACAAATTCTGCACCAAGCTCAATCAAATAGTTTTTTATGCTTGTCAGTCTTCCTTTTAATGTTGCTTGTTTGTTCATTGTCTTATATTTTATAAGAAACCATAGACACAATGCGATATTCTCTTAAATCTAATGCATTGTGAATCTCTATCAAATCATATATGTTTTGTTTCAATTCTTCAAAACCACTAGGGTCATTGTACGGATACCTTCCACCTAAGTCAAAACTTAGCCAATGAGAACCAAAAATAGTATATTTGTTGTATTTCTTGATTATTTTTGACAACTCAACACTTATGGAATTCTCGTCATAATAAATTGACACTATTTTGAATTTTCTCCAGTCTAGCCCATTTATGTCATTGAAAACGAAGTCAATATAGTGAGTTGGAGAAGTGCATATTGAATCAAATATTGGAGTCAAACCATTTTCAATTTCTGACACAGTGTGAGTTGACTTCACAAGATTATAAAGTTCTGAATTCTTTGATTCAACTACAATGTTCCTCAATGCATTCATTTTACTGGCTTCACCTCAAGTTTCTTTAGATTTCCAACAGTTTCACTGTACCAGGGTTTCACCCAAATACTTTGTGACATCACTTTATGCTTTGAAACTGTATTGTTCATCTCAAGCACTTTCTCTCTTATGTCATATTCGAGAGACTCTACTTTTATGGCATTAGACTGCACATTGTATGAATTTACCATAAGCTCAAGATTGTCATGTTGCTCAATGATGTAGTTGAACTTTGCTTGTCTGTTTATCAATGTTAATGAAATGACAAACAATGCTAAAGCAACTATGAAAGCCACTGTCCCAGATATACCACAAACAGTGTCCCAACCATTGTAAAAATTTGACTTCTTGTATCCAAGCCAAGATAAAAAACAAGCAACAACTAAAATTGCAAAAAGTAAAACAAAAGTCATCATAATTAAATTTGGTAATTATATACTTGACGGTACTGTTTATAAAAATAGTCCTGATTTGACATATTCCTTGATTAATCTATATCCAACTTCTTCGCTGTAATATTTACTGTCTTTACCTCCTATTACGTGAGAAACCTGGGTTTCCAATTCTTTTTTATCATATCTATATCTAAAAGTTAAACCATTATATGACCGAGGAAATGAAATATGTCTATACCAAAAACCAAACTTTTCTAAATAAACAAATCCGTGTTTTTTTAAAAATTATTTAGTGATTATTCGTTTTTCTTGTATCATAAGCGATTTATTTTTAGTGCCATCAGATATATAGTTCCCTAAAATTTTATACGTTAAGGAATATGTGTTTCTCTACATAGTCTCTATCTTGAGTGAGGATTGGCATCTCATAGTCAATGAACCATTCAGCATGGTCATCACCTTTGTCATCTTTCATGACTCTTTTATAGCAAGAAGTCCCCCTCTTGAATTTAGTAGGAACATCATTCCAATTCACTGAATGTTCATTCATGAGCATGTCTTGTATGTCAGAACATTTTTTCTTGAACAACTGCTTGTCAGAAAAATAGTGTCTTCCTAGCATCTCAACAGAGTTCCTGCTTGCATCTTGTTGACGCCAAATCACACAATTGCAGACTTCTTCTTTAGGGATGTTGAACACTCGAGAATCAAACATTGCACCTTTTTTCAATGAACTCTCATATTTCTCACAACATCTTTTTACATCTTCTAGTATCTCATACCTGAATCTTTTGCAGAACCCACTGACATATTCATTGTAGTCTTCTTTCAACATGTCAATGTCATGATCATATTTTGGGCGTTCAATGTAGATTTTCTTTTTAAAGATATTGTCAAGTTCAAACTTTATGTAGTCAACTTCTTCTTTGAAGAATTGGTTGAATGCAAGCGTTGCCATAGAAGCAGATATGCTACTCACTTTCTGAACTTCGTAGTCAAACCAAGCATTAGTGTTCAACTCTTTGTAGTCAACCAAAACTAATGTGATTTCATCTGATTGAGTGTATCCAAAAACACACCCTTGCACATTTTTGCACAAATGCTTCATAGTCTTTATCATAGCATTTGACAAAACAACATCATAAGGTCGGTTGAACCCTTTTGTGAATGTATGGAATGCTTTGCCATCAATCCTTATGATGACAGGAGTCCGTCTCATTAATTTTATTTTTGGGATAGCTTCATAGTATTGTTTCATTCTATTCCCTAAAGAGTCTTTGTCTTTGTTTGCCATATTTCTTTATTTTGATTAGGAATTATGCCTTTTAGTCTTATAAAATGATTAGGGATAATTCTGTTTAATTTTACCAAATTTTTAAAAATTTTGTCGTTCGGATTCTGCGTCCTACACCATGTACTCTACCATTAAACGGGTTCAACGCATGTACACGCTCTTCCTTGCATACATAGACGTCACCAATCAAAGTCGGCTCACCGAAACGATACACATATCGGTTGTTCATCAACGCACTCTTGATATATGGGAACAACTTATAAAAATTGTTCCAAATCTTTTTGCTGCGTTTCAATGAAGGTACTCTTGTTGTGTAGCCTGTTTCACAGGGTCTTCCGTTTGTATTGTAGTAATCCTTGTTGTCTCTGCCTTTCTTTTCATCACAAAAGAAAGTTGGGTATTTCGCTCTGATTTTCTTTTTCATAATTGTCCTTTTTGATTTAATATAACAAAAAAGGGCAGAGACTTTCAATCTGCCCTTTCTAATAATATTAACAATAAAAACACTATGACTAAGCGTTCACTTCAGGGTTAACTTCATCTTCAATAGCTTGTTCTGTCTTTATGACGTTCTTTGACTCTTCAAGAAGAGTTTTCTCTTCTTCTTCAGTCAAGTCATTCTCGAATTCTCCAGAATCTAAGATGTTGTCAATTTCATTAAGACGATTGTGTAGACCACGTAATGCAACATTCTTCTCATCAATAGTCTTGACTGCATTTGAAAGTTCAGGGCCAATCAATTGAATCATTTCAAGGAATGCCTTTGCTTCATAGAAACCTTTGCCTTTATAAGACATCAATGATTTCCAAAGCACAAGACAACTTGAAGTCTTCAACAAGATAGAGCCATTCCAGTCATGTTCACGAGTGAAAGGTTTCTGTTGCTTCAAGTTTGAAAACAACAATGCTATGCCTGTTGCTGTAGAATGGTCAAACTCTGCATCATGCTCAATGTGTTTGATGAGTTTTTCAAAGTTAGACTTTGTGCCGACTTTGACAGAATATGTCTGTTCAAGCATTGCTGCAGATTCTGTAGTGTATTGCTTTTCAAGGTCAACTTGTTCTTTTATCAAGTCACTTTTCTTTGGCTTGCTGACAATTTCTTCTGTCACGTTTTCTTTTTCTTTTGCCATAATTAAAAAATGTTAAAATGTGATATTTCATGTGTTTACAAATCAATTCCTGCTAAGAAGTCATCATCATCGTCAGATGAAATCTTGTCTGAGAAATCGTCATCATCAGACATGTTCATGTTTTCTGAGAAACTCTTTTTTACTTCTTTTACAGGCTCATCTTCTTCATCTTCTTGAGAGATTGCTGTCTCAACAAGGTTCTTTTTGACACCTTTCTTGTAAGTGCTGAGTCTCTCATTGATTTGTTCAGTCAATTCTGCAGTCCAAGGTTTGAAATCATATTCTTCAAGTTCAGGAGAACCTTGCAAATATTTGACAATTTTTTTCTTGTCAGAGTCAGAGTTGGTCATCTTAACACCATCGATTGCGATAGGGGTTGCGCCACCAACAAACTTGCAAGAGTCATAGTTCTGAAATCCTCCAACTTTCTTCACTTCAAGTCTGAACAGACGTCCATGAAACAAGTCAAATGGGTTTCCGCCCTCATCCTCATCTTTGAATTCTGAATCAATTTTCTCTTTGATTTTGATGCCATAGCCAAATGCAAGAATCTTCCCTTCAAGCTCAGGATGTTGCTTGTCTTCTACAATTTGGACTAATGAGAAAAACTTGCGTCCACGTTTCAAAAGCTCTGAAAGGTTTTGCTCTACTGGATTGCTTGACTTTTTGAGTTTCCAGTACATGTCTCCAATAGGAGACTTTTCACCAATGCTGCTAGGGTCATCAACAAAAATGCCATTCTCTTCATTTGCATCAGTCAACCAATAAGTGTACTTGCTGATAATGCTCTTTTTGACATTTCTAAAATTGGGGATAAAACGGATTTTTGATTTATAGACACCATCCATTGCGTCTGTCAAATTGATGGAATACAAATTCTCATCTACTTTTCTTTTTACTGGTTCAGTTGAAACTTCTTCAATAGAACTCGACATGCTAAATAAATCATCTAAATTCATAATACTTACAATTTGTTTAATTTTTTAAAAATGTTTTTAATTTGTCCAGTTGGACATTACTAAAATAATAAATCAACGTTGATATTTTTCAATTGTTTTCAAGTTTTTTCAAATCAATCCCAAAACACTCACTCAATAGTCTGTGTATCTTCTTGCCAACTTTGTCTGCATCTTTCTCAGTCTGTATCTTGTTGTTCTTTATCCCAACATTGCAACATATAGAACTCATGATGTTCACTGCATTGAAGACATCTTCTTCAGTGAAGTCTAAGAATGCTCCCCATCCATGGTCATTTGACTCTGTCATCACTTCAGACCACATCTCTAATGATTTCCTAAGTTGGCTCTCTACTTCTTTGTACTCGTTTCTCATGTATTTTGATTTTTGAACTATTTTTGGACTTCAAGCAAATTTCGTGAAACAACCATGTCTCTCACTAAATCCATTATCATGTCATTTGTATAGTTTTTGTCATAGTATCTTTCATAAAACTCATTATAAAGTTGTCCAATCACATCTCTGTTTGGTTCAATATAAGTATATGTCACAATGAAGTCATCAATAAATTTTTCTTTATCTAGCTTAGGGTCTTCTTGAACATTAGGGTTGTATGACTCTAAAAAATCATCAATTTTTTTGATTTCCATAAAATATTTATTTTATTTTATTTATAAAAATTATTTTATTCAAGTTCTCTACACTCTTCTTCTGTGTACAATTCATGGAGTTTGTCTATCCACCATTTTGTCTTGAATTTCACCTTTGGCATTCTTTGCCCTTTCAACAGTGAAGACATTCTGCACACTACGCCTTCTTTCACCATAGGGTACTTGCAGTCTTGCTTTGTCCAATCATTGTCCCAAATCTCTTTGACAAAAGTGTTTGTCAAAACTCCTTTATAAATCAATTCTGGAGTGTCTAATCTCTCATCTTTGCAAAAAATGTCATAATATGGTTTTGGCTCAATATAGCCTTTTTTCTTCAAGAAAACATCTATAAGATATAAACGCAATATATCTGATGAGTCATGCTTGCCTGCAAAACTGTGCTCACCACACCATTCGAAGTAGAAGGTGATTTCATCCACACCAGCAAACACTCCATTTTTCCCTTTGTTCTTTTTGACAAGTTCTGACAATGTTTCAGGAATACCAGAATTTTTGAAAAACTTAACAGCATTTCCAAATTGCTCATCATTCTCATCTACCATGCGTTTTCTGCTTCCAAATGAATCAAATGTGTTTTTCTTTGGATTATATTTCACAGCAAAATTCTGGCCATCCAATTTGTTGAATGCCCACACACTTTTTCCAAGTAGAAACCCATCATCTTGGATTCTGTCTATGCTGTCATAATGCCTCATAGTTCAAAAATATCTAAAGGTGAGAAATCTTTATTGCAAAGCTCACCATTCTCATTCACAACTATTATTTTCCTAAGATCAACACAAGTGATTTTCCCAGTCCTTATTGCTTGGTCTTTCAAGTAAGTGTGTCCACAAATCTGCTCATATTTCTCTTTTGACCAGTCAATGTCATATCGGTCATTCTTAATGTATTCACGTATGTCAGACCAGACAACTGACCCAGCAGAACTCCATCCTCCTCTATAACTGCTTACATCAGCTAATGCAGAGCTGAATTTGTCAAAATCTGACAACCCAACAGCAGAATCATCTTTCTTCACATTGCATATGAAGTCTATATCTAATGCAGAATGGTTTTTAAGCCAGAATGGATGCACGCCAGCGTGTGACAGCAAGAAATCTTTCCCAGCAAAGTTCTTCTTGACTGCAAAAGAGAATCTGTTCGAATTCTCTAAAAACAATTCTCTTATTGTGTCAAAGTTCTTGTAGTCACATCTGCATTCACAGATATCTGTACCAATAAAATACTCGCAATCATGGTTGCCAAGCAGAAGCTCAACATTGTCATCTGACTTTGCATAGTCAAGAATCTCTTTGAAATTCTCTATTGCTTTGTTTTTTGAGATTTTCTCAAAATCATATGGGTCAACATAGTCTCCAAGAAAGACTACATTACAATCAAATTCAAATATGTCTTTCCAGAAAGTCCTTCCATGGACATCTGGAACTATTACGCATGCTGCTTTATTTTCCATTCTCAAACATTTTTAAATCCCTTAATATGATAGTCTTTGCTTTTTCTGTTTGATTTTTTAATTGATTTTTCTTTTCTTGTTCTATATGCGACTTCACTATTGCTTGTTCTAGACAATCAATCAACTCCATTGATTTTTTGCATGCTTCTGCGTTGACAAGAGTGTCTGCTGATATGCATGACACAATCAAGAAATTCAATAATTCATCTTCATTTGACTCTATCAAACCGCAAAACAAAGTCAAATCATCTTGTTTTTCTTTCATATAAAAAAATAATAAAAATAAAGAATTTTTTAAATATTTCTTTTTTTCAATTTGAATGTTATTCTTGGAGTTATCTTGTTCCAATTGCCGCCAAAGTCTGTCTTTCTAATAAACACGTTTGCTTTGTTCCCTGACGCAGACTCTACTCTAACATCAACTTTGTCATCAAGACCAGTACAGATTAGAGATCCTTCAACATAGTTGTATATTATTTTTGAACTTTGAGAATTGTTCTTAATGACAGGTATGAAAATTGTTTGAAGCTCACGACTATATGGATTGACAAACCTTAAGGCATATGTCCTTTGCTCTGCTGAGTCTAAGCTTGTTGAAATGCTTATTGTGACTCTGTTCATTCCCATTCCATCATTCCATATCCTGTATTCATTTGCAATGCTTTGGTCTGCATTTGCACTTGCCAAAACATTGTCAAAATTTGTATTGCTGACATTATGAAAATATTTGTTTGCATTCAAAGCCATTCTAAAGTCAAAACACCTTCCAAAAGTTGACTGCAGCCAACTACCATCAACATTTAAAGCATTCAATGCAGTGTTTCTGAAATTTGTGTCTATTATGTCACTATTGTCTAAATTGTTGAGACTATGTGTATGCGTCATATTCATAATGTCCCATTGATTGATTTCAGTGAAGTCTGAACTGTTGTATGAAGTGACTAAACTTGGTTGGTTAGACTTGCTCAAACTGAATGGGATGAAATTGTACAATGTGCATTTTATCCAATTTAGTTTCTCATTGTCAGTGAAGACAATTGCATTGTTGTACACTCTCTCATTGTCATACAAATGCCATTTGTAATTGTGAAAGTCAAATGGATAGAAATCAATAACTAATGTCACTTCTAGCCTATTGTTGTCTAAATCAACATTGTAGTCATCTCTTATACTAGCGTTGACTGGCGTATAGTCTGGAGATGATGGGTTTATTGTGATTGCTGGATTTGGAGTTGATGATGCTCTTGTGCTCATTTACTAAAAATATTTTTATTGAGATGGAGGTAAATATTGCTTTATTGTTATTAAAAGAGTATTTCCTAGTTCTGAGCTTATATATTCATAGAAAACACTTATGATACTTTGTTCATTTGATGTTATTGTCAATTGTCCATTGTCATATGCAACAAGTATGTCATATGCTGAACAAGAAGGATCTATGTATACATTTATTGATGACATCCAAAAATCCATATCAGTGAAATCAATGATTTTCTTTTCATTACTATTATATAATTGAGTTATATTGTCACGAGCTTTGCATTCTTCACTATCATGTTCACAATCACATCCACAACAACCGCATGAACTGGGTCCTTCTGGACCTCTAAGGCCTTGAACACCTTGTATTGCACGCAAAAAGTCTGGTATGCTTGGCAAGTTCATCAATGTTGGACTTGAGTTTTCATATATGTATTGCGCCCATATGTCATAACTAGATTTTCCAAATGCTCCCTGTATCCCAAGAGGGCCTTGCACTCCTTGCACTCCTTGCACTCCTTGCACTCCTTGGATTCCTTGATAGCCTTGGAGACCGCAATACCCCTGATAACCTTGATAACCTTGATAGCCTTGGTATCCCTGATAACCTTGATAACCTTGATAACCTTGATAGCCTTGTATTCCAAAATATCCTTGAATGCCTTGCTCACCTTGATAGCCTTGATAACCCTGGTATCCTTGGTAACCTTGGGCAGCGGCTTCTCCATTCAAACCTTGTATTCCAAAATTACCTTGGACACCTTGCATTCCATCAAAACCTTGATATCCCATTATACCTTGGAAAATGACAAACTGCTCACCTTGAAGTGTATATACTAGAGCTGCACCGGTATGACCTTGATAACCTTGAAGACCACTTAGACCTTGCATTCCACGCACTCCTTGGAACCCTCTTCCTGGAACTCCTTGAAGACCACTTTTTCCTTGGTATCCCTGAAGTCCTTGATAGATATGGAATGACTGCATTGTTGCTTCAACATAGACAGTTGCCTCACCAGCAACACCTTGTTCACCAGTCGCTCCCTGTATCCCTGGTGCACCAGGCTCTCCTCTGTCACCGGGTGCACCTGGTTCTCCTGGAGCACCAGTTTGCCCATCTGCACCTTGTACACCTGGCATTCCTGGATCACCAACTGCTCCTTGCAGTCCTGTGTAGCCTTGATAACCTTGATAGCCTTGGAATCCTTGATAGCCCTGATATCCTTGATAGCCCTGATACCCTTGAGCACCATCTTGACCAGCAGGGCCAGGTCCACCATTTCCACCAAGATTTATCCAACCGTCACCACTTCCGATGTATTGATTACTTGTTGGCGGCACAGCAAATTGAGCATGAGCTATGTTGCTGTCTGGATTGTAATACATCCAGAAACTAAGTCCACCATTGACATCATCATAATATATGACAAAGTCTTGCGAATAATATTCGCGCGTTGGCTCCCAAGGGTTTGCCACTTTTTTGAAGTTGGTGTCAACCTCTTCATGAGTTAGTTCTCTACCAACCTCAACACGGAATTTTATAAGTTCTTGAAGTGCAATACTCATTTGTTAATGTTTTTTGTTTTTCTTCTCTTTCTCTTCAGATGATGTTGTGTTCAACCCTTTCAGTTCTTTGTATTTCACGCTGTCTGTTCTCATCCAGCAAAACAAATCATCTTCATCTTTTCCTTCTACATCATCTAAGTCATAGTTTTTCCCGTTCATAGTGAAATAGTCTTTCTTTTTTATATAATCAATTACTTCACCATAATAGATTTTTCCATATTCATTGACTTTCTCAGTTCTGTCAACTATGTTATATATTTGGTTGTCATTGAACCCTGCAGTCTTTAAAAGTTTTCTTATGTCTTTGTTCTCATAGACAAGTTCTCTAAATTCTTTAGGACTGCAAAGAGTGTCAATGCCTTTGTCTTTCCAGTGCTCAAGCATCTTCTCTTTCTCTTCATCATTGAGTTTTTCTGTCAGTTCATCTATAGCTTTCTTTGTTCTAGATTCAATTTCAGACTGGATTGAAGATTTCTCTTTTTCAATCTCTTCCATCTTTTTGTCAATAGTTTCAAGCTTTTTGTCTAATTCACTTGAACTTTCAAATGCTTCACTATATCCATCAATGTTTCTTATAGAGAACATCTTGATTATCTCAAACATGTTCAAATTGATTTGCTCACATATTTCCATTGCTCTTCTTTCTGTTGAGAGCTTCACTGCTGCTGCATAGTTGGCAACATGTTCCCTAGCATCTGCTTTGTCATCTTTAGCAAGACCAGTTGTAGAGTTTGCAATGTTTGTGAACTGTTCAGACAATGACTGCAATTCTTTGTCTTGGTTGGTTTTCAGCATAGATTCAATTGTCCTTCCTGAATCTTGGAAAACATTTTGGTTGTAGCCATTCAATCTGTCAAACTCATTTCTTGAGTTGTTCATTGCATTCATGCTCTTTATCAATTGAATCATGTCTTTCATCTGGTTTTTTGAAAGCACTTTTTCCAAATTCACAACACGGCCCTTGTCGTCAACAAAACTTTGGCCTTGCATGACTTGCAACATGTTCTCTTTTGTAGACATAATAGCGTTGTCAATGAGCTCTTTCATCTGTTTTCTTCTTCCAGTCAAGTTTGCATTGATTTGAGAGAAGAATGTGTCAGCAGACAACTCTATCATAATCAATGATGTCTGCAAAGCATGTCTCACCATAGCAAGATAATATCTGTAAGCTAAAGCTATAATTCTAGCATTCTTTATAGGACGAATAAGTATCTTGTAGTTCAATATGTTTGACACAATCACATCAGCAATAAAAGGTACTTTGCTCAATTTAGTCAAAGAAATCAAGTACTTTATGTCTAACTTTGTCTTGTCTATCTTCACTTCAAGTGGGCTCTTCTTCAAATCTACTGCATGCTCTTTGTTATAGTTTTCTATAAGAGACTCAAGTTTCTCAACATTGTCATTTATAACATTGAATATCTCACGCCCTACTTTCTCATTTTTGCCAAGCATGTGTGAGACTTCATTTCCGGTCTTTACCGGTTTGTCAATTTTAGATTTGCTTTCATTTATTCGTTCAGCAAACTCGTTCAATGATTCTATATATTGCATGATGAATTGTTCTTTTCTATATTTATATTAAAATTGAAGAAATCTTGGATTCCATTGCAATCCAACACCTATGCCAACATAAGGAGACATTTTTATTCCATTGCTGTGTGTCATTCCATATCCAACTTGAATTCCAATCCCAACACCAAATTGTTTCCTACTCTTCCTTTCGCTTTTGGGATCAGACACAACTATTGCTGTGCCAGAATTGAATGACACTCCAGGATAGTCTGTCTTCAATCTCAGACAAGTGTATCCCTTTTTGTCTTTGTAAAGGACATTCTCTAGCCAAATGTCTTGTTCAAGCATGACCGTGCTCTCACCATCTGCATATAATTTGTCGTCTTCGCAATTCACATAATAGGGTGTCTCTATGTCTATCTTGCGAGATGATTTCCCAAACAAACTGTGCTCAGTTGACTTTATTGTCCCAACATCTGATATGTTCAAAGTGTTGTCAATATATGTTGTGTCATGTTTGACAACGGTCTGCACTAAAAATGTGTCTTTGACCGTTGTGATGTATTTCACTATGGTTATAGGTGTCTTGTTTTTTTCTAATCTAAGACTATCTTCTAGCTCACTCACTTTCAATTGCAGGGCACGCATCTCTGCAAGATTCATTCCATTCTCTTTGTAGTTCTTCAATGTGTCATTCAATGCAAGAAGATTGTTGTTCAGAATCGAATTCTCTTCTTTCTCAGCAGAAAGCCTAGAGCATGTCCTTGCTGTAGTGAACAATAATATTGCACAAATAAAAACAAGAATCCATTTTAGATTCTTAGACAAAAAATCTAAGATTTTCAAAAAAATTTCTTTCATATATTAAATATATATCATATATATTTTAATAAATCAATAAGACTGAGCTCAGGATGTTTTTTGTTGATCTTCTCCATGAAGTTTTTCTCTTTTGCTTCATTCTGTTCAAGTCTTTTCATTAGGTTAGTTTGTTCAGAAGAAATCTTTTTCAAAAGTTCTTCATTCTTTCTCATTTTCTCATCAATGTCAGAATATTCTCCAACAATGTCTTTCAATGTTTTGATTTCTTTTTCTGTCATAGTGTTATCCTATTTCTATGAATTGTGAATTTTCTTGTGTACTGCTTGATGAATTGAAATCTCTATATGCCATAGGTGGTATGTGGTTTCCTGATACTCCATTTGTGTCTCCAAGGCCAAAACCATCCATCACACTGTAGCTGTAGTTCAAAGATATCCAAGTATAAAGTCCAACACATGGTCTTAGTCTTTCTGAATATCTGTAGAATGTGGTGTTTGTCGTGTATTTCATTCCATTTTGCCATGATGCAATCATTTCGGGGTATATGTAGCACCAATTGTCATTGTTAAACATCTCTGTTCTGACAAACCGTTTCTCATTCCATTCTCCATTTGTATTGCTAGACAATGTGCTTCTAGAGTCACTGTTTGTCACAGTTGTTGACATGAAATCATATTGTGCTTTTCCATTGTTGTTCATGTTTGCCATCAATGCATTGTTGTAATTGTATCCATGAAGCATGCTATTGTCTCCTTTAGTTCTTCCAACATAGAACCGGTCATCTATTTGGCTAGAGTTGAGATTGTCAAGATATGGTGAATGATATGCACCAACAGTCACTGGAGCAGACATAAGCACACTTCCAGATGGCTCATAGGCTTCTCCATTTAATGTAGTGCAAGCATTCTCTGTATAGACATTGCCATTTCCATAGCAGAATGTTGAGCGCATGTTCTCAACACTGACTGGGAGTGCAAACACGGTCAATGGCTGGCCATCCATATGCATGTTGTTTCCAGTCTGCCAATTCCTGTATGAGAATGGTGTGGTTGAAGATGTGTTGTCAGCGAAAAGCATCCATTTTTTCAATATATTATTATAGAATACAGTTGTTAATGAATGTGCGGGTATGCCATACCAATAACTGTCTATTATTTTATCACTGTTTGCAAACATATAGTCTGTTATGTGGTACAACGATGAGTCATCTTCTTTAGAGCAGTTCGCTACCCATCTCCCAAATGCATTGACATTCACAATATTACCAACTTTTTGCCAGACTTGCTCAGTTATGAAATATGCAGAACCATTTGTGTCATTCTTTGTGTAGGTTTCTGATGAAGAGAAAAATGTATTAGGATTTACGAATGATGTGATTACTTCACCATTAGATACTTGCATTCTGATTATTCTGCGCATTACACCTGACATGAACTGGTGTGAGCAAATCTCTTTTTTAGGTATCACAATTGGTTCAGTGTGGTTCATTGTGTTCACACATGATAATTGAAAAGTTGCTTCACTTGGCTCTTCTACAAATGGTTTCCAATTCTTAGTCGAACCATTTGTGTTCTTTGTGTAGCCATCTGTCATCTTCCTGTAATTTGCATTTGAGTCGATGACTATCTTGTTACCATGCATTGCAACATTGTTCACATCAAAGAACTTCACATCTTCTGGATTTGTTGCTGCAATCCTGTCATCATTTGTAGAATTGTACACAGCAGGGTTGAAACAACTTTGATGGTGCATTGGATTTATGCCAATCACAACATTGCCATAACGCAAATAATCATTTTTTATCTGGTTGTTGTCTTCCATGAACACTGCACCACCAGAAATATAGACATCACCACCAACGTGGTTCACATTTATGTCATTGTTCACCACGTTTCCACCACTCAAAACAACATCACAACCAGTAGAAGACACTCCATCTGCACCATGAATATGCAATATGTCATTAGGGTTCTTGTCATTGTTGTTGTTCTGTTTGTCTGCTACTATGAGGTTGCAGTATGCATCACGCATGAATATGTCTTTGTCAACACCATTTGCAAGAGATATTCTGCTAGAGAATTTCCAGCTTGCCCCATTCACAAATGATAACTCTGATGATGAACTAGTGTTCACAAAATTTGTCTGTGCAACAATAGAAGATGTTTTTCCTGTATTTGATGCAATTGTGACTTTTGTCCCATACCTCACATCAGTTGACATGAAAAGGTTCTCCGGTGTGCTTAACTTTATTGTGAATGACGACTTGTCAAAATCTTTGTACATGCTGTTGGTGCTCTTCAATCCTCCAAGGGCAACACCATACTTTGATAAAAGCATTATATCTGTTCCTGGTGAGTCAGAACCAGTTGTTGCTGCATCTGCACTTATTGTTGCATATGTTACTAATGTACTGTTATTTGTGATTGCACGTGAATCTATTCTTACTCTAGATGTTCGGTTGAGATATATTGTGTCTATTCTAAAAGTGTCTGATGTTCTAAGACCAATCTCATTTGTATGGCAAGTCTGCCTTGAAGGGAACAACGCATTATGAGAACTGCTTATTCTTTCAATTCCCCAAACATCATTCTTTGTTGTATCAAGCAATGCATTGCTGTCATTCTTAGTTGCCATCAAAATGTATGATGTGTTTTGCAAACTTGTAGAAAGGTTTGCTCTGTCTGGAAATTGCACACCATTAGAATTTATCTGTATAGAGTGCATGATTCCACCATTAGTTGGCCCATTCAAATTCAAACTTCCAGTTGAAGCCAGTGCCATGTTTGAACCAGAACAAGATATTGTACCTATGCTTGTCCCATTGTTACAGAATGAAATGCAGTTGCCACCGCCTCCCTCTATGAACATTTTTGATTGTTGGTTACCCATAATTGTTGTGTTCAATGCACTGTCAGCAGACACACCAAGAACAAATGGATAAGTGGAAAAACTGTTTTGTGGGTTTATTGTGTTAGTTGATGTCCCTTTTGTGAATGGAGACTGTACAGACAAAGGCAAGTCTACAACTAAGCTCAACCCTTGAGAATGGTCATCTTCCCATAAAGTTTTGTTATTCAATTGATAAATTATTCCTCCATATATGAAAATATCACCATTTTCATAAGGTGTTGGGTCAAGACTTGAATCTGTTGGATCTACATTGTAGATGCTTGCACCATTTGGTCCCATAGGGCCCCTTTCACCAGGGTCTCCAACTGGCCCTCTTATGCCCTGTATGCCTTGCAAACCTTGTGCTCCACCACCTTTCAAAGATAGTAATGTGAAATTATAGTTCACTTTGTCAACCATTGCTGACATTGTGTCACCTGCATTTATGTCAATTATAGGCAAACTCATATTTCTAAATATAAATATTGTATATTAAAATATTTATAAACATGGGTTGTAATTGTTCAAAAAGAATAAGATCACATTCATTCAGAAGAATAAGACCGATAAGACAAAGATCAGTTCAAACCAATGCAGTTGAGTCAGAGTCTAAACTTAGTCTAATGAAACAGATGTGGGAAGATGCAAAAACCAGTGATTCAGATGACACTAAAAAAGAATAAGGTTTTTGTTATATTTAATTGTGTAATTTTTATAACAATCAAAAACTGAAAAACATGGGTTTACCTGAACAAAAGCCTATTGGTGTGTACAATACAGGAGCTGATTTGCCAGAAAAGAACAGTATAGAGTATTGCACTGAACTCCAAGCAGAAGAAGGGCTTTTCTTAGACAAATATGCAGAAAGAGTGTTTGATGCGCTTTCTACCAAAAAGCATTCTGTACTCATAACAGGAGGACGAGGGACTGGTAAAACAACACTAGTGAAATACATCCAATATTTGATTGACAACTATAAATGTCCTCATCAATTCTATGAAGCTAAAATCTATGAATTAAGTCAACTTGCACTTGGGTTTGGAATCAAAAGCATTGCTGAATATGAAGAACGAATGAATGAGATGTTTGGCTCAATGCTTGTCATGTCAGAAGCTGGAAAAATACCTATCTTGTTCATTGACAATCTAAGTGGTTTTGTGTCCGACAACAATATAAATGTGATGACTGCTCTTCATCTTGAGCATGCTATATCATTGAACATACCAATTATATGCTGTTGCGGACTTGTTGAAAGAAAACAACTTGAGTCAAAATATGAGTTGATGAAGAAATTCACAGAGATAAGGTTGAAAGAGCCTGTCATTGAAGATGTTAAACTCATTTTGAAGCACAAGTCAAAAGAGTTCTCTAACATTTACCACACAGTTGTTCCAGATGATGTGTCTGACAAGATTGCATCTTTGTGTGACAAATATGTGAAGAACGGTTTTTGCATGCCATTGAAAGCAGTGAGAGTAATGGAGAATGCCGTCGTGCGGCATATGAATGAAGTGCACAAACCAGACAATGCTATGCTCAAAAAGATAAATGAGATAGTGAAACTCAGAAATGAGTTAGAAACCTCAATAAGTGAAGCAAAGAATGGTGGAGATTTGCTGAAACTCGCAACAAAGAACATTGAAGTGAAAAATCTTGAAGCATATGTGAGAGACAGTGCAAAAAGCTTGCATGCAGATGACACTAAAGTGACAGATGAAGACATCTATTCTGTTGTGTCAGATGTTGCTGGTGTACCTGTGGCAAAACTCACAGAAAGTGACACTTCAAAACTCAAGAACATGATTCCTGCATTGACCGCGAAAGTCATTGGCCAAGATGAGACAATCACCAAAGTGTGCAGGACAGTAAAAAGAAACAGACTAGGGCTAAGAAAGAAAAACCACACAATTGGAAATTTCATATTCATCGGCTCAACTGGTGTTGGCAAGACATTTTTAGCAAAGAAACTTGCAGAATACATGTTTGGCTCAGAAGAGTCATTGATAAGACTTGACATGAGTGAATACACTGATGAGATATCTGTCAACAAATTGATTGGCGCACCTCCTGGATATGTTGGCTATGGAGAAGGAGGAGTGCTCTGCAATGCAATAAAGAACAACCCTTATTCTGTTGTATTGTTTGATGAGATTGAAAAAGCTCATCCTGCAATATTCAATACAATTTTGCAATTGATGGATGAAGGCAGAATAACAGATGCAAATGGAACCCATATCTCAGCGACAAACACTATAGTGATTCTTACAAGCAATATAGGTGTGAAAGAAGCTGCAAATGCTGGAAATTTAATTGGCTTTGCATCAGATTCAGAGGTTGCTGAAAAAAGGAATAGTGACAACAAGAAGTCCATCATTGAGAAATCTATGAAAAAACTTTTCTCTCCAGAATTCTTGAACAGGATTGACAGTATTTGCTATTTCAACAACCTCACTTCAGACAACATGACAAGCATTTTTGACAATGAGATGGATGAAGTGTATGACTCTATAAAAGAACTTGGCTATAAGCTGAAACTTTCAAAAGAAGTGAAAGCTTGGATTGTTGAGAAATCTGAAAAAGAGAAAATGGGTGCAAGAGCTTTGATTAGGAACATCCAACAAGACATTGTAGATGAAATAACAGAAATCATCATCAATGAAGAAAACATTGATAAAAAAGAGATAAAGGTTTCAGTTGACAAGAGTAAAAATTTGTTAAAAATAAAGATTTGATGCGCATTTAATGGTAAAGATGCATATCAAAATAAAAAAAGCCACTGATATGATTCAGTGGCTTTTTGTTTATGAATAAAACATTTTACTCACAGTTTTCAATAAGGTCATTTATGATTATGTCTTTTATTTTTGACACAAGTTCATAATTGTCTTTTATTCCCATTCTATCAGTGATTTCATTCGTCAATTCTTCATCAATATGGTTTTCATCTAAAGCATCTGAAATCAATTCACGTAATTTTTCACTGTTGACATCATCATAGTCTGACAAAAAACCACTGAGAGTTTCAATGTTCTTACAATATACTGGTTCTATCTCATAGTCATTTTCAACCATGTTGAACCAATGCAGTTTGCACATAGACTCTACTTTACAAATGTCATCTTTATACTTATAGTCTTCATATTGCTCAAAATCAAATGTGATGTATATTTCAAATGTTGCATTTTGATTTTTTGGAAGTTGTTTGAATTCTTCAAAATTTCCTTTTCCTTCTCTATCATAGTAATACCAGTGTTCACCATCCCAAATGCATTTTAATTTGACATCATTTAATTTGATTGTGTCAACAATGCTTCTTGTGACATTCATCTGTGATTCGTTAATAAAGTCTTTTATACCAAGTATTTTCATTATTTTTTCTTTTTATTTAACAAATTTATCAATGCTGTACTGATATTCTGTGCCATTTCATTTTGAGTAGTTTGGTTCACTAATGGAGCGGCAACTCCAGCATCTGGCATATCTAATGCAAATGTCTTTACCCAAGTCTTGACATCAAAACAAGGGCAAGCTTTGTTTGCAAATTCTCTATGTCCATGAAATGTTGCATTTGGGTATTTCTTATGCAGCATCCTACATAGCCATATCATAGCAGCAAGTTGTTTTGGAGTACGAGTGTCTTTAGGGTTGCCTTTAGAATCTAGACCACCACAATAGCAAATCCCTACAGATATAGAATTATGGTTTGTTGTGTGAGAGCCAACACAGTCTTCAGGCCTTCCTTCCCAAATGTCACCATTCAGGTCAATATAGTAGTTGTATCCAATTCCTGCCCATCCATTTTTCAAATGCATGTTGTGGATTGACTCTACAGTGAAAGGTTTGCCTTCTTTTGTAGCACTGCAATGAATTATGATTTCAGTTGTCTTTTTTCTTTTAGACAAAACTTTCACAAATTTCAAGTTTGCTTTCTTTATTTCCATAGTTATTGTTTCATTTTAGAGAAGTCGCTTGCACTTATGTTGAAGTCACCTGGAGCTTTTATGAATTTGAACTTTGCCACATTGTTCTTTGTTTTGACATCATCAAGTGGTGCAAGTACTTTTGCAACTCCATCATTGTTTGTGATGAACACCACCATTCCAGCAAGTTTGTTAAGTTCACTTTTTATGTCTGAAATCTTGAAGTCCATTGCTGCATCAGTTATAATCACATTTATCATAGAATTTGGTGACACTATGTTGATATTTCTGAGAAGTCTGTCAAGTTCCATTGTGCCTCCATCTTTTCTAGGAATGTTTGGTCTTTTTTGTTTTTGGATTTCTTCATTAAATGCATAAACGTCAAACAAGCATCCCTCAACAATAGGGTTTTTGTGGTATTTTTTCTCAATCACATCAGAAAGCTCATATACAAAATTGAATATGTTCCTTATAGAACTTTGGTCCATAGAGTATGACACATCAATATAGAAAGTCAAAGATATTGTCATTCTGTCTTTTATTGGCATTCTGCCTTTCTTGATAATGTCACCCTCGTGCACGATGCCTTGTCTACGGTTTGGTCTTCTATATGTCTCTTCATATTCTTTTGTGCGCTTAGAAACTTTCTGCTTCACTGTGTTCTTTATGACATCACTGAACTGGTGAGCCCAAGAATATTGGGTTTTTTCCATCTTTGTCTGGACGATTATTCCTTTTTGGTTTTTCGTTTCTGCTGATTCGCATTTTTTACCAAATTCTTTGACAATGCTGTCTGAACTTTGTGCAAATCTCTTTATGACTTTCTTTGCTTCATCTGGAGACATTTCTCCAATCTTCTCAGCATAAGCAACAATTTCAGCTTTTTGATGGCCCCATTCTGTAGTAGTCTCTTCAGTGTCTCTGTCATCTGAGTTCCATTCAACTTCATCTTTTCCAATTTCTCTAGAATATCCATCAACTAAATCAGAAGGTTTGCCTGAATCGCTGTTTTTACCATTTTTGTCATTTTTGCTGCTATTATTAGACTTGCTGTTTTTTGATTTGTTTTCAGCTTCATCTGCAGCATCTCTAGCATTCTGAGCTTCTTGTTGAGCAGTCTGCTCATCACCATTTTCTGCTGCTTCTGCAGCTTTTTCAGCTGCTTCTTTAGCTTTTTCTGCCGCTTCTCTAGCATCTTTTGCATCTTGTTTTGACTGTTCAATTTCACTAGAACTTGCATCAGAATTTTGCATGTCTTCAGCATTCTTTTCAGCTTGATTTGCTGCTTTTTCTGCACGTTGAGCATCTTTTTTTGCAGATTCAGCTGCTTCATCTGCCGTCATTTCTGATGTGTCTTTTTGATTTTGCTGATTGTCTTTGTTGTCAGAAGAATTAGATTCAGAATCATTTGACTCATCTTCATTGTCTTGTTCATTGGTGTCTTTGTCATCTGGTTCTCCATCACCACCATTTGAACTGCTTGAAGATTTAGAGTTTAATTTTGGAAGAAATGGTCTTTCTTCTGTTGGGTCATTTTCTGGAACCTCTTGAGTTTGTTCTTCATTTCCATAAGGATTCGGTGGAAGGTTTATTTTTGGTCCATTTAACTGGTCAAACAAATTTTTAATTTGATTCAAAACATCATTTATTGCATAGTCCCAGCCTTCATCATATGTTCTGAATTTTTCTGGTATTTCTTCTTCTGCTTCATATATTTTTATGAATGCATCAGAAGAAAGGACGTCCAATGACTCAGCAACTTTGTTTTTGAATAAAGACTGTATCTCTGGAAAAGCAGATTGCAAAACCTTTATTGCTTCTTCATTTGAAAGTTTTTCACCATTTTTCTTGTTTGCAGATTTTTGGTATTTTTCAAGTATGTCATTTGCTGCTTTTCTTGCTTCTTTGCTTCCACGTTTCCAGTCTTCAGATGTTTTAAATTTCTTGGTTTTGACATTCGCTGAACTGCCTTCATTTTCATCATCTATCTCTAAAGCACCATCACGTTCTTGTTGAACAAGTGGGTCATCCATCAATTCGTCTTCTTTCTCTAACAATTTGACATACAATGTATATTGGTCATCGGCCTTATTGTCATATTTGATACCAAATTTATTCTCTAAATATTCTGGTGTAATGATTTTATCAGAAGGGTATTCTAAGTTACAAAAACTGTGCAAATGCTCATTGATAACGCAGTCAGATGCAACATTCAACAATTTATGGTTGAACTTCATCCCTTCTTCTTTTATGCGGTCTTCTACAGCAAAAGTGTCAAACAACTGGTGCAAGCACTCATGATAGTATATGAACTCCCATGGTTCATTCTGAGTAGGGATATCGTTTGAAGGGATATTCAAATAAATCTCTTTGCTTGCATTTGTATATGCAATTGCTTTGTTAGCAATAGTGAACCTTATCATAGGTATCATTTCCCAGAAAAAACGATATCCATTGAATTTCGTAGAACGGTTCAAATATTTAGTAAAGTCAAATCTGAATGTAGTGAACTTGTCACGAATTGCTAATATAGATTCTTCCCAATTTGTCATAGTTTTTATTTCTTTCTATAAAAAAAGAATCCTGTGGAAAAAACAGACTCCACAGGATTCTGTCATTGTTGACTATTCAAAGTCAGAGATTTCCCAATCATAGGTCTTCCAAGAGTTTCTTGATTTGTCAGCAACTGCATCTTTATAAGATGGGTACTTCCATTCAAGATTCTGTTTCTTCATTTGAGAGTCAATGAAGTCTAACATTGTCTTTGACATGTTCGGCATGAGTTCAAGAATAGTCTCATGAGTCACAGGGATTCTTCTCTTGTCAGGCCATACAAATCTCTTGTCAGTGCCTTCAACACAAAGATTGATGATTTTCTTGATTCTGTCATTGTTTATTGAATCATCTGTAATTGTGTCTGTTGGTTTTTCAGTTTTTTCTTCATCTTCAAAACTACGTTGTTTATTTGAACCATTCACGTAGTCATAGCAAAGTTGAGCAAGTTCTTCAACCTTTTTCTGGATATCAGGTGTGTATTTGTTGCCGTCACCCATATTTCTTTGTCTTCCTTCAACAGTCAAAGTTTGGCGTTTGATTCTACGTGCGAATGAGCCAACACTCACTCTTCCAATTTCTTCAAACTCATCACTATCTTTGAATGACATTTTGTAACCTTCAAGATTGTTGAAGATATTCAACTCAATGTCACGAGGACTTGCAAAAATCATTGCATATTTTTCAAATGCAGAAACTAATTTCTTTCCAAGTTTAGAATCCCATTCTTTGTGCAGATAACTGAATGCTTCTTCCCAAGCCTCTTTTGTTCCTGTTATCCAAGTGATAGGAGCACCGCCAAGACGAGACATCAACGGAACAGGGATGTCTTCCAAATCATTCTCATATGACATGTTGCCAGCACCACCACAGAAATAGTTAGGGAATTCTAGTCCACAGATTGTATGGTCTTTCACAATTGGCATCAATGCATTCAAAACAGCATTGCTTGCTTGGTTCAACTCATCAAGGAATAGCAAGAATTGTGTTTCTTGATGGTCCCACATGTATTGTGCCCAAACAGGCATTGCGTTGATTTGATACACATTTCCTTCTGAATCTTCTTTGATAGCTTTAAGACCGTCAAGATCTTCAGGAAGCATTTTATCACAGAAAAGTATAATCACTGAATATCCACATTTCTTTGCAAGGTTTGTGATGACTGCAGATTTTCCCCAGCCAGCTTCACCTTGGACAAAGAATGGGCTTTTTGCTTTCATTGCATCAAACAAGTCTTCAAGGTTTTCACTCCAGTGTTTCACATCTGTGAGGTATTTCTTGTCTTCTGGAACGGGTTCTTTGATGCTGTATTTCCCTTTAGAAGGAGTCTTAGTTGCTGGCTTGCCTTCAAAGTCTTTGTAATTGTCAAGCTTCACGACTTCTTTGCCAACAGTTGCGACAGTCTCACCTTCAGCTTGAGGCTCTTTTGCATCAATCACTTCAGTGTTCTGTGCAAGTTTTTTGTTTTTTGCACCGGGTGTACGGTATTCTAACAATGCACCCTCGTATTCATCAAAATTTTTGATTTTCATATTTACAATATATTTTCAGTATTTCTTTTGTAGTTTATAATTTCTGCTTTTGGATAGTTGTCTTTTATCTCAGAGAAAAGACAATCTAAGATGTTCTCAACATCTTTTGATATTGCGCCCTTAGACACGCATTTGCGTTTTCTTACTTTTGATTCAGGACAGTCAATGCAATAGCATACTCCATCTTCTAAGTCTTTTTGATACTGGTCTGTGAAGTCAGCATCATAGTAATACATTCCAGATATTTCAGATTTGTATATCCCATAGTCAGGCTTGAGGACATACAATTCAAAATCATTATCTGTGTCAAAAACTATTATTTTCATATCTTATAAATTTTAAGTGTTCTGTTGTTCTAGTTTCAATGCAAGTCTTTTAGCTAATGAAATCGCTTTCATGCATTCTTTTCTATGTTTGAGAACCTCATTCTTCAATTCAAGTATCTTCTCTCTCAATGAGATGTTCTCTTTTGTTGCTTTTTCTCTCATGTAGTATGCTCCATCTAAAAAACCTTTGTCATAGTTGACTTCTTTATGAGAGTTCTTTTTCTTTTTTGCTGCTTTGTACAGTTCAGCATCTGTTATGTTCCGTATCGCTTTCATTTCTTTGCGATATGTTTAGTGAACCACAAATATAAATCTATAAATTGCGTTCTATATATTTATTTGAAATATCATTTACATAATCTTTCATATATTTTCCAAAATCATTAAAGAAATTGTTTGCTTTTATGATTGACAAAGACATCACATTTTCATAAATTCTTTTTATAGAAAGATTCATTTGTCTTGGCCAATTATCTGGTTTGTCAACATAAAGCAATTTTGAATCATAATAACTTCCTGCTGCAGTAATCATAAACCCATTATTTTTTGTATAATATTGTCTTACTGCAAGACTTGTATAATCTGAGTCACAAGTAAAAAAATAATTTATTTTATGTTTTCTATGCAAATTGAAATTAGGATGATAGTCTGCAACTTTAGACATTTCAACTACCAATTCATCTTCTTCACAAGGAACATACATCCCAAATGAATTATCACCGAATTGAACGATTCTACCAAGACACAATGACTTTTCGTTAAAATCTATTTTATCTTTGCTCATAGAACTAATATGGTCCAAATCATTTAATGTAATTGGGCTTATGTTTATTTTCTCAGCAAAAGTTTTTATGTCTAATATCTTCATCTATGTAGTTCTTTCTATGTATTTATGTTCAGCATCTTTTGCAAATTTGACAATATTGTCAGTGAATGTAGATATAAACTCATCTATGTCTTCATCTATATCTTTTGATAGAACCTTTTCATCATATATTCTGACAATGTCATATTCATCTAAGTTACGTATACTTCTTTTTGAACGATATGTCAAATCATCATTATAATTTTCTAATGACAACCAACAAATCCAATTATAATCTGAACTATCATAACAAACAAATATCCCTTTTGGGTCATTTGCGCTGTTAAAGTATTCTTTTTTAAGTTTTTTAAATATTTCACTGTCTGTTGGAACATACATCCCAAATGTCAAATCTTTGAACATCACGACAGTCCCAATATCTAAACATTCTTTATTGAATGAAATCATTGGCTTGTCTAATTCAGACAAACTTATGGGGTCTATCTTTAGTTTCTCACAATATGTTTTTATGTTAAGAATATGCATTTATTGTTTTATGTGTTGGTCATTCAAAAAATCTTCTAAGTCTCTAAGGTGCTCTTCCTCATCAGCAAGAATGTTCACTGACAAATCATAAGTGACAGGGTCACATTCTCTACAAAGCTCACATAGTTCTTTGTAACCCTTTATTGCACATTTTTCGTGTTCAATGTTCATTGTCACCAATTGGATAGTGTTGTATGGCTGCATAGGTGTAGCATAGTTGCAATCACTTAATGCTTTCAGTGTGTCTATGTTCTTCAACATTTCAATGTCACCATTCAACTCATTTATTCTCTTTAAAATCTTTGTTGCATGGTCATTCAATTCATCATCTGCAAATTCAATGAATTTTTTCTCAATGTTTGGGCGCTCTTCACCACACAAAAATGTAGCAACTGTCCAATAATGATACCATTGCAATATTTCTTCAGCATATCTCTTGTAAAGCATCCCAAGAATGACCTCATTCCCAACCTCGTGTTGTTCAACGATTTCTTTTTGAGAATTCAATATAGAACTCAATGTTTTCATACTGTTTTTTTTTAATATTTATAAAATTGCAATATGGAAAACGTATAAATTGAAAAATATGTTTTTTTCTTGTGTATATATTTGATATATATTCAATTAGATGAATATTTTTCAATAACTGTATTATATCAAAATAATTGGTTTGATTTTTTGTTTCTTCATTCAAAGTCTTTTCTTTATAAATAATATGTATTTTATTTTTTTAAGACATTTTATGGCTGGTTTTATAACAACAAGAAAAGACCCTAGATCATATTCAAGTGATAATAGAGTGTCTAAACTCTTAAGGAAGATTTCGAATCTTGGAATGGATTTCGATGGTAAAGTCTTTAAAAATTCTAAAGCAATTGGTTTGTATGACAAAGACCCAAATACCACACAGTCTAGCAATGAATTCAGATTTGAAGACTCTGTATATGACATTTTTGATGGATATAGTTTGACTGACCCATCGATGCATAAGAATGTGTCACTGTTTGACAAAAGGTATGATGAAGCAAAGCGGAATGATTTGAGAAGACTTGCAATGCAAGATGAAATTGAAGAGATTCTTGACATCGTGACAGATGAGACAATCTGCTACAATGAGAATGGTTTGTTTTGCGAGCTTTTGTATAATCAGACACTTTTGACAGATGACTTGAATGATGAGATAAATGAGATATTCAACAGGATATATTCATGTTTTGGCTTTTGGGACCAAAACATGGCTTGGGGATATTTCAGAAAATTCCTTATTGAGGGTTTTCTTGCATTTGAGATTATATATGATGGCGACCAAGACAAACGTGAGACACAGAAAAACATCATAAAGTTCAAAGAACTTGAGGTCCTTTCTCTTGTTCCAGCAGTTGACCAGAAAACTGGAGAAAAGATATGGATTCAGTATCCAAATGATCCAGCAAGGCAACGTGTTCTCTATGATTCTCAAATAATCTATATATCATATGCACAGTTTGATTCAGCATGCAGAGTGTCTTATGTAGAAAGGCTTTCAAGAAGTTTCAATCTTTTGAGAATCATGGAATCTACTAGAATCATGTGGGCAGTGACTAATTCTAGTTTCAAGACAACTTTCACTATACCAGTTGAAAACCATCAGAACAGAGGAAAACAATCACTTGCTGAAGTGATGCACTCTTATCGAGAAGTCATAGACTTCAACAATGAAAGTGGTGAGATAACTGTGAACGGAAGGCCTATGCTGCCATTCAACAAAGAATATTGGTTTCCGAGTGTGAATGGAGAAAGCCCACAAATACAGACTCTTGGTGGAGATGGACCTGATTTGTCTGACACAGAAGCTTTGAATTATTTCAAGCACAAACTATACCAAGCAAGTAAAGTCCCATTCACTAGATTTGACAACATGCAAGGCAGAGGGAGCTATACATTGAATGCTGAGTCTATCATGCGTGAAGAAGTGAAATTCAACAATTTCATCAATAGATTGCGTTCAATATACAAAGAACTTTTGATAAAACCAATTTATATTCAACTTTGTATGAAGCACAAAGAGTTTGCAAGTGATGTGCAGTTCAGAAACTCTTTGACTCTGAACTATGTGTCTGACAATGTTTTTACTGAGATGCGTGAAATTGAAGTGATACAGAAAAAATCAGACTTCATTGGTTCTATGATGCAGACGTTTGTCACAATGGATTCTGAAGGGAATGAGACTCCATATTTTGATTTAGATTTCTTAGTGATGAGATTCTCTGGTCTTTCTCAAGAAGACATTGACATGAACAAACGCATGAAAGACAAAAAACAATTAGAGAAAGATGGCTACAAGCCAGAAGACATTGAGAAGATTCTTGATGGAGAGCCAAAGTCAAGGTTCAAAGCAGAGAAGAAAGAAGAAGAGAATGAAGGAGAAGAAGAGGAAGGCGGTGGCGGAGGACTTGCATTATAAACAAAATCATAACAAAATCATATAAAAAGAAAGCTGGTTCATGAAAATGCCAGCTTTCTTTGTCTTTGCAAAAAATATAAATAATAAAATAATAAAAAATATGGCAACTGACTATGAAGATTAAGTCAATTTCAGAATTTTGTGGAAATCTAATAACTGAAAAACATCATATAGAGAAAGACAATTTTGTTGGGTTGAATGACAAATTTGTGATAGTGTGTGTCTCTTCAAACCCTGAAAAAATGTATGAGATACAATATTTGAGAGATGCCTGTGTGAAATGTGGCGCAGAGTTCATCTATGTGAATCTTGCTAAAGAAGAAAATTTTGTGAAAGTTGTAGATGGCGATTGCGTTCTTTGCGTAGGTGAACGTATGTACAAACTTGACAAAAACAAAACTTTGATTGTGAAGAGACATGCTCACATGAAAGATGCCAATGTCACGCACAATGTGTCTATCTTTGCAAAGAATGACTTTTTGATTGTGAACTCATCATCTTCAATCTTGCTTTGCTCAGACAAGGCAAAGACAACAAAGAAATTCATTGAAGATGACATCTCATACCCAAAATCATTGATATTAGACAAAAACAACATCGACAATTTTGACAGTGTCATGTCAAATATGAAATTTGAATATCCAGTTATCGCAAAGGTGAACAAAGGAAGTCAAGGCAATGGCGTGTTTTTGTTTGACACACCACAAAGTCTGAAAGGGGTTGCACAATACATCATATCTCATCAAGAAGACTTGCCATGCAGCAGTGTTATTGTGCAAGAGAAAATTGATGCAGAATATGATTTGAGACTTCATGTGCTTAGAAAAGAGAGCGACCACATAATCAGAAATGGAGACAAATATGAAGTTTTTGCTGCAATGAAACGCAAAAAGCTTGACAATGACTATCGTTCTAATGTGTCTCTTGGGTCTGACTATGAAGAATATGAGCCTACAGATGATGAGAAAGAACTTGCCATAAAAGCGGCAAAATCAATGGGATGCATATGGTGTGGTGTTGATTTGATGAGAGACAAAAAGACAAAAAAACTCTATGTTTTAGAAGTCAACTGCACTCCATCATTGAAAGGCATAACAAATGTGTCAAGTAAAGACCCAGCAACAGAATTTGTGAAAGCTATGAAAGAAGCATTTATGAATTCTAGTGATGAAAAGTCAAGCAAAGAAAAAATGACACTTGGCTACAAAGAGATATTTTACATAAATGACTTTGACATGCCATTGGTTGGCTTGCTCGACACTGGAAATGGTTCTTTGACCTCATTGCGCGTTGATGACGTAAAAGTCAACAAAGAAGACAACACAGTTGAATGGACTTTGTTTGGCAAGAAATTCAAGACTAAGTATGATGGAGATGTGAAATACACTTCATCTGGTGGAGACAGAGTCAGCCAGCCAACAACAAGAATTGACATAACTCACAATGGTGTCACTTATAAGAACACAAGGATCAAACTCAGCAGTATTGTTGGCAGCAAGCACAAAGACAAAAGAGTCTTGAATGTCAATAGAAAACTGTTGTCTAAGATGAATGCTATTGTTGACACATCAAAAAAACACGTAAACAGCAAATGATTTTTTCATAAAAACACAAAATCATTTTATTATTAATTATAAATATTTTGTATTTTTTATATTCTAATTGTATATGCAGACAATAAAATTAAAATACCAAACGTCTAACGAAAATTTGAAAGTTATTTCAGATTTCCAAAGACAATATTCATCTTGTCTGCATTATCTATACAACAGATTATTAGATAATCCATCTGTAACTGAAAAAGAACTTAGAAGCTGTCAAAAAGACTTGAACAATATAGATTTAATCAAATCATATCTATTCCAATGTGCAATCAAAGAAACTAAGCAAATCATTGAATCAAATGACAAACCAATCATCTTTGGAGGTAAGAAACTCTTCTTCAGACGTATGAAGAATTTGATTTCTAAAGATGAATATAAAAATAAAAGATTCAACCCAATCTATATCATTGGTGAAAAACCAAAGCATTCAAACAGACTAGTTCAAATAAACAATGATTTAAACTCAATAACTTTTAAGCCATCTAAAGATTATCGAATTGAATTACAATTAGTTGGAGTCAAAAACAGAAAGTCAATCTTAGAAAAATTATATTTTTGTCAACTAAACAATTCAATTCCAATCACTTACAAGATAAACAAAGAATATGTCTGTATTTCATTTGATGAAATCATATTGGATTCAAATAATTATATGTCAGTCAAAAACAGAATATTTGCAGTCGATTTGAATCCAAATTATATTGGTTGGTCTATAACTGATTGGAAATCTTCAAGTGATTTTGACATAGTCAAATCAGGTATCTATTCAATCAAAGATTTGAATGACTATGATTTTTCTTTGAAAAACCTCGGGTATTCAAGTGATTCTAAACAAAGAAGATATGTTTCAAACAAAAGAAGACATGAAACCTTACAAATATCAAAGAATTTGATAAATATCGCAAGACATTACAGATGTGAATTGTTTGGGATTGAAGATTTGAACATCAAATCAAGCAACAAAGAAAAAGGTTCAAGATTCAACAGACTTTGTAACAACATCTGGAATAGAAATGTTTTGATAAACAATCTTTCTAAGAGGTGCAACATTTTTGGAATCAAGATGTTGAAAGTCAAAGCAAACTATTCAAGCTTTGTTGGTAATCTGTTATTCAGGAATTTTGAAATGCCAGACATGGTTCTTGCAAGCATCGAGATTGGACGAAGAGCTTTTGAATTCAATGAACAATATATCAAAAAAGAAAAAGAAATACAGCATAATATAATACAACCTAACATTTCAAACTTCAAAGATTTGGT
>JAEEGL010874574.1_pt1 | contig 31743 bp, 23 predicted proteins | sample 9134231 | NCBI WGS metagenome assembly JAEEGL01 (sample SAMN16246548, study PRJNA631951) | gut metagenome | biome: gut microbiome; feature: rumen; material: fiber-attached | host: Bos | place: Iran: Karaj | collected 2018-10 | reverse complement strand
TTGCATATATCTTCCATACTTCTCTCCACCCGTCAATTTCTCCACCTCCATCAACGCCATCAATCCCTCGAAATACACGCCTCTCGTCCACAGATTCGATGGACGTTCCTTCTTCACAAACGTCGGTTTCCCTGGGTCAGGGTATTTCTTGATGAAGTAGTCATTTGCCCGTTCCATCGCAGCAAGCACATCCTGCCGTTGAGGTTGAGCCACTATCTTCACACCCATCAAGCAAAGAAGAAAAGATAAAATCAGTACGTTCTGTTTCATTGATATGGACTATTTCACGGGCAAAGGTACGAAATTTAGGACTTACTTGACTACATTACATGAAAAAACACTTTTTTTTCACTTTCTTTCACCTATTTTCTCTAGAAAATATTTGTTTTTGCCATAAATCTTCAATATCTTTGCGACAAATTTCCCCAATTGGGCAAAAAGGAATTTACCAAACCTATTATGGCATCATACAAGCCTTATTCCATTTTGTCTATGCTTAATGTGTTGAATGACATCCTCTTACTTAAAAAAGGATGAAGTAAGGGTGTGCTTGCAGTTGAAAAAGGGGAAATTTTGAGAACACCTAACAAAGTGATGTATATCAACGCCTCAGAATCTAAACTCACATAAAACCTATCATCTATGGACAAGTATTCAAAACTATTGGAAAATCTTCCCATCGACTTGCTTCACATTGCACAATCGTATGCAACAGACAACAAGTCTCCGAAAATTGAACCAGCCCACCTGCTGCGTGCTTTACTCCACAAAAGTGCGGGTCTTGTATCATTTATAGAAGACACACTGGACGAGGACTACTACTACATGGTAGATTGGACTGACATGCGCATGAAACAATGCGAGAAATCTCCTTATGGCATGAAAGGCATTGAGCTTTCACACGACACACAAAATGTTATCAAGGAGGCACAAGAAATCAGCGAAGCATGCGGGTTGGACAACGTGACCCTTGAGACCCTTCTGGCTTCGCTCGTTACTCCTGGCATTGGATTCTCCTACGAACAACTCAAAACGCTCCCTCTTCAAGCTGATAAAATTAAAAAGGCACTTCAAAGCGGAGCACCTGCTAAAACTACCACCACAAGCACTTCACAAAAGTCGGTTTCGGCTTCACAGGCTGCTGGTAGCATAGAAGAGTATTGCATCTCCATGTTGACAGAAGTTCCAGAAGCACCTATCATGGGCTTTGACAAGGAAATTCTTTCAGTGGTAGAGGTTCTCGCTCGCAAAGACCGCGCCAACATTCTCATTGTAGGCGAAACTGGCGTAGGAAAAACTAGCCTCATTAGCGGCATCTTGCAACGCTTGCGCGACAAGAAAGTGCCAGCATCGTTGGAGAACTTACAACCCTATGAGCTTGACCTCATCGCACTGAGTCAAGGTGTGAGTTATAAGGGAGAAATTGAAGACCGCTTCAAAAAGGTGACAGAAGCCTTACTAAATGAAGCACAGCCACTGCTCGTCATAGAAAATTTCCACAGGGTGGAAGACAAACAGTCAACGCTCAATGGCATTTTGCCAGGACTAAAAAAATTGCTATCAAAGAATCAGTTACAAGTGCTTTGTACATCAACCATCGATGGCTACACCAAAGACATTGAGAAGGACAAAGAGTTCACTGCTTTTTTTGAGAAAATCACAGTGGAAGAGCCCAATGAGGAGCAAGCCATCGAAATCATTCAAAGCAAGCGAGAGAGCTACGAGCAGTTCCACAATCTCCCAATAGAAGATGACGTTCCCGCAGAGATTGTCCGCCTCGCCAAACGTTATATGCCTGACCGCCGTCTGCCATCTTCGGCACTTGACCTACTTGATCGTGCTATGTCATCGACAAAGATTGCCAATGAAATGACAGCACTGAACAACAATATCGAAGATGCGGTCAAAGTTGACAAGCTTCAAAAAGATGCAGTACGCGATGTCGTTTCAAAGATGACAGGTATTCCCATGGGAAACATTCAATCAGAAGAAAGAGCGCGTTTATCGAACGCCGAAGAGATTCTGCACAAACGCGTGGTGGGACAAAATCATGCTATCAAGAGCATACTTGATGCCGTGTACGAGTCACGCTCTGGTCTAAACAAAAAAGGACAGCCCATGGGTTCCTTCTTCTTCCTCGGTCCTACAGGAACTGGTAAAACGGAGTTAGCAAAATCATTGGCTGATTTCTTATTTAATGACGAGACTGCAATGTTGCGTTTCGACATGTCTGAATATAAGGAGGAGCACTCTGTGGCTCTGCTTTATGGTGCGCCTCCGGGCTATGTCGGCTATGAAGAGGGAGGTCTGCTCGTGAATCAAATCCGTCAACATCCCTACTCTGTTGTGTTATTTGATGAAATTGAGAAAGCCCACAAATCTGTATTCGACCTTTTCCTCCAGATTCTTGACGAAGGAAAGCTGCATGACAGACTGGGGCGTGTGGGAGACTTCTCCAACTCGCTCATCATCTTCACTTCCAACATTGGCAGTGACTACATCTTCAAGTCGTTCGCAGAGAACAAGGTACCAACTCACGATCAGATGCTAGAAGTGATGCAGGGACAGTTCCGTCCAGAGTTTCTCGCGCGTCTGACTGAAATTGTGCCATTCTCACCCATCACGGAAGAGATGATTGACCGCATCTTCGATATCCACATCAAGAATTTGCTCAAGACCCTCAACGAGCAGAACATCAAGTTGGAAATTGACGAGTCGGCACGTAAATACGTAACCAAAGTTGGGTTTAACGCACACTATGGTGCACGTCCAATCCTTGGCATTATCCGCAAAGAAATTCGTCGTCCTCTATCGAAGCTCATCATTTCAGGAGACATCACTCCAGGCGACACTGTCACCATGAAATACGACGAAGAACAAAAGCAGATTTGTTGGGACATTGATACGCCCGACAACGAAGAATCATCAGAAACTCCAGTATCTCAAGTAACAGAATAAAACAAATTATACATTATTAATTTAAAACCCCAAAACTATGGCAAGAAAAACTGTTATCACCAAGGTCTTGGACGTTGAAGCACAAGACGGCATCATTGAGTTTCCACAAAACAGAACACTCTATGCTGATCAGTTTACAGACGATGCTCCCAGCAGCGACGAGGATCGTGAAGGCTTTAAGGCCAAGAACATGAAAGAAGTGTTCGAACACTACCAACCCAGCAAGAACGGCGTAACTCTCGAAACAGAGGAAGGCGGTGCAATCTATGAAGACTTTGATTTCAAGTCCATCAAGGACTTCGAGGATGAGCAGCTCATCGCTCAAAGCGAACTTCTGAGTACAACTAAGGGACGCATCGACGCTTACAACTCCGTTATCCGTCAGCTGGAGAAAAACAAAACCCTTCGCAACACGCTGAAGGATGAAGCTGCACGAGGCAACTTAAAGAATGCGCTCAAGGCTCTTCTTGCAGAACTTGAAGATGCAGATTAAAACAACTAAACTGAGAGTATTTGCAGCTTAGATTTTTAACTTTTAGTTTTTAACTTAAAAACATGACATTATGGCAGCAGAAGAACTGAAAAAAGAAGCCCAAGGCGAGGCTTTGGAACTTCGTGAGAAAGAAAAAATAGAAAACCCTGCGGAATTGTTACAGAGCAGCATCGGTGGATTGGACAAATTCGGCGGTTTCCAATTGCTTAAAGGCCTCATCAAGGGCGTTGAAAATATGGATCCCCGCCGCAAGGCTATCAAGAACATTTTCTTGTCAGATGCCGCATATGCCGACAACCGCAAGAAACTGAAGAATGAGTTGGAGCTTTGGGTTTCCATCCTTGAAGAAGGCGGAACAGACCCTATGGCCATCATTGAATCAAGTAAGGCAAAGTGTGAAAAGGCTGAGCAAAACCTCAAAAATAATCTCTTCGCCATCCACGATGAAGTACACAATCTCGAAGTAACCTACCGTTCACTCGACTCCTTCTTCGCTAATGCTGGACAAGGCAAGATTGACTGTCTTACATTAATGAACGTAAATAAGGCAGAGCTGGAATACAACGATTCAGAAGACACACTCGCCATCCGTGACGAGCTGGAGCGATACTACGACCGTTTGAGTTTGAAGAACAATTACAGTCTTGTGGTTGTGCCAGGCTATCTGGGCGACGCCACCACTGTACGCATGTGGGCAGACACAGCATACCGTAACAAAGTCATCTTCTTGACAGACTTCAAAGACAGTCTGAATTTCAGCATGCTCAAAGATGAGTTGGACGATGCTAACCTGCAAGGTCAAGAAGCTAAAATGGCAAACGTTGTAATGACTTGTAATTACATCCTCGGTCGCAAAAAATCTGAACTCGCAGGTGAGGATGATGATCTTTACGTTCCTGCATCAGCAGCTTTGGCTGGTCGCATGAGCAATACCGAAGAGACGGTCATCGCACAAGGTGCAGCAGGTAAGAAGTACGGTACACTCAGCAATGTGAAGGGCGCTCGTCTCGATCTGCGTAAGAGTGAAATCGCAGCCCTCATCGACCAAGGTGTCATTCCTATGGTGGAAGAAGACGGTCGCACAATGGCATTCTCCAACCGCTCACTTTATAATGGTGCCACCATTGGCTTACAAGAGTATCCCATTGTACGTACCTTCGACTGGATTGGCAAGGTGTTCCAGAACTTCTTCAACGATGAGGCCTTCATCAATTGGGATTCATCTGTAAAAGCCGAGCTGCAGCAGGCCGTTCACGACTTCTTGAGTGACTATAAAGGCCCTGGAAAGCTCATTGAAAATTACAATCTCAAGGGAATCAACCAAGATCCCAAGACGAAGGACATTAAAATTGAAGTAGAACTTAAGCCCTTCTTCGCTGCCAAGAACTTCTTCATTGAACTGACAGGACACAATGGCGATGCTGGTGTAGAATGGGATCAGAATGTTCAGTAATCAACAACTTATTATACATTATTTATCAATTAAAACAAAAGTATTATGGCTACAAGAACAGTTACCCTCAACGCTGATGGCATTGCCGAGCGCGAGGTTATGTATGTACGTTATGAATTAAACCAGCAGACTGATGTTGAAGGTCAGCCAACTGGCACAACCCGTGGTGGTAAAATCTACTTCAAAGTGAAGTCTAATGACGATGGTAACACCGACCTGCTCGAATGGATGTGCGATACCTACATGGCAAAAAGCGGCACCATCTCTTGGCCTAATCGCCAAGGTGGCGAAATGAAGCACCTTGACTTCAAGGAAGGCTATATGGTGGAATATGCTGAGACCTACGACAACAAGAATGAGGTTCAGCAATATGAAGAGTTCACCATCTCTGCCAAGGAAATTGCTATTGGCAATGCCCGTCACAACAACCGCTGGACTATCGACAATTAATCGTCCCCCAAAGTGGGTGTGCCAAATACATAAAGAATGGCACACCCACTTAAAAAAACAACTCATGGCTTATGGATATCTCGGACATATTCGACAGCAAGGAATTATCAGACTTGTTTGATGGAGCGGGCAAAGCTGCCACAGATACAGTGAAAGGTGCCGCCAAGACGGTTGAAGGTGCTGTTAAAGGAGTAGGCAATTCAGTTGAAGGCGTAGCGAAAGAAGTAGGCAATTCCGTCGGAGATGCCGCACGTGGTGCTGCTAATAGCCTTGAAAATGCAGCTAATGCAGCAAGTAAAACAGCGAGCCAAGCCGCTCAATCAGCTTCTAATGCTGCAAGCGGGGCGTTCAAAGACGCTCAATCCGCTGCAAGCGATGCGTTCAAGGATGCACAGTCTGCGGCAAGCGGTGCATTCAAAGATGCTCAATCCGCGGCAAGCGGGGCACTCAAGGATGCTCAATCCGCCGCAAGCGGGGCATTAAAGGACGCCCAAGCAACGGCCAATAGCGCATTGAACGAAGCCAAGTCCGCAGCCAGTGACGTGGCTAATTCCGTGAAAGAACAAGCAGCTGCTTTCAAAGACCAAGCGGCAGAAGCCATGAACTCAGCCAAACAAGCCGCAACAGAGGCCGCAAATTCAGCCAAAGAAGCTGCAACCGATGCGGTCAATTCAGCCAAAGAAACAGCTCAGAACGCTGTGAATTCGGCCAAAGAAGCCGCACAAGAGGCTGCGCAACAAGCTAAAGAGACAGCGCAAGAGGCGGCACAACAAGCACAAGAGGCGGCACAAGACGCTCTCAATTCTGCAAAAGAGGCGGCCAATGCCGCTAAAGAACAAGCAGCAGAGGCCATCAATTCTGCTAAAGAAGCTGCGCAGGATGCAGCCAATTCCGCAAAAGATGCAGCACAAGAAGCCGTCAATTCCGCCAAGGAAGCCGCAGAAGGCATGAAGGCACAAGCAGAGAGTGCCTTGAATGATGCCAAAGAATCCATTAGCAATACGGTGGGCGAGATGCAAGACTCCATCAACGACACCGTCAGTGGCATACAAGATGCCGCACAAGAGAAGCTTAACGCCCTGCAAGACAAAGCTCAAGAATTACAACAAGCTGCCAGCGACAAACTGAACGAAATACAAGATGCGGCAGCAGAAAAGGTGGAAGCCTTGCAGAACGCCGCAGAAGAAAAACTCGGCGAAATACAAAACGCCGCAGAAGAAAAACTTGGTGAGCTACAAGATAAAGCAGAGGAAGCACTTGAAAACGCCAAGCAAGCTGTATCTGACGCTTATGAGAACATCAAGGAACAGGCTGGAGAAGCCTATGAAGAAGCGAAACAAGCTGTCACTGATGCATATGAAGAGACGAAACAGGCTATCAGTGATGCTTATGATGAGGCCAAACAAGCTGTCAGCGATGCTTACGATGAAGCCAAACAAGCTGTCAGCGATGCATACAACGAGGCCAAACAAGCCGTTAGCGATGCATACGATGAAGCAAAACAGGCTGTCAGTGAAGCGTTTGACGAGGCCAAACAAGCTGTCAGTGATGCATACAATGAGGCCAAACAAGCTGTCAGTGATGCATACAATGAGGCCAAGCAAGCTATTAGCGATGCTTACGATGAAGCCAAGCAAGCTGTCAGTGATGCATATAATGAAGCAAAACAAGCCATCAGCAATGCCTATAACGAGGCAAAGCAAGCTGTAACTGGGGCTTTGGAAGATGCTTTGGGCGATTTGAGTTCACTTTCCGACCGCACTGAAGCCACTTTAGGAGCAATGGCTACGGGGTTCATGGGGGGAGCTAATATCGGTGGAGCACCAGATATGGAAGATTCAGCCTTCCATGGCATGCTGAAAATCGGCAACCGAAAGTTCAACATCGTCGATTGCACCTACAAGTTCACCCAAGCCGTCGATAGCACAGGAAAACCTTCATCCCGTCCACGTGGTGGAGCCATCACCTTCATCATGCCTTCACTTAGCGACGACAGCATGTTCTTCTATCGCTGGATGTTCAGCAAGACAGAAGTACAGTCGGGCTACTTCAAGTTCGTGGTCTATTCCAACAACAACAAGCGCAGCTATAAGACTCTTCAGTTCGAGAATGCTTATTGTACTGAATTACAAGACCACTTCAATGACAGCGACTCTCTTCTTATGCGCACCACCGTCACCATCTCGGCAGAGCGCATCACTATGGGTACCAACGACACCGCTGAATACGACAACGAATGGACATAAAAATGAAATGTCAAATATAAAACGTCAATTGTACCATGTCCATCTCCATTAAAAATATCACCATCAGCATCAACGGCACCCTGTCCAATAAGTTCAAGATAGACATCGAAGGAGCCACCTACAATCTTGACCAGTTCAAACTCACCCAACAACTGCTCAGGCCCAACACGCTCACCTTCCAGATGCACAAGAACCCAGAGGAAGACATCAGCGAGCCACAATTTACGGCATGTAGTTCCATTATCGGTACACCCATCACACTCAACATACAAACCGATTCTACCGAGTGTGAGATTTCCGATTTCACTCAGCAGGAACAAACTGCAGATATCGAATTTAAGGGAATTATTACATCTACATCCGCCAGTCGTACTCAAAGCGAATATATCATTCATGTCGAAGCGCACAGCTGGGATGTATTGCTGATTGACAATCCCAACTGCAAATCTTACGAAGAAATGATGCTCAAAGATATCGTGGCAGATGTTTTTGAAGATGTATCTACATTGTCAACCAAAATTGATGCCCGTTATTCAGACATTATCCCATATACTGTACAATACAACGAAAACAACTATCAATTCCTGTGCCGACTTGCCCAACGTTATGGCGAATGGCTTTACAACGACGGGACAAGGCTTGTTTTCGGAAAGATTCAGGAAGGTAAGTCCATTCAGCTCTCCTACCCCAGCAAGGATGTGCCTTCTTATAGCGTCCGCATGCAAATTCATCATGTGCCATTTAAGCATGTCATCAGTTCCTATAATGCTAACGCATCATCGGTGAAAGCAGGCAAGGAGGAAATGCAACGTTCCATGAATCCCCTCAACGACAGCGTGTTTGATGCCTCCAACGACAACTACACCAAGGAAACCTTGCAGAATCTTCATTCTGGCGGGTATGCCAATTCTGACAGCCGCGACACTGTACTCGCTATAGCTTCCAAAACGCAAGCCCGTGGAGAACGCGCCAACATGCTTCTCTATGAGGGAAAAACCTATTGTTCCAATCTTAAGTTAGGTGGCAAACTGGTCATCAGAGACAACTACATCTCAAAAGAAGGAGATGGGAGTAAAAGTGATGTGAATCAAGACGAGATTCTCATCATCGGGCTGGAGCACACCTTTACTGCTGACGAACAATACAGTAACACCTTCGAAGGCATTCCATCGGCATGCGACTATCCACCTTACATCAGTCAGGAAGTTTATCCTCATTGCCCCCCATGTCGTGCAACGGTGAAAGAAAACGAAGATCCCAACAATCTGGGACGCATCCGTGTACAGTTCGCTTGGCAGAAGGAGCAGGATGAGAACATGATGACCCCATGGATTCGTATCATACAGCCTTATAGTGGAGGCGGAAAAGGTTTCAGTTTTATCCCTGAGGTGGACGAAGAAGTGTTGGTTGACTTCGAAGGGGGCAATGCTGAGCGTCCTTACATCAGCGGTATGCTCTTCAATGGTGTAGATGCCCCAGACAACAAATGGCTTATCCAGAACAATGAGGTGAAAGCCATCCGTACACGAAATGGACACACCATCGAGTTTCACGATCATGGTGATCAAGGGCACATTACTATCTACGACAATCGGCAGAACAACTATAAAATCACCCTCTCGGCCACTGACCGTTCCATTAATATTGAAGCAAAAGCAGATATCACTTTCAAGGCAGGCAACAATGTCACGTTAATAGCAGACAACGATTTCAATATAACGGTTAAGAACAACATGAACCTGAAGGTCACCAACAATATTGACCTAAGCAGTACCAATCTCAAACTCGACGTAACGAACGAAATAGACATCAAGACAAATACATACAAGATTGATGCCCTCCAGATGTCGCTTGATGTGTTCCAGATTGATGTCAAAGCTACAACCATCAGTGTGACCGCCAACAGTATCGACATCACCGTCACCAGCTACAGTCTCAACGTGAGTGCACAATATTCTTGCACGGCAAACATCATCTCCTTTACCGCTAGTGCTACCTTTACACTCACCAGCATGGGGGCTCTCAACCTACAAGCGACCCTCATCAGTATGAACTAAACCTTTCGTCTCTCTACTGATAGCATCTTATGGCAAAGGAAAACTCTCAGGATCAAGAGAACAAGTTTATTACTGCAGCCGTAAAAGTGGCAGAAGCCGCAGAGAAAGCACGCGCACCTCACGACCAAGCCATCCTTGCTGCGGTCGAGAAAGCAGGTAAAATGGCAAAAAAAGGGGCAGAAGCGGTGGAAGAAGGGGCAAAAAAAGTAGGAGGGGCGGTTAAAGACACTTTTGAGACGATAGGGAATGGACTAGGAGATTCGGCTTATAATTTCTCAGACAACAACTCATTAGGTAGACTCATTACAGGAAAAACAGGACCGAGTGACGAAGAGATTGCAACTGCCGAAACAAAAATGAAAGAACTCATGCCCGCAGGCGACCCCAAAGTTGGAAGAGTCGGATTCCATACAAGCACATTCACCCCTATTTGTACCTCCAATGCCATCCTCCGATGCTCATTCGGCTTGACTTTCGGGCCGCTCAATGTTCTCCCGCTGAAACGCACTTGCATTGGTGATGCCGCCCATTGTGTGGCAACCATCACCGATTGCTTGGCACAAGTCAACATTCCCCAATTCGGTCTGTGCTTCAACATCCTCAACCCCTCCGTCTTGGCAGCAACCACCGCAGCCACCATCGCCAAAGGAGGAGTCTTCACACTGGTTCCCATGCCCTGCATTCTTGCTGAAGCTCCCACCCCTTGGATTCCAACCAGCAAGAACCTTTGTGGTCAAACCCCCATCCTCACACAACCAAGTTGTAGCCTCTGTTGGGGACTTGGAACCATCAACATCCTCCATTGTGGTCAAGGCATCGAACCTAGCATATTGAACTATCTCTGTGTTCCAGGCGACCCTATGGCCACCATAAAAGGTTGGGTGGAAGGACTAGTCAACCTTGCCGGAGGCGTTGGAGGACTTGTTGCAGCAGGCAAACTTGCAAAAAATATTTCTACCATACGTAAAACGCAGATAACGGTCAAAACTGCCCAAACTGCTAAAAATGCCAACAGGTTGGCAACGATAGTGAAAAATATTGAAAGAGGTGGAGATGTACTTGACATTGCAAATAATCTCCATGATGGGGTCACAAAAGCCATGGAGGGAGATGCAGGCGGAGCAGCCGCAGCCTTTACGGGTGCCATTATAACTGGTGGTACACGAGGAAGAGCGGAATACTTAGAACATAAAGCCAAAACTAAACCTCCGTCAACCGCTTTTACACAAGCAAAAGAGAATGCTGACAGTACCTTACGTAAAAAAAATGCAGCCCAAGCAAAATTTAACGAAGCCGATGCCAATTACATTCAAGCTCAAACAAACGAAGAGGTAGCAAAAGGATTCCGAGACCAATCAGAAAAACAATTAAAAGCATCAAAAGAGGCACAAGTCACTAAACAAAAGGAACTAACAGAAGCAAAGATACAAGAGAACTCTGCCAACACTGAAGTAATCCTTGCAAAAACAGATCAAAGAATTGCAGATACAAACCTTGAGAGTGCCCAGAAGAACCAAAAGAATGCCGAAGAGAGGGTGACGAACGCACAACAAAAAAAACAAGAGACAGCAGAGAAACTCAAACAAGCTAAAGAAAGACAAGCAAAGGTGGAGGCTGACCCCAACAGCACAGATTTGGATAAACAACAAGCCAAGATGGATACCGATTACGCAGAATGGAATGATAATAGGGCACAACAAGACCTTGCGGCAAAACAACAGACAAGCGCAGATGCGAAAAAAGACGTGGAGGCAAAAGAAAAAGCCAAGAAAGATGCGGATAAGAATGTGGTAGACAAAGAGGCTGATTTAAAAGAAAAGAAAAAAATTACAGAAAATAAACAAGAGGAAAAGAAGAAGGCTGATGAGCAAGTGGAGATGGATGAACTCTTCCTACATGAAGATGAAGATTTTGTCAAAACAAAAACAGGGGAAAGAGAGCAAGCATGGAAAGATAAACAAGCAATAGGAGAGGATTTGCAAAAGAAGGATGATGCGCACAAGAAAGCAAACAAAGATTTACAGGAGGTGATGAAGGCAGAGGAAGCCCCGTCAACAAGTGACAAGGTGATTAGCAATGCTGTTGGATTCGGGAAAAAGCCCACACTCCAATCAGAAGAAAATATCTTCAATGCCTTCAGCGACGATGACAAAAAAGATATCAAATCCTCCAGCGAAGCCAACCAAGAAGCACGCTTTGACAAATATCTCATCGGTTATGAGAACGAAGGATAGCGCGAGGACTCCGTTTCCGTATAAGATTTTTCACTCAAAAAGACAAAAACATATAAAAACATCACTAATATGACAGATCAAGAATTTTATCAAGAAGAGTTCATCGTGCTGTTGACGATAGACGGCACGTCTTATGACGAGATTGAAGTGAAAGTGACTGATCCGAACAAGACGATTCGCGATCAGATCAATAGCATCGTACAGGTATTTGAGCTGCCTAAGATGGACAACGGTGGGAACCCCATCCAGTACCTTTTGGGAAAACTCATGGAAGATGATGAGGAACCTGCCATTCTGGAATTCGAGGATGAGAATGGTCGCGAAATGGCTCTCATTGACTACGACATCCAGCCAATGGATCACCTGCACCTCATCTCTGTGCCCATTGCAGGTTAAGGCTTTCACTCAATTTTAACCTCTAAAACACAAGAACATGAATCCTGCAATAAAGAATTTTGACGAGAAAGAATTGTCAGGTCGCGATGCGCGCCTGCTTCAAGAATGGAAAGAACTCGATGCTGTATGCAGCAAGCGCAGAGCTTCCAGTCCAGATATTCGCAAGCCCTCTCTCTCTTATATCATACGACGCAAGAATGCGACAGGGCTACCCACTGAATATGAAATCTGGTATCGTGTGAAATCCATCATTGGCGTTGAGGACACAGAACCGCCACGCAAACCCATCTTTGGCAATTTGCACAAGATGAGCGTGGTACTGCCCAACAACTACCCATCAGCTGATGGCAACCCCGTCTTCACGTTCATCACCGACATCTGGCATCCCAACATCCGTTATTCAGGCAGCTTCAAGGGGCATGTTTGCCTCACCATCAAGGAGATGGGTGTGCTGGCTTCCATCAAGGACTTGGTGCTTCGCGTGGAACGCTATCTGAAATATCAAATGTATCACGCCCAAAACACCTACCCTTATCCTGAAGATCAAGGTGTAGCAGAATGGGTGCGTGAAGAAGGTGAACCCAATGGATGGGTGAAATTTACACAAGACACACCAGAACCTGAGGCACCCAAGCCTGTTGCTGAGGCTCCAACAGAAGAGGCAAAGCCTACGAAGCCTAAGATTTCGTTGAGTATCTAAAAGCATTTCATTTGAGCATCTAACTAATGATCCATTAAAAAAACCTATCATAAAAATGAGGAGAACTATTCTATTCATATTCACATTCTGCTTTGTTTGCCTATTGACAATGGCTGATGAGCAGAAAAAAGTGCTTCTGAGCAATGATCAGAACGAGAAGACCATCGAATTGGGATACTGCAACATCTTTGCGCGACTGAATGCAGAAGACGAGTCGGGCACTGTAAATATTGAGTTGGAGAATCTTGATGAATCCAATGTTCTCATCGTTTTTGATCGTGCCTATCCAGAAAAGGTCATCAAGAAAATGTCGAAGTCAATGTCTATTGTCTATGACAAAACCTTTGGAGGAAAGGCCAAGAATCGGCTCATTGAACCATGCAGTACACCTATGGAAAGTGTGCAATTAGTCAAGCCTTCAGACAAAGAACAGCTGACCGAAGTAACTGTGAACAATGGCGAGAATACGGTGTGTCTCATTCCCATCTACATCGCCAAGCAGAAAGGGAAAAAGGTGATGCTGCTGGAGAAGCAACTCATAGAACTGAACATCGAAGCTGATTTGAAACCAAGTGCAGAATACATTGCGATGGAGGGCAAATTCACGGATCTCGAGAAAGAAATTAGCCGTCAGACGTTCTGTCCCAACCCTAAGCACGCAACCTCTTTGGAAAAGCAGAAATCGGTATATGTGAAGAAAATAGATGACATGAAAACCGAGATTGACCAACTCATCGCTTCTCATAACTGGAAAGAAGAAGATGGTGGCTATATCCGTTATACTGCCCTGAAGAATAAGCTTGATGCCATTGACCTGAGTAGTCGTGAACGCGACTGTGGGCGTCACAGAGGAAACAGAGGTGGTGGCGGTGGCCACAATTGCTCTTACTGTTCACTATCGCTCCAACAAATCTATCATAAGATGGATGATTATTACAAGAAGATATACAGTAGCAGCGATCGCAAAGCAGCTAAGGCCAAGGTTATCAAAGAGGTGAATGCACTCTATCAGTGCTGCACAGACCCTGCCTGCAGCAAACATGCCTCTGCATGGAAGAGCGGAGGTGAATACAAGAACAAAATCATTGAACGCTACAACCGCATTTCCAACTTATGACAATGCGCTTTTTCAAACTTATCTGTATTGGAGCGTTTGCCCTCAGCAGCATGATTGCCCCTGCTAAAGAGGTAAAGGACACGCTCTACTCCAACTCTGGCGATCGCATCATCCTCACCTATAATGTCACCCATTCTGGCAATCAGATGAGTGTCCGTTTCACTGGTGCGCAAAAGAAACTTGGCCAAAGCAACCAGAAGAAATACAAAAAGTTAGACGAGGTTGCAGTGGTGTTCTTCGACCGTAACGGCAACTACGCCGACATGAAGTTCGACGGTTTGGAAACCAAAGCCTTTATGGTGCCGGCCAATGTGACTTACTCCCGCTCTGGAGATGGCTACTTCCTCATCAACGACAACCCCTCTCTGCAATTCACGGTGGCACAAAACGAAGATGCCGTACTGAATCTGCCTATCTATTTGGCAAGTTACGAAGGGAAACGTCACTACAAGGTGTTCACACAATGCGGCACACTTGCCTTGAGTAGCAAGCAGACGAAGAGAAGTGGTGGCAACCAAGGAGGTGGTGGCAGAAGTAACGGAGGTGGTGGTGGCAATATTCATGCTGCCAACGCTGACAACATCCAAATAGAGGGCATCACCTCTGAGGAACTTGTGGATGAGGGATTATCTCCGTCAGAAGAGGCACTCATTCGCATCAATGGCGTGAAGTCCATGCTGGAAGATGCCACAGAATATCCCTTCGATGAGGAACTGACACATGAAGTGTCCATGTTGCGCGAACTCCGTTTTAAGGTCACTGATGACGAAGACGTCAGCAAACAGATAACAGAGGTGCTCGCACTCTACGATTCTAAGAAGAAAGAACTGGCTGGAGCTGCCAAAGCAGACCAGCAGGCACAAGCTGCACAGGAAGCACAAGCTGCACAAGCCGCTCAGGCACGAAATGACTCCATCTCGGCTGCACAGATTCTTCAGTCTGAGGAAGACAAAAAGAATATGATGTGGATTGGAGGTGGCATTGGTGCGCTGGTACTTCTTTTCTTGGGTGGTAAGCAAATCATGCAAATGGTCAATCAGAACAAGCTCCAAAAGCAGCAGAAGGCCATGATGGAGAACATGATGAAGATGACCCAGCAACAGACAAATCCTATGGCAAATATACCTGGCTTAAATGGTATGTCAGGAGTGCCTGGAGCGAACGGGATTCCCGACCTTACCCATTTAGGCGGAGCGGCTGCCACCATTCCTGGCGTAAAAGAGGCTCAAAAAACCATCAACAACGCAAAGTCAACGGCTCAACAAGTGCAGCAACAGACACGCACTATGAGCAGAGAAGCAGAGGCCGCCAAGCAGAAGCTGATGAGCATGCGAGCCGCCAAACAAGGACAGGTTGCCCCTGCTGCAGGGCAAACAACACCACCACAAGGAGCAAACAACTCACGCCCTGTGGCAGTAAAACCTCAAGCGCACTCTTCCCTCAACGATGCCATTCCTTCTAAATACAAGCGTCTGGCACCCAAGCGAAAAGATACACCCAATACCTAATAACACTCTTCTCACACATTTTGACACAATGAAAAAGAGACTTTTCTTATTCTTTTTAGTTGGCATCCTATCTGCTGGCCTTAACGTAATGTCGGCAAAGGAAGTGGAAAACGCTGTCATCATCTCAGCCTTCCGCCAACATATTGAATCCATTCCCTATCTGAACGAAGACAACATGCAGACGCTGAACGCAGAAATCAGCGAGCATGTGAAGTGTTTGCAAAATTGGTCAGACAAGGAAGCATACATCAAAGATCATGAACTTCAGAGTTATCTGGATCATCAAAAAGGCTCACTGAAATATTACCAGAACAGTTCCTATGCCATGATTGATGACTTCCTATTGCAATACGCAGATCAAGGCATTGAGAACGAGCAGGCCTGCCGAGATAGTTTAATGGCGATTCTCAACGATCGCACTGGTATGTGTGAAACCAATCTCAACCTATTGGAAAGAGAACTGAACAACAAGGAGGAGCAATCATTCCTCGACACCATCAACTGGACATGGGTAATTATCGTTGCAGTCCTCTTGGTCTGCATTATCTTGTTGATTTCGCTGTCAGGAAAGAAACAGAAGGGCGTTGTTCCACAGCCAAAGCCCAATCCTTCCAATGCAGGTTCAAACGGCAACACAGCCGGTATTGTCGTACGTCGCAAGACTGCTACCATTCTCAAGAAGCAGAGTCTGGAGGATGTCATGGACAATCCTGCCTACTTGAAAGTGGATGCGATTGACTTCTGCGAGGAATCGGCAGTCAGAAGACTTTATATCAAGAACACGTGCATCATCGATTTATATAACATGTACGCAAGCGACCTGACCAATCCTAACAATGCCAAGGAGAATGGTTGCATGGTGTTGGGTCGATGGGTTCACGACACAGAATCTGGCGAGTATTATGTGTCACTTGAACAGTTAGTGATGCCAGGTGACGATGCAATCTTCAAGGAGTACGAATTGCATTTCGGTGGAAAAATCAAGTTAAGTGTACTGGAACAACTGCGACGCCTACGTCGTGAAACCAACATGCAGTACGACCTCACCTGTTGGGTGCATTCTCATCCTGGATTGTCTGTGTTCTTCAGCAATTCTGACCTCAATGTACAGATGCAACTGAAACACCCGACCCATCCCAATTTCCTCACAGCTCTGGTGGTCGATACACTCACCCCAAAAGAAGATGTGGGTATCTTCACCTTCCGTCGCGATGGGAACATCAACTCGAAGAATGAACTGACAAAGATGTATTCACTAAAAGAATGGTATGCATGGGCTCAGAAGAGTTTGAGTGAACCCGCTGCAGCACCAGAAACACCTGCCGCACCTCAGGAATCCGCTACACCAACCCCTGAAGTGTCATCAACGGTGTCTTCCACCACGACAGCATCTGATGGAGCCAGTTATCAATATTCCAGCAACTAAAGAATAGAACAATGATAAAGAAACTATTGTTGATGGGCGCCTTGTGCGCTATGGTGTTGCAGGTGGCAGCACAAGACGTGTCGCGCATTGAGTTCTGCGACAAGAAATACGAGTATGGAATCGGACGGGACAGCATTACGCTGTTCATGAAAGTCGTGGATTCTGAGGGTAAATCCTGTAAGGAAATATCACCGAGCGACTTGGAGAAATATTTGGTCATCTATGAAGACAAAGCCATTATTTCACCTGACCGCCGACAGATTTCGTTCGTAAGTTCTGGACAGAGAATTCCGTCAGACTTCACCTTCTCTGTTCTGGTCGACCTGAGTATCCCAGAAGAAGGAAAAGGTCAGATTTATGAAGCGTTCAGTCAATTGGTGGAAAGTGCTCCGGACAGCAGCGTCTATCTTTCCTTCTTTGGTGATGATGTGACAACCAGTCAATTAGTGACCAAACAAAATCTAAAACAATTCGAATCACAATTCAAAACACACTCCGATAACAAATACTTCTATGGCGCACTTTATGCTAAATTGGCAGAATTTAACGCCATAGGGGCAGACATGGAAGATGAAGTAAACAAAGCCGAGGGATATGCCCGCAATACCATCATCACAACTCGTGCCCAACGAGCCAAGGATAAAAACATCCTTTTCGTCTTTACTGAGGGTAATAAACGTCCAGACGATGAAGCCATCTCATTCATTGAGGTGACAGATTATCAGTCCGACGCATCAAAACTAGTGCCACGAGTTTATGCTTTCTATTACACAGGTGAGGGCATGGACGAGAACGTTGAATTGACCTTACAAGGCGTTTCTGCTCCCCGCGATGCCAATGGCAAGGTGTTGAGCGACCGCAAGGGTTCCTACATTCCTTCTGCCGACCTCGGCAATGTGTTGGCCAATTTCCAACAGGTGGTGAAGGACGCCATGTATGACTTTGCATTCACTTATCGTGCAACAGAAGGCAAGGCATATACAGGACGAGTTTCTTATTCTGCAGAATGGAAAGGAATGGAGGCTGGTACAGGTGACTATTCCATCGGTACAGCCGAGACACCTTGGCCATTGCATGAAGAAAGTGCCGGTGACACTGTGACGAAGTTCTTGGTGGCACTGCTCGTAGCTTTCCTGACCATAGTCTTCTTCTTCCTCGTGATGAAGGTGCTGGTGCCATTCTTCAAGTCGAAGAGCTTTGAATCGAAGTATTATAAGAAATATGTACCTGAAGAGAATGTGCAGCGTCGAATCTGTACTTATTGCCGTCAGAACATCGAACCAGGGCAACTAGTGGTAACGAGATGTAAACACATCATTCACGTAAGCTGTTGGCAACAAAACGGCTACAAATGTGTGGAATATGGTCAGAACTGCAGGGATGGTATTCAAGAGCATGTTGATCTGAAAGACATGTTCAGTGCTTCATCCATGAGAGAAAGCATGCAAGTGTTCTCTGGCATTGGCGCAGGTCTCATCAGCTGGATTATCTTTGAGTTAACAGGACGCGGTTTGTTCCCATTCATCGGTGACCTCTTCGCCAATACTTTCTTCTTGAATCAAGAACAGGCAGGCAACTTCTTCGATGACTGTTCGGGTAAGGTATCTGCCTTTTTGACGGTAGGTTTGCTGTTAGGCTTCTTCCTCTCACTGGTGTTCCGCTTCAATGACGAATACCGCAACAAGAGCGGTTTGATCTATTTGAAGATTGTTGGTCTCTCATTGCTCACAGGTGTCATCGGTATGATTGCGATGGCTGTAGGCGGCATCATTTTCTGCCTGCTCCTGTCGGCAGTCGGGACCACTTATATTCCTTGGTACTGTTCATTGCCTGCATACATCCTGTTCTCCATCTGTACGGCATTGAGTCTCACCATCAAATCATCCATCCCATTGAAGAGTGCCTTCATTGGCGGTCTCTGCTCTGCAGTCATCGGTTTCATCGTGCTCTACTTCAGTGGCAGCATCAGTGGCAAATACGGATGGATGAACATGTTGCTCGATTTCATCATCTACGGTGGAGGGCTGGGTGCCTCACTCGTCACTGTACGTATGTTGGCTGAAAAGTATTTCCTCGTCATCAAGAACGGTGTGAAGGCTGGTCAGCGTATTCCTATCCACAAGTGGATGAATGCTACAGGTGGTGGCAAGAAGGTGTCCATCGGTATGACTGGCGAATGTGAAGTACAGATGAACTGGGAGAAGAGCAGCAAGGTGGCAAAGGAACACGTGCAACTCTACATCGACCAGGTCAAGACGTTGCCAATGGTCAAGCCACTCGCTCCTGGCGTCATCTACAATGTACGTTCAGAACTCACGGTAGGCAAGCCCATGATTCTATCGAATGGCGACACCTTCAAGATTGGCGACACCATCTTTGAATACGAAGAGCAATAACAGCCAATCAAACATATTCACCAACAAACTCATTTCCTATGGCTGAAGTGAAACTGGCCTACGAATGGGGCGACGGGGTTTATACCCTACTCTCCTGGTTCAAGAAAGAAAAAGTGAAGGATGCACGAGTGCTCGTGGCTGGTGCCGGGGCATTGGGCAACGAAGTGGTGAAGAATCTGGCGCTGTTTGGGGTTGGTCACATTTACGTGGTCGATTTTGATCAAATAGAAATCTCCAACCTGACCCGTTCCGTCTTGTTCCGTGAAGAAGATGCCTATAATCACTCCTTCAAAGCCGACATCGTTGCCAAACGGGCAATGGAGATCAATCCACAAATCAAGGTCACGCCTATTGTGGGTAATCTCTTTTCAGAAGTAGGTTTCGGCCTATACAACTCCGTCGATGTCGTCATTGGTTGCCTTGACAGCCGCATTGCCCGTTACCAACTCAATCGGCTCTGCATGCGTGCTGGCAAAACATGGATTGATGGCAGCATCGAAAACATGACAGGTGCTGTGAGGGTTTATGCTCCAGGCAAGAGCTGTTATGAATGCGGACTTTCACGTGAAGAATTTAACAATATCATGCTTCGTACAGGTTGTGCCGATGTGGTTCGCACACAGGGCAAAGCCGGTCGTATTGCCACCACCCCCATCAGTGCATCTATCGTAGGTGCCATGCAGGTACAAGAAGCCATGAAGGTAATTCACCAAGAAGAAGGTCAAGAAACGCCATTCAAGACCTTAGAGGGCAAGATGCTACGCTATGAAGGCTTGACGAATTCAATGAACATCTACAAGTTTGCCTCATGGAAGAGCAGCTGCCCAGCCCATGAACGATGGGACAAGATCACGCAAGGTATTGAACTATCAGCCACAAACACCGTTGCCCAAGTGCTGAAGAAACTGAAGGATGCGCTCAATGTGAATGTGGTGGAGATCAATATGCGCAACAACAAGTTCATTGACAAAATCATCTCAGATCATCCAGAAAAGGAGTTTGAGGTGATGATTCCAGAGTCAAAACTCGATGCCTACATCAAACAGAATGAGGAATTGCGCAAACTTAGTTACCGCACGCTGTTCCATAAGCACTTTTACGAGAATATCGACAAGTCTTTCCCATATAAAAACCTGACGCTCCAACAAATTGGCATTCCACTTTACGACGTAATAGAGGTGTCAACGGACAAAGGAGTATATCATGTGGAACTGACGGAGGATGCTCATCTATATCAATAAAGATGCAAGAAACAGTTACATTACCACAACTGCTGCCAGCTGACATCAATGCCGAGTTGCTCTTGGCATATTATCCAGAAGGTGCCTGCAAAATATCGTTCAGTGGACTACACAAACGTAACACCTACAACGATATTGTGGACATGGAACAATTGTCAAATGAGGCGATACACCTCACGCTTAGCCGCAATAGTCTTTACAATGCGCTCCCAGAGTACATGTTCCACCCCATCGACCGCTTCGACAACTTACCCAAATCAGAAGAGAAGGAGCGTTTCGAACAAGAACTGGAGAAACAAGCGGAAGAGATTGCCAATGCCTACAAGTTCTTCGCACCCATTGACATCCTGCTATTCCGTCTAAGGTCACAAGTGAGGGAAAAGGTCGAAGCCTACGCCAAGGAAAATGTTATCATACAACAGATTGTGGGAGACACTATCACACCACAGCAATATAGCAACCGTTTCATTCAGAAACTGCTCCCCTATCTTCCGCAATGCAGACTGATACGTGGCAACAAGACATTGCTCACACTGATGCTCAGAAAGATTTTCCTCGAAGAAGGTCTTCGCATCCGTCCAGAAACACATTCCCTTCCCCAGCATGATGAATGTCCACGCTATTCAGACAGCCTTGATATGGAGGTAGGCGACGGTTTCTTGGGACGAGATTATGACGACACAGTGACAACATACTGTATTCAGTATTGGAACGAACAGGAATGCAGCGAAAATTTATTCCATCTTCTTGACGAGATAGAAGCACTCCGACAGTTTGTGCAAGATTACTTCTTGTCTATCGAGGAGGAACTACGTTTCGACATCTCTCACGACGAAGCACCAATGCAGCTGACAAATACAGACTCTTCTCATTATCTTAATTATAACATCAACATCTAACATCTATACCATATTATGTCAAAAAGAATTTGCTGGAAAAAGGGCATGCGCCTTACCGACGAAGTATTACTCTCTGCCGACAAATGTACAGCCGAAGCCATCAGCCAATCGCTCATGCTGGCATCTGCTGGACGATTCGGATTACTTCCATCGTTACGTCCCTTCCAATTATCACTTAACATCGCCAGTGGATATGTCGAAGTGACGAATCTTGACCTTTTGGCCATCACACGGGCTGGCGATGTCATAGACCTCAACATAGCTGGAGGTATTACTGACACATCCAACACCCAGATTCCGCTTCCCAATGACGAAGAAGAATTGTTCCTGACCGTCAATGTGCAGCCTGAGGCATGGAAAGATAACGAGGATGGTTATATGGAGCCTACCTACACGTTTGAGCTCATCACTCCTCAAAGCGCACTTTCTGAGCATGCGATGCCTATAGCCCACCTCGTACACAATGATGCATGGGAGGAGGACACTGCTCGTTTCCTGCCTCCAGCCCTCTATCTATCAGTGCATCATCGTTGGGATGAGTTGCGCATCCAATTAGTGGACATACTGAAAAGTATTCACGAAAAGACAAAGCCGCAAGCTCAGTCGCTCGTAAAGACAGCTATCAGTATCTATTGGCCCATCGTACAGAAGGAACTGATTAAAGCCAACACAGAGCATGAGACCATGACGCCTGCCACATTGTTGGGATGTATCCAGAACGTAGTGGGAGGGTTCGCGATAGCTTGTGAGGTGGACGAAATACTGACATTGGAGGATGCCACAATCTTCTATAACTTCACTCAGGTTCCGTACAATTACCAGAAAGCTTATCTGCGCATTAAGCAGGGCATTGGTATGTGTCGCGCCATCAACGAAAAAATTGATAAGTTCAGTCTTTTGAGCGCACCTCCAAAACCCGAACCGGAGCCAGCGCCAAAACCAGAGCCCAAACCAGATCCACGTCGCAGTTGGTTAGGTAAGCAGATATGAAATTCATCAGCACACCATTGGTCTTCACCCATAATGGGGCGCAAATGTTGCGCAATATAGAAGACCGTTTAGCCATGCTTGACAACTTGGTGGAGCTTATTGTGTTCACACCTCGTGGCAGTTTCGAGGCCGACCCCGACTTTGGTTTCGAGTATTGGAATCATGAGTATTCCAATGTTCACTACCGTGAATTCAACACCAATCAAGGCGGTCTACTCAACCAAGGTGGTCTGAAAAATGAGGTTACACGCAAAGAATGCGAGGAAAGCATACGCATCAGCCTTGCCACCTATGAACCAATGCTCAAGCAAGTAACGGTTTCCATACAACTCGACTCTGCTATGGCAAAACAACGGCGCAAACGACGCATCGCTTCCAAGTACGAAGTGAATGTCATTGTGGAAGGGAAACTCGACGACGGATTAGGAACCATGCGTCCCTATCGCAAAAATGTCGTATTCTTAGTCGAACCGACCGTGCGTCACAACCGATAGCCCTCTTTCACACACCTCCCCATCCCATCTTCTAACCCAATAACTTCCCCTTCCATCATATATGGATATCGAATTAGAAAAAGGCATCAACGAGGCCATGGCCGCATTGCGCCAACTCTCAGTCGGCAACATCGATTTCTCCCAGCTCGACCCTGTGGCGAAGATGATGATTGTCACCCTTGTCTCTGAAACTAAAAAAATAAACGACTATGTAGATAGTATGGAACAAAGGCTCGTGGAACGCTTCTGCACAGATTTCATTCCTCGACAAAAGATTGAAGCCATGCCTGCCGTTTGCGTGCTTTGCCCCACACTCAAAAAGGGCTACGACGAAGCTATCAGCTATGTAGGGACAGACGCAGCCTTTGCCTATAAGACCCCACAAAGCAAGTCGCCCCTAGGCTACATCCCTATCTTCAATACAGCCATTCTTCCACATAAGAGCCTGTATCTCATTACACCCAATAAACTATGGAGCGAAGAAGGTACCACTCGTATCAAGTTGCCTCAAACTAATCAAATGTGGTTGGGCATCCGCACTCGTACTGAGGTAGATTGTCTCAAAGGACTTTCCCTCTTCATCAAGGGCACCAATGGCATCACCCCAACTCATATATGCAGCGGCATTGATGGACACGAACTCGATTTTGCCACGATGCTTGAGATGGAAAACATCGAGATGGCAGAACCCTTTGATGCTCAACAGACATCAGGACAATTCTTTTCCTTTATGGAAAGCTGGAAAGATTGCCTTCTGGGGATGAATGGAGCGGCATTGCTATATCTGACAGACGATGTGGTTGATCGCGACCACTTCAAACATCGCGCCTATCCACGTGTTTTTCATGAATGGTTCGACGATAATGTATTGGAACAACTTGACCCATCCACCATTTGGCTTCGTATAGATTTCCCAGAAGACTACGATGTGCCAGACACCTGCCAGATTCTGCTTAACGCCATGCCAGTAACTAACATTGACGTGTGTGAACTTACACTGACCCAAACACAGCCCATTGCGAAATTACAGAATCAAGACAATTCATATTTCCTACGTATCTTGGACACCACCACAGATGCGCTTCAACAAGGTTTCAACACCACAAACGATGAAATTGTGGTGCGCGACTTTGATGCCGCCTGCTACAGCAACGATGACCTCTATCGCGATGTACGTAACCTCTACAATCGTTTCATCGACGACTATTACGCTTTCATTGAATATAATGGAATCAAGGATGGAGAGATGCTGAAACAATTGCGTGAAACCATCAACAAGATCGGGAAAAGTGTGGGTCAACAAAATGCCAAGTACAAGTTCGACAGCGGCACTTTCGTCATGAAAAACATGAACCAATATCCACCTTCGCTCTCCACAAAGGTCACATACCTGACCACCATGGGTAAACTGGGAAATGCGCCTCAACGAGGTGACACTATGGAGAACCGTAAACAACCCTGCCTCGAACAAAAAGTAAGCGTGCTTGTGGCTGCCACAGGTGGAGCTGATAAGGCTACAGCAGACGAACGCTATGAACAGCTACGCTACTATACCCTAACTGGCGACCGTTTATACACCCGCATGGACATCGATGCCTTTCTACGCAAAGAGATACTCACAGAATTTGGCAAAGATGAATTCAAGCGCATCTTCATCAAAATCAGTATTGAGGGCACAGGTAATGAAAAGCATCTGCAACGCGGACTATACATCGACATCGAGTTCAAAGACCGTAAGAACTATGAACAGGCACGCGCTACAGCATTCGACCGATTAATGCAACAGCGCATCAAGAACAAATCGTGCATCGCCATGCCTATCATTGTCACCTTGACCAATCTGGACGAATGAGAACATTCTTTTCTGTCATAATACGCATCCTTTGTGCATGCATGCTCCTTACGCTTAGCATGGGAGCAACCGCACAATCGTCATCCGACATTCAAGAATATATCCGACTATACAGCAAAGCCGCCCTTGAACAAGAGCGTACTTATGGAATCCCCGCTTCCATTACATTAGCACAGGGAATCCTTGAATCAGGTGCAGGCAAGAGTGGGTTGACACGTAACACCAACAATCATTTCGGTATCAAAGCGTTGGGAGGATGGAATGGTCCAGTCTATTATGCGTGGGATGATGAACCCAACAAGAGTAAGTTCCGTGTCTATGCTTCTGCCGCAGAGTCGTTTCGCGACCATTCTGAGTTTCTAAAGCGGAACAGTCGTTATCGCAGCCTCTTCTCCAAAAGTGTCTATGACTATCGAGGTTGGGCTATAGGATTGCAGAAGGCTGGCTATGCCACCGCCAAGAACTATGCAGCAGCACTCATTGGCTTCATCGACACCTACAAGCTCTACGCTGTGAATGGTGGCGTGAAACTCAAGGCAGGAAAGACGGTCATCGTCACTCATGCGGCAAATACAACCTCACAGCCTGTGTTTGATGAGTCTTGTGTACAAGAAGAATCTGTGACCTCAGAAGAAGAAGAATACGTTGAAAAGACTATCCAACGTTACGTGGTGGAAATCAATGAAGTCCGATGCACCATTCTTTATCCAGGTATGACACTTTCATCCATCGCCATGAAATACGATATTCCCAAACAGAAACTTCTGGAGTTCAACGAAACCACCAGCGAAGATGACTTGAAAGAAGGTGATATCGTTTTCTTGGACAAAAAGAAATCAAAGTATATGGGTGCCAAAGACTTCCATCACGTAAAGGCAGACGAGAGCATCTACGGCATCTCACAAGAATATGGCATCAAGATGGAAAGCCTAATGAAAATGAACAAATTAGACCTTTTCTCACGTTTGAAGGAAGGTGAGAAATTAAGACTGAAATAGAAAAACCTAACAGCAAAAGAACAAAATGCTTGATATAGAAAAATTTGCAGACAGTGGCGAACTCTTTGACGGACACTACAAACTCATTCGCCCACTCAGTACTGATGGTGCCACAGCGGATGTGTGGACAGCACTCGACACGAATACGATGAGCGACATCAGTCAACTCAATGAGATTGATGGTCTTACCGAAGATGAGATTGAGGCATACGGATTGGTGATTGCCATTAAGATATACCGTCCACATAATGCTCTAGATATTGAAGGTGAACAACGTTTCCGTGAGGAATACATGATTGTATTCAATTGTCACCACACAAATCTGATTCACCCCACCCATTTCTCCATCTTCCAAGGCATTCCATATTTAGTACTTCCCTTCTGTCGCTTTGGTTCATCTGAACGTCTGATAGGGAGAGAGATTGAAGAGGCTGAAATATGGAAATACATCCTTGATGTGTCTTCTGGACTTGCCTATTTACATGCACTTCAGCCGCCCATCATCCATCAAGACATCAAACCTGGGAATATCCTCATTGATGACAACAACAACTTTGCCATCACAGACTTCGGCATCAGCGCGAAGCGAGGAGGTCAGCACGGCTACTACGAAGAAGAGAACAGTGGCACAATGGCCTATATGGCTCCAGAACGATTTGAGGAAGAGGTGGAACCTTGTCCTGAGAGTGACATCTGGGCAGTAGGTGCAACACTCTATGAAATTCTTACCGGTAATGTACCTTTCGGAGAAGAAGGTGGATGGATACAGATGCAAGATGAAACGGTCAAGCCCACCATGCCCAATGTTTCACCCGACATCCAACGACTGATTCAGGCTTGTCTCCATAAAGATAAGGCACTACGTCCAACCGCTTCACAACTGATAGAGTCGGCAAAGGCCAAACAATACCCCATCAAGTCCAAAAAAACACTTTACATCACGTTGGTCGTGATAGGTATTCTCCTCATCGGAGGACTCTCATTTGGACTCACACGCTTTTTCAGTGAACCCGAAGTTATCGTCACCACCACAGAGGCCCCTCCACCAGAGGAGATCTATGCGGCAGCACTCAGCAACATGAACAGCGAAAATCTGGACTCACTGAATCAAGGACTGCTGCAAATGGAAAAATTGGCAGGCGATGACTATGTACCAGCACTCTATGAGATGGCATTCACCTATGGATGGTATTCAGACCCCACGTCAGTCAAGAGAAAACAAATGCTGGGCATCGAAATTGACGACACTTATATGCCCAAGAGCAGCCGATACAGCAACAAGGCAGTGGCATTCTTCACACGCATCATGGAGCTGAACGATTCTGCCTATGCCGACATCAATGCCAACTCCATCTATCGCTTGGCTTGCTACTACGTCATGCCAAACGACATCTATCAGCCCAACTACGAAAAAGGCAAACGCTATCTTTATCGTTCTAAAGAATGGGCCACTATCGCCAATGACCAAGCCCTCATCGACAAAATCGACAGAGGTCTCGCCACATTCGAATAATCGATCTTTAGAAATATGAAAAGAATCTCAGTTACAATTCTTACACTTACAGCCCTTCTCATGGCACAAGCCCAAGTAGCTCATTGGGTAGTTCCACCTATCTATGACGTCATTAAAGCGACAGGAGGACAAAGCATGGTGATTGTCGATTCTGCCAACACCAGTATCTTGATGACCACAGAAGGAAAATGTCTTGTCAAATCTTCGGATGTACTGCACCCGGTTGGCGACGACATCGCTGTCACCACCAAACAAAGCACAACCAACATTACAGGTTACTATACGATTAACGGACAGTTCAAACCCCTCGAAGGCTATCGGGTGGCACACCACTACGCATGTTACTCCGAGGGGAATCTGCTCGTTAAGCAAGGGACAGATTATCTATACCTCGATGTGGACGGAAAAGAAGTAGGCGCTGCGGCACAGGCACGTCCCTTCTTCAACGGTTTCTCAGCATGTGAAAAATATCCAAGTTTGGACAAACGGAAAAGTCCCACATGGTGCCTCATCACTGGTGATATGCAACCAGCCAAAATCCTGTTGAAGGGTAGCAATGTATCTGCTGGTGACATAGACTTCATCTCCTCTGTCAATGGTGAAGGACAATGCCTCGTTGTGCTCAAGGGACAACTCTATGTCTTTCATGAAGATGATTGGAGCCTGAAACCAATTCCTGTGAAGGAGGGCAGCAATAGCCCCGCCAAACTGATTGGCAGCATCAAAGACTACATCAATCCAGAGGTGGACAAACCTGTCACGCTGAAAGGTAAAGGTCAGAATGGTGACATCTTGATAGGACTGAACGAGCAACTCATTCTTCAATCCATCAAGCAAGGAAATGAGACACAGACTTTCACCCTCACCTCAGCTTTCAACGACCCGACTTCTCGCCTTAGTATCGTAGAGCGTGACGGGAAGAAGGGCATCGCATATAATGGGACAGAGGTGTTAGCACCACAATTTGAAGATGTTGAACTTTGTGCCAACAATCGTGCTGCTGTTACCTTGAGCGACCGATGCGGCATTGTTGAGGTCATTCCTGATGCCCAGTTCGACTTTTCCTTCAATGACGGCAAAGGTCTCGCATTCCGCCATCAGACTCTTCAAACCACCCTGCGTCTCGATGCTCCTGCTGAAGTGCCTCTCATGAATGCCACGCTTCAATCACCGTCCAATGGAGGATGCCAATTTGACCTCACTTCCAAGAAAGCGAAAGACACGCCCGACGGCAATGCCTTGCAATACAACTGCACATTGACCATTCCCGATGGTCTTCCCGATGACATTACCGATGTGTCTTACCCTGTTCAGGTGGTTTATGAAGGACTCACTTCTGCAATCATTCAATGCCCTGCAAAAGCTTGGCACTATAAATACTTCACCATCAATGTAAACGAAGACAAATCCATCATCAACAACGGCAATTTGACCTTCACGTTCAGTATCAAAGCTGAGCGACGGGCTGGTGAAAAAGATGTGCCACACACCGTCAGCATTCAGTCGGGCAACCATAAGACAGAACTGACCAAAGTGTCGGAGTCACTCTACCGTTGTCAAGTCTTCGGACTCCAAGAAGGGGTCAACACGATTACCGTACAGGTCACAGAAACAGGATGTCCTCCATCATCTTATCCTTTCGAAGTGACCTACACCAAGGCAAAAGCCCAACAGCAGACGACCACCAATCGACGTCCTGTCAGGATCGAGAACAAGACGAAAGCAAATCCTGTTCTCACGCAACCGACACAACCCAAGAAGCCTAATAGGCCGCATCTTGACATCTAATTTCTGACTTTTCGGCACATCAACATGCAAATCACTCTTTCTGCCGTTACTCATCCTGGTCACGAGCGCACCAATAACGAAGACGCTTTTGCCTTCTGTCCAGACATCACCCATTCCATTTGGGAACATGAGACTTGCACCGTCACCCAGACTCTGAGCCCCCTTGGTTCACTACTACTTGTAGCCGATGGTATCGGGGGATTCAATGCCGGCGAAGTAGCCTCTGAGATTGCTGTACGCGCCATTGCCGACACTTTCACACCAGAAGCAGCCACAAAGGCTGTGTCTTCTGATAAGAACCTGACAAAAGAGCGTTGTACAGAATTATTATGTTGTGCCATTGCTCATGCTGACGAGCAAATCAACCAACACATTCTTTCTGATTTTCACACTGTGGGTATGGGAACCACGATTGTCTTGGCATGGATACTGCCCCAAGTAACTTATATTGCCTGGTGTGGTGACAGCCGTTGCTATCTCTATAATTCCAACGACGGACTTCGCCTTCTCACCCAAGACCATTCCTACGTACAGCAATTGATCAACAAGGGAGAAATCACGCCAGAAGAGGCACTGACCCATCCCGACAGCAACATCATCACCCGAGCGCTGGGCGATGTGGAATGTCCTTCCGAACCAGAGGTCACATCTATACCTACTCAGGCAGACAACACACTCATCCTCTGCACAGACGGACTTTGTGGCTATATCACCGACCCCATCATCCAGCAAACAGTACACACCTATTATCGCCGCCCTGAAAAATGCTGCAATGCCTTGCTCCAACTGGCATTGGATGCAGGAGGTTACGACAACATTGCTGTGGCTGCTGCTCACTTGTCTGATGCACGACCAAGCTTCTTTCAAAAACTCTTGAATTTAAAATGATGAAAAGAACGTTTTTCACACTGATTATTTTCAGTTTCTCATTGTTATGCTCTTATGCTCAGACCAATGAGCAGACAGACTCTGTTCCAGACATCCAGGCAGCCATTCGTGCCGCCAACGAGGGCGATGTGTCTGCCCAGTGTTTCTTGGGTATCGTCTATTCTGTGGGACAATATAACGTGGAACAAAACTACACAGAAGCCATCAAGTGGTTCACAATGGCAGCAGAGAAAGGTGAACCCACTGCCCAATACAACCTCTCCCTCTTCTATATCGAGGGCTTTGGCGTTGAACCAGATACAGTGCAAGCTCAGAAGTGGTACGACCTCGCGTTCCAGCAAGACAACACCCTTCCCCCTCTCATCGTGGAACGTCCTGCCCCCAACGACATCGACTTGACGATTGCCACCAAGAAGAAAGGCAAGAACGGTGAGAAAATCACATCCAAGACCCAAAAGAAATTCGCCAATGCCCTTCCGACCTTCCGTACCCGTGCAGAAGCTGGTGATGCCGTTGCCCAATACAATCTCGGCGTTCTTTACAGTGATGGAATTGGCACTGAGCGCAACTACAAAGAAGCCCTCAAATGGTTCCGTTTGGCAGCTGAGCAAGGTGATGCCGATGCACAGAACAATCTCGGCATCATGTACTATCAAGGGCAAGGCGTAGGTAAGAACTACAGCCAGGCTTTCCATTGGTACAATCTGGCTGCTGAGCAAGGTCACGTGGCAGCCCAATACAATATCGGTATCATGTACGAGCAAGGCATTGGAACAGCTAAAGACCGTGCAAAGGCCAAACAATGGTTCAAGAAAGCTGCTGACCAAGGGTATGAACCAGCCCGAAGACGGATGCAGAATCTATAGGACTCTTCTCAAAACTCATAACAAAAGGAACAGATCTAATCATGATGGTGCTACAAAAACTCTTTGGTTTCGACCCTTCGAAGCATAACGTGAAGACAGAAGTGATGGCAGGCTTGACGTCTTTCCTCACGATGGCGTATATCCTTGCCGTCAATCCCAGTATTTTCGCACCATTGGCCTCCATGGGCATGGACACCAATGCTGTATTCACAGCCACAGTCATTGCCTCTGTCATCGGAACGCTTGTGATGGCCATCTATGCCAAATTGCCGTTTGGATTGGCTCCAGGTATGGGATTGAACGCTTATTTTGTATACGTCTGTATTTCAATGGGCTACTCATGGCAGTTTGCCCTGACAGCGATACTGATTGAGGGCATCATATTCATCATTTTAAGCGTGACGAAAGTGCGCGAGAAGATTGTCCATGCCATCCCCGTGCAACAGCAAGCCGCCATTTCGGTGGGTATCGGTCTGTTCATCGTCTCATTAGGTCTGAAGAACTCGGGCATTATCGAGCAGAGCGGTGATGCCAGCATCATTACATTGGGACACATCACCTCTGGCTCCGCCCTACTCTGCATCATCGGCATCATCGTCACTGCTGCACTGCTCATCTACAAGGTGAAAGGCGCCATACTGATTGGAATCTTAGTAACAACCCTCATCGGTATTCCCTTTGGTGAGACGGACATCAAAGGTATCATTGGTTTACCTCCTGATGTATCTCCCTTGTGCATGCAGTTTGAGTGGCATAATATCTTTAACCTCGACATGCTGA
>JAEEGL011302533.1_pt1 | contig 31745 bp, 22 predicted proteins | sample 9134231 | NCBI WGS metagenome assembly JAEEGL01 (sample SAMN16246548, study PRJNA631951) | gut metagenome | biome: gut microbiome; feature: rumen; material: fiber-attached | host: Bos | place: Iran: Karaj | collected 2018-10 | reverse complement strand
TTGTTAATACAAACGATTACGGGAAGCTTGAGCTCCATCGCTTTTCCAAGAACGAACTTGGTCTGGGGCATTGCACCATCGATAGCGTCAACAACAAGAATAACGCCATTAACCATCTTAAGAACTCGCTCTACCTCGCCACCGAAGTCTGCGTGACCGGGTGTATCGATAATATTGATCTTAATATCCTTATAGGTGATGGCTGTGTTCTTGGACATGATGGTGATTCCACGCTCACGCTCGATATCGCCTGAGTCCATAACACGCTCTACGACGTCCTGGCCCTCACGAAATACACCACTCTGTCTGAGCAGTCCGTCAACCAGTGTTGTTTTACCGTGATCGACGTGGGCTATGATTGCTACGTTTCTGACATCGTTTCTTGTCTGTTTCATGGTTTTCCTCCGTAATTAATAAATATCTTTGTTACAGTAATCCCCTCATCCGGCAGCTACGCTGCCACCTTCCCCCCAGGGGGGAAGGCTTTATATTATGCTTTGCTAATCATCTGAAAAAGCATTAAATAAGGAAATTACTTATCTAACTTATTTCAAAACTCACATAGTATAGCATGCGAATCTGATTGATGCAATAATATAGAAGTTATCAAGATAATTAAATAAATATAAACTGCGTCCATAATATTTCAATTTGATTGCAGACGTTTTAAAATAAGGTTATGGATGATTACGAGAAGAACCTGAAAAGATTTGAAGCTCTTCAGGGCGATAAATTAAAACTTCATAAGGACGAGGGTCCAAAGCCCAGAATCTGCATTAATTGCGGAAGACGGCTCCTGAGAGATATTGAGGGCAACTTGTGTCCAAGGTGCGCTGAACAGGAGCTTTTTTGTGAAGTCCGTGATTATATCCGTGCCAACGATGTGAAGGATTATGAAGTCGCTGAACACTTTAATCTCCCTCTATCCAAGGTCAAGGAATGGATAAAGCAGGGACGCATACAGTACAAAGACGATCCCTCTATGAAGCAGATAATCATGGGTAATTACTGTCAGGTATGCGGAAAGCCGACGAGCTTTGGTACTATCTGCTCTCAGTGCATGCGTGATAAGAGACGATCCGAACAGATCGGCGTTGCCATCGGGAATCCCAAAGCTAATGGCGACAACAAGATGCATTTCATTGAAGATGACAAGAAGTGATAATTCACCTCTTGTCTTCTTTTTAAAGGGCAAATACTTTGTGCGAATACACTAATGAGGGCTAATTCATGGAAAAAAACAATACTAACCACACTAAAGCATTCACCATTTCTCTTATTGTAATAACAGTTTTATATCTGGTTCTTCTGGAACTTTCAAAAAACATTCTAATAGGCTGGGGAATTGGCATACTTCTTGCCGTTCTCTTTTTTTGTCTCCGTTTTTTCCTTATAAAAAATGAACACTGGAACAGGGAGTATTTCGTAAAAGGATCACTTCTTTTCATAGCACTTCTTTTAGTTAATTACCTGGTGACAGGCCCTCGGGAAGAGCTTACTCCTGCGGTGGATTACAAAAATCCGGAGGTCACAGGTGTAGTTCATGTTGCGCAGGGTGACCTTACAGGCGTTTATACTGAGGATCATCAGGTAGCAATATATGCCGGTATTCCTTATGCCAAGCCACCTGTTGATGCCTTGAGATGGAAGGAGCCTCAGCCTGCGGAAAACTGGAACGAGGTTAAAAAATGCGACACCTTCGCACCCATGGCAATGCAGCCGGTCTCCTCTCCCCTTTATTCCTCTCTTGCAAGCATGATCGGAACTCATGACTACCGTTTTTCGCTAAAGGATCAATATAAGGAAGCCATGAGCGAGGATTGTCTGTACCTCAATATCTTCGCACCTGCGGATTATGAGGGGGAGCCTCTACCTGTAATCTTCTTTATTCACGGCGGTTCATTAACTACAGGTCGTTCATATTACACGGAATATCGCGGAGAAAGCTTTGCAAAAAAAGGTGTCATCCTCGTCAATTTTGCCTATAGACTTGGAGTTTTCGGATATATGACAAACGAGGCTCTGGCTGCGGAATCTCCTAACGGAACAACCGGAAATTACGGCCTTTTGGACCAGATTATGGCATTAAAATGGGTGCATGAAAATATTGGCGCCTTTGGCGGAGATCCTGACAACATCACTATTGCCGGTGAATCAGCCGGCTCCTCATCAGTAAATGCCCTATGCGTATCACCTCTTACCGAAGGCCTTTTCGTAAGAGCCATAGCCGAGAGCAGTGGAATTGCAGCAAAAAAGCCCTATCACACCTTCCGTGATATGCAGGAAGCGCTTGATGAAGGACAGATTGTAATGAATGAATTCAAAGTAAAGAACATATCTGACCTTCGAAAAGTCAATGCCCGTAAGCTCGTGAACACAAAGTCCGTCAACGACAGCATGTGTATAGACGGCTACGCCATAACAGAGCAGCCCTATCTCACCTATGAAAAAGGAAAAAATCATGAAAAAGCGCTTCTTAACGGCTCGAATTTAAAGGAAGCTGATGCATTTTTACTGGACAGAAAAGTCACAAGTGAAAACTATAAGGAAGAGCTGGAGCCTATCCTTGGATCTTACACCTCAGAGGCCGCTGCCATAGTGCCTCCCGAAAGCATCAAACGTGATAAGACCTTCATCGTTGATGCAGGTGGCGAAGCCAAGGGAAGCCTTTCCTATGTCTACAGCGATGCCTGGTTTTCCTACAGTCACTACGTATGGAGCAGATATATGGAGCAGCAGGGTCGCCCTGTATATCAGTATTTTTTCACAAAAACAAATAAATATCTGAGCAACAACCACGCCGGAGAGATGGTCTACGCCTACGGCAACCTCTGGCGACATCCCGGTATGTACAGCAAAAAGGATGAAGCCCTCTCAGAGATAATGCAGACCTACTGGACAAACTTCGCCAAAACAGGCGACCCTAATAAGGGAGGTGCTCCCTACTGGCCGCAGTGGAACAGCGAAGAAGATCTGCTACTGGAATTAAATGACGAGATCGGACTTATTGAGAATCCCTATCATGAGCTCAATAAGGTAATCGACAAATATCAGGATGAATAATTCATACTGTTACAGACACAAAAACATTAGTCGGTCTGCCTTACAAAAAGTGCTCTGTAATCCCTGGGAGTCATCCCTTTTTCCTCACGGAAGACCCTGTTAAAGCTGGGAATACTCTGGAACCCTGACAGCATCGCAACCTCTGTCAGGGTTCTTCCTTCTTCCGAAAGAAGCTCTGACGCCTTCTCAAGTCGTATCATGTTAAGCCATTTGCTGTAATTCATACCCGTTGCATTCTTAAATATTCTTGAAAAATAATCCCTGCTTATACCCGCCATTTTGGCCATTGTGCCCTGGGACAAATCATCTACAGTAAGATTATTCTTGATATACTCCGTAACCATCATCATGCGCTGCATCACATCATCTGTATATCCATAGGGTTCATCATCAATCTCGGGAGCAAGTTCATTTCTATGCTCAAAAAGTGTCAACATGAACTCCATCAAAAGCATACAACATCTTATCTCTTTCCCCTGAGAATCGGAAAAGAAAATATCACGCATTTGTAGAATGATTGTCTTTAATTTTCCTGCCAGAGCCGGATGAGCTGCAACACAGATAATATGAAGATTCCGGTACAGATGCATGATTCTTCTAAGGTCAAACAGTGAATTCATGAAGGAATTTGAAAACTGAATCACAAGGGACTTTTCCCTATCCGCATCGACTATCGCATGCATCTCCATGGGCCACACGAGAACAATATCGTCAGGAATCAGTTCATAGGTATTCTTACCTACCTTATAAATATTCGTTTTTCCCGGACCAACAAGGAGAATTTCTCCATAGGAGTGCCAGTGCATCTGGTAGCTTCTCTCCTTGAAGCCGGTAGCCATATTAAAAGCACTTACATGATCAAAATCATAGGTTTCGTAATTGCTGTAATCCATCGTCCGTTTTCCTATCTGCTATACAAAATAGTAATAATTATCATAATTATAAATCCATATGACAAAAAATGATGTTCTTTATTTAAAAGCCTCCCACTGATATTTGCAGGAAGGATTCCAGATGATCCAGGAATAAATCCCGTTATCGTTTAACGCTCTTATCTGTTCCTTCACTTCTTCAGCGCCGTAAGTCCTGTACTTGCTAAGATAAGAAGCTGTAAAGCCCTGAAGCCAGGGGCGAACCTTGGCCTGTTTCCTTGTACCCTTTGGGTTAACCACTTTTAATGCAGTGGCAGAATCCTTCATGGCACCATCGATAGTCTCATAGGGATAAAGGTCAGGGTTAGTAAGTCCAAAGGAGCCTTCATAATAATGCGAAGGGTAAATCATAGGTGATAAATAGTCACAGTCCATGGAAAGCCAGGAATAATCCTGCCCGACAATATTGCTGTCCACAGTCGAGCCAATTATTGTTCCGAAAACATCAAGAGACAGCGGTATATCCTCTTTTTGCAGATTGAAATATGCATATTTTACAAACTCGTAGACCGCTCTGCGCCTTCCGTAGCCGTTTATTCCTATGTCTTCTTCCTTAATACCTGTGGGGAATCTGACATAGTCGTACTGAACTTCATCAAAACCTGCTGCCCTGCAGCCCTTTGCAACTTCGACAAGGTACTCACGGGCTTCCTGTGCTCCCGGGTTAATCCAGTTAAAGCCCTTGGCATCCTCGTAAATACTGCCATCTGCATTTTTCAGCATCCATTCAGGCTTCACCTCATCTATAAAAGGATCTCTGAAGGCAACACATCTTGCAATTGTATATACTCCGTGCTCATGAAGTGTATCCATGAGTCCCGGCATGTCTTTTACAAGAATATCCTCAACTCCAAGCCCGTCTATAAGCTCCGAATCCATATCGAAAGCTATAGTGCCTTCGTCAGTTTTTACATCTATTACCACAGCGTTTATACCGGTTTCATCGATGTGCTCTATAATTTCGTCCATCATGCTTTTGGTGCCTGCCACATGAGCGCTTACGTATATTCCGTGAATGTCATCATACGAAGAGGCGGAATTTCCTGAGGTGACCTCCGGCGACTCTATATCTTCTGATGTAACCTCCGGCTGCTCTATATCTTCTGATGGAGCCTTTGTTTCCTCCGGATCTTCCAGTGTGGTTCCCGCTTGCTTTGGCTTATCCGGAAGCAGCTCTGTTTTCCCTTCCGCACGTGTATCCATGGTGTCAGTAAATATCAGACAGGCAGCCAGTCCTGCTGCCATAGCCCCCATGAAATGACTAAATTTCTTCATAATATATTTCCTCTTTCCAAGCTTTTTCAGAAGGCAAAGTATCCTTCCTCTATCTCCTCAATCACGAGCCTGCCCTCAGTTTTCTGGGTAAGCCCTTCCACAATCCTCCCTGAATCCTCCATTCGGACAGTTATGTCGTACTCGACCTTATCTGTGTAAATTTCGTTCTCAAGCGGAATGTTCTCCTGACGCAAATAATACTGTATTCCGTTTATAAGTGTATAGTCTGCCGTCAGATGATACCTCTTCCCATAGACCATTTCACCTATCTCCGAAGCCGCAAGTCCGGCCTGGGCAGCCTGAGTATAGGCACGTACAAGGCCGCCCGTACCAAGAAGTACTCCGCCAAAATATCTTGTTACTATAATAAGTACATTTGTGACACCGGCCCCCTTAATCACTTCAAGGATTGGTTTCCCCGCTGTGCCTGAAGGTTCACCGTTGTCGCTGCACCTTGTGGTCCCGAAGTCAGAGCCTATTACAAATGCATAGCAGTTATGTCTTGCATCCCAGAATTTTTTCTGAAAAGCTGCTATCTGCTCTTCTGCTTCCTGCACACTCTGTACAGGTAAAACATTTACTATAAATCTTGATTTTTTTTCAACAATCTCGTCGCACCCTGGCTTGAGAATAACTTTATAATTGTCTGTTTTTCCCATAAATACCGCCTAATTCTCAGATAATCGGTCTATATATTACTACCCTTTATTTTCCTAATTTGTTATAATAATAGTTTGAAAATAGAATACCTACTTATTGTTATATGAATTTGATACCCTAGTATCATATCACATCAATCGGAGGAAAATATGAATTTTAGCAGAAAAGGTATACGAGATCAGCAACACAAATTAGTCTCAAGTACCACAAAATGGGGAAAGAAAATTTCCCTCATATCCTTTGAGCTCATACTTATAGCGTGCATTGGCTTTGCAGTTATTGGTGTGTGCGCAGGTATCGGTGTCTTTAGAGGCATAATTGACACTGCTCCCGAAATAGGAAATATAAGTGTAACTCCTACCGGATATTCAACCTTTGTGTATGACACGGAAGGCAATCAGACAGCCAAGCTTGTATCAACTGATTCCAACCGTATTCCTGTAACCTGGGACATGATTCCCGAGAACCTTGCCCATGCATTTGTGGCAATCGAGGATGAACGTTTCTATCAGCACAAGGGAATTGATATTCAGGGTATTTTCAGAGCTGCATACGTAGGAATAACCAGCAGAGACCTCTCTCAGGGTGCCAGTACCATAACCCAGCAGCTTCTGAAAAACAACGTATTTACAAGCTGGACCAGTGAAAACTCTGACATCGCCAAGATAAAGAGAAAGATTCAGGAACAGTACCTTGCGATTCAGCTGGAAAAAACAATGAGCAAGGACGAAATCCTTCTCAATTACCTGAATACTATCAACCTCGGAAGTAACACCCTTGGTGTACAGGCAGCATCTCTTCGTTATTTTAATAAGCCCGTATCCGACCTGACACTTTCAGAGTGTGCGGTTATCGCAGGTATTACACAGAACCCCAGCAGATTCAACCCCATAACACACCCTGATAAAAATGCCGAGCGTCGTGCAAAGGTTCTGAAGAACATGCTTGAGCAGGGTTACATCACACAGATTGAGTACGATGAAGCTACTAATGATGACGTATACGCAAGAATTCAGGTGGTTGATGAAGAGACATCCGATGACAGCATCAACTCCTACTTCGTTGACGCCCTCACAAACCAGCTTATAGATGACCTCATTGATGCAGGCTACAACGAAACTCAGGCTTACACTCTTCTGTACAGCGGTGGTCTTAAAATCTACTCAACTCAGGATCCTAAGATCCAGTCAATTGCGGATTCTGTTTTCATGGATGAGGCCAATTATCCTGAAGGCACCAAGTACCTTCTCGAATATGCTCTTACCACCGTGGATGGCGACGGCAACAAGAACAACTACAGCTCAGAAATGATGAGGAGTTATTTCCAGCAGGAGACAAAGGGCTTCAATATGCTCTTCGACTCTCAGGAAGCGGCTCAGGCAGCAATCGATGAATACAAGGCTGCTGTTGTCGGCAACAACACTGTTGATGGCGAATCCATAAACCTCACACCTCAGCCTCAGGTATCGCTTACCATTGAGGATCACAAGCAGGGATACGTGGTGGCAATGGTTGGTGGCAGAGGAAATAAGGTCGCATCAAGAACACTAAACCGTGCAACCGATACCGTTCGTCAGCCCGGTTCAACCTTTAAGGTGCTTTCAACCTACGCTCCTGCCCTTGACAGTGGCGGACTTACACTTGCAACAGTATTCAATGACGCACCGTTCAACTATCCTGACGGACGCCCCGTCAACAACTGGTATGGAGAATCCTACAGAGGACTTACAACTATACGAACTGCGATCAAGGATTCCATGAATGTCATTGCCGTTAAGACATTGACGCTCATCACCCCTCAGCTTGGATTTGACTACCTGAAAAACTTCGGCTTCACAACTCTTGCTGACAACGAAGAGATAAACGGCAAGATTTACACAGATAATCAGCTGCCCACTGCTCTCGGCGGTCTGACACACGGTGTTACCAACATGGAGCTCAACGCAGCCTATGCAACAATCGCCAACGGCGGTGTTTACATTAAGCCCAAGCTTTATACCAAGGTTGTGGATCATGAGGGTAATACAATCCTTGATAACACCAATGTAGATTCCACAAGAATTCTTAAGGAATCCACAGCTTACCTACTCACAAGCGCGATGGAGGACGTAGTAACAAGCGGAACAGGTACTGCCGTTAACTTCGGAACAACAGCTATCGCAGGTAAGACAGGAACAACTTCCGATGAGAACGACGTATGGTTTGCAGGCTACACAACCTACTACACAGCAACAACCTGGGCAGGCTACGACAACAACGTAGACCTTACAACCAAAGCAGAACAGCACCTTGCAAAGACTCTGTGGCGAGAGGTAATGTCCAAAATTCATGAGGATCTGCCGTCAACCACATTTGAACAGCCCTCTTCGGTAATAACCGCAACAGTATGTTCAAGATCAGGAAGACAGCCAATTGGCGGACTTTGTGACGGCACTCATATGTCCGAGTATTTTGAAGAAGGAACCGTTCCAACAGAGAGCTGTAACGTTCATTATGCAGGAACCATCTGCCAGTCTGATCAGTTCCCTGCTTCTGAGCAGTGTCCGTTCAAGATAACCGGTGTATTTGAGCTTATTCCCGCAGAACCTGCTGCATTGCAGGCACAGTCGCCTTCAAGCGGAGGATCTTCACACGGATTTACTTCCACGGTTGATGAAAACGGTAATACAGTAGTCACACCTACAACCACCTGCCATCACACACCTGAATTTATGGCCCAGCCCAATATCCAGGAGATTCTGGCTCAGGAGACAGCACTGATACAACAGGGTATCGTTAATACTCAGTACAGTAATGGAGCTAACACTCCTGCTGCTCCGGCAGCTGATGCTAATGCAGCCCCTGCAGAACAACAACCTGCAGAACAGCAGCCTGCAGAGCAGCAACCCGCTGCAGAGCAGCCGGCAGCAGAACAGGCTGCTCCTGCTGCTGAGACACCACCTGCAGAAACACCTCAGCCTGAAGCCACTCCTACAGCGGACGATGATGAGGAAGAAGACGACGATGAGGATGAGGATAACGAGTAATTTCTTCCCTCCCTATGATTCAGTACCATGCACTTTAAATTCAGAACCATGCACTCGGAAATATAAATATTTCCTCGTTCTGGCTTCTCGCCAGATAGAAATAAAAAAAGATACAGACATTTGAACAAGTTCAATATCTGTATCTTTTTTAATTTCTGCCTGGTTCTGAATTATATGATATAATCGCCTTGGACACTAGTCCGGGGCGATTTTTATTTACTTTTTTTCTTAATAAAAATAGCTAATAATTTACTTAAAGGACATATACAAATGAATATCAATTCCAAAAACAGTAAATCCACTGGTTCAGCGGCGGGCATCGCATCATTCTACATTGTCTATACCGTCCTGTTTGCCATCATGTCATATCTTGTTTACGGCTATTTCCTAAAAAACGGCAAGACGCTGATTTGTGAAGGTGATACCTGGAGACAGCATCTTAAGGCTGCTGCCTACTACTCAAAATGGCTTCGCGGCGTCTTTTACCATATAATTCACGATCACAGCCTTTCCCTGCAGACCTTTGCTTTTGGTATAGGCTACGGAAGTGACATGTACCCCACTTTGCAGTACTACGCACTTGGCGATATTCTCAATCTTTTTTCAGCCTTTGTAAAAACAGAATACATCCATATCTATTTTCAGGTTATAATGATACTTCGTGCATATCTTGCCGGTATAACATTCTCTTTTTATACAAAATATATGAGAAAAGATATGACACCCACAGCCCTTCTTGCCGGAATGTTCACCTACAGCTTCGGCTCCTATTTCATGTACCTTGGACTGTGGCACCCCTTCTTTGCAAACCCTCTGATATATCTTCCACTGGTACTTCTTGGAGCAGAGAAGATTATTAAGGAAAAGAAGCCCATCTTCTTTGCGGTTTCAATTTTCCTTGCAGCAACCAACAACTTCTATTTCTTCTACATAATCGTGCTTCTCACCATAATCTATGTTGTGGTAAGGCTCCTCTTTACATATTTGGGAACCCATGAAAAACGAATGGCAAAAGCTATCGGCACTTTCTTTTTATCAGGAATCACAGGAACGCTTATGAGCATGTTCATGCTGCTCCCCGTGCTCCTTGCATTTCCCAACAACCCGCGCTCGGATTCAGGTATACAGATACCCTTCCTGTATCCCGCCGATTACTACACAGAGCTTATAAAGAATGTTCACACCTTCGTATATCACGGTCAGAGCGACACTCAGCTTGGCTTTACACCTGTGTTTGTAGCTGCTCTCATAGTTGTTGTTATAAGAAGCATCTATAATCTCATAACCACGAGGCTTCAACTTATTAAGCAGAAAAAAGAACTCCTGAAGAATACAGAGACCTCCGACGGGCCTACCAGCGTATTTATAGCATGGAAAAAAACACCCGAATACGAGAACCGTATTATTCTTTACCAGGAGCTTGTCTTTGCGATTCTGCTGACGGCCTTCCTGTGTTTTCCCTTCTGCGGATACATATTTGCCGCCTTCTCCTATGCGGTTAACAGATGGGCCTTTGCCTGTGCACTCTTTGCAGGCTTTATAACAGCAGAATTTGCTGATTACCTGGGCATAATTATTACACAGCGTTTAAGCGTCAAAAATACTACTCCGGAGAAGTATCTGTCTGTTGCGATTAGTACTCTCATCCTCATGCTGACACTTGGATTCATTGTAAAAAATGGCCGCGTCGCATACTCTCCCGAAGAGGGCAACATGGTAAAGGATTACCTGGATGCCTGCACACCGGAGGAGATGTATGCACAGCTCCAGAGCACCGAGGTTCAGGTTGTCGAGGAAAATGCCGCGGCAGACGGCCTCGATGTAACCGGCTCCTTCTACCGCTACTCCGGCCGCGACCTTGTGTGGAACGCAGCAATGCTCGACGGAATTTCCTCCACACAGTTTTTCTGGAGTCTTGCTGATAAAAATGTATCCGAATACTTTAAGCTCATGGCCAATAATGACCAGCAGAGCTTTGCATATTTTGCCCTTGATGACCGCGCAATTCTAAATGCTATCGCCGGAGTAAGATACTACTCTCTTCGCTACAACACACCGGACCAGCAGGCCTTCGTACCTTACGGCTACGCGCCATCTTATGAAAAGTTCAACTTCGGAATCTATGAAAATCCGGATGCTATGCCTCTTGGTTTTGCCTATGGACAGGCCATCTCAGAGAGTGATTTTAAAGCCCTCACTCCCATAGAGCGCGAGGAAGCACTTCTCTACGGCGTGGTTCTTCCCGATGACAAGGCAGCAGGTTATCCCGAGGCAGAGCCTGTCTACACCAGTGAAAAAGTGCCCTACGACATTTCCTTTGAGGGTGATATCAAAGAAGTCTCCGAAGGCTTTAAAGCCAAGGAAGGAGGCTCTACCGTTATTCTTTCCTTCAATGGAGCTGCAAACGCTGAGACACTTTTATATTTCAAGAATCTTAATGTGAAATGCAAAAACGATATAACTCAGATCGCCATTACCTCTACTCTTGCTGACGGAACAACAATTCAGAAGAACATTGACTACAAAACAGAGAGGTCCTGGTACTACTCAGGCTGGCATGATTATATAGTGAACCTCGGTTATTCAGATACCGGCAAAACCGAAATCAGAATCACCTTTAACGACAAGGGGACCTACAAATTTGATGAGCTTAGCGTTTATAACAGATCACTTTCAACCATGCACGCACAGCTCTCAGCTTTAAAAGAGCACACCCTGGAAAACGTAGACCTGCACAAGAATCCTATTTCATTTGCAACTAATAAAATCACAGGAACTATCGACACCACAGATTCCGAGATTCTTTTCCTCTCCATTCCTTATACAAAGGGCTGGAAGGCATATGTTGACGGTAAAAAGCAGGAGCTTCTCCCTACCGATACCATGTTTAGCGCACTTGAGCTCACAGCAGGTCATCACGACATAAAGCTTGTATACCACACCCCCGGACTATTTGCAGGAATCATCTTAAGCATTCTGGGACTCGTGCTTCTTTTCTTCCTTAAGAAAAGAGTAAGTAAGTAATGTTAATCGAAAGGAGCAACCATGTTCTCTCTTACAGAGCTATGTACTGAATTATCCATAACCCCTGCCACAGGCAGAAACTGGATAAAACTCGGGAAACTAAAGCCCACAGGGAAGAAAGGCCGTTCCTTTTTCTTTTCGGATGATTACGTACGCTCACTTAAGGAAGACCTCGAAAGCGGGAAGCTGAAATCTCTAAGGAGCAGACGTAATAAAAGCTATGTATCAGGTAATCTCCTTTACAGCTCTTACATTACAGGCACATCTCCTAATCTGCCTATCGTCCAAAAACTTGTAATGGACGTGGCGAATCTTCAGTCACAAGCAGATTCTGATGCCAAACACACTGCCATATCCTCAATTACTACCGATAATCTCATTTGCCGTATTCTTACCGAATGTGCAAACAGCCTTATTAAAAGCCGCGTTGAAGAGGATGATATATGTAAATACCGGGAGCTTGTAGATGATCTCAGTTCAGGTTTTGAGAATTCGCAGGATAATTCTGCCTTTTTTTCAGAAATCACCAAAGCTTTATCCAGCCTCACCTACGTCGCCGGAGAGGACACTCTTGGCCTTATTTACATATCACTAAGGCACCTTCAGACGAGAAAAAGTACAGGCGCTTATTACACTCCCGGCAGCATAGTACAAAGGCTTCTGGGACACCTCTTTGAAGCTTCCATACTAACTGACGGCCAGGATAAGCTTATTCTCGATCCCGGATGCGGCTCAGGTAATTTCCTGCTCTGCCTTCCTCCCGGAATCCCTGCAGATAACATCTATGGATTCGACACAGACGAGCTTAGCGTTAAGCTTGCCAGGATTAATCTCGCCCTCAAATACAAGCTTCCCGATGCAGATTTCTGGAAAGCGCACATTTTGGTAACAGACTTCCTGCATCGTGATCCCTCTGAGATGACCTTCGACATCATACTTGGAAACCCACCCTGGGGATCATCCTTCAACGAAGAAGAAAAACAGTACCTTTGCAGTAAGTTTATTACTGCTGCCGAGAAATCCCTTGACTCCTATGACCTTTTCATAGAGCAGGGACTGCGTCTTTTGAAAACCGGAGGTGCGTTATCACTGGTTCTTCCCGAATCGGTCTTACTTGTAAAGTCTCACACTGCTTCAAGGAAGCTCCTCATGGAGGAATCAGCACTCACACACCTAGAGTATCTTGGTGATGTTTTCGACCATGTTCAGTGTCCTTCCATTATTCTGCAGACTGAGAGAACCGATTCAAACTCCGGATTTTTGTCCAGGCAGCCCATCATATATGACAAGGACGCATCCTATAAGATAACGACAGAGAGAAATATATCGGACACCGGATTTGATTTCCTTATGCCCGACAATGAATATGAACTCCTTGAAAAACTCGCTAATCTTCCTGATGTCCGCTATCTCGAAGGCAATGCTGATTTTGCTCTCGGCATAGTTACAGGAGCCAATAAGGATATGCTTAAATCACGGAAGAGTCCTAAGAACGAGATTATCTTAAAAGGGACTGATATCTTCAGATACACCTTCAGGGAACCTAAGTGTTACATCTCCTTTGTTCCCGAAAAATGCCAGCAGGTCGCACCTGTTCCCATGTATAGGGCACCCGAAAAGCTCCTTTACAGATTCATCGGAGGCCACCTTGTTTTTGCATATGATGATAAACAGACCCTCTCACTTAACAGCTGTAATATCGTAATTCCGAACATAGAAAATCTTAGTATTAAGTATATTATGGCGATACTGAATTCAAGTGTTTCAGAGTACTATTTCAGAAAAAAATTCCGATCTGTAAAGGTACTTCGTTCACATCTTGAAAGGCTTCCGATTCCATATGCAAATAAGGAAACCCAAAGTAAAATAGAAGCGTTAGTCAACCAGATTATTACTCTTTCAAGAAACGATGACAATATTTTTTCAGATACAAAACAACGCAGACAGGAGCTCATAAGCCTATACAATAAGATAGATAAAATATGCTTTGAACTCTTCTGTCTTACTCCTGAAAATATCGCTCTCATAGACCAGACAATTAATAATGAAAACTTATTGCTTTCACTCTAGCATTTACGAAATTTCGTGATATACTATATATACATTTGGGGGAATAGTATGTACTTTTTTAAGAGGTAATCATGGGTGATAAAAACGAAAAACTAAAGACAATTTCCCTTAACGAACATGCTGACCAGCTGTTTGATAAGATTATAAATACTACTCAGGACTGCATTTTCTGGAAGGACACTGAGCGAAGATTCGTTGGTGTAAATCAGGCATTTCTGGATTTTTTCGGCTTTGATACAGCAGATGAAATAATTGGAAAGACAGACGAGGACATGAACTGGCATCCGAATCCGAGACCTTTCATGGAGGATGAGCTCAGGGTTCTTCGCGGTGAGAGTACTCACAACGTTCACGGACAATGCATTATTAGAGGTCAGGTTCGCGAGATCATCGCAACCAAAACTCCCATTTACGATGATGGCATTATAATTGGTTTCGTTGGTTCCTTCATGGATGTCACGGAGGAACTGGAACGCATTGCAAAAATAGAGCGGCTTAATAAATTAAACGATCAGCTTCTCGAAAACGAAAAGCGTGCCAACAGACGCATGTCTGAGTTTTTATCCCGCATGAGCAATGAAATCAGAAACCCCATGAATGCAATTTCTGCGCTCTCATATCTGGGGATGAACCAGGAAGACATAAATGTCTTAAGAAATGACATGAGAAAGATATATACCTCAAGTCATTATCTCTCAAGGCTTATGAGTGACATCCTTGATATAGACAAAATCGACGGCGGTAACTTAAGCCTTGACCCCATGAAGACATCTCTTGATGATATCGTGGACGGTGTTGAAAATATTACACGTGCTTTTGCCCAGGAAAAGAACATAGCGGTCATTGTAAACAGAAATTACAGAGCTAATCCTCAAGTGATCTGCGACCTTGGAAGAACACAGCAGATGGTAATAAATCTCACCTCCAACGCTGTAAAATTCAGTGAACGGGGCGATACCATTGAATTAACAATTACTTCAAAAAAAGCAGGTAATCACTATCACATCACCTTCGTAGTCAAGGATGAGGGCTGCGGAATCAGTAGTTCCTTCATGCCAAGCCTTTTCAGGACCTTTGCTCAGGAAAAAAGAAATCCCAGCAAGTACGGTACCGGGACCGGTCTGGGACTGTCTGTTGCCAAGCGTCTTGCCTGCCTCATGAAGGGTGATATCACAGCTGAAAGCGAAGAAGGTCTCGGCAGTACCTTCACCGCAACCATTAACCTTGATGCAGTACAACTTGATGTGTAAAGATTTACCATAAATCCAATAATAAGCCCGTCTATATATACATATGTGATTTCGCGCTCGTTAGCAGAGCTATAATCGCTTGAAATCACATATATATTTATAGGCGGACTTACTTTATGGTATCTTCTATTTATTATCTATCCCGTTCCATAGTGTAGTGTCTGGATGACAGCGGCACTAGTTTAGACTTGAGAGGAATTTTCTGGTTCTCTCCTCTCTCGGGTTATTTATAACCTGATCTGCAGGACCTTTTTCCAGTACAATTCCATCATCCATGAAAAGAACCTCATCTGCAACATCCCTTGCAAATGCCATCTCATGCGTAACAATAATCATTGTTGTGTGCTTGTCTGCAAGCTCTCTTATTACGCGTAAAACCTCTCCTGTAAGCTCAGGATCAAGCGCTGAAGTCGGCTCATCAAAACAAAGGATATCCGGTTTTAATGCAAGTGCTCTTGCTATAGCAACTCTCTGCTGCTGTCCACCGGAAAGCTGATGCGGATATTTATCAATTCTATTGCCAAGTCCCATCTGCTCCAAGAGAACAAGCGCGCGCTGTTCAATTTCATCATTGCTCTCCGTAGATGCAAGGAGCTTGGGTGCAAGTGCTACATTTTCAAGAGCTGTATACTGCGGAAACAGATTAAACTGCTGGAAAACCATTCCAAAATGCAGCCTCTTTTCACGAAGAGTCTCAGCGTTATCCTCTGGAAGCGTCGCATCGAAAATTGTCTCTCCATGCACTGCAATCGTTCCCTCATCAGGTCTCTCCAGGAAATTAAGGCATCGAAGCAGGGTTGTTTTTCCACTTCCGGATGATCCTATTATGGATATAACCTGCCCCTTTTCCATGCTGAAGCTGATTCCCTTCAGAATCTTATTGCTTTCAAATGTCTTTTTTATATTATTAACCTCAAGTATCGGCATATATCTTCCTCTACAAATTTATTCTCCAGACCTGCACTAAGCTCTAAGCCATCTCTTAAAGTGCTCTGCAGGAGATTATTATCTAAAGTAACTTAATTTCTTTTCAATGTGTCCAAAAAGCAGGGTCAAAAGTCCGCTAAACAGCAGATAAAATGCTCCTGTATAGAACAACGGCCAGATAATTCCGCTACTTTTGATAAAGGCCTGGCCATTCCAAATAATCTCATAGACCGCAATAACCCTCGCAAGGGAAGTGTCCTTTACAAGGGTGATAACCTCATTCGATATGGGCGGGACGATACGTTTAATAACCTGAAGCAGAATAATTTTTCTGAAAATCTGGCTCTTGGTCATGCCAAGCACTTTTCCGGCCTCATACTGTCCAACCGGAATTGATTGAATTCCACCTCTGAATATTTCCGAAAAATAGCAGGCATAGTTAAATACAAAAGCCACCAGCGCTGCCATAAATCTTCCGTTTCCACCTGAGCCCCATACATTAAGCCCCAGAAAAATTCCGGGGCCGTAATATATGATTAAAAGCTGAAGCATAAGCGGTGTTCCGCGAACCACCCATATAATAAATCTGATGGGAAGCTTTATTACCGGCGCCTTGTTCATTGATCCAAAGCTGATAATCAGTCCCAGCGGCAATGAAAAAACAAGTGTCAGTATAAATAATTTTAATGTTCCTAAAAACCCTTCAAGAAGGGACAATGTTACTGTTACAAACATATATATACCCATAATGCCATATACTATATAATTCCCTCATACGTATGTATCGTCAAAACCATCTTAGTTTGACGAAGAACAATATACCCCCACAGGGAATATGCATCCCCATGAGGGAATCTTTATATGGCATAGTTCCTTTTTTTTATCTGAATTACTGCTCGATCACAGCATCCTGTACGCCGTAGGTCTTTGCGATCTCAAGCATGCTGCCATCTGCGTACATAGCCTTAAGCTGATCCTCAATATAAGCTGCAAGGTCAGAGCCCTGGCGGCATCCGATTCCGTACTCCTCCGTTGTGAGTTCAACAGTGTGTGTAAGATCCGGATAGCTTGTTCCCTCTCCGATCATTGCTCCTGCCATCAGAAGATCGATGATGCAAGCACCTGAAGTACCTGCCTGAACTTCCATAACTGCATCTGCCTGAGATGTTACAGAAATGAAATCAAAGCCATTATCTGTAGCTGCCTGCTCACCTGCAGATCCTGCCTCAACCGCATAGCTGAGCGCTGCAGCATCTTCAACAGTTTTAACTGAGTCTGCCTGGTCTGCCGGAACAACAACTACCTGTGCATTGTTAAGATAAGGCTTTGTGCACTCCATAGAACTTGTAACTTCATTTGTAAGAGTCATTCCATTCCAAACCACATCAATTGACTTATTCTTAAGCTCAAGAATCTTGTTATCCCAGTCAATCTCTACAAACTCTGCTTCAACTCCAAGTGACTCGGCAACCTTCTTTGCAAGGTCTGCATCAAAGCCGATCCAGTCACCATTGTCATCCTTGTAATCCATGGGGGCAAAATCTGTAATACCAATGATCAGCTTACCCTTTCCCTTGATATATTCAACATCTGAATCACCGGTACTCTCTGCAGCATCACCTGCTTCTGAACTGTCGCCTGCTGCATCACTTGCCTCTGCACCGTCATCTGCTGCCTCTGCAGTATCCTCTGAAGCAGCTGTACTTTCTGCTTCTTCTGCATTATCTTCTGCTGCCTCACTTGCTGCATTCTCTGCACTGTTCTGTGCACCACCGTTTCCTCCGCAAGCAGTCATTCCGATTGCCATTGTTGCAGTAAGCATTGCTGCTATAAGCTTTCTTTTCATAATATTTTCCTCCTTATGTAAACGTCTGATAACAAATTAGTATCTTCATCCTTTAACACTCTACCATACTAAATTGTTTTATGCAAACATTATTATAATGTAGGATATTTATGTTATGATGAAAAAGTACCCAAAAGTATGTATTTCCCAGATGGGGTGAAAATATAGCAAAAACAAAACGAAGGAACACACATGCAAAATCAAACCTACAACTCTATCCAATCCATAAAAGAAGAAAGCGTTTTAAAAAAATATGAATCTATAACAAACTATCTCATCAAACACAAGCTTACCATCAGTACAATGGAGAGCTGCACAGCAGGGATGGTTGCATCATTCCTGACGGATACCGAAGGATCCTCCGCCACTCTGAAAGGCGCATATATAACTTACTGTAATGAGGCAAAAATCAAGCAGGGAGTACCTGCTGAAACAATAGATAAATATGGTGTTTATTCAAAAGAAACTGCTCTTGCCATGGCTACTGCCTGCATGGATTCTTACAGCGCAGATATAGGAATTGGTGTTACAGGCACGCTCGGAAACACAGATCCCAATAACACAGACAGCGTCCCTGGCGAAGTTCATATCGGACTAATTATCCCTGATAACGCCAGTACAACCTCTGACACCCCAGATGCTGATAACAACAGGCCAGACAGCACCTTCACCTGCCTTTGTCACGCATGCAGCTTCACATTACCCTCAGCATCCTCCAGGCATGAGTACAAACTCATAGTAGCTGATCTCATCGCGGATGAAATAATAAACAAATTGCTTCCTATAGACACCAAATAGTGAGTAAAACTTAGCTTAATTACTCCGCTTATGGTATAGTTAATATATGTAAAACTTCATTTTTCTTAAGGAGAGATAGTTATGAATACAGCTACTATTTTTGAAGTAATCGGTTATATTGGCTCAGCGCTTGTACTTCTTTCATTTATGATGGTCTCTGTATACAAGCTAAGAATCGTTAACACCATCGGTAGTTTATTCTGTGTGATATACGGTTTGCTTATTCACGCATATCCCACTGTTGTCATGAACATAGCGCTTGTGGCAATCAATGTCTATTACCTGACAAAAATGTTAAATACGGAAAAGAACTATGATCTGGTCAAAGTATCCGGTGATGATGGGCTTACGAAATACACAATTGACTTGTATAAGGATGACATCGCGAAATGCTTCCCCGGAATATCCATGGATTTCTCAGGCGTAAATTGCGGCTTTGTTGTATGCCATAAAGGTAAACCTGTTGGAATAATGCTTGGAAATTTGAAGGATCACACTGTTGATATCAAGCTTGATTATTCAATACCTGAATATCGTGATTTTTCAATTGGTGAATTCCTTATGTCAAATCTTGTACACGAGAGTATAGACAAGCTAATTTACAAAGGATCTGATGAAAATCACAAAGCTTATCTCAGTAAGACAGGCTTCGTTCAAAAGGGCGATCATTACGAGAGAATTCTTTAATCTCAAAAACGGGAATGGTATTTGACCATTCCCGTTTTATGTTAGAAAAATAAATATCTATGCGTTATATCTCAACCTTAACTATGCGGTTTCTGCCACCTTCCTTGGCATCATACAACGCCTTATCAACTTTAAGGAACATATCCTTCTCGTTAACACATTCTTTCACCGTTATAACTCCAAGACTTATAGTAAGATGTCCGACATCAGGAAAAACATGGACCTCCACCCTTTTCCTAAGAGTCTCTGCGACAGACATTGCTGTCTCAGACACAGTATCCGGAAGTATCACGAAGAACTCCTCTCCGCCCCATCTTCCGGCGTAACCTTTTTGAGTTTCTTCCGCATAGCTGTCCTGTTTTTCACTTCCGACAGAGGCACTCTTTCCATCGCTTGTAACATGTTCGTCGTGTCCTTCATTATCTGAACGACCCTCACTGCCTCCACTTGCAACATCATCAAGAATAGCCGCAGTTTCTTTCAGAACTATATCTCCGGTCTGATGACCATATTCATCATTCACACTCTTGAAATAATCAATATCTATCATAAGAAGACTAAGCGGCGTTTCATTTGAAGCTGATTTACGCAGCAGGTTATAGATAATCTCCTCAGTCTTTCCTCTGTTATAAAGCCCTGTAAGGGCGTCTCTCTCCGCCATAAGTCGCAGCTTTTCATTAAGGACTCTAAGGTCGGTTCTGCGCCTTATGGAGTTCCTCCATTGTCGTGTAGACAAGACTTGTCAGCCTTCTCATCTGAGCAGCAGGCCCCTTTAATACAGAATCATCCACATGAACCACAGGAAGATCTTCATCAGAGGGAGCTCCCTCACGCATGGCTATTGAAAGCTGCGTAACATTATGCTCTACAATCTCTCCTGATTCCGCATCACGGATGACCTCACCCCAGGTATAAAATCCCGTAGTGGAACATAGCTGATCAAAGGGCTTAAGTTCCAGATCAACATATTTTTCCCAAAACGCCTTACGAACTATGCATGAATAAATCAAAATAGCCTGCGGCTTAAATTCGCGAACTCTCTCGAGTCTCTCATTTACCTGCTTAACAATTGTCGCAGGATTACCGTAAGAGAGCTGAATATCCATGCCAGCCATTACAGAGCCATGCATGTTAAGAGATCCGTCCTCCTCAATATGAATGGCACTTCTAAGCCACTCCTCGCCTTTATATTCAGCAAGAAGCGGGAAGGTATATCCCTCCTTCGCATTACTGTCAAGCTGCCTGTCAATCTCCAGGAACTTTTCATAAATCTCGGAAGCAGGCCTGTTATCCAATTCCATGAGCCTGTGTCCGTCAGCCTTTGTAACCCTGAAGGGTACTCCGAGCGGCTCCCAGCCTATGACCTTGTCTATATCTATATGAAAATCCCTGCCAGCAAAGGTCGTTACCAGCATGGAATCGTACATTATTCCGCTTGCATCAAAAACATAATGCACCGGGGAATTCACCGTATGTCCGCCCGAATATCCACCGAAAATCCTAATGGACTTATCACATTCATCAATCTCGTCGAATAATTCTTTTGTGTCAAACTCTGTCCCCGGAAGCAAAAGCTCTGCGGCCTTAATATCCGGAATGCTATCAAGCTTTTCCCTGATTTTCCTGCCAACAGAGGTCTCATTTCCTTTAATATTGTCATAACGAAAGACTTCCACATTGGTACTCTCAAAAAAGAGCGCGCCAATAAGGATACCTCTTTTTATAAGGTGTCCTTCCATAATTTCCCCGGCTGACATAGTTCCTGCTATATCAGCCTCAGGGAAAAGTTCCTGAAGTCTCTTCGCAGCATAAGCCGTAAACTTTTCCTCCTCCATACCACTGTAAATATGGAAAAGGACCTGCTTATATTTGCCGGATTTCCAGGTCTTTATGATTTCCTCAGCCTGAATATTCAATTCAGGTCTGTCCTTTAATTCGACAAGAATCTGTTTCAAACGTTAAGCCCTCATAAGAAAACTCTTATTTATTCTGAAGCAGACTCAGAGCTATCTGTTGTCTCTGTACCATCAGTGGCCTCAGCACCATCTGCTGTCTCTGTTCCATCAGTAGCCTCAGCACCATCTGTTGTTTCTGCCTCAGATGTTGTAGGAGTCTCCTCCTCTGTTATCTCTGTTGCGGCAACCTGCTCAGCGGGATTCTTTGAAGCATATACTCTCCATCCTACCAATGAGCAAACTGCAAGAAGCAAAACAAGACTGACACATTTTGCTATTTTCACATTTCTCTTATGCTTTGCAATCCTTGCCTTTCTGCCCTTCTTCTCCTTTTTGTAAGCATCAACTTTTTCCTGACTCATTTTTGTATCCTCCCAACTTATTAAATTTCATCTTATTTATTAGTTTATACCAATAACAGTTTACATAGTAGCAGTAAATTGTGTTCTATTTATGAAAAAACAATAAAAATACACCCTCATTACCGATTATACGATAGTGAGGGTGCAATCATCTAAATCACAGGTATTTCTTATTTAATTATTTACTGCATAAGTTCATCGCTGGAAACATATCTTGTTACCTTGCCCTTGAGAAATACTTTTCCTCCGATAGTTCCTGTATAGGTTCTTCCGCCATCCTTTTTATAAGGCATAACAGCAATATAGTATCCTGTGTTCTTATTAAACTTGCTGCCTCTGAATTTCTTTATAGTAGCGTTGTGTTTTTTACCGCCCTTAACATTGTATACACTATAGCCTGTCTTTTCCTTATCTGAAACATAAATAAGGTAACCGCTGGCGCCTTTGGTCTTCATCCATTTTACACTAAGCTTGCCCTTCTTGATTTTTACATCATAGCCTTTGCGTGATGATGTAATCTCAGAGTCTACAAGAAGCTGAGTGAAATCGGACCAGTCACCATAATACTTTTCGTCATTGATTTCTGTGAATGCTCTTACCTTAACATTATATTTCTTATTGTTTTTAGCACTGCTCAATCCGCCGCCACTAAATACGCCCGTGCCGGTTTCCTGGTTCTTTATCATTGTGTTGCCTTCATAGACTTCATATTCATATCCGGAAACATCAGGCTTTTGCTCCCATTCAAAAGAGAAGCTTCCAAGATTTCTCCAGTTATGAGTCTGGTAAGGTGCTGCTGCCTTATCAGGTGTAGTATAAAAAGGATCACATAAATATCCGTAATCGTCCCAGTTGAGACCATACTTTTTATAATCCACAGTTATATTCACATAATATTGGCATGAAGGCTGAAGACCTGTAAATGTATATGATGTCAGATTCGGATCAATCGCAAGCTTCTTTGCCTTAGTCATTGCTCTGGCATCTTCCAGAGTTCTTCCGATACCAATATGCATCTTATCAATTTTCTGGTCTGAAACATCAGAATACTTTGTCCAGTTAACAGTTAATGTTGTCTGATCCGGATTTACCTGATGAATCTCAGCGCTTGCAGCATGTACAGGCTGCGACGCAACCGGTGTTACAAAGACTCCTCCCAATGAAAGTGCCACGGTTAATACTGTAGCCAATCCCCTTGATAATAAATTACTTTTCTTCACTTTTTTCATTCCTCTCTCGTTTATTTATAAAAATCTCTATGCGCATATAGAGTTTTTATCCACATAAATCTCAGGTTTTATCTGCTTTGTCGCCCTTCTTGATTAAAATTGTATAATTATAAATCGTAATTATAAACATAATATGACGCAAAATAGATAGTCGTAATCCCCCATATTTTCGTATGTTTTCCCACAAAAAAGACCGCAAACAGGCGGATTACTCCGCCAATGTTTGCAGTCAAACCATCTTTTATATATAACTAATAGAACTCCCCAAAAGATTTACAACTTTGCGTCCATACATCACTGTATGTTTGCCCTCACAAAGTATCATTATAACTCATTTTGGAGATGAATAAAACTATTTTTCCTGAAAAATACAGATTATTCGGGCATGAACCTGGACGGATTCTCTGAAACCTTCCTAACCATGTAAAGGAACTCAAGCTTGGAAGTATCATCAACAACTCCGGAGAGAGATTTTAATCTGTCATAAACCGAGTCATAGGTTGTTGTTCCCTTATCCTTGGAATCTCTAAGGAGCATGCCAAACTGTGCAACGCCTGCTGCCCAGGAGGTATCATCATCCATTGTCTCTTCAAGCATATCGTAGGTTACAGGATATTCCTTAAGGATACTCTCAGAAGCATCAGGCTCCTTGTATCTGATGTTTACTGTAAGAAGCTCACCTTCCGGCGCTTTTGCTTCTTCTTTTTCAGTGTCCTGATATTTGGACTGTACTTTTGCCATATCCATCTTTGAGCCTACAGGAACTATCTCATACAGAACAGTAACGCACTGATTAGAACCGATCTCGCCGCCATCCTTTGTGTCATCTGCAAAATCCTCTGCTGCCATTTTTCTGTTTTCATATCCGATAAGACGATATCCCTTTACGTTTTCGGGATTGAACTCAACCTGGAACTTAGTATCCTTGGCAACTGTATAAATTGTTGACCAGAGCTCCTTCTTCAGTACACGGTCTGCTTCATCCGGGCAGTCAATATATGCATAGTTGCCGTTTCCATGATCTGCCAGCGCTTCCATCTTATCATCCTGATAATTGCCTGTTCCGAATCCAAGGCAGGAAAACATCACGCCTGATGCCTTCTCTTTTTCAATAAGGTCTATAAGTCCCGCTTCAGAAGTTGTTCCGACATTAAGATCACCATCTGTTGCAAGAATAACGCGGTTGTTACCGCCCTCTATAAAGTATTTCTCAGCAATCTCATAGGCTGTGATTATGCCTTCGCTCCCATTTGTTGAGCCGCCTGCTTCAAGCTTGTCAATCATCTCCTTTATTTTTTCATGTTCATTGCCGGAAACACCCTCTGCAACCACATCAGAAGAACCGGCATAAGTAACGATTGATACTCTGTCATTTTCATCAAGACTGTCAGTAAGTGTCTTAAAGGAATCCTGTACCAACGGGAGCTTATCAAAATCGTACATTGATCCTGAAGTATCGATAAGGAATACGATATTGCTTCCCTTTTCCGGTATAGCTTCCTCTGTCTTTAAGCCAATTTTCAGAAGAAGTGTATCCTCGTTCCACGGGCAGGGATTAAGTGTTGTTGTTACTCCGAACTTTTCACCGTTCTCAGGATTTTTGTAGTCGTAGTTAAAGTAATTTATCATCTCTTCCACACGGATAGCATTATTGTCTATGCCATAACCATACCAGTCATAATCGCGGCCAAGAATTTTTCTTCTGAGATTTGAGTATACGGCTGTGTCGGTGTCTGCCCCAAAGGTTGAGAAGGGCTGTGTACTTACAGCCACAAAGCTGGATTCATCAACATTCTTATAGGACTCTGTATCCCAGTTAACTGGTTCATTCGGCACTGCGCTACTTTCTGCATATCCGGTTTCTTCATTTGCTCCGGGTGCCTCGTAGTAGCTTTCCTCGCAGGCCTCTTCCACACAGTCAGCTGCCATTGCTACTGCATCATTTTTGGAAGAGCCGCCAGCATTTTTCATAACTCCTGTAGCGTAATCTTCATCTTCATCTTCATCGTAAGACATGCCATCCTTGAGATAGTTCTCATAATCTTCTCCTGCCTTACTTATAAGCTTATCCATCTCATCTGATGACTTTGCAGGTGTCTTCTCTGCTTTTTTATCCTCTTTCTTGTCAGTCTTAGCCTCATCTGCTTTATCCTGCTGACTTTCTTTATTCTCTTTATTTTTCTGCTGTTTTTCCTGATTCTCCTGATTTTCCTGCTGCGTCTGTACAGTCCCATTATCAACAGAAACTGTCGGCTGCGAGCATGCTCCAAGTGTAATTGATGCTACAAGTGCAAGTATCAATAATGTTTTTCTTTTCATAATCTATTTCCTCCTGCAATTCAACCAAAAGAAGCAACCTATTTACGCTTCTACCCTATATACAGATAAGAAAACAGAAATGTTGCAAAAAAAATATTTTTATTTTTTCAAATAACCCCAAGCGTCCTTAACACAAAAAGCCAAAAAGTAAGAGAAAACGAGCATCCGAAGGTCGTTATCATAATTATACTGCTGCTAAGAGTGCCTTCATGTCCCATGTTCTTAGCCATGATATAACAGCTGACTGTTGTGGCAGAGCCAAGCATAACAAGAATTGCTACTATCTGCTCGCCTGCAAATCCCAAATGAACAGCAATTGGCATGAAAATCATTACCAGTAAAAACAGCTTAATAAAGCTTGCTACAAGTGCAGGCTTAACGTTTTGCAGCGCCTTCTTATATTCAAAGGTCGCTCCCATTGACATGAGTCCAAGAGGAGTTGCCAGAGCACCGATGTCTCCCACAACCGTTCCCATTATTCTGGGAATGGGAAGCTCACATACTGACCACAGAAGTCCTGCCACAATACCTATAATTATAGGATTTTTAGCTATGCCGATTATTGTCTTCTTTATTAGTTGATTCTTATCGGCCAAATCTCCCTCATCACCTTCTGTATCCGGCGCACTGAGCGTAAGAATTATTACTGCAAAAATATTGTAAAGAGGTACGCTTCCCAGGATCATAAGCGGAGCCATCCCGCTACTTGAGTCTCCATAGATACTGCGGATAAACGCGAGTCCCAGAAGTGCAGCACTACTTCTGTATGAGCCCTGCAGAAACTCACCTCTTCTTGAAGGCGTCTTCACAAAAACTTTGGCAAGTATCCATATGAAAAATATGCTGATTATTGTTGTAGAAAAACAAAAGAAAACAAATCCTGGATTCCAGGTTCCGACGAAATCCTGATCTGCAAGGTCAGAGAATAGCAGGACAGGAAGAGCAACTTTAAACACAAATTTATTCATAAAAGCTGCTGCCTTTTCATCTATTATCCCAAGCCTCCTAAAGACATTCCCAAGTGTCATCATCAAAAAAATCGGAAGCGTTGCATTCAAACTAAAAACCAAATTCTCCATATCACAAATCCCTGCCTTCCATATTAGAACTAATTTCAAATTATAAAAAACCGGAACTGTATAAGCAAGCGCTCATACAGTTCCGGTATAATTATTATTTCTTATTTCGCCTTAAAATTACAACCAATTTCATTGGCATATGATTCTGCATAACTTCCTGCGGGGGCTATAATAGTACAGTCTCCTGGAAACTTACATTTTATTTCTGTTACAGACGCCGGAAGCTCTACTTGTGTAAGAGCATCATTACCTTTAAATGCTCCTTCATCAATCATTTCAACTCCCTCTTCGACAACTACTTCCTGTAAGTTCTCACAATCTTCAAATGCACAAATACCGATTGTTTTTACGTTTCCCGGAATGGTTACCCTTTCTAATTCCGTAAGAGAGAATACTCCTTTACTCATATCCGTCAACGACTTTGGAATATTTATTTCCTTAATTGCTGCCGTGCTAAAGGCCGCTTCTCCAATTTCTTCTACAGAATCCGGAAGATTTATTACTTTTAGCTCTGAATCCAGATCAAATGCCTTTGCACCGATTTTTGTTACATTTTCACCCATAACAACTTCTTCAAGATTATCATTGGCCCAGCATGCTGCCTGCTCAATAGTAGTTACACTATCTGGAATAACTATCTTTACTATCGAATCCCCTTTAATTCCATCGATACTGGTAACCTTTGCTCCATCTATTTCTTCCGGTATATTTACTATGGCTGCCGTACCATTGTATGCCCGTATGGCAACAGTTCCATCCTCCAAAAAGATATATTCAAAATCCTCTATCTGGGATTCCTCTAAACTTTCTTTACCTTCTTCACCTTCTATGCCTGTTTCCTCAGGTGCCTGCTCTTTATCTCCTACAGCAACATCAGCTTCCTTTACTCCACCGCAGGCTGTCATGCTCACTGTTATCAAAACACTCAGGATCATAATAATCACATTATTTTTCATACCGGTTCCCTTCTTCTTTAACATTTGTAACAAATGAAAAGACTGCAAGTTCAGAGGAAAATCCCTAACCTTGCAGTCTAAACATCTCAAAAAAGTCCCAAAAGATTTACAACTTTGCATCCATACATATCGTATTTCAGCCCCCAAATGATTTCCCCGATTAACATTGAATATCCTCTGTGTTCCCTCACCGAATACTCAACAGTCAATAACCATCTTTAAATTGTAATCCCCTCGACAAAAGTAATTATACATGTAATTTTCAAAATTGCAACTATTTTATTAACATTTGTAAAATTTTGTAATTTTTCTACTTGAGCATCATTTCAAATGCATCTGCCTTTACAGGTTTTCCATAGTAATATCCCTGCAATGTATTAACCCCGAGAGACTGCATATTTTCTGACTGTACCTCTGTTTCTATGCCGACAGCCGACACTGTCATGCCAAGAGTTTCCGCAATGGCCATAATGGATTTTACCAGTTTTTTAATTCTCGGATCATTTACAGAATTTGTAACAAGTGCTCTGGATATCTTAATACTATCGATTCCACAATCCTGAACGAATGCCAGATTTATATCGCCTCCTCCAAAATCATTTAGTGAAAGCATGTATCCATCCTCATGGAGTCTTATCATTGCAGCTTTTGAAGAGTTTGATGCACCCATTATTACTGTATTTGTTATATCAAGTGTAACCATTGACGTAGGGTAATTCAGCTCCTTCGTTATCTTATTAAGGACATTTGCGTATTCCGCACTGATCAGCTGAAGCGGTGATATATTCAGGGTTACAGCCATATTCTTATGATACTTCTCATTCCAGCTTGCAATCTGTCTGACTGCGGTATTAACAATCCATTCGCCAAGTATATTCATAAAGCCGCACTCTTCTGCCGCATCAATAACTTCCAATGGGGATACTTTTTCCAGCTCACCATTAAAATGTATGAAAACCTCAGCTCCGATTATTTCCTTAGTCTGTGCATTGACCTGTGGCTGATAGAAAAGAACGAAATCCCTGTCAGGCTTTGCTATCTTAAGTCTGGTCTCAATAGCATTCTGGGTCGAAATAATCTGAACAAGACCGGAATTGAAAAACTTATAGCCATCCTTGTTCCCACCATGTTTTACATAGTTCATGGCCGTATCTGCATACTGAAGAAGCTCTTCTATATCCGTTCCATCCTGCGGATACACGGAGACACCGATACTTGCGGAGAGCTTGAAAACATAGGTATTATGCTTAATAGGAGTATTAAACAACTTTCTCAGATTCTCTGCTGCATCTTCAAGATTTTCCAAATCTCCCCGTATTTTCATGATGATCAGGAATTCGTCACCGCCCATTCTAAAGCAGGTATAATCATCCGGAAGCTCACGCATTCTATTACCGAATTCCTCAAGAACCTTATCACCCATTTCCGGCCCATAGGTATCATTAATCGGCTTAAAATGATTGAGGTCTATAACGAAAAATGCATACTTTTTTCCGGATATCTGATCTTCCTGCAGATTTTTCATATAAGTCCCCGCATACCAGCGGTTGTAAAGCCCCGTTAACATATCCGTGGAGGACAAAAGCTCAAGCTTCTCATTTGCCTTTGTTAAATCCCTGGTCTGCTCCTCCACCTTTTTCTCAAGCATGGCATTCTGCCGCTTTTCATGCTCAAGCAGCTCGTCATTAAGGCTGTCCGCCTTCAAAATATAGGTCATGATAATGTAGGCCATAGCAACTATAACAATATAGGATGCCTCCGAGCGTGTTAAGAACCCCACAACAACCATTATCACAGCTGCTATGGCTGCAATAATGGCGACAATAAAACGTGCCCTTGTCGCAGGTGCAGAATATGACCAACCATTAAATTCAAAGTAATATTTTTTCTGAACCTGTATGGTAATTCCCATTGTCATAAAGATCAGAAGTGCCATATACACAAGGTCAGCGTAATAATCATCAGGAACTCCGCCAATTGCCTGGGTGAATATGTACTGGATGTCCATTATTTCATAAATGAGCATCGCTGTAGTGGTGATAAGAGTTCCTTTTTTAAGATTCTCCACCCCCACCAGATGATAGGTCTGCAGGCTGAACATAGCCACATTAAATGCAGCAAATATCAACAGTAGATAAATCAGTTCCTTCAGGTTATGAATATGGCCTACAACCTGACTGAAATATTTATATATGAAAACAAAACCGATAATTGCCACAGCGAAGCTGTTTGCAAACAGATGGGCAAGATCGCGCCGCCTTCCCTTAAGTTTGTAAATAAGGAAGGTCGTCTCATTTAAAAAGAAAAAGAAGCTTGGAGTAATATAGATTATCCCAACAATCTCTGTATATTGTTCAAGGTTTACTATGTAATGATTGAAAAATCGAAAAATATAGTAGATATCTATTACGAGAAATCCCATGCCCATACAGGCTGTAGAGAACTTATGGGGACCAAGTCCGGGAAGATTGGACATCAAAATCAGGAACACCAAAAAAGCTGTTATTGGTGCACATAATTCAGTAGCTACCTGATTTTCAGTCAGAGTAAAAATTGCAGTAAGCAGATAAAAGAATCCGGCCATTACCATCAGGCCTTTCTTTGTCGTACTCATAACATTCCCCTTTTTAAGCCCTTTTTTATAGCTGTAGCTAGTTCCTCTACTTATCATCTTAGCATATACAATTTTTCGACATCCTAATCTTTTTCTAAAATAATAGTTAATTATTTATACATATTCTTACATGGCGAAATATAGCTGTTTTCGCCGCCTATAACATTTAGTTATTCGAAAAAACGTCTTTTTTAATTGCTAATATAACAAAAGTGGTATATCATACACATATTAAAACTACCTATTCGATAGGTTTTAAGAGGAGGACATTTATTTATGAAAAAGAAAGTTTTGACAAGTATTATCCTTTCTACAGTTCTTAGCTTTGGTGCACTCACAGGCTGCGCCGGTGGCGGAAGCGCTGATACTGCAAGCGAGGCTTCAACAGAGAGCTCTGCAGAGGCTGTAGAAGCAACTGTTACACAGGAAGGCTCTGATGAAGAGACCACAGAGGAAGCTGCTGAAGCTGAAAGCACTGAAGAAGCTACTGATACTGAAAGCACTGAGGATGCTACAGATGCCGAGAGCACTGAGGATGCTGAAGCAATCACTCCTACAGACGGCGACAACAAGATTTCCGTTGGTGCTACACCTGTTCCTCACGCTGAGATTCTTGACAACATCGTTAAGGAAGTTCTTGCAAAGGACGGTTGGGAGCTTGAGACAGTTGTATTCAATGATTACGTACTTCCCAACACTTCACTTGAAGAAGGTGAGCTTGATGCCAACTATTTCCAGACACTTGGTTATATGAACCAGCAGAATGAGGACGCAGGCCTTCACCTTACAGCTGTAGCAGGTGTTCACATCGAGCCCATGGGTATCTACTCCGAGAAGTATACTTCACTTGAGGAGCTTCCGGATGGCGCTTCAATCGGTATTCCCAACGATCCCGACAACGCAGAGCGCGGAATTGATCTTCTTGTTCAGAAGGGTCTTCTTACTTCCAAGGGTGACTACGGCACAGATGCCAACTACACAGAGGATACTCTTACAAATGATGCAGATGCTAATCCTCACGGTTATGTAATCACACCTCTTGAGGCAGCTTCTCTTCCGTTATCACTTCCTGATCTTGATGCAGCAACAATCAACGGTAACTACGCTCTTGAAGCAGGTCTTCCGGATTCACACCCTGCACTTGATATCGAGGAATTCGATGATGAGACAACTATTAAGAGAACAAACTTCCTTGTAGTTAAGGATGGCACACAGGATTCTGACAAGATCAAGGCACTTGTTAAGGCACTTCAGTCAGATGAGGTTAAGACATATATTGAGGAAACATATAAGGGAGCCGTTATTCCCTCCTTTACAGATGCTCAGTAATATATAATCCATAAAGAGTCCGCCCACCTTAATGTGTATATTCATTTCCAATCTCGTTACGCTTCGCGTATAATCGATTGGATCTGAACATACACATCCGGGTGGGCTATTTTTATGTATGAATCTCATTTGGATTAGTATATTTCTTCGCTGGAACAAGGTCCCATGCGTATAATCGATTGGATTTGAACACACATACTTCCGGGGTACTGTTTGTTGGTAAGCCTTTTTATAAATTTCTTCACTGGCCGAGACGCTTCGCGTATAATCGATTGGATCTGAACATACACATCCGGGTGGGCTATTTTTATGTATGAATCTCATTTGGATTAGTATATTTCTTC
>JAEEGL014896881.1_pt1 | contig 31747 bp, 23 predicted proteins | sample 9134231 | NCBI WGS metagenome assembly JAEEGL01 (sample SAMN16246548, study PRJNA631951) | gut metagenome | biome: gut microbiome; feature: rumen; material: fiber-attached | host: Bos | place: Iran: Karaj | collected 2018-10 | reverse complement strand
TGCTATTGAAGGTGTTACCCACAGTATTTGTACCCTCGAGTTTGAGGATCATAGACCTCTTTATGACTGGGTTGTTCGCGAATTAGAGTATGAAATGCCACCACGTCAGATTGAGTTCGCAAAGATGTACTTAAACAACGTGGTTACCGGTAAGCGTTATATCAAAAAACTCGTAGAAGACGGTATCGTTGACGGATGGGACGATCCGAGACTTGTTTCCATTGCAGGACTTCGTCGCCGTGGATTTACACCGGAATCCATCCAGATGTTTGTGGAACTTTGCGGTGTATCCAAAGCACAGTCTACCGCAGAGTATGCAATGCTTGAGTATTGTATCCGCGAGGACTTAAAGATGAAGCGCCCACGTGCTTTCGCAGTCCTTCACCCGGTAAAACTTATTATCGATAACTATCCGGAAGGCCAAGTTGAGATGCTTTCCGTACAGAATAATTTGGAAAACGAAGCTCTTGGGGAAAGAGAAGTAGCCTTCTCTCGCGAGCTTTACATTGAGGCAGAGGATTTCATGATTGAGCCGCCGAAGAAGTATTTCAGACTCTTCCCGGGAAATGAAGTTCGCCTTATGAATGCATATTTTGTTACCTGTACCGGATATGAAACCGATGCAGAGGGAAATGTAACAGAAATTCACTGTACATATGACCCTGAGACCAAGGGTGGAAATGCCCCGGATGGCCGTAAAGTAAAGGGAACTATCCATTGGGTAGAAGCCACTACTGCAAAAAAAGCAGAAGTTCGCTTGTACGAAAATATTGTTGACGAGGAGCTTGGGGTATATAATGAGGATGGAAGTTTGAACTTGAACCCGAATTCTCTTACCGTTGTAAAAGACGCATTGGTAGAACCTTCCTTAATGGATGCGAAGGTATACGACAGCTTCCAGTTTGTACGAAACGGATTCTTCACAGTAGATTCCAAGGATTCGAAAGAAGGGACACCGGTATTTAACCGTATTGTTTCATTAAAGAGCTCCTTTAAGTTGCCAGCAAACAATTAAGAAAGTTTAGGTATTATATGAATTTATTAGCAGGATTGGAAAAATTTGGTATCAAAGCGGATGAAGTTGATATCACCAAAGAAGCAGAAAAGAAAAATGCAAAGAAAGCTGCTCCGAAAAAGGCAGCTCCAAAGGCATTGACAGAAGAAGAACTTCTTTTGGCAAAAGAGTATACTTGTCCGGTTTGCGATCACAAGTTTAAGACCCTCTTGGTAAAGACCGGTAAGGCAAAAAAGATTGGTCAGGAGTTCGATTTGCGTCCACGCCATGAAGGCATCGATACCATTAAGTATGATGTGGTTGTTTGTCCTTCTTGTGGATATGCTGCAATGACAAAGACCTTTGAGCCTCTTTCCAATACTCAGATTAAATGGATTCGCGAACAGGTCGGTGAAAACTTTAAGCCACAGCCGCGTGCAGTGGACAGAACCACCTACACCTATGATGAAGCGATTGACCGATATAAGCTTGCTTTAGTTTCCGCTATGGTGAAACGTGCAAAGCTTTCCGAAAAAGCATATATTTGCTTGAAGATTTCATGGCTTCAGAGAACCTATCTTAAAGAATTGCCGGAGGGTACTCCGGAAGAGTTAGCTGCAAAGAACGCCATGAAAGAAGAAATGCTTCAGTTTTATCAGCAGGCATACGATGGATTTACCCAGTGTATGTCCAAGGAGACTCCTCCATTTTATGGAATGGATTCCAATACCTTGGAATTTATGCTTGCAAACATGGCAATCTATTTCAAGGATTATGATACAGCATTAAAGCTGGTTTCAAGACTGATTACTTCTCCGAACACCGCAGGACGAGTAAAAGATAAGTGCTTACAGTTAAAAGAGCAGATTATGGCTGCAAAGAAAAAAGCGGATGCAGCCGCAAAAACACAATAGTAGTTATTAAAGAGGCATGGAAATACCCATGCCTCTTTTTTTTGCTTTTTCCACTTCAATTTATGCCTGTGAAATGAGATAATACATAGGAATGTGAAACAAAGGAGATTTCTTATGAAGTGTATATCTTGGAATGTAAACGGAATCAGAGCCTGTGTTGGAAAAGGCTTTTATGATTTCTTTAAAGAAATAGATGCAGATCTCTTCTGCCTGCAGGAGACAAAAATGCAGGCAGGACAGCTTGATATGGATACCCCCGGCTATCATCAGTACTTTAATTATGCTGAGAAAAAGGGATATTCCGGAACTGCGATTTTTTCAAAGAGAGAGCCGCTAAATGTAACCTATGGCATCGGCATTGAAGAACACGACCACGAAGGACGTGTGATTACTTTGGAGTTTGATGACTTTTTCTTTGTCACCTGCTATACGCCAAATTCCAAACAGGAGTTGGAGCGTTTGGACTATCGTATGAAATGGGAAGATGATTTCCTTTCCTACATCAAATCTTTGGATGCAAAAAAACCGGTAATTTTCTGCGGGGACTTAAACGTGGCCCATAAAGAAATTGATTTAAAGAATCCAAAATCCAATCACCACAATGCGGGATTTACAGATGAAGAACGTGAAAAGATGTCTGTGATTCTATCCTCCGGCTATACCGATACCTTCCGCTATTTTTATCCGGATTTGGAACAGGTATATTCCTGGTGGTCTTATCGATTTAAGTCTCGTGAGAAAAATGCAGGATGGAGAATCGACTACTTTATTACATCAGAACGACTGAACGACAAATTGGTTGATGCTAAGATTCATACCGATATTTTAGGCTCCGATCATTGCCCGATTGAGTTGGATATAGATTTATAGAGGTTTAGTTATGAAAGCTTTGATTGCTATGAGCGGAGGCGTGGATTCAAGTGTTGCCGCTTTTTTGATGAAAGAAAAAGGATATGAGTGTGTGGGCTGTACCATGAGGCTGTACGCCAACGAAGATATTGATGTGGATGCAACCAACACCTGCTGCTCTTTGGACGATGTGGAAGATGCCAAGGCAGTCGCAAGACGTTTGGATATGCCACATTATACGTTTAATTTTCAGGAACGTTTTAGAGAAACGGTAATAGATGATTTTATTTACTGTTATGAAAACGGAATGACTCCGAATCCTTGTATTCAGTGTAACAAGCACTTGAAGTTTTCCGAACTGTTTCAGCGTGCCACCGTATTGGAATGTGAAAAGGTGGTTACCGGTCATTATGCAAGAATTCGCGAAACCGAAAACGGTTATCAGTTGTTAAAAGGTTTGGACGAAGGCAAAGATCAATCCTATGTGTTATATAACATGACCCAGGAAGAGTTGGCGCATACCGCATTACCGCTGGGTGAATACTCCAAGGATGAAGTAAGAAAAATCGCGGAAGAGAATGGTTTTATCAATGCAAACAAACCGGACTCTCAGGATATCTGCTTTGTGCCGGATGGAGATTATGCCGCAGCCATCAAGCGGTTTACCGGAAAAGTTTACAAACCCGGTGATTTCGTGGATATGGAGGGCAATGTTTTAGGACAGCATAAGGGAATCATCAATTACACCATCGGCCAAAGAAAAGGCCTTGGTATTTCTGCAGAACATCCCCTTTATGTGGTTAAACTTGATATGGAAAATAACCGGGTCATCCTTGGAACAAATGATGATTTGTTCTCACGGGAAGTAAACGTGGAAAATATCAATTGGATTAATACGGTAGGGGACACCGTTACATGCAAAGCAAAGATACGCTATCGCATGAAAGAACAACCTTGTACCGTTACAAAAACCGGAGAAACTTCCGCTAAAATTTTATTTGACGAACCGCAGCGCGCGGCGACTCCGGGACAGTCTGCTGTATTTTATGACGGAGACGTGGTCTTAGGCGGCGGAATTATTACGTTTTAACCGAGACATCTTTTGGAGGACTTTATGGAAAACAAAAAGCTATTTATCGTACGAATTCTTATGATGGCGGCAGGAATTATTATCTTAGGTTTTTCCATCGCCGTTTTAAAACTGGCGCTTTTGGGTAACGATCCTTATACGGGAATGCTTTTTGCTATTGCGGATGTAACACCCATCAGTTATCCCCTTTGGCAGATTATTTTTGGAATTATTTTCTTCATCCTTCAGCTTTTGCTGGGACGTCATTTGATTGGTGTGGGAACAATTATCAACACCTTTACCATCGGATATATCGTGGATTTCAGTTATCGATTTATCTTGATTCCGGCATTCGGACAGCCGGAGGGATTTCCCCTTCAACTTATCACGTTAATCATCGGCATGCTGATTTGTAGTGTGGGAATTTCTTTGTATCAGAAAGCGGATCTTGGGGTATCCCCTTACGATTCCCTCTCGTTGATTGCAGATGAGAGATTAAAAAAGATTCCATACTTCTGGTGCCGAATTGTATGCGACGGAACTTGCGCTTTAGTGTGCTTCCTTTTGGGCGGAATTGTTGGAATCGGAACCTTACTTACTGCTTTCGGTTTTGGACCGCTGGTTTCCTTCTTTAACAAAGTACTTTCCGACCCGATTCTTCGTGCGGCAAAGAAATAAATATGGTATACTAAAACAGTGTGTGAATACACAATTTTTTATAGATAAGAGGTAAGAAAAATGAAGTATTTCGGAACAGACGGCTTCCGTGGGGAAGCAGGTAAAGTTCTTACGGCAGATCATGCCTATAAAATCGGACGTTACATTGGTTGGTATTACAATAAAGAGCACAAGGGTCGTATCGTAATCGGTAAGGATACCAGACGCAGTTCTTATATGTTTGAATATTCTTTGGTTGCCGGAATTATTGCATCCGGTGCCAATGCCTATCTTTTACACGTTACAACCACTCCATCCGTAGCTTACGTAGTACGTACGGAAGACTTTGACTGTGGTGTAATGGTTTCTGCATCTCACAATCCATTTTATGACAACGGAATTAAGTTAATCGACGGAAACGGTCACAAGATGGCTGCATCCGTTGAAGAGGAAATTGAAAAATATATTGATGGAGAGCTTGAAGAGCTTCCGTTTGCTACCGGAGATGACATCGGTGTGGCAACCGACTATGCCATCGGACGTAATCGCTATGTAGGTTTCCTTATTTCTCTTGCAACCCGTTCTTATTCCGGAAAGCGTATCGGATTGGATTGTTCCAACGGCTCTTCCTTTACCATTGCAAAGAGTGTGTTTGATGCACTTGGCGCAAAGACCTATGTTATCGGAAACGAACCAAACGGTTTAAACATTAACAACGACTGCGGCTCCACACATATCGAAGCAATGCAGAAGTTGGTAAAAGAAAAAGAATTGGATGCTGGATTTGCTTTTGACGGTGATGCGGATCGTTGTATTGCCGTAGATAATGAAGGCGAAATCATTGACGGAGATTATATCTTATATATCTGCGGAAAGTATTTAAAGAATCACGGACGTTTGGACGGAAACCACGTAGTGGCAACCATTATGTCAAACCTCGGATTGTTCCGTGCCTTTGATAAAGCAGGAATTGAAACCGAAGTTACCACAGTCGGTGATAAATATGTAAATGAGGCAATGGTAAAGAACGGATATGTTTTGGGCGGTGAGCAGTCCGGACATATTATTTTCTCTAAGCATGCCACAACAGGTGACGGTATCCTTACCGCCATTATGATGATGGAAGTTATCATGGAAGAGAAAATGTCTCTCCACGATTTGGCAGGCGGAATGAGAAAGTATCCGCAGCTTTTAAAGAATGTTCGTGTAGAGAGCAAAGAAGCGGTTATGACAAATGAAGCCGTTCTTAAGAAAAATGATGAGATTACAAAAGCCCTTGGAGAAGACGGACGTATCCTTCTTCGTGAAAGCGGAACAGAACCGGTTATCCGCGTTATGGTAGAGGCTGCTTCCAATGAAATCTGCGCACAGTACGTGGATGAAATGATTGAATGCATTAAAGCACAGGGATTGGCATAGGATAGATATATGCGATTTGTTGGAATTACAGGTGGAATCGGATCCGGGAAAAGCGTGGTCATGGACTATTTGAAAAAGAATACGTCCTGCGAAATCGTCTATGCAGATGATTTGGCCAAAGAGTTATACGCCTCCGGCACATCTTTAAATCAAAAGATGAAAGAAACCTTTTCCGAAGCAAATGGATATTCCAAAGACTTGTTTTTGGAAGACGGTTCCATAAATGCACCGGTATTTGTAAGCGAAGTCTTAAACGATGAAAAAGGACGCGAAACATTAAACGCTTTGGTGCATCCGGCAGTACAAGAAGAAGTGATGCGACGAGTGAATGCACACCGTAAGAATAAAGATATCGATTACTTTTTCTTAGAGGCAGCACTTTTGATCGAAGCCGGTTACAAAGAACTTTGCGATGAACTTTGGTATATCTTTGTTACGGAAGACAATCGTCGCGCACGTTTGAAGGCTTCCCGCGGTTACACCGATGAGCGCATTGATGCCGCATTTGAAATGCAGCTAAAGGAATACGAATTCTTGGATGCTTGCTGCGTAGTTATTGATAATAACGGAACGCCGGAGCAGACCTACACCCAGTTAGAGAGGGTATTGCAACTTCGCAAGCCTAGAAATGTATAAGGAGAGAGCAAAAGTGATTGAAGTAAAAGAGGAACGAGACTACGTTTTCAGTTTGGATATCGGTACCCGTAACGTGGTAGGTACCGTTGGTTATAAAGATGAAAACGATAAATTCACCGCTATGGCTATTTACTCCGTGGAGCATGAAAGCCGTGCCATGTTGGATGGACAGATTCATGACATCGGACGTGTGGCAAAGGTCATCGGTGAAGTAAAGGCGCACTTGGAACAACAGGTTGGATTTGCACTCAACGAAGTTTGTATCGCAGCCGCCGGTCGTGTACTTCGTACCGTAACCACAAAGGTAGCTTACGAGTTTGAAGAGGAAACCGTTGTTACCGGCGAGGATTTAAATAACTTAGACCTTTTGGGAATCGATCAGGCACAAAGAGAACTGGCTGAGGGAGACGAACGTTATAAGTTCTACTGTGTCGGTTATTCAGTGATGAAGTACTTCTTGAACGAAGAGCCCTTTACCAATATGGAAGGCCATAAGGCCACAAAGATTGAAGAGATTATCATCGTTACCTTCCTTCCGGAAGATGTTGTGGATGGTTTGTATTCCGCAGTGGAACGTGCGGGACTTTCCGTTGCCAATATGACATTGGAGCCGATTGCCGCAATTAACGTGGCCATTCCGGAAAACTTTAGAATGTTAAACATCGCCCTTGTGGACGTTGGCGCAGGTACAAGCGATATTTGTATCACAAAAGACGGCAGCATCATTGCTTACGGTATGATTCCGTACGCAGGTGATGAGCTTACCGAAGTCATTGTGCAGGGATTCTTGGTAGACTTTGCAACAGCAGAGCAGATTAAAAAGGATTCCGCAGCCTTCGATAAAGTAACCTACAAGGACATTATGGGAATTGAAACCACCGTTAAGTCGGAAGAGGTATGGAAACTTACCGATCCTGTAATGGAAAAGATTACCACGGAAGTTGCCGCTAAGATCAAAGAGTTAAACGGTGACGCTTCTGTAGCAGCATCCTTCATTGTCGGCGGTGGCGGTAAGGTTCACGGATTCTGCGAGACCTTGGCCAAAAAGCTTGGTATCGTAAAAGAGCGTGTAGCACTTCGAGGCGAAGAAGTGATGCAGCAGATTACCTTCTTACAGGAGGATGTGAAAAAGGATCCGCTTCTTGTTACACCGATTGGTATCTGCTTAAACTACTTTGAACAAAAGAACAACTTCATCATGATCCATTTCAATGGAGAGATGATGAAACTTTACGATAACGGACACCTTCGTATTGTGGATGCAGCTATGCAGGCAGGTATGCCTACGGAGGAATTGTTCCCACGTCGCGGTGCGGAAATCAACTTCAAGGTAAACGGCGTTGCGCGTATGGCACGCGGTGGAGTGGGAGAATCCGCAGTGATTAAGATGAATGGTCAGGAAGTGGGCCTTAAGACAAAGCTTCTTCCAAATTGCGATGTTACTGTTGAGGCTTCTACCGAAGGAACTTCCGCAAATATGACCATCGATCAGCTGGAAGAGTTCCAGAACGCCGTTGTAAACTTTGTGGTAAACGGACAAAAGATTTCTTGCCCGAAGTTTGTGGAAGTAAACGGTTCTTTAGAGCCGGGAAGCTATATCATCCAAGAAGGCGACGACATTGAAACCAGAGGATTCTACACCGTAGGGCAGTTGGCAGAATTTATGGATGTGAACATTGATGAAAACCACGAGATTATCGTAAATAATCGTGTGGGTGATAAGAATACACTGGTTTATGAAAACTTCAGTGTGGAATGGACCGAAGGAGCATTTGCTCCAAAGAGTGCATCTTCCGATTATGATTTTGAAGATGAAGAATTGGATGTGCTTACCGACGGGGAAGAAGAGGAAGAGGAAAACACTCTTTATCGTCCCAACACTCCGCTTACCAAAGAAGCAGAGCATGAAATTGCAAAGCAGACCTATGGCTCTATTCACTTTACGGTAAACGGACAGACGCAAACATTGTCCGGTCAAAAAGATTATATTTTCTCGGATATTTTCCGCGTAATTGACTTTGATACCAATGCCGGTGGCAAAGGAAAACGCGTTGCCACCTATATTAACAGCAGACCATGTGGCTATGCAGACCCGATTAAGGAAGGCGACGCGGTGGAAATCCGATGGGAAGAGGTTTAATTTAATGGAATTCTTCAGTATTGCCAGCGGAAGTTCCGGAAACTGTATATGTGTTGGAAATGACGCAAACCATGTGATGGTGGATGTGGGCATCACCGGGAAACGGGTGGATGCGGGAATGGCATCCTTTGACTTAAAGACGTCGGATATGGATGGCATTTTGATTACCCATGAACATAGTGACCATATTTCCGGATTGGGAGTGATTTCCCGTAAATACGGACTCCCCATTTATTCTACGGCAAAAACCATAGAAGCTATCAAAGAAAATAAATACTTGGGCAGCATCGATCCGGGACTTTTTCATGTGATTGAACCGGATAAAGAATTTACCATTGGAGAGCTTACCATTCGCCCCATCCATATCAGTCACGATGCGGCAGATCCGGTGGCTTACATTGTATCCGATGGAAAAAAGAAAGTGGGCGTCATTACAGACTTAGGCTGTTATGATGATTACATCATCGAAAACATCAAGGGTTTAAACGGCATCCTTTTGGAGGCCAATCATGATGTAAACATGCTTCGGGTGGGACCGTATCCCTATTATTTAAAACATCGTATTGCCGGTGACTTTGGACATTTGTCCAATGAATTATCCGGTCAGCTTTTGGGACAGATCTTACACGATGATATGGAGCATGTGTTGCTTGGTCATTTAAGTAAAGAGAATAATTATGAGCGCTTAGCGTACGAAACCGTAAAGATGGAAGTCACAGTGGGAGATAACCCCTACAAGGGAACGGATTTCCCAATTGATGTGGCAAGCCGTAGCGATGTTTCCAAACGCATGGTGGTCTGATTATAAAAGGAAATAGGGAAGGGAAAAAGATTACATGGAACAGAAAAATTCAAAAACAATCATTACGGTAACGGGAAAGGATACGGTAGGCATTATCGCTAAGATTTGTACCTATCTTTCTGATACGGGGATCAATGTCTTAGACATTTCGCAGACCATTGTTTCCGGGTTCTTTAATATGATGATGATCGTTGATATGAACGCATCAAAGAAAGCATTTGATGAGGTTCAAAGCGAACTGATTGAAATCGGCAAAAACATCGGTGTGGATGTAAAGTGCCAAAGAGAAGAAGTATTTGAAATGATGCATCGTATTTAGGAGTCCCCATGATTAATTTTTTTGAAGTAAACGAAACCAATAAGATGGTGGAACAGGAAAACTTGGATGTCCGGACCATCACCATCGGAATCTCACTTTTGGATTGTATCGATTCCGATTTGAAAAAATGCAATGAGAAAGTCTATCAAAAAATCACCACCGTTGCCAAAGACTTGGTAAAAGTCGGAGCGGAAATCGAGCGGGATTATTGTATTCCCATTGTTAATAAAAGAATTTCGGTAACACCCATTGCCATGGTGGGTTCTGCAGCTTGTAAAAAACCGGAGGATTATGTTACCATTGCACACACGCTGGATCGTTGTGCCAAGGATTTGGGTATAAATTTTATCGGCGGTTATTCAGCACTTGTATCCAAGGGTATGACTACCTACGATGAGATGTTGATTCGTTCCATTCCCAAGGCCCTTGCAGAAACGGAATTTGTTTGCAGTTCTGTGAATCTTGGCTCTACAAAAACCGGCATTAACATGGATGCGGTTCGTTTGATGGGTGAAATTATTAAAGAAACCGCAGAGTACACAAAGGAAAAAGATTCTCTTGGCTGCGCAAAACTTGTGGTGTTTTGTAATGCCCCGGATGACAACCCATTTATGGCAGGCGCCTTCCACGGCGTAACGGAAGCAGATGCCATTATTAATGTGGGTGTATCCGGCCCGGGTGTTGTAAAAAAGGCTTTGGAGCGCGTTCGTGGAGAAAGTTTTGAAGTGCTTTGCGAGACTATTAAAAAGACAGCTTTTAAGGTAACCAGAGTGGGACAGCTTGTGGCAAAAGAAGCGTCTGCCAAGCTTGGTATTCCTTTCGGTATTATCGATTTGTCTTTGGCGCCCACACCTGCTATCGGTGATTCCGTTGCCGGCATTTTGGAGGAAATCGGTTTGGAACGTGCGGGAGCTCCCGGAACCACAGCGGCCCTTGCACTTTTAAACGATCAGGTGAAAAAGGGAGGAATCATGGCCTCTTCTTATGTGGGCGGACTATCCGGTGCCTTTATTCCGGTATCGGAAGACCAGGGCATGATTGATGCGGTCGTGGAAGGTGCCCTTACCTTGGAAAAATTGGAAGCAATGACCTGCGTTTGCTCCGTAGGTCTTGATATGATTGCGATTCCGGGAAAGACATCCGCAGCCACCATTTCCGGAATCATTGCAGATGAACTTGCCATTGGAATGATCAATCAGAAAACCACTGCGGTACGACTTATTCCGGTGATTGGAAAAGATGTGGGGGATACGGTGGAATTCGGCGGTCTTTTGGGATACGCACCGGTAATGCCGGTAAATGAATTCTCTTGTGAAGCTTTTGTAAATCGAAAGGGACGTATTCCTGCACCGGTGCATTCATTTAAGAATTAGAGAGGGTTTATGAAAAAAAGAGCGGGATTTTTTGCACTGATACTGATTGCAGTATTTTGTCTTTCAAGCTGTGAACAGGTAAAAAACAGAGTTTCCGAACTGACAAGCATTGTGACCGAAGATGTTGCGGATTATCAAAGAAATCTTCAAAGAAGTCAGGTCTTAGGCGAAATTACGGAAGTGGAAAGCGTTTCCGGTGGTAAGTACGCCTACAGCTGTTTAAGTGAAGAAGAAAAACTTGCTTACGACCAGATGTTGGATGCTATCTTAAATTTTAAATCCGACGTTTCGGTCAGCACCACAAGTTTAACTGTATTGGAAACCGCATATGAAGCAATAAAAGCGGATTACGGCGGACTCTTTTGGTTTACCGGCTACAGTTATGTGACCTACTTTGAAAACGACAATGTGACGATTATGGCCATTAAGGTTTCGCCTCAATACACCATGTCTAAAGAGGAAAAGGAAAAGAAACAGGCCGAAATCGATGCGGTGGTCGATGAGTGGTTGGTGGGAAGCGAAGGCTTAACGGACGACTACGAGAAAACCAAGTTTGTATATGAAACCTTAATTAACAAGGTGGATTACAATGCCTACAGTTTGGATAATCAAAATATCATCAGTGTATTTTTGAATCAATCCACGGTTTGCCAGGGCTATGCATCCGCAGCTTCTTATATGTTGGAGCGGTTGGGCGTGCCTTCAACCATTGTTACAGGCGTTGCAAATGACGAACCCCATGCTTGGAACTTGGTACAGGTAAACGGTGCTTATTATTATATGGATGTGACCTGGGGCAACAGCCGCTACCGTGACGGAAACAATGAAGCCGTGAAACGCGTTGGCTATGAATACTTAAATGTTACCGGTGAGGAGTTGTTTAAAACCCATACACCGGAGGAACCTTTTGCTCTACCGGATTGCGTATCCAATATGGATAATTACTATATTCGCCAAGAGTTATATTTTACGGATTGGTATCCGGAATTAATCGGAAATACGATTCAGGCAGATTTGATGAGCGAAAAGAACGAAGCAACATTAAAGTTTTCCAGTGCGGAGCTTATGAACCGCGCAAAGGAATACTATCTGGATCAACAACACATTTATGATTATCTTACCGGCGTGGACCATTTGTCCTATTACATGTCGGAGGATATGAATACACTTACGATTTTAAGATAAGAAAAAGGCGGCAAAGTCAAACAAAGACTTCTACCGCCTTTTATTAAATTTATATTTAAATTAATAAGGAAATCAGATATAATGTAGAAAGCATGATTTTTCTAATAAAAAGAGGAAGAAAATATGGTTTCTAGAACGACAGAATTAAAAACATTACAGACAATGTATGAAAGCACGGGGAATCAGATTGTCCTGCTTTGCGATCACGGTCGCAGTGAAAAGGAGAGTTTGATTCTTGCTTTTTGTAAGGATAAAAAACATTTCTATTATCGCGGAAAGAATGCATCCAAAGAACTTCAGCTTGCGTTTTTAAAGGAAGCAGTGGAAAAAACCTACAATGTAAAGCTGATGAAAAACTCTTACGATGAGTGTTTTACCCGTATCAAAAGCGGAAATGCCGATAAGCTTGTGGTGGTGATTGACGAGTTTCAGTCCATCGTAAAAAAGGATAAGAGTTTCTTTGATTCTATTTTAAATTTAAAGAATAAGAAGCTGTATCCGGGACCGGTTATGATTGTGCTGGCGGCATCTTCTCTGGCTTGGACCAGAGGCGGTATGGATGAACTTTTGGGAGAAAAAGCGCAAAGCATTGATACCGTTATGGAACTTAAGGAGTTTTCTTTCCTTGAAGTGGTACGCGCATTTCCCAAATACTCCGTTTCCGATGCGGTGGCGCTATACGGAATTGTGGGAGGCTGCCCTGCTTACTTAAATGCATGGGACGGCTCCAAAAGCATTCGTGAAAATGTTTGTGAGTTGATTTTGAATCCAAAGGGCGCTCTGTTTACCGAGGCGGAAGATTTCATCAGCCGGGAACTTCGTGAATTATCCGTATATGATACGATTCTTTATGCCATGGCCATGGGCAATGAAAAGTTAAATGACTTGTATCAGACCACCGGCTATTCACGCGCAAAGATTTCCGTATATCTGAAAAACTTAGCTGCCTTTGACGTGGTGGAAAAAATTATCTCCTTTGAAACCGGCGGTTGGGAAAATACAAAGAAGGGAATCTATCGTATTAAGAATCCGTTCTTACATTTTTGGTTCCGCTTTGTCTATGCTCATCAGTCCGAAAGCTATACCATGAAGCCGGAAGAATTCTATGATACCTTTGTTGCAAAGGAACTCCATGGATATTTGGCCGGATATTTTGTAAAGGTATGTCGTGAATACGTGGAGCTATTAAACCTTATCGGGAAGACTCCGATTCGAATCGCACAGATGGGAACCTGGCTTGGAAAAGAAGGAACCATTGATGTGGTAGGCCGCTCCGCAGACGGAGAGTTTGTTGTCGGCATTTGCAACTGGCAGAATGATACTCTTACCTTTGATGATTACCAGAATCTTTTGTACAGCATGAAGCAGGCAAAACTTCACGGCAAAGTGACCTATCTTTTCTCCGCTACGGCGTTTGAGCAAAGATTGTATGATTTAGAAAAAGAAGAACCTACCGTGGTTCTTGTAGATATGAAGGAACTTTAATATGGGAAAATCCTTATTTATAGCGGAGAAACCTTCCGTGGCCCAGTCCTTTGCGGAAGTGATGGGGGAAAAACTGACCCGTCACAACGGCTACCAGGAGGGACCGAACGTGATTGTCACCTGGTGTGTGGGACATTTGGTGTCTATGAGCTATCCGGAAGTTTATGATGAGAACTTAAAACGCTGGAGTATGGATACGATTCCTTTTTTACCGAAGGAATATAAGTATCAGGTTATCGATAGTGTAAAAGCGCAGTTTGATATTGTAAGTAAACTCCTAAATCGCGAAGATGTAGAAAAGATATATGTCTGCACCGATGCGGGACGAGAGGGAGAATATATTTATCGTTTGGTACGCCAAGAGGCACACGTACACGACAAACAGGAACTTCGTGTGTGGATCGATTCTCAGACCGAGGAAGAAATGCGACGGGGTATTCGTGAGGCAAAGCCTTTGTCCGAGTATGATAATTTATCGGCAGCGGCATATCTTCGCGCGAAAATCGATTATTCCATGGGAATCAATTTCTCACGTGTACTGACCCTTCGTTACGGAAAGAATCTACAGAATTTTTTAAATGCCGAAAAGCGAAGCTCTGTTGCTGTTGGACGAGTAATGAGCTGCGTACAGGGTATGGTGGTTCGTCGCGAACGCCAAATCAGAGAGTTTGTAAAGACACCTTTCTATCGCGTTATCGGAACCGCAGATTTGTCCGGCGCCGGAATCAACTTGGAATGGCGTGCGGTGGAAGGAACAAAGTACTTTAACAGCCCACTGTTATATGAAGAGAAGCCGGGCTTTTTGGAAAAGTCTTCCGCAAGAAATTTGATTTCCGAGGTATCCCAGACACCGGCGGAAGCATTGGAGTTTGATGAAAAAGACATCGCACCGGTTCACAATATTGGTACGGTGCAAAAAGTGGAAAAGAAAAAAGAAAAGAAAAATCCACCTATGCTGTATAACCTGGCAGAAATCCAAAATGATTGTTCCAAGTTTTTCAAGATTTCTCCGGAGCAGACCTTAAATTATATTCAAAGTCTTTACGAAAAAAAGCTGGTTACCTATCCGCGAACCGATGCGAGAGTGTTATCTACCGCCATCGCAAAAGAAATCGATAAAAACATTCGTGGGCTTGGAAATCTTCGTACCATGAAGCCTTTTGTGGATGAGATTTTGGAAAAGAGTCTCTACAAAGGCATTGAAAAAACAAAGTATGTAAACGATAAGCAGATTACCGACCACTATGCCATTATTCCTACGGGGCAGGGCTTAAATGCCTTAACCAGTGTAAGTCGTACGGAGCAGCTCATTTATGAGGTAATCGTTCGAAGATTTTTGGCCATCTTTTTACCGGCAGCAGAATACGAAAAAGTATCCTTGGAAGTGTTAAGCAATAACGAGCATTTCTTTGCTTCCGAGAAGTATTTAAAAAACGAAGGCTATCTTGCCTTAATGCAGTATTCTTTTGCAAAGAAAAAAGAGGATACCGCCTCAGAGGGCGATACAAAAGAGGCGGAAACCTCCGATGATAATCCGGATGAGGAAGAATTGGATAACGCAAATCTTCGAGAAGTCATCGATCAGGTAAAAAAGGGAGCCCAAATTTCCTTTACTACCCTTGGAATCAAAGAGGGGGAGACATCTCCACCAAAGCGCTATACTTCCGGATCTATGATTCTTGCCATGGAAAATGCAGGAAACTTAATTGAGGACGAGGAACTCAGAGAGCAGATTAAGGGAAACGGTATCGGAACCTCTGCAACCAGAGCCGAGATAATTTCCAAGTTGGAGCGTGACAAGTACATTCAATTAAATAAAAAGACACAGGTGATTACGCCGACCCTTTTGGGCGAGATGATTTATGATGTGATAGATGCTTCTATTCAGAATTTGTTGTCACCGGAACTTACCGCAAGCTGGGAGAAAGGCTTGGATTTGGTAACCGCCGGGGAAGTAACCTCGGAAGAGTATATGTCCAAACTTGAGGATTACGTAACGCGACAGACCAATAAAGTGAAGGGCCTGTACAATCAGAATCAGCTGAATCAGAAATTCCACTATGCAGCGGGATTTTATAAGAAAAAATAACGAAAGAAGAAATAAAAATGATAATAGACGCAAAAATTGAAAACATGTATGACTTAAAGGAGACCATTGCAAAGGAGTTGTTTGAAGGAAAAACTTATCCTTGGGAAGTGCTTCCGGAAATCGGTTCCTTTATCTTAAAGCTTGGTCCGACTTTGGATAAAGACGTATTTGAACAGCGGGGGGAAAACATTTGGGTTGCAAAGAGTGTTACGGTTGCACCTACTGCGACTTTAAACGGACCGCTCATCATCGATGAAGATACCGAGGTTCGCCCCGGAGCGTTTATTCGCGGTAATGCCATTATCGGAAAGAATTGTGTGGTTGGAAATTCCACCGAGATTAAAAACGATGTGATTTTTAATAACGTACAGGTGCCACACTACAATTACGTGGGAGATTCCGTATTGGGATTCCACTCTCACATGGGAGCAGGGTCCATTACTTCAAACGTAAAAAGCGACAAAAGCCTTGTGGTGGTAAAAGATACCCAGTCCGATGAAACCATCGAAACCGGCTTAAAGAAATTTGGCGCTATGCTTGGAGATTACGTGGAAGTGGGATGCAACAGCGTCTTAAATCCGGGAACGGTTATCGGAGCAAACAGCAATATTTATCCGCTTTCCATGGTGCGAGGTGTAATTCCTAGCGATTCCATCTTTAAAAATCGCCAAGGATTTGAGATAATTAAAAAAGACAAGTAGTAACAGCTTATAAGTTTTATTGGGAGAAGTGATATGAAACGTTTATTAGCAGTTCTATTAGCAGGGAGTCTTCTGATTTCCCTGACAGCGTGTAACAGTACTTTGTCGAAAGATAAAAAGAAACTTCAGACTTCCGATCTTGTTTTGGCACTTCGAGAAGGCACATATGCCGAGGTGGTAAAACATGATTTGGGGGAGTTTGAGGATACCTATGGTGTGTCTTGCCATATTTTGGAACTGTCCGAGTCGGATTTGCACGATCTTGCAGTCGGAGAGTTCAAGCAAAAGGCAGACCTTGTTATGGTGGATGGATCCTGGGTGGCAGAACTTGGAGAGAAGGAACGTCTGGTGGATTTGGCAGAGTATGGTTATACGTTAGATACGGATATTATTCCGGCTACCACTACAATTTCCTACTACAACAATCATTTGTATGTGGTTCCCTATTACGGAAACGTAACAGTTCTTTTATACAATAAATCCTTACTTTCACAAACCAAATATGAATTTGACAATTTGGATAATATGGATGCCATTTATGTTGCTTGCTTGAAGGCACAGCAGGAAGGCAAAAATGGATTTGTTTATCGTGGGGACACCGATAGCAATATCGTGGTGGATTTCTTACCCATTTTGTTATCCTACGGTGGATGGGTAGTAGATTACGATAACCGCCCCATTGTAAATTCTTATGAGTTTCGAAATGCATTTAATTATTATCTTCGCCTGATTGATACCGGAGAAGCCTTGGATAAAGAAAGCTTGATTGCATCCGTCGATTCCGGTGATTCTTTGATGGCTATCGGCTGGCCGGGATGGTATATGCCAAGCAATACCTCCTCGGCTGATTACGGTCCGCTTGAAGGGCGAGCATCTGCGGATGATGCTGTCTACAATGCAAATGTTTACGGTATCTGGACCCTTGGTGTAAGTAGTGATAGTACCAACCCGCAGATGGCGGAAAAGTTGATTGAATATTTAATGGATCCGCAGGTACAGAAAAACAGTATCTCTGTGGGAGGCGTGCCTTGCCGTTATTCTTCCTTGAACAATCAGGATGTGTTGAGACAGTATCCGCATTATCAGTCCATTTGTCTGGCCTTAGAAAGCGGACAGTATCGTCCGCTGATTACGCAGTGGAATGATTTTTGCGAGATTCTGGGCTCTCATATGCGAGAAGCCATTGAAAGGAAAAAAGCAGCGGATGTTTGCTTGGATGAAGCACAAAAAGAGCTGGAAAATCTGATGAACTAGCGGGGATTTTTTGGGGTAGAGCGTATGAAAAAACATGATTTTAAAAAATGGATGTTTCCGATTAGTATTAAGAGTTTGATACTGTTTTTTTTCGGATTCATATTAAATATTACGGGAAGAACAATTTCCAACTCGGTGGAAACGCCGTTTTGGCTGGATACAATCGGAACCTATTTTGCGGGAGCTTTACTGGGCCCGTATGGTGGAGCGATTGAAGGCTTCTTTTCAAGTATCTTCTGGGGAAACTTTGATTTTTCTTCTGTTTTGTACTCTGTTGTCAACGGGATTGTTGGTATGGTCGCAGGATTTACTTTTCCAAGAGCGGAGCGCCTTTCTATCTTTCGCGTGTTTTCTTCCGGCGTGTCTTGCGGAGTGGTGGCAATCTTTTGCTCCGTGCCGCTTAATATACTGGTATATGATGGATATACAGGAAATGTTTGGGGAGATGCGCTTATCGAAATGACTCTGAATCGTGTTGATATGCCGGTTTTGTCATTTGTACTTGGAGAAGGCCTTGTGGATTTCCCGGATAAAGTCATTGATGTTTTGGTTGTAATGTCGATATTGGGCGTCTATCAGAAAATATCTAAACGTGAGTTTAAGGAGTTTACAGCCTTAGTCGTTACACTTGTGGTTGGAATGCTTATGCTTGTTACTCCTGCCAAGGAGGTTTCTGCAAAAGAATCCTATACCGTCGATAATTTTGTATCCCGGATTTATACCAGTCAAGAAGGGTTGGACTCATCCGAACTTACAGCGGTAGCCCAGACCAGTGACGGATATCTCTGGGTTGGAGGATATTCCGGAATGTACCGATATAACGGTATCAAATTCATGTATGAACCGACAGATTATAACGTGACAAATGTTTCCTACTTATATGGAGATAAGGATGGATATCTTTGGATTGGAACAAGTGATATCGGTGTGGTCAAATATGACACCATGAGTCAAAACTGTATTCAGTACAATCGCGCAAAGGGACTGCCTTCGGACAGTGTGCGTGCGATTGCGGAAGGAAAAGACCATAACATTTATGTAGGTACTTCTTCCTATTTGGCGGTCATTCGTCCATCCGGACTGGTAGGTACGTTTGATACCTATGAAAAGCTGACCAATATTATTTCCATGGATATTAATGATGACAATACGCTTTTGTGCATCACCCAGACAGGAAATCTGGTGGCGTTGACAAACGAAGTCTATAAGCTTTCTCTTAGCTGTAAAGAAGAAGGTGTTTACTATACTTCTGTAACCTGGGGAGAGGGGAACGAATTCTACGTAGGTACATCTGCCAATTATGTGGAACATTACCGCTATGAAGACAAAAGATGTGTACTTTTGGATACAATTGATACCAAGGACCTTGTTGCGGTTAACTGTATGCGCTATACCGAAGAACTGGACAGCTTGTTGATGACATCCGAAAACGGAATGGGATTTTACAATTCAAACCGTGGATATTTCAGCATGGAGCAGGACGATTTCAATGTCGGTATGAATTTCTGTTACCAGGATGACCAAATGAACTTCTGGGGTACTTCGGAGCGTCAGGGATTGATTGAGTTTTCTCTTTCTGATTTTGAAAAGATTCGCGATGGAGAAAATGGCTATATCGGACAAGCGACTTGCGTAACAAAGAAGAATGACGAAATTTTTATCGGTACAGAAGACGGCATTGTGGTAAAAATGGCCGGTGAGAATCATATCGGCGGAAATGTCAGTTATCCGTATCTGGATTATTTTGATGGTAAAAGTATTCGTCATTTGAATTTTGACTCCAAAGGAAATCTTTGGGTCTGCACTAACGACAGCAATGGCCTGGTGGAGGTGACACCTGATGGACAATATGAATTTTATCGCTCGGAAGATTCGGGGGGTGTGGCAAATCGATATGTGATGACAATCGAGCTTTCGGACGGAAGGATTGCTGCGGCCACGTTAAACGGTGTGTATATATACAAAAACGGAGAGCTCGAGGAGGTATTTGATTCCGACGACGGTATGGATGTACCGCAGATTAATTGTTTACTTGAAACGGATGATAAGAAATTACTTTGCTGCAGTGACGGCGGTGGCGTGTATGTGTTCAGAAGCGGTAAAATGATTGAACACATTGACAGCCGTGATGGCCTTACCTCTCAGGTCGTTCTTCGTGCGGCACGCTGTAAAGAAGGCTATATTTATGTTACCAGTAATGCATTATTTTACGATGACAGAAATTCGGTGCACAAGCTGTCGAACTTTCCCTATTCCAATAACTTTGATGTGTATCTTACAGAAACAGGAAATTTATGGGTTGCGTCCAGTGCCGGCTTATATGTTGTAAAAGCAGAAGATGCAGTAAACGATGCAATCAATAATTTGGGCGGCTATGATTATATTTTGTATGACAATACCAATGGATTGGATAGCTCTATTACAAAAGACAGCTGGAATTTCTTTGATGAGGAAAACAAAAACTTATATTATTGCTGCATCGATGGGGTAAGAATGCTTACCAGAGCCAATTTCATTAAGGAAACACCGGCGTATGAGACGTTTGTGGATGATGTTTTTCTGGAAGATAAATCGGTACGTTATGAAGACTACGCATACTATATTCCGGCCGGGGAAGGAAAAGTAACAATCATCCCGGGTGTTATTAATTTCCAAACGACGAATCCTTTAGTTCGCTATTATATCGAAGGGATGGAAGATGAAACCACTGTGGAAGGACGTCAGCGTTCTATTCCGGACCTTACATTAAGCAGTTTGAGGTTTGGAGATTATGACGTTCATGTACAGCTTTTGGATGAACACACCAGAGAAGTTATCTCGGATTATGTATATACCCTTCATAAGGATTCCATGCTTTATGAGAGACCGTATTTCCGTGCATATACGATGGTGGTCGGATTCTTGTTCATTTTCTTCTTGGCATGGATGTTTGCAAACTTTAGAAACCTTTCCACAATTGAGTCACAGTACGAAGAAATCCTGCAGGCGCGAGACGAAGCGGAGCGTGCAAACAATGCGAAGTCCAAGTTTTTGGCAAGTATGTCCCATGAAATCAGAACGCCGATTAATGCAGTCCTTGGTATGGATGAAATGATTCTTCGTGAAACCAGAGATACTCAGATTTTGGAATATGCGAACGATATTTACGGAGCGGGTCAGCATTTGCTTTCCATCATCAACCAGATTCTGGATTCTTCCAAAATTGAATCCGGAAAAATGGAAATCACACCAATGGATTACGATTTGGGTGAGTTGATACATGATACCTTTAACCTTATGATTCAGCGTGCTTCCGAAGCGGATTTATCCTTTACGGTTGATGTGAACAAAAGTCTTCCGAGAGGACTTTTGGGAGACGAAATGCGAATCAAACAGGTAATTGTGAATTTGCTTACCAATGCCCTTAAGTATACAAAACAAGGCGGGGTATGGCTTCGAATCAATGGAAAAACCGAAGGTGCTGTGTTACATCTTCATGTTGAAGTGGAAGATACCGGAATCGGAATCAAAGAAGAAGATTTACCCGGATTGTTTGATGTCTATAAACGTCTGGAACTGAAAGAAAACTATCACGTAGAAGGAACCGGACTTGGCCTTAGTATTGCAAATCAGTTTTTGTCACTTATGGGCTCTGAACTTAAGGTGGAAAGTGAGTATGGTAAGGGCTCGAAGTTCTATTTTGATTTGGAACAGGAAATCGTGGATGTGACTCCGCTGGGAGAGGACTTCAATCCAACCCTGGCAGAAGTGATGGCAGAGTATCATTCCGGCGGAAGCTTTATTGCACCGGCAGCCAAGATCTTAGTGGTGGATGATAATAAGATGAATCGTCAGGTGGTACGCTCTTTACTAAAGGCGACACAGATTCAGATTCATGAAGCCGCTGGTGGTGAAGAGGCGGTTGAGATGGCCAAAAAGCATGTTTACAATATTATTTTGATGGACCATATGATGCCGGGAATGGATGGCGTGGAAGCGATGAAAGCCATCCATGCATTGGAAGATTGTCCAAACTCTAAAACACCGATTTATGTATTGACGGCCAATGCCGTAGCCGGTGCAAAGGAGATGTACACAGAGGAAGGTTTTGATGGATTCATTTCCAAACCGATTGTGTATTCGGAATTGGAAACTGCTATTAGCGACAGTATTCCGGAAGAAATGAAGTCGCCGATGCCGGAAGATGTGGCGGAACACTTTTTGGAACAGGGAGGAACCGCTCCCGACGACTTGCCACAAATCGACGGGCTGGATTGGAACTTTGCGTGGTTGCATTTGCCGAGTCGTGATTTGTTGCAGGAGTCCTTAAAAGAGTTCTATACTTTGATTCCGGTTCAGAGCAAAAAACTAACCGGGTTCTACGATGAATTGACTTTGGAGCAGTCAGATGATAATTACAATGAATATCGTATTTTGGTACATGCCATGAAGGGATTGGCTGCCACCATCGGTTTGATTCCGTTGGCCGGACCGGCAAAACTTTTGGAATTTGCGGCCAGAGATAAAAAAATCGATGTGATTTATGCACTTCATCCGGTATTTATCTATGAATGGGACTCATATCGTGATAAAATAAAAGGTGCATTCGGAATCGGTCTCGAGGAAGATATTGAGAAGAAACCGGGTGACATAGCAACATGTTACAAATTTGCACAGATTATTTTGAAATCTCTTCATGATATGGATATTGACACAGCCGATAAAGCTGTGAAAAAATTAAAAGAGTATACATACGGTGAAGAAGCCGACGTGATGATTGCTAATATCGAGGCTGCGGTTACCGCCATCGACGAGGATTTGACGAAAGAAGAATTCAAAAAGATGCTTGATATTTTAAAAACTGAGGGGGACAGGCATAATGGGTGATAATTTCAACTTGGACGATTTGGACGTCGATTTAAAATTCTTAGAAGAACAACTGAAAAATATGGACATCGGGGATATCGATCTGGAATTAAATGCACTGGGAGATAAAGAAACCCGGTCCAAGGTCATGGTTGTGGATGACGATGCCGGAACACTTCGAAATATTAAGAGTCTTTTGGAAGATATGTATGATGTGGTGTTGGCTAATTCCGGAAGAAAGGCGTTGGAGATTATTGCCATTGAAAATCCGGATATTATTCTTTTGGATTATGAAATGCCTTTGATGAAGGGCCCGGAGACCATGCGTCATATCCGGGAGAAGAGAGGATTTGAAAATATTCCCATTGTATTTTTAACAGGTGTCAACGATCGTGCACAGATTACATCGGCGCTTGCTATGAAGCCGGCAGGCTATCTTTTAAAACCGGTTAATAAAGAAAAATTGTTAAATACGGTTTTGGATGCCTTAAATACGGTGGATCATGATTTAATCTACTAACAAAGGAACTGAAATGAACTTACATTTGACTCACAAAAAATTTTATCTTGCAGCAGGTCTTTTCGCCTGCTGCATGTTACTGTTTGGCGGAAGCTTCTTTTATGCAAAGGCAAAAGAAGCGCGAACGACGATTCCTTCCGGAATCAGCATCAACGGAATCGATGTATCCGGCATGACAAAAGAGGAAGCCACAGAAGCGATTTCTGCCGAAGTGGAAAAGTACAAAAATGCGCATATCAATTTAGCGATTGGAGATAAAGAGTTCCCCTGTACCGGAGCTGACTTATCCGTGGATATCGAAAGCGAAGCAGTGATTGACAAAGCTCTTAATTTTGGGGTTTCCGGAAATATTGTGGAACGCTACCGCGCAAACCAATTATTGGAATCCGGCGGTATGATGGACTTAAAGATTTCTCCCTCTGTCAGTGTGGCGGCCATCAGCGAGTTTTTGACTGCTCATATGGGTGAAATTGAAGTGGCACCGGTAAACTATGGACTGACCCGTGAAAACGGAGAGTTTAAGATTATTAACGGCTCCCAAGGTTATACCGTGGATGCGACATCCGGAGCAAACGAGATTTCCGCATTTATTACCACCCAGTGGGATGGCTCGGATACTTCTCTTAGCCTTACCACAACGGTACTGGAACCGGAAGGCTCCCCGGAGACCTTGGCTCTTGTAACGGATAAAATGGGAACCTATACCACGGATTATTCCACTTCACAGGCCGGACGTAAGCAAAACGTGGCAAACGGAGCTTCTAAGGTAAACGGTACAGTATTGTATCCGGGAGAACAGATTTCCATTGCATCGAAGTTAAACCCGATTTCTTTGGAAAACGGATATGCCATGGCAGGTGCTTATGAAAACGGAACTACGGTAGAAGCCGTGGGCGGTGGTGTATGCCAGATTTCTTCCACGATTTACAATGCGGTGATTCGTGCGGAGCTTCAGATAGATGAGCGTTATCCTCACTCCATGACGGTGCACTATGTGGATCCTTCTGCAGATGCGGCAATTGCCGGAGATTATAAAGATTTAAAGTTTACCAATAATACAGAGTATCCCATTTATTTGGAACTCATTACCACCGGACAGACCATTACTTGTAACGTCTACGGACATGATACAAGAGAAGCGGGAAGAACTGTGGACTTTGTCAGTGAAATCGTAGAACAGGAAGATTGGATTCGCGTATACAATGCGAACGCTTCAAGACCTGTGGGATATTTGCAAAAGACCATTACTCCGTATACCGGTTATAAAGCAAAGCTTGTAAAGATTGTGTATATGAACGGTGTGGAGCAGTCCAGAGAGGACTTTAACACCAGTAAATACAAAAAGATTGATGCGCAGTTTGATGTGGGAACGGCCACTGCCGGCGGAACCTCTGCCGAAATGAATGCAGCGATTGCAACGCAGGATGAGGCAACCATTAAAGCAGCTATGGCGGCACAGTTTGACCAGGCGTTTTATGATCAGCGCAATGCGGAAGTGAATGCAGCGGAAGCGGCAGCAGCTGCAGAAGCAGCGGCAAACGGACAATAAAAAAACGGGAGACAGAAAAGGTTCTGTTTCCCGTTTTCTTTATATTTTCTGACTTAAGAAATCTAAGAATTTGCGAAGTGGAACGAAGTCCCCTTGGATTTCTTCCACTGTTTTTCTGTTTTCCTCACTAAATCCAACCAGAATGTTGTGGTTGGCTTCGGACAGGTAATCCATGATACCGTCGATGTCTGTCTTTGTATTTTTGGGGCATTTGATGTATTGTCTCTTTCCTGCAGTTATGTAGAGTGTGTAGGAAATGGAGAAGTGATGCCACAAAAACTTATGAAGGGTGGAGTACTTGTATATCCAAATGATTTTTTGAATGGGAACAACTGCGGTACCGTAACTGGAGGTTTCGATAAAGTAGTGTTCCGTAATGAACATGTCCTCCGTAGCAAGCTGTGGCAGTGTTAAAAGTTCTTCTTCTGCTTCCGCCAAAATCTTTTTCGGATTTCCGTATGGAGAAAGCTTTCGAATGGCCGGACAAAAATCCGGACGTACGTAGTACAAAAGATACAGCAAAATAATCACAACCGAATACAGTGCGGTGATGATTACAAACCATCGAAAGAGGGTGGTTCGTACACCGTTTCCGTCGGGCTCGGAAATCATATAAGCGGAAACACTGGATTTGATACCTGTGGATGTCCAGGATAAATCTTCTGCCAAGTGGTCTAAGAGCATGTCCTCGGAAGCAGCATTCGGTAAAATCTGTCCGGTGACTTTTAAAGACTTAATTTCCGGCTCACCCAAAACAGAGGACCCCGGAGACAACAGCACGATGACACAGTCGTCATCATACATGGTGTAGTAAAAGTATCCGATATCCATACCCAACCAGGATTTTTTGTAACCGGTAAAATACAAGTCGTGAAGGGTTACATCCACGAAATAGGTTTTGTCATGGTAAAGTTTGGAAAGGGAAGCGCCTTCTTTTACGGTCTTTGGAAATGTCATGTTTACGATAGGGAAAAATAGGCACAGTAAAAAAAGAACCGCCAAATACAACACAGGTGATAAAAGGCGACGCAAATAAAAGGCTTTTATGTTTTTTGAAATATAATGTTCATACTTTTCCATATCACTAAAAAGTATAGTGATTTCGCGGAAAATAATCAAGGAAGACTTCTTTATTGTAAGGGTGAAATGTGCTAAAATCGTAAGCGCAACTCTGAAGTGATAAAACAGGAAATATTCGAAATGGATTCTTATTATAATTTTTCTTACGTATATGATTTATTTATGGACGAAACCCCTTACGATTTATGGGCAAAGAATGTGACAAACCTCCTTTATGATTACGGCGTAAAGGACGGCGTTGTCGTGGACTTGGGCTGCGGTACCGGTCAGATGACAAAGCGACTGCATGACAGGGGATTTACCATGATCGGACTTGATTTGTCCGAAGATATGCTTACGGTTGCAAACGAGACAAATCAACCGGGAGATATTTTATATATTTGTCAGGATATGCGGGAGATTTCTTTGCATGGGACCGTAAAAGCCTTTGTCAGCTTTTGTGATTCTTTAAACTACATTCCTTCTCCGGAAGATTTAACGGAGGTGTTTGTAGGCGTTTGCGGATATTTGGAAGAGGGCGGCATGTTTGTATTTGACTTAAACACCCCTTATAAGTATCATACGCTTTTGGCACAGAATACATTTTCGGACACCAGAGAAGAAGGAAGCTTTATCTGGGAAAATGAATTTGATGAGGAAACCGGAGAAAACATTTATGATTTGACCCTGTATATCAAGCAGGACGTGCTGTATCAAAACGGAAAAGAGGAGTTTGAGCGATTCTTTGAAACTCATGTGCAGCATTGCTACAGCATGGAGGAAGTGGAAGAGGCCTTAACAACTGCGGGACTTTCCTTTATTGAGTGCATTGATGCAGATACCATGGAACGCCCGACGGATACGACGGAGCGTGTATATTTTGTAGCAAAAAAATAGGTAGGAGATAACAGTTTATGAAGGATTATTTGATTCGTGCAACGGCTGCAAACGATGAAATCAGAGCCTTTGCCATTACAAGTAGAGAAATGACGGAATATGCCAGAAATGCGCATAACACCTCACCGGTGGTAACGGCGGCTTTGGGACGAAGCATGGCAGCAGCATCCATGATGGGAAGCATGTTAAAAAATGATTCCGATGTTTTGACTTTGCAATTTATGGGAAGCGGTCCTATGAAGGGACTTACTGTAACCGGTGATGCCACAGGAAATGTAAAAGGCTTTGCCAACGAACCGCAGGTGGTGCTCCCTGCAAGAAACGGAAAATTGGATGTGGGCGGTGCTATCGGAGTGGGAGTGCTTCGTGTTATTAAGGATTTAGGATTGAAGGAACCGTATGTGGGTACGGTAGAGTTAAAAACCGGTGAAATTGCGGAAGATTTGACTTATTATTTTGCAACCTCCGAACAGACACCTTCTTCTGTCGGACTCGGTGTACTTATGACGCCGGATAATACGGTGGATGTGGCCGGAGGATTTATCGTGCAGTTGATGCCAAACACCTCGGAAGAAACCATTGACCGTCTGGAACAAAACATTCAGTCTTTGGAACCGGTAACCGCTATGTTAAAAAGCGGTATGACACCGGAGGATATGCTTGCAAAAGTTTTGGATGGCTTTGAGCTTACGGTTACGGACAAACGGGAGGTTGGATTTGTCTGTGACTGTTCGGTAGAAAGAGTTGAGCGCTCTTTGGCCGCAATCAGCAGCGATGATTTGGATGAGATTATAGAGGATGATAAGCCGGTGGAGGTACGTTGTCAGTTTTGCAACAAAAGATACGAGTTTTCCATTGACGAGTTAAAGGGGATTCGAAATCGTCGAAATGATGAAAAACAGGCCTGATTTTTGGACAGAAATCTTTAGATTTGACATAACAAAATGTGAAAGATGTGCTATAATTTAATTTGCTGATTTTTTGGCAATAGGGTTTTTACTGGAGTTAATATGGAAAAAAGAAAAAAGATAGGTGTGTTCGTTGCAAATGCGCATATGGACCATCCTAAAAAGATTATACGGTCCATCTATCGCTATTTTATTGATAAAAAGGTGGACGTTCACTTTCTCTTGGGAACAGAAAGTGGAAGCTTTTATCACGGGCTGAATGATGACAGTACGGATTTCGATTATCAGTATCTGTCTATGTTTGACTATGCCCATTTTGAGGATTTTGATTTATTGATTATTGCATACGGATCCTTAAATACTTTCCAGCAGTTAAGCGATAAAAAAAGCTTTTTGAATAAGTTTAAGGATATTCCATGCATTGTTTTGGAGGACAACTGCCCGCCGGAAATCGGCATCAATTTGATTGCCGACAATTACAACGGTATGAAGCAGTGTGTCGAGCATTTGATTAAAGTGCACGGTTATAAAGATATCGTGTATCTTAGCGGCCCGGCAAATAACGACGATGCGGCAGAGCGTTTGCAGGCTTATTTGGATGCCATGATTGAAAACGGGTTGCCCGTTGACGATGCCATGATTGAATACGGCGATTTCTCTGAAGATGTGGATAAGCAGGTGTATGCGTTGTTTGAAAACAATGAGCATATTGATGCCATTGTTTCCGCAAATGATGAGATGTCAACGACGGTTTATCAGATTTGTGAGCGCAAAGGCCTAAAGGTTGGCAAAGATATTGCGGTAACCGGATTTGATAATATGCGATTCGCGTGGTGTGCAAAACCGGGACTTACAACGGTGGAGCAGAAGTCATCCCATATGGGTCGACGCGCCGGCGAACTTGCCATGGATTTCTTAAACGGTAAGGAGATTCATTCTGAGCGTATCCCGACAGAGTTTTTTGTTCGCGGATCTTGTGGATGCAGTGGTACCAAACGAACCACTTCCGATCGTGAGGAAAACAGGATGGAGCATGCCATTGAGGAGATGCGTGAAACCTGGGGACAGGCGATTAGCGGACCTATGGCGCTTCGTGAAATGATTCAGGTCTCAGATGATGAAACTGCGTTTTATACCTTGATGGCTCAGATGCTGATTCGTCAGGGAGCAATGTCTTCCAGACTGTATTTGCAGAAAACACCGATGGTAAATGTTAAGCATTCTCCATGGGTGATGTCTGATAAATTAGACATGATTTTTGAACAGCACGGAGCAGACTTTACGATTTACGGTAGAGAACGTGCCCCGGAAGTAGGAAACGGCGAAGGCTTAATTCCGAAGCATGATGAGAATGAAGACAGCCATTTGTACTTCAGTTATTTGTTATTTGATGGTAATCGTCAGTACGGTATTCTTACCACTGAGGTTTATTATAAAGATGTGTCTACCATGTATTTGTATACATTGGAGATTGGTACGGCACTTCACTTTAGGGAGCTTACAAAGCGCTCTACAGAAGATAGGGAGCGTATGCTTGAACAGAATGCCCGCTTGAATTTAAGTGCTTCCATCGACCCGCTTACGGGACTTTTGAATCGACGTGGAGTGAACGAGGCCATCGGACGTTTGATTGCCATAAATGAAGGCCAAAAAGCCTGCATATTTATTGGAGATTTGGATCATTTGAAACAGATCAACGATACCTTTGGACACGGAGAGGGCGACTTTGCCATTAATGCGGCAGGACAGCTCTTACGACGTGTGGTAGGGGATGAGTCTCCGCTGGGAAGAATCGGCGGTGATGAGTTCTTGGGCGTATTTTTAATAGATGACGATCTGGATGCCGAGGAGGAAGTAAAACGACGGGTTTCCGACGTGAAGCTGTCAGCTGAAATCTTTAACACGGTATCAGGAAAGCCATACTATTTGGGTGTTTCCGTGGGTGCCCATATTTTCACCTGCAACTCCGGAACTGCCATCAAAGAATTGATGAAATATGCGGACGAAGAATTGTACGTCGCAAAGAAGAGTCGCCGAGCGTCGGTGACCAGAGAAACAACAGAAAGCACAGGTTCCTTCGACATAGATGATGCATTGTTCGAGGACCTGGATGGAGAAGACGATGAGTAGTTTTTTTGGAAAAGTGAAAGAAAAGAAGATTAAGATTACGATTGTACTGATTGTAGTAGTGCTTTTGGCACTGTATGTGGGATTGTCCATTTTCTTTATGGACCATTTCTATTTACATAGTACGGTAAACGGAGTAGGATCTTCTTTCACTTCCGAAGAAACCGTAAAGAATCGAATCGCAAAGGCTTCCGAGAATTATTCCCTTACCATTACGGACGAAGATAAGTCCAAGGAATATGAAATCAAAGCGGAAGAAATCGGAATAGAAACGTCTTTGGATAACGGTGATATCAAAGGATTTTTGGACAGCCAGAACGGATTTGCGTGGCCATATTACATGGTAGTGGGAAAAGAATACGTTTCCGAAAAAGTTGTTACTTATAACGAAGGTAAGCTTCGCGAGAAATTAGCAGAGCTTCCACCGGTAACTGCAAGTGGTGTGACAGAATCTCAGGATGCGGCTCCGGAATTTAACGGAACCGAGTTTATTGTAAAACAGGAAGTTTACGGAAATAACGTGGACTTAGATGAATTAACACAGACGGTTGGTAAAAAGATTGAGTCTTTGCAGAGAAACATCGGTTTTCGTGCAGACAAGCTTTATGTTCAGCCGAAAGTGACTGCAGATTCCAAAGAATTAAATGCTTTGGTAGATGAGTTAAACAAGCACGTTAAGATGAGTTTGGTATATACCGTAGGAGATGAGAAGGAAGTGGTTCCTTCCGAGACCATTGCTTCTTGGTTAAACTTCGATGAAAACTATGAGATGAGTTTCAACGAAGATGAAATGGCAAACTTCGTTGCTTCCATGGCGACAAAATACAATACAGCCGGAAAAGAAAAGACATTGCATACTTCCTGGGATGTGGATGTTACGGTTCCGGGCGGTAACTATGGATGGAAAATTGATAATGAAGCAGAACTCGAGCAGTTAAAAGCCGACGTTCTTGCTGGGGAAGATGTTTCCAGAGACTTTGTATATTCACAGACTGCAAACAGCCGTGGCGAGAATGATTACGGTAACAGCTACATCGAAGTAAATATTTCGGCTCAGCACTTGTATTTATATGTGGATGGTCAGGCCGTTTTTGATACAGATGTGGTTACAGGAAATCTGGCACACAATACCGGCACACATGTGGGTGCATATCGTATTGCTTATTGCGAAAAGAATGCGACCCTTAGAGGAGATGACTATGTATCTCACGTTGGATTCTGGATGCCGTTCCATGGTGGTGAAGGCCTTCATGATGCAACCTGGCGCGGAACCTTCGGTGGACAGATTTATCGTACCAGCGGGTCTCACGGATGTGTCAATTTACCGTACTCTGCAGCAAAGACTATTTTTGGCTACGTAAAGGCAGGCTATCCGGTATTGGTATATAACCTTCCGGGTACAGAAAACAGCCGTGGCTCCGAAGGCGGAGTTACCACCTGTATCAATGCCATAAACGGAATCGGTGAAGTTACCGGTGCCAGCGGAGAAGCAATTTCCACTGCAAGAAGCATTTACAATGCACTTTCAGATGATATGAAGGCACAGGTAACGAACTACGATGTTCTTTGCAATGCGGAAGCAACCTATGCGTCAATTATGGCACAGGCTCAGGCACAAGCAGACGCGCAGGCAGCGGCAGACGCAGCGGCAGCGGAAGCGGCAGCGCAGGCAGCGGCCAACGGTCAGGAATAAAACAAAAGATACTCATGAAAAGGAAGCGGATACAAAAAGGCTTCCTTTTCTTTTAACAGGAAAAGAAAAAGGAAAAGATGACATATGACAAACTGGGAAGCAAATGTTCTTAAGGTGGAACCCTATACCCCCGGAGAACAGCCGAAAGAGGCAAATATTATAAAATTAAATACCAATGAAAATCCTTATCCCCCATCACCGGCGGTAGAAAAGGTGATTGTAAAGTTTGATGTTGCATCATTGCGCAAATATCCGGATCCTTG
>JAEEGL013780590.1_pt1 | contig 31748 bp, 20 predicted proteins | sample 9134231 | NCBI WGS metagenome assembly JAEEGL01 (sample SAMN16246548, study PRJNA631951) | gut metagenome | biome: gut microbiome; feature: rumen; material: fiber-attached | host: Bos | place: Iran: Karaj | collected 2018-10 | reverse complement strand
TTTTGATACAATGCTCGAATACTCTGCACAGCGGTTCTGTGCATAAAACTCTGGAGGAGGTTTTTACAATGGAAAAAGAAGAAGTATTGAAGGTGTACCGTCACTCTCTTGCTCACATCATGGCAAAGGCCGTGATCGAGATTTTCGGCAAAGAGGTGCAGTACGCGATCGGACCGGAGATCGAAGACGGATGCTACTATGATTTCATCCTGCCGAGAACGGTTACCGAAGAAGATTTTCCCGCAATTGAAGAGAAGATGCATGAGATCATCAAGCGCCGCGAGGACTGGACCCGCAAGGAGCTTTCCAAGGCTGACGCACTTGAGATCTTCAAGGGTCAGAAGTTCAAGACCGAGCTCATCAACGATCTGCCTGAGGGCGAGATCATCTCGACTTACAACACAGGCGACGACTTTATCGATCTTTGCCGCGGCCCGCACGTAGACAATTCCCAGGAACTCTTCAGCGCAGCATTTAAGATAAAGAACGTCTCAGGCGCTTACTGGCGCGGAGACGAGCACAGGGACCAGCTTCAGAGAATCTATCTGTTCGCTTTCCCTTCAAAGGACGAACTCAAGGCTCACCTTGCATGGCTCAAGGAAGCTCAGGAGAGAGACCACAAGAAGATCGGCACGCAGCTTGACCTGTTCATGTTCCGTGAGACAGCTCCGGGCATGGCTTACTGGCTGCCGAGGGGATGGGTCCTCTATCAGGAACTCATGAAGTATTCCCGCGAGATCCAGCTCAAGCACGGCTACACCGAGATCTCCGCACCTCTGATCAACAACAAGAAGCTCTGGCTCATTTCAGGCCACTGGGCACACTATCAGAACAACATGTTCATCGTTCCGGGCATCACAAAGGGCGTTAACGCATGCGCTGCCGTTGAGAGCGATGAGACAGCAGAGAAGTACTCCGTTGACGCTGAAGACACGATGGCCGCAAAGCCTATGAACTGCCCGAATGCCATGATGTCTTACAAGCGCACGATGCACTCATACAAGGAACTTCCGCTCCGTTACAGCGAGTATGACGTTCTTCACCGCAAGGAGAAGTCCGGTCAGATGAACGGTCTGTTCAGAGTTCAGGAGTTCCGTCAGGACGACGACCATACATTCGTTACGCCTGAGCAGATCAAGGATGAGATCAAGGACGTTATCGCCATCGCAGACGAGATCTACAAGACATTCGGCATTACATACCGTGCAGAGTTCTCTACAAGACCTGAGGACTTCATGGGTGACATCGAATCCTGGAATGCCGCAGAGGCTTCACTCAAGGAGATCCTTGACGAGAAGTACGGCGACGGCAACTACGAGATCAACGAGGGCGACGGCGCATTCTACGGTCCGAAGATCGACCTTCAGATCAAGGACGCTCTTGGCCGTGAGTGGCAGTGCGGTACTGTCCAGCTCGACTTCCAGCTGCCTCACAATTTCGAGCTCACATTCGTCGACAAGGACGGCTCGCAGAAGATGCCTATCGTCATCCACCGCGCGATCTTCGGCTCTTTCGAGAGATTTATCGGTATCATCACCGAGCACTTCAAGGGTTCGTTCCCGTTCTGGCTCAACCCTTACCAGGTCGCTGTCGTACCGATCAGACCCGAGCATAACGACTATGCGCAGAAGGTCGTTTCCGCGCTTGCTGCTGCAGGAGTCCGCGTAGAGGCTGATTACACTGACGTCAACATGCGTGACAAGATCAAGAAGTTCAAGCAGATGAAGGATCCTTACATCCTCGTCGTAGGCGATAAGGAAGCTGCCGAGAACACTGTTGCAGTCAACGTCAGGGGCTCTAACAAGCAGGTTCCGGGTGTCGCTTTGGACAAGTTCGTCGAGCTTTGCAAAAAGCTCAATGCCGAAAGGACATTGGAACTCCCTCAGGAGATGTGATTTTCGCTTATTGAAGCTGAGGGCCGTGCCGGTTGGTGCGGCCCTTTTTTGTTGCTTGTTTGCGTTCATTCCATGAAGTGTTCCACTTTTCGCGCAGAAAATGGAAGGGTTTGTGGAATATTGGTCGAAAAAGGCATTGATTCCACAAAACGTTCCCTTTTTCGATCAAAACATGGAAGGGTTTGTGGAATGGCACTTCGAAAGTCTCAGAAACTGTCTCAATTTGAATGAAGATTGAGACAATTGCCGCTATTCTCAACAGGTTTCTCAATATCGCTTCAAATTGAGAAGGTCATTGAGAATGCGCCCTTTAAATGCCATATATTCTCTGCCTCCTTCTCAATCCGGCAAAGAATTGAGAAGGTCATTGAGAATGAACGGGCCGCGCAGGTCAATAAAATCAAGCAAAAACTTTGATTATCAAATTATCAAAATACACTCCCAGCGGCACTTGTGAGGCAAATTTTTGGGTAAAAATCATAACGAATAATGACTTTATTTGGGTTTCCTTTCTTGTTATTATTCGTAAGGCTATAACAAGGGGGTTTAAGCTTATGTACAAACAGGAAGGCACCAAGGTTGCCATTATCGGCGCAGGTGCGGTCGGATCTACCACCGCTTTCGCAATTGCAATGCAGCAGCTCTGCTCTGAGCTCGTTCTCATTGACGTTAATAAGGAAAAGGCATTAGGAGAGGCGCTTGATATCAGCCACGGACTTCCGTTCATAGGCGATATGTATATTCATGCCGGCGACTACAGTGATGTTAAGGATGCTGACTGCATCATCATCACGGCAGGCATTCCGAGAAAAGAAGGCGAGACAAGACTTGACCTTGCGAAAAAGAACGTCAAGCTCGCTCACATCATCACAGACAGCATCATGGAGCACTACAACAAGGGTGTCATCATGGTCATTTCCAACCCTTGCGATCTCGTAACATACAAGGTTGCAGAGTGGTCAGGACTTCCTTCGAACAAGATCATCGGTTCCGGTACGAACCTCGACTCCGCACGTTTCAGAGTTCTCATCTCCAGAAAGCTCGGCGTTGACGTAAGGAACGTTCACGGTTACATCCTCGGCGAGCACGGCGAGACTCAGTTCCCTGCATGGAGCCACACTCACGTTGCAGGTATGGGCATCGACGAGTACGCAGAAGCTATCGGCGTACCTTTCGGCCAGGATGTTAAGGATGAGATCGCCCAGCAGACAAAGTCTTCCGGCGCTCAGATCATTAAGCTCAAGGGCGCTACCTTCAACGGTATCGCTGTAAGCGCAGCCACACTCCTCAGGAGTATCACAGAAGACGAGCACACCATCAGAACGGTTGCCACAAGACTTAACGGCGAGTACGGCATCAGCGGAGTTACTCTTGATGTTCCCGCACTTATCGGAGCAAACGGCGTAGACAAGATCATCGACATGCGTCTTACAGACGAAGAGTATCAGCTCCTTAAGAGATCCGAAGCCAATATGCGTGAAGCGATCGCTTCCGTTGAAGGCCTCTGATAGAAAACTGATCAACGGTAAATTGCTGACCCTTCCGGATTCGGAGGGGTCAGTTTTTTTGTTGCATTTTAAGGACATTTTGCGGCACTGCGCCCTATACTAAATAAAGTAAAAAGCAATCGTGCTATAATAATTTCACCATCCGCGAAATAATCACGATTGGAGACTGAGACATGCTTAACGGACTAAAGAAGTTCACTTCGGCGGTTATTGCGTTACTTATCGCTTTCACCGTTGTGGGCGCTTTTGCACGCTTAAACACATATCAGGTAAATGCTGATACAACTACCACAGCAAAAGCGGTTGAAGTGAAGCTGACGGGCAAAGCCCGCATGCAGGGATACGGCAACAAGAACGGCTCATTCAGTAACGGCGTCCTCACCCTCGGCAAGAAGGGCAAGGGCAGGAACGTTTATTCCATAACCATAAATTTCAAGAACAATACAGGATACTCGGGCGGACTCCGCTACAGCGTCTATCTTAAGAAGAAGGGCTGGACAGCTTGGAAATCAAGCGGTTCCAAGGCGGGAACGTCAGGTACCGCATACAGGATCGAAGGCGTTAAGATCGAGCTGACGGGAGAACTTGCCGAGCATTACAGCGTTATGTACAACGCTTACATGCAGACGTTCAAGGGCAAGCAGGGCTGGGTCAGCGACGGTTCGGTCGCAGGCACACCGGGCGAGAGCAAGAGGCTTGAGCAGGTTCAGGTCAAGCTGGTACCGAGACAGAGGATGGGCGAGCAGCCCACGGTCTCTTACCGCATGTACAGGGACAAGCACAAGTGGGCTTCCAAGTGGTCCAAGAACGGCGCGACCGCAGGAACAACATCGGGTTCAAACCAGATGCAGGCCGGCCTTCAGATGTCGGTAACGGGTTCAAAGTACACGGGCAATATCGAGTACCGTGTCCGCGGCGCAGGATATTCATGGACTGCCTGGACATCGAAAAACACCAAGGCCGGACAGTATACCAAGAACAAGAGGCTCGAGGAGATCCAGGTCAGGCTGACGGGCGAGCTCGCAGAGCATTTCGATGTTTACTACAGAACGCGTGCACGCGTTAAGGGCTGGCTCGGATGGGCCAAGAACGGCGAGAGATCGGGCACTGAGAAATACGATTACTATTTGAGCGCGATGCAGTGCGTGATCGTACCGAAGGGCTCGGCTGCCCCTGCTGCCAAGTATAACGGCGTAACGAGCAAGTACACATCATCGTACCTGATCAACGGCAACCCCGTTCTCAAGTTTGCGGATTTCAAGGCTGACCACAAGACGTCCAAAACAATGGTCGGCATCGATGTCTCGAAATACCAGGGCAATATCGATTTCAAGAAGGCGAAGGCTGCAGGCGTTGAATTCGTCATCCTCCGCTGCTACGTAAGAAACAACTACAAGGACAAGTCGACCGGCAAGTATGTCTGGTGCAACGCTCCCGACACGAAGTTCGAGGCGAACTACAAGGCTGCAAAGGCGGCGGGTCTTAAGATCGGCGTATATTTCTTCACCTGTGACTACACGGAAGCGAACATGCGCAAGTATACAAAGGACATGATCAACAAGTGCCTCAAGGGCAAGAAGATCGATTTCCCTGTTGCTTTTGACTGGGAGAATTTCGATTACTACAAGAGAGCCCATAAGAACAACGGCTGGACGACCGCTGAGATGAACAAAGCCATCGATTCGGCACTTAACAAGATGGTCGCTGTTTTCGAGGATGAACTCAATCAGGCCGGCTATACCGCATCGATCTACGGCAGTAAGTCAAGGCTTGAAGGCACCTGGGCGCCTTCCATCAAGAAGATGAACGAAGGCAAGAACCACCTGTCGATCTGGATGGCACACTGGGTAAGCAAGTCGTCCTACAAGGGCACTTACTACATGTGGCAGGTCAACTCTCACGGAAGGGTTCCCGGAATCAGCGGCGACGTCGATCTCAACGTTGCTTATATCGACAGGCTTCCGTCACCCACTATCACCATAAAGCCCGATGACGGCGGTGATGAAGACAAGGAGAAGGCTCCCGCAGAGAATTCGAATAACGGCGAGGCCCCGCAGACGCCTGAGAACAACGATCAGACACCGGCTGAGGACGACAAGACTCCTGCAGAAGAGGTCAAGCCTTCCGATAACAACAAATCTGCCGAAGACAGCCAGCCTGTTGAGGATCCGGACGCACCCGAAGAAGGCAACGCAACACCTGACGAAGCGTCGACGGGTCCTAAGAAAGTCAGCGGAAAGTCTGAAAAGGAAGACAAGGCATCTGACGATAAGGCCGAACCGGAGACAAAGGCTAAGGAAAGTCCGGAAGAGCCTGTAACAGAGCAGCCTGAAAAGGAACCGGAGGAAAAGGCTGAGCCTGTAAAGGATGAAGCTCCCACGAAGGAGGAGACTCCCGCAAAAGAAGAGCCGCCATCTAATTCCAAGCCGGCCGAACCCGTGAAGGATTCCTCGGAGGCAAAGGATGCGGTTCCCGCCAAACCCGTGACGCCGGCGAAGGAACAGCCGGAAGAGGCAAAGACGGAAGAGCCGAAATAACACAGAACAATTTGAATTTTTAAAATTCACAAGGGGATAACACAAATGGAAATCAGCGCAGTTGTAATGGCCGCAGGCAAAAGCAAGAGGATGAAGTCCAGGCACTCGAAGGTCGTTTTCCAGGTATCTGGTAAGGCCATAATACAGTGGGTCGCGGACGCGCTTTTCGATGCGGGCTGCAGGGACCAGGTCTATATCGTAGGCGAGGCACAGGATGAGATAAGAAGCATCCTGGGCGAGAACGTAGCTTACGTGCTTCAGGAAGAGCAGCGCGGAACAGGCCATGCCGTCATGCAGGCGGCACCTTTCCTTGAGGGAAGAGACGGCCTTACGATCGTTCTTCCGGGAGACTGTCCGATGGTTTCCGCAGAGACCATTACAAAGGCTCTGAACGCGTTTGAATCAGTTGACGGCAACGTTGCTGCAATGCTCATCACCGCTATCGCAGACGACCCGACGGGTTACGGAAGGATCGTCAGAGGATCTGACGGCAATGTCGTAAAGATCGTTGAGCACAAGGACTGCACCGAAGAAGAGCTTAAGATAAACGAGATCAATTCATCGATGTATGTTTTCAAGACGCCGCTTTTGCTCTCTGCACTTGGACGCATCGGAGCCAACAATGCGCAGAAGGAATATTACCTTACTGATACGATCGGAATCCTAATCGGAGACGGATACAAGGTCGGCGCGGTAGTCTGCGATTTCGACGATACGCGCGGAGTAAATGACAGGATCCAGCTCTCACAGGTCCAGGCGATAATGAACCGCAGGATAATCGAGAGACACATGAGGAACGGAGTCACGATAATCGATCCCGCTTCAACATGGATCCATAACGCCGTTGAGATCGGCATCGACACGACGATCCTGCCCGGCACAACGCTTATGGGCAATACGGTTATCGGAAGCGACTGCCTTATCGGTGAGAATACGAGAATCGACTGTTCCGAGATTGGCGATGAGACTGTCGTAGACAACTCGATCGTAAGTCAGAGCCGCATTGGAAAGGACTGCCGTATCGGACCTTACTCACATGTCAGACCTGACTGCGTCATTGACGATCACGTAACGATCGGCGCTTATGTCGAGGTCAAGGGTTCCAACATCGGCGAATATACCCGTGCAAGACACCTTACCTATATCGGAGACTCCAAGGTCGGCAGGAACGTTAACTTCGGCTGCGGAACGGTCACCTGTAACTTCGACGGACAGGATAAGGTCGGATGCACCATTGAAGACAACGTGTTCATCGGAGGCAACTCGAATATCGTTTCCGCAGTTGTTCTCGGCAAGGATTCCTACATCGCCGCAGGTTCGACCATCACGACGGATGTTCCTCCGCTCGCATTGGGCGTAGGCCGTTCGAAGCAGGTCAACAAAGACAACTGGGTATCGGACAAGGCCAGGATGAGAGGCTCCAACTATATCAGACTTGACGACAGGCGTTCAGAACTCTGATATGTGGATGATCGCGGGGCTCGGCAATCCGGGCAGACAGTATATGTATACGTGGCACAACATGGGTTACCTTGCTGTCGATAAACTATGCGAGAAACACGGCATTTCCCTTAACAAAGACAAGTTCAAGGGCATGTACGGCAAAGGCAGGATCGCAGGCGAAGACGTCATCGTCATCAAGCCCGTGACCTACATGAACCTTTCAGGAGAGTGCCTCGTCGAGGCGAGCAGGTTTTTCAAGATCGATCCTGCGCACATCATAACCGTGTACGACGACATTGATATCAAGAAGGGCACTATCAGAGTAAGGCCCAAGGGAAGCGCGGGCACGCATAACGGCATGAAGTCATGCATTCAGCTTCTGGGAACGGAGAATTTTCCGCGCGTCCGCATCGGCACGGGGCCTGTTCCCGAGCATTTCGATCTTATCAATTACGTGCTCTCCGAAGTTCCTGCAGAAGAGCGCCTCATGATGAACGACGCATTCATCGAGGCATGCGCGGCCATTGAGGGAATCATCGCAAATGGATCAGCTAATAAATGACCTGCTTGCTCTTATAGGGTCTGACAAGGCTGCCGTTGAAGGTCTTGATAAGTCTCGAAAAGAGGGCAGACATCTCAATATCTCAGGCGTATGTGCCGAGCAGAAGGCGTTTGTTATCAGCGCTCTTGCTGCGTATAAATCACTAAAGCCGGTTGTGATAGTACCTGACGCCGCACGCGCCAGGACGATGTCGCGCGCGCTTTCGGCATTCACCGATGATGCAGTTGCAGTGCTTATGCCCGCGGAGTTGTCGCTCCTTACGGCTGAAGCTTCATCGCGCGAATTAGAGCTCACGCGATGTGCTGCTTTGGCGCAGCTTGTAACGGGAAACTTCGGTGCGGCGGTCATCACTTCAGGCGCGCTTATGGGCAAGCTGACGCCGCCTTCGGAATTTGCTTCAAGGATAATGGAACTCAAGGTCGGTGAGACTACCGATCCTGATGATATGATCCTGGGGCTCACCGGTATGGGCTATGAGAAGGTCCCGCAGGTCATGGAGCGGGGCGAGTTTGCCAGAAGGGGAGACATCATTGACATCTTCCCGCCGGACATGACCGAGCCCGTAAGAATCAGCTTTTTCGACGATGAGGTGGACCAGGTCAAGAACTTCGACTTAGAGACGCAGCGCTCGACTTCCATGCTCGAGTCGGTCCGCATAATCCCTGCAAGAGTGTATTTCGCAGGCAATGAAGAAGAGCGTGAAGAGGCGGCTTCCAAGATACGCGCACAGGCTGAAGAAGACATTTCCCGCATGAGCAAAGACTCGCGCGAAGCCAGGCGCGCGGCGGAACTTTTGACGCGCACCGCAGAATCGGACGCTCAGAAGATCGCGCTCGGAGGCGAGCCCACGGGTATCGCGCGCTGGATCGGAATGCTGCTTTCTAAGGCATCCTGCGCGATCGATTATGTTGAGTATAAGGGCGCTTCTGACGTTCTCTGGTTTGCTGACGAATTAGTTGAGACGGATGCGAGAATGAAGGCATTCTCAGCCGAATATCTGCAGAGATGCACCGAGTCGTTCGAGGCGGGAACCGCGCCGTCATGCGCCGTTGAGGCTGTTTTCGATACATCAGCGGTAATGAAAAAGATCGACGCATTGGCAAAGGTCGTAACGCTTGCGACGTTTGCGTCAACGGGCGGCGGACTGCCCGGCGGAGTGAGCGTATCGACTTCCGGTTTCCCTGCTGACAACTATTCAGGAAGGATAAACGAACTCGCAGAAGCCGTTAAGACAACGGGCGGGATCAAGATCGTGCTGCCCGAAGGCAGAAGGACGGAATCGCTCAGAGACAGCCTGATCGAGGCGGGTGCGCTGCCTTCGATAATCTACGCTGATCTTCCGTGCGGTTTCTCATATCCCGCTCTCGGCATCACGCTTCTCGGCGAGCAGGAGATCTTCGGAAGCGGAAGGGCCGCAAAGCCAAAGAAAAAGGGCGGCGCGAGGATCACGTTTTTCGGTGACATACATCCGGGAGACTTCATTGTTCACGATAAGCACGGCGTAGGAAGATACGACGGCCTCGTCAACATGAAGGTCGGAGACACGCGCAAGGACTATCTCAAGATCACTTATGCGCGTGACGAGGTCTTGTACATACTTCCCGAAAACCTCGATTCGCTGCAGAAATACGTCGGTCCGGGAGAGCGTGAACCGAAGCTCTCGCGCCTTGGCGGAGACGAGTGGAAGAGGCAGGTCTCAAGGGCCAGAGAATCGATAAAGAAGGTCGCTTATGACCTCCTCAAGATATACGCGGCAAGGAGCGTAAACACGGGATTTGCGTGCGATCCGGACGATGAGCAGCAGAAGCTTTTCGAGGACAGGTTCCCGTTCGTCGAGACCGAGGACCAGCTTCGCGCGTGCCGCGAGATCAAGGCGGACATGGAGTCCGAAAGACCAATGGACAGGCTGCTTTGCGGCGACGTCGGATTCGGCAAGACCGAGGTCGCGTTCAGGGCAATGTTCAAGGCGGTGATGAACGGCAGACAGGCGATCATGCTCGCGCCCACGACGCTTCTTGCGCAGCAGCACTATCAGAATTTCGTTGAAAGATGCAAGGACTTCCCGGTCAACGTCGTCATGCTCTCGAGATTCGTTCCGCCGGCGCAGATCAAGGCATCTCTGATCGATATCAAAAACGGCAAGGCAGACGTCATCATCGGCACGCACAGAGTGCTCTCAAACGACGTGAGACCGCCGCATCTGGGACTTCTCGTAGTTGACGAGGAACAGAGATTCGGCGTCAATCACAAGGAAAAGATCAAGTCGATGAAGACCGACGTCGACGTGCTCTCGCTGTCCGCGACGCCCATTCCCCGCACTTTGCACATGTCGCTGTCAGGCATCAGGGACATCTCCGTTCTTGAGGAAGCGCCGTTCAACAGGCGCGCGGTGCAGACTTACGTCATGGGTTATGACGAGCAGATAATCGTGCAGGCGTGCATGCGTGAGATCGCGCGCGGCGGCCAGATATTCTACCTCTATAACAAGACATCCGACATCGATAAAGTCGCTGAGAAACTCGAAGAACTGATGCCCGGTGTGCGCGTTGTCTACGCGCACGGACAGATGCCCGAGAACGGCCTGGAAACGGCAGTCGGCGACTTTGTTGAAGGCAAGTACGACATAATGGTATGCACGACCATCATCGAAAACGGCGTCGACATGCCGAACGTCAACACCCTGATAGTCGAAAACGCGGACCGCTTCGGTCTCTCGCAGCTCTATCAGATCAAGGGCCGCGTCGGCAGATCCGACAGACAGGCATACGCATACATCACTTACGATGCGGACGCACCTTTGAACGAGGAAGCGACCAAGAGACTCAATGCACTTCGCGAATTCACGGAGCTCGGTTCGGGCGTAAGGATCGCGATAAGAGACCTCGAAGTCCGCGGCGCGGGCAACCTGCTGGGCGCGGAACAGCACGGCCAGATGGACGTCATCGGATACGAACTCTACTGCAGGCTCCTTGATGAAGAGATCAAGACTTTGAGTCAGAGCGAAGCCGAGAAACAGAAGGCTCTCGAGGGCGTCGAAAATGTTGGCACGGCAGGCGACATCACCGTCGAAGTCGATTACGACGCATACATTCCTTCGTCTTACATCTCGGATGAAGCGAGCCGCATGTCCACTTACAGGAAGATCGGAAGCATAAGTGATTTCACGCTTTACGACGATTTCATGGACGAGATCACGGACCGTTTCGGCGAGCCGCCGAAGGAGATCCTCATACTCGCGGGCATCTCTCTTATCCGTGCAATGTCAGGCAAATTAGGTTTCACGGGAGCATCGGTAAGAAGCACCGGCGTAAGGCTTTACTTAGATCCCAAACTGCAGCTCGACATGAATGCACTGGGTGCTCTTTTGCGTGATTCTTTCTACGGAGCGCGCGTCACGATCAACGCGATGAGCGACCGTCCGTATCTTTTGTACAAGCCCACTTCAACCAAACAGGCAGCGACCGTCAATGAGATCAAGGGCATCCTCCGGATACTTAACGATAACAGGTCGAATGCTGTATAATACTGCTTGCTACGCTCCAATAGTCTAATGGATAGAATAGCGGTTTCCGGTACCGTTGATGCGGGTTCGATTCCTGCTTGGAGCGCCACGTTCAAAGACCTTCTGAAATGTACGGACAAGTCCTCGGCGAGCGAAGCTCGCCTGCGGAACTAATTTCAGAAGGTCTTTTCAGTGGCACAGTGGCGCTAAAGCGCCTGCGGAACTGGTATCGCAAAGGGTTGCTGCCTTTGTATGATGCGGAACCGGATGCAAAGGTCAATGCTGACAGTGCGGGTGCCATGAAAGTAATCTGTCCCAAAAGGTGTCCCAATTCTGTTCCAATTTGAGACAACTATTGAGACAAATGCCTCAAAAACACGTTTTGTCTCAATAAGTGTCCCAATTCGGATGAAAAATGAGACGGTCATTGGGACAGAAAGGTCTTATAGTGGTGCTGACCGGATTTTCAGTCGTCCTCTTTAACTTCCGAGATCTTGTCGCCTTTGAGGGCGTAGAATCTGGCGAGGACTTCTTTCATAAGGGCATCGTCTTTGTTCGTGTATTCGTGGTATTGGGTGATGTCGAAGGACTCATTGCGGCTGCCGCCGGAGGCGGAGCAGTCGAAATCAAGGTAGTAGCCCCAGGGGCTGTAGTCGGTCATGAAGCCTCTGTTTCGCGGGCGTTTGGCAAGGGCGGGGAAGTCAGATTCTTTGATGAACTTCTCGAATTCTGCGGCTGCTTCACCGGACACTGCGTAGGTGATCACGGTCATCGGCTGTGAGTGTTCTTCGCGGTCGCGGGTGATGTAGACCCAATTGCCGTCGGAGTTCTTTTCGAGAGTTATGCTGTGAGAAGCGCCGAGCATGTCGCAGTAGCCCGGGCTGTAGTGGAAACGCTTGAGAGTTCCGACTGCTTTCTTTTCGAACAAACCGCTGAACAGACCCATATTCCGCCTCCTTTTAACTAATCATATCAATTTATGCCATATATTTTTGAGAATATAACGGGGATGATAGATTTGCCACAAATATACAATAATAAGGGGAGATTAGTAATGTATACTCATTAAGGCTCTACGGAGAACGCTAAAGGAAGGCGATGGGGGATCTATGGGAAGTTTGACTGAAGGCATTATCCACGAAGTTAAAAAGGTTATCAACGGCAAAGACAACATCATCGAGCAGACGCTGACCGCCATTCTTGCGGGCGGACACATCCTGATGGAAGATGTTCCGGGCGTCGGCAAGACCACCATGGCGCTTGCGTTTTCGAAGACGATGGGACTGAATTTCGGAAGAGTCCAGTTCACGCCTGACGTACTGCCTTCGGACATTACGGGATTCTCGATGTATGACCGCAACACCGACACGATGAAGTATCAGCCGGGTGCGATATTCCATAATCTTTTCCTTGCGGATGAGCTCAACCGCGCATCTTCACGTACGCAGTCCGCGCTTCTCGAGGCGATGGAAGAGGCCAACGTTACGGTGGACGGCAACACATACATGCTGCCGAATCCGTTCATTGTTTTTGCGACGCAGAACCCGACGGGAGCGTCAGGAACGTCGCTTCTTCCCGATTCGCAGATCGACCGTTTCATGGTCAGGATCTCAATGGGTTACCCGTCCCCGAAATACGAGAAGGCCATGATCGAGCACCGCAAGAACGGCTACAACCCGATGGACAGCGTCAATGTTCTGTGCGACGCGAAAAGACTTCTCGAGATGCAATCGAAGGTCAACAACATTTTCATTCACGATGCGATCACCGATTACATCATCACGCTGATAAACAAGACAAGAGGACATGCCGATCTTCTAAGAGGCGCGAGTCCGCGCGCGACGCTCGCATTCACTTCGATGGCGAAGGCTCACGCGTTCCTGAACGACAGGGAATATGTCGTGCCCAAGGATGTTCAGGCGGTGTTCCTGCCGGTCATCACACACAGGCTCATTCTCAATCCGGAAGCCGAAGTCAACGGCAAGAATACCGTTGAGATCGCAAAAGAGATCCTCTCTTCAACTTTTGTTCCGAAGGTCTGATCTTATATGCTGAAGAGCTGGGGCGTCTATCTGGTCTCACTTCTTTCATCCTTCATCTTTTTCCTGTGCTACAAGATGTGGGTCTCTTGGATCTGCCTCCTTATAGTGCTGGTGATTCCCGTGCTGGCGCTCATCATGACGGTGATCGCGTCGCGCACGATGACGTTCAAGTCTGTGTGCGCCGTAAACGTGATGCGCGGAGACACTGCGAACGTGACGGTTACGACGGGCGGCATCGCTTCGTATTTCTCTTTCTGCAAACTCAAGATGACGTTTACCGACCGCATGGCCGGAACGACCAAAAAGCAGGTATTCGTAATCCATGACAGAGGGTCGTCCAAGATACCCGTGAATACGGATCACTGCGGCTCTTATTCTTACAGGTTCACGTGGCTTTACACGTATGATCTTTTCGGCCTGTTCTGCTTGAGAACGAATGTCGGCAAGAACCACGAAGTGCTTGTAAAGCCCACTCCCGCGATGCCCGCGGTCATGCCCGACATGTACGGATTCAAGGCGAAAAACCTGCGCAAATCCAAGCAGCCGAGTTCAGAGATCTACGACATCAGAGAGTATCAGATCGGTGATCCGCTGAGGTCAATTCACTGGAAGATGTCGGCGAAAAAAGACGCGCTTCTGGTCAAGGAACCGCTCGAGGAATACGGCGGTCATTCGCGCGTTCTGCTGAGGCTGACGGACGACAGGGACAAGCTCGATCTGCATCTGGGGCAGATCATTTTCACATCGAAGTTTTTCATCGAACACGAGGTCGCTCACAAGATCCGTGTCATACCGCCGGACAGCGGCGAGGTAGCGTACGAAGTCGAGTCGGAGGTTGACTTGGAGCGTGCCATTGCGAGCATTCTCCGCATGAGGATACCTGACAAGGGCTTTAGCGAACGTGAAGAGGCCAAGAAGGAAGAGACTAAGAAAGAAGAGGAATCTCATGCGGGCTGAAAAAGCAGTAACGATAGATGAGAAGAGCTCTCCCAAGGTGCTGACCGCAGCTGTAGCGATCGCCGTCTCAATGCTGCTCTCCACCGGCTTCACCATGATGATGTCCACCGCGCTCGGAACGGGGATCAGCACAAAGCGGCTCGTATTTTCTTCGTTCATCCTGGCTTTAGTATTCACGGCCGTGTTCTTTTTCGACAGGATATGGGTATCGTTCGGAGTATTGATCAGCATGCCCGTGGCGTTTACGCTGGCGGCGGTCTTCGACTGGTTCAACGTGCAAAAAGGACTTTTCGCGCTGCTGCATTTCATTAAGCTCTACGTCTTTTTGTGGTTCCCGGGCGACTATCCCGAAGACCCTGACGGCGCGAAAAACATCCTGATATTCATAATCGCTTATAACCTGATCGCGCTCAGCGTGACGTGCTTCGTGCTGATGAAGCGCAAGTGCATACCGGTCTGCCTGCTGTTCTATCTGCCGATGTTCATCTGCGCCGTGTCCAACACCGACATCAGCCCGAAGGCGGCATATTGCCTTGTCGCGGGCGCGGGACTCATCATGGTTTTGCTCTGCAACGCTTTTCGAAAAAAGAGGCAGTCCACATACGAGCGCGTGATCATCGTACTCATGGTTCCGGTGTTCGCGTTCATGTTCCTTTTGGGCGGCATTTTCCCGCAGAAGAATTACAACAAGGACAAGCTCGCAACGAACATCCTGCTTGAGCTCCGCTACCGCGCTGAGAAGATCGCAGGCAGGGACAACCTGTTTTGGGAGATCATCAACAGGGCGCTCAACGGATTCGAGAACATCGACTTTGACGACAGCTTCGATTCCGTCTCACCGTTGTATTCCGCTCCGACTGACCTGAGCAGGGTCGGTCCGTTCAACCCCTCAGACACTGAGGTCTTGAAGATCTACCGGAAGACCAATCCGGCTTACTCGGGAAGCGTTCCGGTCTATGCCGGAAACGTCTTGTATCTGAAGATCGAATCGAAGGATAAGTACGCGAACAATAAGCTGACCAGCACCAAGATCCCGGGCAAGGTTTACGATACGAAGATCAATCCTCCGGAAGAGCCTGCGATGTACTCGGTCGAAGTCTCGCCGCTCAGGAGCACGACGGTCGATATCGTTCCCTACTACAGCGATTACTATCTCATGGACGACACCAAGCCCACGAAGTTCAACCCGTATAATTCGACGCGTCAGTACGTGTTCAAATACGCTTCTGCCAACACTCCCGTCAAGACAGGCAACATCTATTCGAAAACCTACCTTGAGAACTATGTTTACAAGACCTGTCTCGAGGTGCCATACAGAACTGACAGGGTACTTATCACGAGCGGTCAGCTGCCCGATTGGTACCTGGATGTGTATTACAACCGCGTGCAGATGAGTGACGCGGAGAAGGTTGAAAGGGTCACGGAATATGTAAGAGGACTTCATCCGTACGATACCAACACGGCTTACCCGCCGGCGGGCGAGGACTTCGTGCCGTGGTTCGTACTGAAAGGCGAGACAGGCATCTGCGTCCATTATGCTGCAACATCCATGATCCTCCTGCGAATGATCGGAATCCCCACAAGATATGTCAGAGGCTATGTTGATACGAACTCCGTTCTTGACGGCGAAAGCACTGTTTACGCGTATCAGGCGCATGCGTGGTTCGAGTTTTTCGTGCCGGAATACGGTTGGGTAATCGGCGACGCGACCCCCGGATACAAGCCGGAACAGGATTATTTCAATCTCAACGCGATCTCCAGAGTTCATCCCGAAGTGACCGGAGTTCAGTTCAGCAAGGGTGCTGAAACGCAAGGAAATCAGGGCGGGACAGAGACTGAGACTGAACAGTCCGAACAGACCACGGCCACTTCCGAGACGACAACTGAAGCTGCCGAATCCGATCCTTCCGCAAGCGGGAACGATCCGTCCGAAACGACTTTTGTTCCTCCGGGAGGCAAACCGGGAGAGAGCGGGTCATCGTCTTTAGTTGATGATGACGACGGCGGCGAATTGTGGAAGGAACAGTTGTTGAATTTCTTCAGGCTTTTGGGAACCGTCGTTATCGTTTTGGCGGCCCTGGCCTTTGTTGTTTTCGCCGCGCGCGTCGCATTCGTGCTCTACTGGCTGAACAGGTTCCACACCGAAAAGATCAACGACAAAGCCGTCTCGTATTACCACTACTTCACGCTTATGACGCGCGTGTTCAAGTTCGTCTTCCCCGCAGCGGTCAGAGAGATCGCCGAGAAAGCGACGTTCTCGGGCCGCGACATATCCAAGAAGGAATTGGATTTGCTGCGCGTGACGTGCATGAAGACAATGAAAATAACGTCAGGTGACTTCACCGGTCCCAAGAAGCTCTTGTTCCGGTTGATGGTCATTCCTGACGTTAAAGGTAAAGCTGAAGATAAAGGCGTACGGAGTCCCGCCGGACCGGCTTGATTCAGCCGGTTAATCGCAGGTGTAGCCGGGTTTCTTGTAAAGCCTGTCTGCTTCAGGCGCGATCTGGGTGTCCCAGACCTTGGCCTTCCAGTCTTCCTTTTCGATCTCTTTGATGGCGATCGACACGCTTGAAGCGTCGCATCCCATTGTCTCTGTGATGGCCCTGGTTACTGCTTCAGCGCATTTTGTTTTTGTCTCTTCCGATCTGCCCGGATAGCATTTGATCTCTACGTGCGGCATAGGTGTTCTCCTTTTTAAGATCCTCTGCAGGCTCCTCTGTTTTGCGTCAAACAGAGGAGGTAACAGGGGACGGAATATCAAAGTACTACGTTGATTCCGTCGAGATCGAGGCTCGCGAACGGGCCGGGGATGATCGAGCTTCTTTTCGCTCCGAAATAATCCGTATCGAAAACGATATCGCTGCCGTCCCTGTCCTCAAATCTCTGCTGAGGTTCAAATGCTTTGCCCAGAACGTCTGTCGTGACGAGCGAAGCGGTGAAGGAACCCATGACTTCTGCAAGGTTCGTGTCGAGATAGACTTTGTCGCCGTCTTCTTTGACATCGACATAGACCTTGGAAGTGTCATCTACCATGTAGTTCTCTTCCTTACAGTAGCGCAGAGCGCCGCCGAGATACGCGTTGCCGTCGATCCAGACGGGGAGGTGGTCGAAGTGGGCCTGCGCGATCTTCATCATGTCGGGCGTGTCAGACTCAAGGTCGAACCTCTTGATCCACTCGTCGTAAGTCGGATACTGATCCCAGACGTGCGTGCCGACGACGCGCTCTTCGACCTCAACCCTGCCGCCTTCAAAGCGCGAGACGAGTGAAGCCTTCGAGTGCTTCTGGAAGAAGATGTTGTTATAGAATCTGTCGTCGCCGTGGAGGATCGTCATGAAGCCCATGACCTCGGTCCTGTGCGGCATGTGGTACGGAGTGTAGCGCCAGTCGGTGCCCGCGCCAACGGAAGTGAACGCGCCGCAGATGAGGTTGTGTACCATCGCGACGCCCTGTGTTGCGATGCGCAAAGTTGCGTCAGACAAAAGGATGTTGTTGTCGATCAGCGTGGGACCGTGACCGACTTCAACGAAGATATCCTCAGATCCCATGCCGCCTCTCAAAGGTTCAGCGTAGTCAGGTCTCTGGTTGTCGTGCAGGAGGTTCTGCGTGATGCGCGTGCCCTGCGCTTCCCAGTCGGTCCAGATTCCCATGACGCAGTGGTGGATGTGGTTTCTTCTCATGAGGACGTCGATCGCGGCGTGGAGCTTGATGCCCGCGACTTCTGCGCCGCCCAACTCCATCATGTTGTTGATGTGATGGATGTGGTTATCTTCGATGGTGGAGAATACAGCGCCCATACGGCCGATGATGCCGCCCTGCTCGCAGTGGTGGATGTTGTTGCGGCGGACGATGTGGCTGCCGATGTTCTCCTTGAGCCAGCCGTGATACTGGCCTCTGCAGACTGCGTCACGCTCCATCTGCGTGGGGCTCTTAAGGTGATGGTATGTGAAGTAGTGGTTGTTCTCGGGATCCAAATACTTGCCCAAACCGATGCCTGAACACTTGGAGAAATAGATCTCGTTGTCTTCGATGATCCAGCCCTTTGACCAGTGGGGACCTATCATGCCTTCCTGCCATGCGGCCGGAGGTGCCCAGTTCGTTGCGGCTTTGCAGATCTTGAAGCCCCTTACCGTGATATAGTTTCTGCCTGTCTCGGCAGGGAAGAAGCACATTCTTCTGGCGTTGATCTCTGCCATTTCGCTGTTGGGATCAAGACCTCCGAAGTTCGCGTAGATGTACGTCTGGTCGCCCTTGTCTTCAGCGAACCATTTGTACTTGGATTCTTCGGGAACCCATGAGCACTTGTATACCCGGGCCTTGATGACTTCCTCTATGGAAGCTGCCTCGTAGAGTCTTCTGTCGTTGATGTAGACGCAGCCGACATGTCTGTTCTTGCCGGCGAAATACCAGTCGCCGTAGCAGAAAGTCGTGTAAGGATTATAGTCGGGCGCGAAAATCCTGTTATCGACTTTTGCGAGATACACGTCGCCGTCGTACTGGACCCAGTCTGTTATCTGCTCAGCACCGGAGATAGTAGCGCCCAAAGGCTCGTCGCTGACGTAGGTGATGCGTGCGTCTTCGGTTCCGCCGTTCGCGGGCGAGACGTATTCTCTGTAGAGGCCGGGTGCAACATGGACCGTATCGCCGGGTTTTGCGATTGCTGCTGCCTCGGAGATCGTGCCGAAAGGCTTCTCCTTAGTGCCGTCGCCTGAGTTGTTAAGGAATTTGATGTCAACGTAAAGATCCATGGCGGTACCTCTTTTCGCAAGATTTGTATATATGAGTTTAATATACCAACGCGAAAAAGACACGTATATCAAAAGAATTCTGTTATTTTCGGATTTCTCTGTTGACATCATTTTCGGGCGGTGATATATTTACTCCGACAGGCGTAGTACGATAGTCGAAGTAACGACAGCCGTAGTAATGTCAAATGGAATAAACGGAAGGGAGAAAGATCATGGCAGAGATCAGCAGCGATGTCATTAGGGGATATAACGACATCATAATCCTGTACCTGCTTCTTAATGTCCCGTCTTACGGATACGAGATCTCCAAGCAGATCCGCACGTTGTCCGAGGACAAGTACATTATCAAAGAGACCACGCTCTACTCGGCATTCACGAGAATGGAGAAGAACGGATTCATCGAGTCATTCGTTGATGAGGATCTCGCAGGGGGAAAGAAGAGAACGTATTACCGCATAACTCCGGCGGGCAGGGAATACTACCGGACGAAATGCGAAGAGTGGACGCTTACTAAGGAAGTTATCGAAAAGTTTATAGCTGGTGAGGAGAGAGTTGTATGAATACCATAAGGAATTATCTGGACAATATGTTCCGCAATCTTCCTAACACGGATGCGGTGAGGAAAGCCAAGTCTGAGCTCCTGCAGATGATGGAAGACAAGTATGAGGAACTTATCAAGGAAGGAAAGACCGAGAACGAAGCGATCGGTATCGTAATCTCCGAATTCGGAAATCTCGACGAGCTTGCGGATTCTCTGGGAATCGGCGAGCAGGTAACGGAGAGCGCGGAGGTGGATAAGCCCATACTTTCGATGGACAGGATCAAGTCTTACCTCCGTATGATCAACCTGATAGCGCTCCTCGTCCCGCTTGGAATCGCGCTTTGCATCTGCAGTGTTGCATCACCTATAGTTGAAGATATATTGCCATTCGACATGGAAGTTTTGGGGGTCAGCGGCATGTTCATCATGATCGCTGTTGCGGTAGTCCTTTTCGTTCTTGCGGGAATAAAGAGAAAGGATTACCCGGAAGTCAAGAAGAAGGAATGCTCGCTGAGCATTGAGGGCGCGGAGTACGTCAGGAACGAGAGATCAAGCTTCAAGAGTTCTTACGCAATGCTCTGCTCGATCGGCATCGGACTTTGCATCTTAAGCATTCTCAATCCGATGGTTTTCGATAAGATCCCTTATCTGAGCTCCAACTTCGGCGCTGCCATGATGTTCGGATTCATCGGCCTGGGCGTATTCTTCATCACTTATGCGCACACCAAGATGAAGGGCTACGAGAGGCTTCTTGAGCTCAATGTCGGCATGGGCGAGGAGTTCGTTCCCAAGGCTGACAGAAAGGTCAACAAAGCTCCGATCATCATCTGTGCGCTCATCGTCGCAGGCGTCATGATCACTTCAATGGGAACGAGATTCATTCTTCCGTTCTTCACGGGCGTGTTCGTTAAGGACGACCCTGCAAATACTGTAGCGACAACATACAAACTCAATGAAGGAGAAGGCACAAACATGGGTGACGTTAATGGTGAGGTCAATTCGATCAAGCTCGATCTGTCTGCATGCACTGTGGATTTTGTAACAGATGAAGAAGGCAGCGGTCTTGTCGGCGTTGAATACACAGGCGGAAAGAATTACAAGCCTGATATTACTTTCGAAAACGGAAAACTCGTTGCAAAGCAGAAGATTGTCATCGGATTCAATATTATCAAGATCAACTCACCCAAGCTTACGATCAGGCTCGGAAAAGATGTCAATCTCAGCAATCTTGAGATGAAGGTCAACGCAGGTGACATCAGCATGAACGGCGTTAAGGCAGACTACTTCTTCGGTGATTTCGATGCAGGCAACATCAGCATCAGCAACAGTGATTTCCGCAAGGCAGAGCTCGATGCCGACGCAGGCAACATCAAGATCGCTGATACTGCAACCAAGATCCTCAAGATCGAGACTGATGCCGGAAACATCAGCGTTTCCAACACGACATTTGAAGATCTGACGGTCGATACCGATTTCGGCAGCGTTGATGTTGACGGCATTGAGGATATCGACGGCTACACGATCAACTGCAAGGTTGACGCAGGTGTCGTTAAGGTCGGCGGTGCTTCCGGCGGAAGAAAGTACAATTCTACCGGCAGCGGCAAAGGCACGATCAGTATTGATGTTGATGCGGGCAATATTTCTTTAAATTGATGATTTCTATGCGAGCGGACTTCCGCACAAGCGAGCATGGAGATTATCAATCTCGATTTAAAGTTGTAGAATCTTAATATAAACACATAAGGACGATTTTTCGTGACCGCTTATTACGAGATATTATTCGGCTTATCAGTTCTTCTGACGCTGGTATATATAGCCATCTGGCACAAGCATTTTGACGTGCACATTTCGCTGATCTTTGCTTTCATTCCGCTGGTCAATCTTGGTTACGCCATGATGGCGCATGCCAGGACTCTGGACAGCGCTCTGGCGGCGGCGAAAATAACCTATATCGGCGGGTGCTTTCTCTCGCTGTTCATCACGCAGAGTATTTTCGGATTGTGCCACATCAACCTGAAAAGGTGGATGAGCGCGCTCTTAATGATAGCGTGCCTGGTAAGTTACGCTTTCGCGCTCTCGATGGGCAACGCGCCGTACTTCTACAAGACTGTCAGCTTCGAGATCGACAGGGGAATGGGCAGGCTCATAAAGACATACGGATTCGGCCATACGCTGACGTTTGTCATCATCACCTGCCTGATCATTATCAGCTTCTCCGCGATGGTCTACAGCCTCGTCAAAAAGAACGATGTATCAAACAAGACCATCGTGCTTTTGATGCTGCCGGCGACAGTATCGTTTCTTTCATATTTCATCGGAAAGCAATTGCCTGAAGGAATCGATGCGATGCCGCTGTCCTATGTTTTCGCGCAGGGAATATATCTCATAATCGTGCACCGTCTGTGTCTTTACGACATCACCGATCTCGGCATCGATTCGCTCGTCAAAAAAGGCGATACGGGCTTTGTCTCGATCGACTTCGATGACAAATATCTTGGCTCGAACGAGCGTGCGCAGAAGATCTTCCCGTACCTCAAGAACATCAACGTTGATACTTACGCGGGCAGATACATCCAGGCGAAAAGCACTCTCCTGAAGTGGCTCGAGGAGTTCAAGCGCGACGAGTCAAAGGACCATTTCTACTACGAGGCTGACGACAAGATCTACCTCATCACGGTACGTTATCTTTACGACGGCAAGCACAGAAGAGGCTATCAGTTCTTTATCACCGACGATACCGATTCGCGTAAATACGTTAAGCTCCTCGGCAGCTATAACGACCAGCTTTCAGCGGAGGTTGCGGAGAAAACAGAGAACATCGTTCAGATGCATAACAGGCTCATCCTCGGCATGGCAACCATGGTTGAAAGCCGCGACAATTCGACCGGCGGCCACATCAGGAGAACGAGCGACGTCGTCAGGATATTGATCGACGAGATCAGGAAGGACGCTAAATCAGACACGAAGAACATCCTGAAGCTCTTCGGAAGCAAAGGCCTGACCGACGAGTTCTGCGATGACGTCATAAGGGCCGCCCCAATGCATGATCTTGGCAAGATCGCAGTCGATGACGCTGTCCTCAGGAAGCCCGGAAAGTTCACGCCCGAAGAATATAACGAGATGAAAAAGCATGCCGCGGAAGGCGCGCGCATCGTCGATTCGATCCTTGAAGGAACCGATAACGATTCGTTCCATGAGGTCGCGGTCAACGTCGCGCACTACCACCACGAGAGGTGGGACGGCTCGGGTTACCCCGAAGGATTAAGCGGAGACAACATCCCGATCGAGGCGCGCATAATGGCGATCGCAGACGTATATGACGCGCTCGTGAGCAAGCGTGTTTACAAGGACGAATTCTCGTTTGAAGACGCCGATAAGATCATGATGGAGAGCATGGGCAGGCATTTCGACAAGAGACTTGAGAAGTACTACGTCGCAGCAAGGCCCAGGCTTGAGGAATACTACCGCAGTATCTGATATTTTGCTGAGTGTTTAGTTCTCGGCGATACCCATATTTCTGGTGATCTCGAATCTGTTCTTGCCGCCTCTCTTGGCGTCATACAGGGCATTGTCGGCCTGGACGAACATCTGCTGCGCGTCAGCGGATTTGTCGGTCCAAACGATGCCTATCGAGATACCCGTAAGATCTGAATAATCGTTTGTCTGGTCGAAGCCCGTCTTGCGGCAGCCGGATTCGCAGAGCATGTTGTCAACCGCTTCGATGATGCTCCACGCCTTGTCTTCGATCTGCGCGGGGCCTGAGACGTTCGTCATGAAAGCGATGAACTCGTCGCCGCCGTAGCGGATCATGATGTCGCCCGGACGGAACTGCTTGCGGATGATGCCGCCGAGCTTCTTCAAGATGTCGTCGCCGAAATCATGTCCGAACGTGTCGTTGATGTATTTGAAATTGTCGATGTCCATGACGAACATTACGTGATATCTGCGCGGCGGATAGATCGTACGGTAAGCGATCTCGTCTAATCCCGCTGTCTTGTTGAGGAGACCTGTCAGACCGTCGTGGCGCGAAGTATATTCGAGTTCCTTGTTCTGGCTGCTCATCTCCTGAAGCTGATAGTTCAGGTCGCCTTCCGCGACTGCGGGGATGCCCTTCTTGTTCTTGGCATCGTTGAGCAGGCGGAACGATTCGGTGTAGAGCTTCGGGAAAGTGTAATCCTCGTAATCGGATGCAAAGACCGCCGAGTAAACAAATTCAATAGGGCAGTCGGGATTCTCGTCGTTGTAGTGTTCGATCTTCTGATCGATCTTCTCCATGTACATCTCAAGGTCAGTGCGCTTGATGCCGTTGCAGAGCGCAATGATCTCAGCGCCCGTGTATCTTCCGGTAAAGCTGCCCTGGGGGAGCGAACCCGATACGATGTGGGCGAACTGGTAAAGCAGCATGTTGCCGACATCTCTGCCGACCGTGTTGTTGATGTATATGAGGTTCGTAAGATCGAAAAGAAGCAGAACGCTGTTTTTCGGTTCGAACCTGTCGCTGATCTGGATCTCACTCGAATTCTTGTTGGGAAGACCTGTGACCTGGTCTCTTCCGAGCTTGAGGTTGAGGTCTCTGTTGAGCTTGTCTAGCTGATGCCTCTCTTCGCGGTAAGTCGACGATACGTCGGACTGCAGCGCAGCGATCAGGCGGTGTGAATTGTCGAACCACTGGAACATTACCTGCTTGCGTGAGATCTCGCCAGGCTTTGTCTCCAGATCGAAAATGATGATGTACTCATCCTTGTCGGACAGTTCCTTCATGATGTTCGAAGACGAGATGAGATCGGAGAGCGGGACGTCGTTGCCTGTTTTCGCGAGGGCGCTTATGATGCCCACAAAGGTTGCGTCGTAGTCGAGTTTTTTCGCGATGTCCAATTCGGGCATGACCCTCTTGAGGCTGCCGGAAACCGTCTCGAAAGTAACCGTGTTATCGCCCGTGTCGATGACTCCGATGCAGTCGCAGATGGAGTTGACCGCCATCGTCGCGACCTTGCGGAAATGCTTGAGCCTTGAGATGTCCTTGGTGAAAAAGCTTGCGACCAGATCACCCGATTCTACGTCTTTCATCAGGACCATCTGAGTCAGGACGAAGTACGTGACCTTGGACGTGATCATGTCATAGACGAGATAGTATTCGTTGTGGCCGGCATCGAAAAGCGCTTTCATTCCCGCATTGCTGAAGTGCCTTAAGAAATTGATCTGCGTCTCCTTGTTGCCAACCATCGCGGCGCCCTTGAGAAGGTATTCGCGTGTCGAAGGGTCCTGATCCTTAAGCTCGGGACAGAATGAGAGCGCGTAATCCATAAAGCCTTCCGGCGGATCGGCCTGGAAGATCTTGCCTGTCGTCAGGCAACTTATCAGAGTGTCTTTGGAAACATTGAAATAACTCGCGCTCAGAACGGGAGCATTGAGTATATATCTGTCGAAAAAGCTGTTCTCATCTGAGAAGTATTCGGAAATGCCGCCCATTTTTCTGCCTCACAATCTAAATCATTATGGCTTGATTATACTATCTGTCCGGGTAGGCTGCCTTAATGCCTCAGCTTGTTTATAATAATATTACATTTGCGAAAAACATAAAAGCTTATATAAAAGCCACGTTCCTAAAAGAAAACGGACACGGATTTTTGTATCATTCAGGGTAGTTAGTTATTAAGCGGAGGGACGGCATATGCCTGAATTGGTCCTTGATTGGAACAAATATACGGAAGCGGCGGTAATGGCTGCGGCCGAAGGAATCGTAATGCTCAGAAACGAAGGGGAAGCCCTGCCTCTCAAAACAGGCACGAGGATAGCTCTTTTCGGAAGGATGCAGGCGCATTACTACAAGAGCGGTACGGGCAGCGGAGGAATGGTCAACGTCAGCCACGTAACGGACATCCGCGAAGGCCTTGCTTCTTCGCCCTCCCTGACTCTCGATCCCGAACTGATGGACATATACGACGAGTGGGAGAAGACCAACCCGATCGATGAAGGATTGGGCTGGGGAAAAGAGGCCTGGTCACAGGTCGAGATGCCCGTTTCATCTGAACTTGCTTCCACGCTCGCTTCGCGCAACGACGCGGCGGTCATCATAATCGCAAGGACTGCCGGAGAAGACCGCGACAACACGGCAGAGAAGGGCTCATACTTCTTAAGCGACAGCGAAGAGGCGATGCTCGCTTCCGTATCTGCGGCATTTGACAGGACCATCGTCCTGCTCAACGTCGGCAACATAATAGACATGTCTTTCGTTGCCAAATACGATATCAAGTCAGTGCTCTACGTATGGCAGGGCGGCATGATCGGAGGCACCGCGGTAGCGCGCGTCGTCACGGGCGAAGAGACGCCTTCAGGCTGCCTTCCCGATACCATTGCTTTTGATCTTGCAGACTATCCGTCGAACGATAATTTCGGCAACAGGGATATTCACGAAGACATCTATGAAGAGGATGTTTTCGTAGGCTACAGATACTTCTCTACGTTCGCGCCCTCAAAGGTCGTCTATCCCTTCGGCTTCGGCCTCTCATACACCGAATTTGCTCTGAAGAACGCGGGCTTCGTGTATGACGGCAAGACCGTAAAAGTCACGGTCGATGTCGAAAACACCGGCAACACCGCAGGCAAGAAAGCAGTCATGCTTTACGCATCAGCCCCTCAGGGCAAGCTTTCCAAGCCTTCACGCGTTCTTGCGGGCTTTGCCAAGACGGGTCTTATTCCTGCCGGAGAAAATGAGCGGGTCGAGATAACCGCGCCGGTCAGTGTTTTCGCATCTTACGACGATGACGGCAGAACGGGCCTCGGCACGGGCTTCATTCTTGACGCGGGCCACTATTCCTTCTACCTCGGCGGCGATGTCACGACCACCGATGAGGCCGGTTCGTTTGACATTGACGCCCCTGTCCTCCTTGAATCTCTTGAGAACGCGATGGGCCCGACGAAGGCCTTTAGGCGCATGACCGCGGTACCTTCACCGGCAGGCAGCGGCTTTGTCAAAGAGTATGAGGACGTGCCGCTCCAGGCCGTGGATCACTTATCTTCAAGGATGTCCCGCGTTCCTTCTGAGATCGCGCAGACCGGCGATAAGGGCATAAAGCTCGCCGACGTAAAGCAGGGCAAGAACACCCTCGATGAATTTGTCGCACAGCTTACCGACGAAGACTTGAGCCTCATTATCAGGGGTGAGGGCATGGGCAGCTCGAAGGCCACGATAGGCACGGCTGCCGCGTTCGGAGGCATCAGCAGGGAACTCAAAGCACTGGGCATTCCGACTCTGTGCTGCTCCGACGGTCCTTCCGGAATGAGGATAGATTCCGGCAAGAAAGCTTTTTCGCTGCCAAACGGAACATGTCTCGCATCAACGTTCAACACCGCGCTGGTCGAAGAACTCTACACATATCTGGGCATCGAGATGGTCTCCAACAAGATCGACTCGCTCCTTGGCCCCGGAATCAATATACAGAGGCATCCTCTGAACGGCCGCAACTTCGAGTATTTCTCCGAAGACCCGCTACTTACGGGCCTTATGGCATGTGCGCAGATCAGGGCATTCGAGAAGAACGGCGTAACGCCTACGATCAAGCATCTGTGCGGCAACAACCGTGAGACCATGCGCCGCGAGATGAGCTCCGTCATTTCCGAGAGGGCTCTGCGCGAGATCTACCTCAAGCCTTTTGAGATCGCGGTCAAAGACGGCGGCGCGCGCAGCATCATGACGAGCTACAACCGCGTCAACGGCATCTACAGCGCCAACAACTACGACATGAACACCATGATCTTGCGCGAGCAGTGGAGATTCACCGGCATCGTCATGAGCGACTGGTGGGCATACATCGGCGTGACGGGCGGCGACACCGCGGAGTATTCTCTCACCGACCACTCCGTCATGGCGCGCTCGCAGAACGACATCTACATGGTCTGCACGAATGTCGAAAAAGAGAGCCTTTACGAGACCGACACCATGAAGGAATTGGAAGAAGGCGACGGATCAAGGGTCACACGCGCCGAGCTCCAGCGCAATGCCGCCAACATCCTCCATTTCGCGATGAACACGCCCGCAATGGACAGGGCCAGCGGCTCACCCGTTACTGTCAGGCATATCGACGATCCGTTCAAGGAAGATGATGTCTCGGTCGATGTCGACAAGTTCTACGAAGTCGATAATGAACTCGTTATCGAACGCGAAGAGTCGACATGGGCAGACAAGGACTTTGTTTTCGGGCTTGTTGCCAGGGAACAGGGATTCTACGAGATCGAAATGACGGGAAGCTGCGATCTGAACAGTCTCGCGCAGGTACCGATGCAGATGTACATCTCGAGCATCCCGTTCGCGGTCGTGACCTGGAACGGCACCGATGGCGAGGACGTCACGCTGAAGACGCAGGTCGTTCTGCTCTCAAGGAACGGCGTCATGCGCATCCACTTCTCTGCGCCCGGCGTCAAGCTCAAGAAGATGAGCTTCAGGTACTTGAGGCCTTTCACCGAGAACGACACGCTTTGACGTTTAAGGTTTAATAAGTTCGTTATTTGTTATAAAATAGTGGCTGTGCGGAAATCCCGGTTTCCGCATAGCCCTTTTTACAGGGTAGTTTAAGAAAGGGGACGGATCCTTGCGCAGAGACTATTTCACATGCGTTTTCCTAGGTCTGATCGCAGGCGCTCTGATGTTCGTCTGCTTTGCCCCGCTTTATTTCACGTACAGCGCCGTTATCCCGAGGGATTTCACGCTCTTTGAGCGCTTGATGAGCCTGCTCTATGCAGTGTTCTTCATCCTCTTTTTGCCTTTTTTCTCAGCTCTGCGCAGCAAAGTCTGGGTCAACTGGGGCCTTGCGGCATACGGCGTCCTGATCTACCTGCCTGTATATTTCTATCCTGCCGAGGAGCTGATCAGCGGCAATGACCCGAGTGTTGTCCGCATGCTCATCGCGGTTATCCTCCGCGGCATCTACGGCATGATGCAGGCACCTTTCGCCGCGCTCTCACCGCTGATAGGCGACAAAGCCGCATCCTCGCTGGTCTACTGGATCCTGCCGACGGCTCTCATCTGGCCCTTCGTCTTTAAGGTCCTCCGCTTCTACAAGCGCGCCTACCTGAGCGAGCAGCTCAACCCGATGCCGAAGGTCAAGCCCGCTCCCGCAGCAGCCCATTCCGGTCCCGCGGTCAAGCCCGAAGTATTGGGAACCGTCATCACGGCGCCCGTTGTCGCAGCATCTCCTGACGAAGTCACCGGCAAGGCCGCACTGTCGCAGAGAAGTGCCGCTGCCGAGAAGGAAACCAAGAATCCCGAGCCTTCTTCTGAGCCTGAGTCCGAAAAGATTGAAGCTCCGAAGACTGAGTCTGAAGCGATCCCGCTTGCTGCTCCTTCGCCTTCTGCCGAGCCCGAGACTGAGGCGATCCCGCTCGCTGCGCCGGCTCCTGCTGTTGAACCTGAGACGGCTTCTTCCGAATCCGAGGCGATCCCTCTCGCTGCGCCTTCGCACGATCCTTCGCCCGCGCCTGCTGTGCGTCCCGCTCCCACCGTCGTGGCCGTTCCTTCCGCTGATACAACGGAGACACCCGGCGTCATTGAGCTCGGCGCGCCTTCTAATGATAATGTTGAAAACAATAAAGACACCTTGTAAAATATTACGGTTGATTACAGACTAGGGAGTTCTCATCTGATGGCAAAGAATACAAAATTCTGGAAAACCCACCTCGCGAAGAGCGACGACAGGAAGTATGCCGCTACGACCGGAGAGGATCCGCTCGAAGAGGGTCTTAAGGAACTTACCTGGTTTGAGAATTCCCGCCGTGCCGTCAAACGCGGTCTTCACAAGACATACGAGACATTCGGCGAAGAAGTCGGCAACTCGATAACTGCCGGCGTTCCCGCTTTGTATCTTCTCGGCATTCTGCCTTTCGCAGCCATCAACACTTATCTGACGGCTTCCGCAAAACCCAATGCCACCCAGACCTCAATAGTCATGGCGGTCCTCGGCATCTCAGCGTTCATCATCACGCTGTTCCTTACGCTTCTTTTTTCGACGATCTACCACTTCATGAAGCACGGCACGCCGCACAAGCGCGTCATGAACAAGATCAACCGCTCGGTTGCTTACTTTGCCATCCTCGGTGCTTACACACCCATCTGCATCCACTTCATGGGCGTGGTATCCGGCGCCGTCCTTTGGGCGCTCGAAGCCGCAATGGCACTCGCAGGCGTCCTTGTTACCGCACTCGCTTATCACACGAAGGCAGGCAAGCGCTTCTCATATCTCATCTATGCTTTGATGGGATGGGCGATCATCTTCAGGATCGTTGAGTTCCACAACAATGCGTCATTCCGCTGCTTCTGGCTTCTCATTTCCGGCGCGATCGTCTATACGGTAGGAATCTTTTTCGCGCCCTCATCAAGAAGATTCAAGTTCTCCCACATGGTCTGGCACCTTTTCGCCCTCGCCGGCGTCGTGCTCCACGTTCTGGGCTTCGTATACTTCTTCGGCTGAGTTGGGGGCGCCGCGCGGTTTGCTCGGTGTACGCGAAAACACTTACACTGAAATCTACACTGAAACGGCTGTTTCACTGTAGATTTTTGTGTAATTACGGCGTTTTTACACTAAAAACTACACTAAATAAGCCAATTCAGTGTAGATTTTTGGGAATGGAAGAAGATTACTTGCCGGAAATCAAAGACCCATATACGGATGCATTCAATTTTGTCAGCAGATACCTGATATCAAACGGCATTTCTTCAGTATCGTGCGTGAACAGGATATCAAGATCGGGGATCAGACCTGCGTTGGTATAGTTGCCATACTTAATCTTGGTTACTCGAAGATAGTCAGAAGAATCTTTCATACCGTAATGTTCATGGAACTTGCAAGTATCAAGCTCTTCAATATACAGCACGAAATCGGGGTTGATGGGGTTGGGTAATCCGGCCAGACTTACGGAGGGTTCGTATTTGAAGGGTATTCCTAATTCGGTATAGAGAATTGCAATGTCACGTTCTGATGCGGAACGGTAGTAAATTCCATTGAAATAATAGCCGGTGTGTTTAGGGTGTTTTGTGTTGCTGTCATTGGCAAGGCTGTTGAAGTAGTTCTTATCCAGTATAACTTGTCTGCCGTAATCAACTGCTAAGGTGCGGATGATCTTGTGAGGCATGAATGCAGGCGGAGGCGTGCCTTTGAAACAACTGTTCCAAAGAGCATCGTAGACTTGAAGACGGCTATCCAATTCGCATCGCAAAGCAAAGATGTTGTTGAGTTTTTGTCCTGTTGTCGAACCGGATTCATACCTGCGATTGCCTACAATAAATCTCTTGTTTACCACGCCATCAACTATATGGTTATGAACCTTCACTTCCGGCAGCTCGGCGAGCTGCTTTTTGCAGTAGTTGATCTTGAGGGCGAGGTATTCGCGGGGGATGTAGCGGTTAGTCATGTCCATGCCCTGATTATGGCGCGCGAAAAGTGAAAAACAACCGACAAATACCGACAAAAACCGACAATCGGAGAGTGCAGAATAAGAGCCCGCAATTAAGTAAATATATCTACCAAATAAAAGAGGCTGCCTTCGTCTGAAGACAGCCTCGATTGGTTATTTATTATTTTTTCGATTAACCGAAGAGTGTCAGGAGAACGCCTGCTGCGATAGCAGAACCGATAACGCCTGCAACGTTCGGGCCCATGGCGTGCATGAGCAGGAAGTTCGAAGGGTTCTCTTTCTGGCCGACCTTGGAAGATACACGTGCTGCCATAGGGACCGCGGAAACGCCTGCGGAACCGATGAGAGGATTGATCTTACCCTTGGAGAGCACATACATGAGGTCGCCGATGAGGAGGCCGCCGACTGTTGCGAGTGCGAAAGCGGTAAGGCCGATGACGATGATCATGATGGTCGTGAGCTGCAGGAAGTTCTTACCGACAGCTGTAGCACCTACGGATGTTCCGAGGAAGATCGTGACGATGTTGCACATTGCGTTCTGAGATGTCTCGGAGAGACGCTCTGTTACGCCGGACTCTCTGAAGAGGTTACCAAGCATGAGGCAGCCGA
>JAEEGL014885295.1_pt1 | contig 31749 bp, 22 predicted proteins | sample 9134231 | NCBI WGS metagenome assembly JAEEGL01 (sample SAMN16246548, study PRJNA631951) | gut metagenome | biome: gut microbiome; feature: rumen; material: fiber-attached | host: Bos | place: Iran: Karaj | collected 2018-10 | reverse complement strand
GCCGCTGTTTACTATCGGGTTGCTGTAGTTCATTATGCCGCCGTATGACTCAAGGTTTGTGTTGCCTGAATTGAAGGCGGATCTGCTGATAGTCTGGGCCGATACACTTATTGTATCAAAGAAATCGCTCGAATAGAAAATCGCGAACGATGCAAGGCCGAGATAAAGATCAGCGCTGTTATACTGGCCGTGAATGCCGTAATAAACTTTCAGGAATACATAGTCTCCGGACTGAACAAGACCGTCAGTGGGGACTATATTGTTTTCAAAATTATAGTCGGGTGTTGTGCCGGGGGCAAACTCAAACGCCTCTGACGCGGCATAAATCCAATTGTTGCCGTGTGCGGCGGTGAGTTGTGATTCTGTCTTGAGAGCGCCTCTGTTACCGAGCGTTGTGACAGTAACACCGTCAAGACCGGTGAAACTGACATCATCCGCAGACGCGGCAACGGTGAAAACTCCGCCAAGGCAGGAAAGCGAGGTCATGAGCAGCGCAAAAACAAGCACAAAACTCAGAAAACGCTTGATATTTCGCATTTTTCTTTCTCCTCCTTTAAAGTCGGAAATATATATTTTACATTACATAAATTAATTATGCAGTGAAAATATCGCTGTGTTGTTCCGGTTCCGGAGGCGGCGCCGCCGCCCCCGGAATAATCAAATCAAAATTGCGGGAGTAATATCAACAAACTGTGGGTATAATCCGGATTATCAGCTCTCAGCGTAGGTAACACGGATACCGTTCTCGTCTGTACGGTTTTCTTCGTCCTGGTTAATGGTCCAGTTACCGGCGATAACCTGGTCAACCATATCACTGTCGGTTGCGTTAATCATATAGTCGCCGTTGACGTCTGCTGCGAAGCCCATAACCATGTTTGCGGGATCGAAGTTTTCGTCATAGAAGTAATCTTCACCCATAGCGGACATCATATCAACGTCAGTACCGTTGATGTCGCCGTCGCCGTTGAAGTCGCCGTACAGGCAGACATAATAGGTTTCAATCTCAGTTTCCTGAGTGCTGTCTGTGTAGAGAGTGATGTATGAGCCGGTTGTGCCGGAGCCCATATCGTTGGGAGTCCATACGGCATAGGCATTATTCACGCTCTTGAACGCATCGGGAACTGAGCAGTCGGAGTAGTAAACACCGACACCGGCAATCATGCTATAACCGTCAACGTGCTCATCAAACATCCAGTCGAAGTACTGGTTGTCAACATAAGGTACGCTCCATGCGCCGTAGTCATCACGCCAGAAGAGAGCGGTGTCCTCGTCGAATTCGCTTATATCGAAGGGAACAAATCCGGTTTCGCCTGAGTCGGCAATGGTAAGACCTGTTCTTGCCGCGTTAAGAGCGTTTGCCGCTTCATCGACCGTGTTCTGGTTGCCCGAGCTTGCGCCGAGGTCATCCTTGCGGAGGTCGATGGCTCTTACGAGCGCCTGAGCGAACGCTCTTGCGGATTCTTCAGTGTAATCTGCAAGTGCGGGAAGAGCAACGATTGCGTCAACATCGCTGTAGGCGGCGTCGAGAGAGTCAATGTTTGCCGCTACGGTGCCGGTGAGTGTGCCGCCGGCATAAGGAATTGCCTGTGAGATTGCAGCGTCAAGATTTGTGTAATCAACGCCGGAGCAGAGTTTCTTGTAAGCTTCAACATATCTGCCGAGAGCTTCGGTGATCTGTGAGGGTTTCGCAGCTGTGCCGAGTGAGATTGTGTAGTCTGCGAAATTCTTCGCGGTTGTGTAGTCCTTCCATGTGGACTGTGAGTAGTTGCCCTGCTGAGCAGCGGGAACATCATGGCTGTTGCGGAAAGCGGTGAGCTTATCGTTATCGGGAGTGATGTAGATAAGTCTCGAGCCGGTGAGGTTGACCATTGCAAGTGCGTAGGCAACATCTACGGGGTTAAGAGCGGGGATGTTTTCAACATCGATATTGTACTGTGCGAGTGCCTTGTTGTAGTCTTCCATCTCCTCGTAGTACTTGTTGCGCTCATAAACAGAAGCGTTTGCGCCGGGATCAACGGGAGCGATGGGAGGATATTTAACCTGAGAGTCGATGAGGCTCTGAGCTCTGTCTTTTGCGTCTCTGAACTTCTTGTAATCGTGAGGAACTACATCGCGCATGCCGAAGTAGCTGTATGCGTATCTGGTTGTGCTGCCGGCTGTCTGGGTTGTTGACCAGTACTGAACATTGTTCCAGCCTGCCTTTTCGGGCTCGCCGTTGTCGGCAATGTAGTTTGCGTTGGGAGTGGTGATGTAGTAGTTGTTGGAGTAGTTTCCGTCGCTGTCGGTGTTGGCGGAAATGAAGCCCGCGATAGCATCCTGAAGAGCATCTGTATCGGCAGCCTTTGATTTTGCATCAAGGTTCTTGATTGCCTGATAAAGAGCGGTGTACTTGGCGGGAGCGGAACCCCATTTGCTTGTGAATGTGCCGTTTTCCTTGGGGTCAAGAACAAGCTGACCTGCATCGTTAAGAGCGTTGATATAGGCAGTGTATTCTGTGTTCGCGTCGTCGAAATCGCTTGCCTGACGGTTCGCGGTAACGGCGTTGTTGTAAAGTGATGTAAGGCCCTTGTCGTCATAGAGGAAGATCTTTACATTAACGGAAGCTGTGTAGCTGCCCGCTTTGATGACCGCTGTTGCGGAGTAGGTGCCGTCCTCTACGAGGATGTTGTTGTTCTCGTCATACTTGACACCGTTTGCGGTGTGGTCAACGTTTGTTGAGAAGGTGAAGTATTCTTCCTGAGGATCATACTCATCGCCCTGACCTACAAGTGTGTAGCTGATGCCGTCGGCGTTGCGGGTGTAAAGGTCGGTTGTGCGCTCCGCAAAGCTTTCAGCGGTAACATTCGACTTGTTGTAGCTTTCGTTGAGTCTCTCGTAGCCGTCCGCTACCTTGAAGGGGTTGAGCGCCTGAGCAACCGCGCCCTGGCTGGTGAAGGAAACATCGTTCTTGGCGATCCAGGCGGAGTTTGCGCCGGGAGTTACGCTCTGAACGCCGATGACTGCGCTCTGACCGACTTTATCGTCAACCGCAAGTGAGTAGTTGAGAGCGCTGGTAAGGCTTGTGCCCTTGTTGGCGTAAACCGAGGGAGCGGCAAGAAGTTTATAATCGTTGGTGCCTGAGAAGTCTATTGTTGCATCGTTGCTGCTGTCGTCCTTGGACGCGCTGTCGATGTAGCAGTATCTTGTGCAGGCAAGAGTTACTTCAGAGCCGTTGACCTTGAGGTAACCGCCGGTTTCATCCTTAACCTTATAATATACCGTGTATGTGATAACGGTGTTGTTCTGGAATGTACCGGAGATTGTTACGGTCTTGTTAGCGCCGCCGGAAAGTGACTGGTTGTTGAGGTTGGTGGCGCCGAGATTCTGAACGTTTGCCGCGGGAGAAGCGGTAACGCTTGTGCCGGTGATAACATAGTTGTAAAGCTGGTCCTGCTGGAAGTTACCGGATTCGTTTGTGTAACCGGTGTTAAGACCGGAGCAGCCGTTGTAAACCTGGAACACAATACCTGTTGAATTTGCTTCAGCGGCAGTGTAGTTCGCGGGCATGTAGCATTCCATCTCACCGAATTCCTGAGCGTCCGTGAGACCGAGAAGGTCGCAGACAACGGGAAGAGCGGCTGTGACCCATGCCGAGCCGTTGGTGTAGAAGGAACTGATGAGGTTATTGACTATAGTGGCAAGTTCGCTGTTTACAACAAGAGCGTCAAGTGAGTTGAAGTTTGTTGTAACGGTGCCGGGGAAGATTGCGTTGATAAGGTTGGTGACCGTCTTTATCAGGATCTCCTTGATTGTCTTTGTGGCAAGATCACCGCTGGTGTTCTTCATGAAAATCTTCTGAGTCTGAGAGAGGTCGTCGATGCCGAGGATGGGATATACAATGTATTTAAATAAAAGTGACTTAACAACAAGCTGTTCACCCGCGATATCGCCGTAGAGCCATGAGGATGAGCCCTTGATGGGGATAAGGGAGTTGAGAACCGTGTCAAGGTCAGCCCATACGCTGTCCATTGTGGCGTTGGCTATGTTGTTGGGAGCAAGGCTGATGTTCGAGAACGCGCCGTTTGCGGATGTAAGCATACCCGCGTAATTCTTGATTGCCCATTTCGCAACAAGAAGAGCAATGGCTTCATAGTTGCCCTGGTAAACAAGAAGACCGCTGGTTGAGTTGACCGCGGGGCTCGCGCCTGCCGTGCGGCTTACATCGGGGTTCATATCGAAGTGCTGGTTGAGGTTGTATGCCGCAACGTCCATAAGGATGTCAAGCATGGAATCAACAAGCGCTTCATAATAAAGAGCGTCAGTTGCGTAGTTTGTTCTGACGGGTTTTACATAATCCATCTGGGGGATATCCTGCCACGCAAGCTGCTCAACAGCGGCATAGCAAACATCGGCTATGGTCTGCTGGCTGTCGTCAATGTACATCCAGTCAACGGATTCGTTGAGGATAGCACGAAGGACGAAGGAAACAGTCTGCTGGTTGTTCCAGGATTCGATATCGCCCGAGGAGGGAACAGTGATATAGGGCTCAAAGAACTGGTCGCCTGTTTCGGCAAGGATCCATCTTGCAACGGAGCAGATGTTGGAAAGAAGATACTTGTCGCCGTCGGCGGTGTTCCAGGTCCAGTCTGTGCCGGCTTCGCCTTTGAGAACGCACTCAAGGGCATCGCCCAAGAAAGCGTTGAAGTTCTGAACAAATGTGTCATAGGGGTAAGCGTTGGGATCATAGGTGGGAATATACATTCCGTCAACATCGAATATCGCGGCAAGGTGCTCGTTGAGATCGCCTTCCTCATATTCGCCGTCATAGTTGGGATCATAAGTGGGGCTGTTGGGATCCATCTTTGCGCTGTCGTATGTTACGCCGCAGACCTCGCGGAGCCAGGGACGGGTAACATTGTTGAGTTCGGGAACGGCAAGATAGTTGAACGCGTCAATAAGAAGCTGCTCGATGAAGGCATAGGCGTCTGCCGAAGTGTTGACTATGTTGCAGTCATTCATGATGGATGTGATTGTCGCAGTGTCAAGATCCTCCATGAAATCCCAGATAAGACCTTTATAGTCATCGGGATCGGGAAGGACATACTGACCGCCGACAAGAGTATGTTTGCCGAAGAGAGCGTATTTGACAAGGTCGGCGAGGAGAACATCCATATCGCCGCTGCCGACTTCAACTCTGTAAGGAAGATCCTCAACATCGCCGTCAAGGATGTCATAGGAGTCGTTCATAAGATGATAGAGAGCTTTGAAAGCAAGTTCTCTGATGTTGAACAGATAATCTTCAACAACGGAGTTAAGGATACCGAGTGAGATTGAACCGTCAACATAAGCGGTAAGGATTCCTATGTTGTCATAGAGGAAACGGACAACCGCGAGGATGAGGTTGAAATCGGTTGTGTTGCCGCCGGCGCCTCTGGTGATGATACCGCTGTTCTTGTTATGGTTAACATAGATGGCGTTGATATCAAGGTCGCCTGCTGTGCCGAGAAGACCGATAACCTGGCTTACCGAAGCATAAAGGCTGTCGAGTGAAGCGAGAGCCTGGTTGATGGATCTTAAATCAAGACCGTTACCGATATTGAAAAGGTCCTTCTTGGTAAGCACGATGTTCTCTTTTGCGAGCATTCTGTCAAGTTCGTCGAGTGCCATTGAAGCGTACTGTTCAGTGTTGAAGCAGGGCTTGTCAATGTCATCGTACGTGGTGATTCCGCCGTCTTTGTATGCCTGGTAGGCACTGCCCATTACGGAGAATGTGCCGAGGAGCATCATCAGAGCAAGAATCGCGCTGAGAATTCGCATGGATTTTTTCAAATCTTACACCTCCAAAAAATTTTTGAAATAAAAAATTTGACTTGTTTGATTGCGCAGCTCCCTGCGCGCGGAATAAAAAATTGCGAGTGCGAGATTGTTTGCAAGCTTCGTTTCTTTGCAAGCGCCCGAGGCGCCTGCCGACTGCCTCGCTTGCTTCTTTAACTACCCCCTTTTGTTTGCCTGCGCCGGTTACGCCGAACCGGCGCACGCTGCAGTCAACATTAATAATCCAACAGACCCGGGAAGCGGTGCATTTCGCATGGAATTCGAAAAAGGGTGCACTACTCCCAAAGTCGCTTTAATGGTCATATTAAATATACTAAAAAAGCGCGTTAAAGTCAATAAATTATGCCCGCTGCGCTATGATTTTGTTAATTTATTACAAATATGTTGTGCTGAATTTGTGAGAAAAATAGATTTTTTCCGCCGGTTTTCAGGCGTCTGAGGCGGCACAGCAAATCAGACCGAATGTAAAGGTTTTTCGCCTTACTTTTTTCGGCATTTTCCGGAAACCCGAAAAACACGCCTTTTATTAAATAATTATAATTGTATAAAAATTTTAGTGACAGCACACCCGCAGCACGCCTGGGGACAATATCGGTAACCGTGATTTGTAAAGAAAATTTTCTTGCCTGACAAATTTCCGAAAAAGAAAATCGGCTTTTCTCCGGCTCCGGATTTACTTCCCGAAAAGCAAAGTCAGAACATCGGCGCCCGTAAATATTCATTTTTGAGAACTTTTCGCCGATGAATAAAGTGATTTTACTTGACAGGCAAAACCGAAGATTCCGCTCGGAATCGCGAAATATCATTTTCACGGGTTTCCGGTCGGAAATAGCGGCAAAAACGGTGCTGTTTCTCGGCTGATTTTCCGCGAGAAAGAACCATCCGACTCATCCGGTGCCTGTTTTCCGCTTTCAGATACCTGAAAACGCCCCTATCTGCCGTTTATTATTCCGAAACAGAAATATAATTTGACACATCGGTAATCTGACAAAAATGCGGGTTTGTAATGGCTTCAGCCCTTACAATTTTGAGCCGACTCGCGGGATTTTCGGGTTCCTGTCGGTTTTCGGCTGAAAATGGCGGCTTCAGTGACTTTTAGTGACTTTGTCACTAACTTTTTAATTTCTGCTGTTGATTTGCTTTCTCAGGCGCACCGAAATACGCCGAAAAACGCCTTTTGTAATGGTTTATGCCTTTACATATTTCGTAAATTTTTACGATTTTGACCTTTGTTTTTTAAATTTCCATATTTTTCCATTTTTAGTTTAATATTTGTCGAATCTGACGGTGATTTTACGGAAAGGCGGTCGGAGCGCTGTTCTGCAGATGTGACGGCTGAGTATTTACATATCGGTCAATCAACATTTTCATTGACAATCATCAACAGATGGAATAAAATATCAGGTGTAATTTTAAGAAACGGAGTTGATTCACTATGGAAATCAAAAAACTCAGATATTTTGCCGGCGGTCAGTGGCTTGAATCCGAAACAGATACCTATATGGATGTTTACAATCCCAGCACCGGCGAAGTTCAGGCACAGACACCCTGCTGCACCGAAAAAGAGGTAAACTACGCGGTTGAGTGCGCCAAAAAGGCGTTCCCCGCCTGGTCGGACACCCCCGTTTTCAAGAGAGTGCAGATTCTTTTCAAATTCAGAGAACTCCTCGAGGAGCATATGGACGAGCTGACCGAACTTGTTGCGCGCGAGCACGGTAAGGTATGGGCAGAGGCGAAGGGCGACATTCTCAAAGTCAAGGAACCCCTTGAACTCGCCTGCGGCGCTCCCTCGATGATAATGGGCGAGAGCCTCCGCGACACCTCTTCGGGCTATGACACCACTCTTTACAGAGAGCCCCTCGGCGTTTTCGCGGGCATCATCCCCTTCAACTTCCCCGGTATGATTCCGATGGGCTGGATGACACCCATCTGCATAGCCTGCGGCAACACAATCGTTCTCAAAGCCGCTTCAATTACTCCGATGACCTGCATGCGCCTTGCCGAACTCTGGCAGGAGGCGGGTCTTCCCGACGGCGTTATCAATATTGTTACCTGCACGAGAAACGAAGCGAACATCCTTCTTGAGCATCCCGATGTTAAAGGCGTCTCCTTTGTAGGAACAACCAATGTCGGCCGTCACATCTATTCAACGGCTGCCGCTTCGGGCAAGCGCGTTCAGTGCCTTTGCGAAGCGAAGAACCACGCCCTCGTACTCGAGGACGCCGCTCTCGAAAGAACTGCGAGAGGCATTATCAACTCCTCATTCGGCTGCGCGGGCGAGCGCTGTATGGCTCTTCCCGTTGTTGTGGCTCAGGAGAGCATTGCCGACGAGCTTGTTTCCTACATTGTAAAATTCGCGAAAGAACTTAAAATCGGCCCCGCTTACGACAAGGAATCAAAACTCGGCCCCGTTGTAAGCGCGAAACATAAGGAAAAGGTTATCGGCTGGATAAACAAGGGCATCGAAGAGGGCGCCACTCTTCTTCTCGACGGCAGAAACACTGTTGTTGAGGGCTATGAGAACGGCTTCTACATCGGCCCCACAATCCTCGACAACGTAACCGAGGAAATGACCGTAGGCACAAGGGAAATCTTCGGCCCCGTGCTCTGCATAAAGAGAGTGAAGAATTTCGAAGAGGGTCTTAAAATAATGAACAATAACCCCTTCGCCAACGGCTCCGTCATCTTCACACAGAGCGGCTACTACGCCCGTGAGTTCGCCAAGAGAACAGACGGCGGCATGGTCGGCGTAAATGTCGGAATCCCCGTTCCCGTGGGCGTTTTCCCGTTCAACGGTCACAAGCTCTCGTTCTTCGGCGATCTCCACACGCTCGGCAAGGACGGTTTCCGCTTCTACACCGAGAGCAAAACGGTTACCGTGCGCTGGTTCGACGAAGAGGAAATGAAGGCAAAAGAGGTTGACACCTGGGACGGCTCCGTCGGCGGCGACCTCAAATAAGACATTTTAACAGTTACGGCTTGCGGAAATTTTCCGTGAGCCGTTTTCTTTATTGTAATAAAAGTTGACTTTTCAGCCGAAAAAATATATAGTGTATTTATTATGGAGTAATAGGAGGCAAAATGATGGACGAACTGTATTCATTTCTTGTTTTTTCGCATTATCTTTTACCGGTTTTCGCCGTAATCATCGTTTTGCTCTGCCTTGTAGCGCTGCTCAGAAGGCGCATGCCCTCACTCGGCAGGGCGAGAATAATAATCGAATCCAGCGGAAAATCCTTTCCGATAAAATACCGCGAAACCTCAATCGGGCGAAGCAAAGCGTGCGATATAGTGCTCAAACCCGACGATGTCTCGAGGCAGCACGCCGTAATCGTCTGCGCCAAGGAGGGCTGGTATATAGCCGAAAGTTCCGGCTCGCCGCTTACGGTAAACGGGCTTAAAGTCAACAAGCGCGCCGACATAGCGAGCGGTGACAGAATAGGCGTGGGCAGCGTGATGCTCAGATTTGACAATCCGAAGCAGAGAACCCGCCAATAATCAATCCGAAAGGCAGTAATACAAATGGAAAACATCAGAAGAGCGGTTGTGAAAGTGGGAACATCAACCCTCACCTATGAAACGGGAAAAGTCAATATACGCAGAATGGAAAAACTCGCCAGAGTGCTCAGCGACCTTATGAATTCCGGCATACAGATTGCCCTCGTCTCATCGGGCGCAATAGGCATAGGCGTAGGCAAACTCGGGCTTTCCGAACGACCTTCCGACACCCCCGGCAGGCAGGCGGCGGCAACAGTCGGACAGTGCGAGCTGATGTTTATGTATGACAAACTCTTTGGCGAATACGGCATAACGGTCGGTCAGTTGCTCATAACCCGCTCCGACTTTGAGAATGAGGAGAGAAACACAAACCTTCACAACGCCTTCAGCAAACTTTTCGAATACGGCGCCATGCCCGTAATAAACGAAAACGACTGCGTGGGCGTTGAGGAAATAGTATTCGGCGATAACGACAATCTCTCCGCTCACGTTGCCAAATTGATAGACGCCGACCTGCTGATTATTTTAAGCGACATTGACGGGCTCTATACCTCCAACCCGCGTGAGGATGACAGCGCGGTGTTCATACCCGTTATCGAGGAAATCACGGATGAAATTCTCGAATACGCCGGCTCCACGGGCTCTCTCAGGGGCACGGGCGGAATGATTACAAAGCTCAACGCGGCTAAGGTAGCGGGCGAGCACGGAATAAACACCGTTCTTATGAACGGCGCTAATCCCGAGGATATTTACCGCGTGCTTGAAGGCAGACAGGCGGGCACGCTCATTAAGGCAAAGAAGGTGTAATTATGACAGATCTCATATCAATCGGCTCACGCTCAAAAGCCGCCCAGAGGCAACTTTCAAAACTCGGCGGAGCGCTCAGAACTCAGGCGCTCAGAACCGTTGCCGAGGACATTGACAAAAACAGGGACGCCATAACTCAGGCGAACAACAGGGATATTGAAAACGGCAGGGCAAACGGTCTCAACGAAGGGCTTATCGACCGCCTCACGCTCACGAAAGCGCGCGTTGACTCGATAGTTGACAGCATTCTTCAGATTGCCTCCTCCCCCGACCCGGTAGGCAAAACGGTGTGGGGCGAGACCAGACCGAACGGGCTTAAAATCAGCAAAGTCACCGTTCCGCTCGGCGTTATAGCGGTCATTTACGAATCGAGACCGAATGTCACGGCGGACGCCGCCGCCCTCTGCCTCAAAGCGGGCAATTCCGTCATTCTCAAAGGCGGCAAAGAGGCGAAAAACTCCAACAAGGCGATTGCCGATATAATGCGCTCAGCCCTTGAAAAATCGGGCATTCCCGCCGACTGCATAATCCTCATAGAGGACAGCGACAGAGAGACGACAAAGGCGCTTATGACTCTTAACGAATATGTCGATGTGCTGATTCCGAGAGGCGGCGCGGGGCTTATAAAAGCCGTTGTCGAGAACTCGACCGTTCCCGTTATTGAAACGGGCGTGGGCAACTGCCATGTCTATATTGACAAGGAAGCCGATATGGAAAAGGCGGTAAAGATTCTCGTAAACGCCAAAACCTCGAGAGTCTCCGTCTGCAACGCCTGCGAGAGTCTGCTCGTCCATAAGGATATAGCGGAATTCGCGCTTATAGCTGCGGGCGATGCGCTCAAAGAAAAGAATGTTGAAATCAGGGGCGATGAAGCGGTCTGCGCCGTGCTTCCCTACGCCGTGCCGGCGACGGATGACGACTGGGGCCGCGAGTATCTCGACTACATCATTTCCGCGAAGGTTGTCAACGATATTGACGAGGCGATTGAGCATATAAACACCTACGGCACGGGTCACAGCGAGTGCATTGTTACCGAAAACTACAGCGACGCCGTCAGATTCACCGATGAGGTGGACGCCGCCGCCGTATATGTCAACGCCTCAACAAGATTCACCGACGGCGGAGAATTCGGCTTCGGCGCGGAAATCGGAATATCCACCCAGAAACTTCACGCGAGAGGTCCTCTCGGGCTTGCGAACCTCGTCACCGACAAATATATTATCGGCGGCGACGGTCAGATAAGATAACGGAGGCAGATATGGCTGCGAAAAAGAAAAGCAGGCTGGCGTTCCCGCTCGGAATGCTGATAATAATATTCGCGGTTGTGGGTATAGTCGCTACCGTGAAATGGGGCGTAACGGCGGTTAAAACGCTTACCGACAACAGCGCCCAGAAAAAAGAATATGAGGAGTTTTTGAGACCGGTTGTAATGTATGACCCCGACCCGTTCGACGATGTGAACTCCGCGGACTTGACCCAGCTTGTAAACGCTTCAATCTGGTCGCTCATCACGCAGTCCGACTCGTCGGAATCCTTCTCCTACTCAACGGGCGACAATATGGGTATTCTTATTCCCGAAAAGCGCGTGACAGCCGAGTTTGTGCGCCTTTTCGGCACGGAAATCGACATCGCCTCAAAATATTCCTCGCTGAACATGAGCTCTCACGACATAACCTATGACGCGGCTCAGGGCGGCTTTATTATTCCCATCACCAGTCTTGATATCGCCTACACTCCCGAGGTCTATGAAATTGAGAAAAAGGCGAATTCGATAATCCTCACCGTCGGCTATATCGGCTCCAAGGCGTGGGCTGAAATTGAGGACGGCGGATACGCCTCACCTCAGGCGGACAAATATATGAAAATCACTCTGCGCCAGGGCGAAAAGGGCTATTATATCGCTTCACTGCAGGCGATAGGCGCAAGCGAGGTTGCCAACATCTCAACAACCGCGCCCGTGTCCGCCGTTTCGCAGTCAACACCCGGTATAGCGAGCGATGAGCAGATAAGCGCCATGAACAACGGCGTTACTGAAAAGAGCGAATATGAGACCGTGACAGACGAAAACGGCGAAGCCGTTACTGATGAGAACGGCGAGGTTGTCACCGAGGAGGTAACCGAGGAGACAACAAGCGAGGCGGAGGAGGAAGAAACCACCGCCGAAAGCGACGAATAATCAAAACAAAGAAGCGCCCTCTGTATTCAAAACGGAGGGCTTCTTTTTTGCATAAAATAAAAAAGAAAAATTTACAAATTTTAGTGACATTTATTATTCGTTATGTTATAATTATTAAAATTGTGCGATTATGCGTCAAAGGAAGGCACTATGTTCGAACAGATTATCAATGTTGACCGTATGGAACAGGCAGTCAGCCTGTTCGGCAGTTTTGATGAAAATATAAGACTTATTGAAAAAGAGTTCTCCGTCAGCGTAATCAGCCGCGGCTCCGAGCTGAAGGTCGCGGGAGAGGCGGAAAATGTGCAGAAGGGCGTGCGGGCAATAAACGGTCTGCTCACGCTCATCAACAGGGGCGAGCCGCTCAGCGACCAGAACGTGCGCTATGTGCTCACTCTCGTTAAAGACGGCGAGGAGGACAAGCTCGGGCAGATGACCGCGGACTGTGTCTGCATAACCTCAAAGGGCAAACCCGTAAAGCCGAAGACACTCGGGCAGAAAAAATATATTGAAACCATCCGCAACAACACAATCACAATAGGCGTAGGCCCCGCGGGCACGGGCAAGACTTATCTCGCAGTGGCAATGGCGGTAACCGCCTTCAGGGCAAAGGAAGTAAACCGTATAATCCTCACCCGCCCCGCGGTTGAGGCGGGCGAAAAACTCGGCTTTCTGCCGGGCGATCTGCAGTCCAAAGTTGATCCCTATTTAAGACCGCTCTATGACGCGCTTTTCGATATGCTCGGAGCGGAAAACTATCAGCGCCACCACGAGCGCGGCGACATCGAGGTCGCTCCCCTCGCCTATATGAGAGGCCGCACGCTTGACGACAGTTTCATTATCCTTGACGAGGCGCAGAACACGACGGGCGAGCAGATGAAGATGTTCCTGACCCGTCTCGGCTTCAACTCGAAGATGGTTGTAACGGGCGATATCACGCAGATTGACCTGCCCGACGGCAAGCGCTCGGGGCTCAAGGAAGCGATGAAAATACTGAAGAACATCGAAGGCATAGGCACGGTGCGCTTCAACGAAAAGGATGTTGTCCGCCACCGCCTTGTGCAGGACATCATCAGGGCATATCAGAAACAGGATGAAGAGAGGCAGAGAAAATGACCGGAAAAGTTAAGGTGGTTATCACCAACGATCAGAAGGTCTGTAAAATACCGACAGGCGTGCGAATGCTTGTGCGCCGCTGCTGCAACGCGGTTTTGTCGCTTGAGGGCTTTGAGGACACGGCGGAGGTCAGCGTGACCTTTGTTGACGACGAAGCCATACGCACGCTCAACAACCAGTTCCGCAATATTGACGCCTCCACCGACGTGCTCTCCTTCCCGCTCGGTGAAAACGGCGTTTATGACAAAAACCCCGACACGGGCGCGCTGCTCCTGGGGGATATAGTGATTTCCATTCCGCACGCGGTCTCGCAGGCGGAGACATACGGCCATTCCCTTCAGAGGGAAATCGGCTTTTTAACCGTCCATTCAATGCTCCATCTGCTCGGCTACGACCATGTAAACGGCGGAATAGAGAGCGTGCGCATGCGCGAAAAGGAGGAGACGGTGCTCACACAGCTCGGCTTGAAGCGCAACGCAAGTTATTATATGGACAAGGAGTAATATCTTGAAGGATCTGCTTAAAAGCTTTGTTTACGCTTTTCAGGGCATTTTCGCCTGTATAAAAAAGGAGCGCAATCTGCGCATTCACATAACCGTAGCGACTTATATGTTCTGCTATCTCGGCATATACGACTGGTTTGAGATAAGCCGCACGCAGTACGCGATTCTCTTCGTGATGTGCGCTCTCGTTATTTCGGGGGAACTTGTGAACACCGCTCTCGAAAGAGCCGTTGACCTCGCGAGCCCCGGTCAGAACGATATTGCAAAACTCGCCAAGGACTGCGCCGCGGGAGCCGTGCTTGTAAGCGCGATATTCGCCGTTCTCTGCGGAATCGCAATTATGTACCAGCCCGAGGCGTTCCGGAAGATGGCGGAGTATTACTCAACGCATATCTATATGCTTTTCATCCTCGCCGCGAGTCTCGTTTTGAGTATGTTCTTTATTTTCAAGGGAACTCCGGGGAACAAAAAGGGATAATTTATGACCGAAAAAACCGCTTTTATTTCAATAATCGGCTGCCCGAACGTGGGCAAGTCGTCAATACTCAACAGACTGCTGCGTCAGAAAATCGCCATTGTGTCAAGTAAACCGCAGACCACGCGCACTAAAATTATGGGCGTGCTCACCGACACAGAAGGCACTCAGCTTGTGTTTATCGACACCCCGGGCTTCCACCGCCCGAGGAACAAGCTCGGCGAAAAGATGATGAAGGCGGTCGGCGACAGCATTTCGGGCGTTGACGCCTGCCTTTTCGTGGTTGAGCCCGAGGGCGAAATACGCGACACGGAAAAAGAACTTCTCAGGAAGGTCAAGGCGGGCAAAATCCCGACCGTGCTCGCCATAAACAAAATCGACACCGTGCAGGACAAGGAAAAACTGCTCGCGAGAATACTGCAGTTTACCTCCTTAAACGATTTCGAGGCGATTGTGCCCGTGAGCGCGCTCAAAAACGAGGGTATGGACGAACTTGAGGACGAACTCAAGAAACTCGCCTATGAGTCGCCGCATTTCTTCCCGGACGACACGCTGACCGACCAGCCCGAAAGGGTGCTCGCAGCCGAAATAATCAGGGAGAAAATGCTCAATCTCCTTGACAAGGAAGTGCCCCACGGCGTTGCCGTAAGCATTGAGAGAATGCACGAGCGCGACACCGCCGACATAATCGACATTGAAGCCACAATCTACTGCGAACGCGAGAGCCACAAGGGCATTATCATAGGCAAAAACGGCGAAACACTCAAAAGGATATCCACCCGCGCCAGAGAGGATATGGAGCGGTTCTTTGACTGCAAGGTAAATCTCAGGTGCTGGGTTAAAGTCAAAGAGGGCTGGCGCAACCGCGAGGGCCTCATTCACAATTTCGGTCTGGACTGATATGAAATTTTCAACTGACGGAATCGTTCTCAAAGCCTCCGATGTGGGCGACAGCGACAGAGTGCTTACCGTGCTCACAAAGGATTACGGCGTTGTGCGCGCCTTCGCAAACGGCGCGAAGCGTTTAAGAAGCTCCAAACAGAGCGCGACACAGCCGCTGTGCTACTCGCATTTTACTTTTTTTCAGAACCGCGACAGTTTTGTTGTTGACGACGCGCAGAGCATTGAAACCTTTTTCCGCCTGCGCGACAGCATAGAGAATTTATCGCTCGCGCAGTATTTCTGCGAACTCGAGTGCGAATACGCGCCCGAAACGGAGCCGGCGGAGGATTATCTGCGGCTTATTCTCAACTGCCTTCATATGCTTGTCACGGGCAAAAAATCACGCAAATTCTTAAAACCGCTGTTTGAACTGAGAATACTGACGCTCGCGGGCTATATGCCCGACCTCGGCGCCTGCGCGAAATGCGGGGAGGAGCCGGGCGACACCGCGTATTTCGACATATCCGCGGGGGTTGTTTACTGCGGAAAGTGCCCGAACCCGGGCGTAAAGATATCAAAGGGAATACTCAACGCCATGCGCCGTATATGCACCGCTCCGGCGGAAAAGCTGTTCTCGTTCGAGCTTGCCGAAAAGTCGCTTGACACGCTCTGCGGCATAAGCGAGCGCTATCTTTTAATGCAGGCGAGGCATCCTTTCAAGGCGCTGGATTTTTACAACAAACTCTTTTTCTGACTAAGTAACCGAGCCGTGGAACGGCTGAATATAAACCCAAAGGAGACCCGATATGAGCAACACTAAAAACGGTAACGTCGCAACCTATACGAAAAAGGAACTTGCGGGCTACCTCACCGGTCTTGCCGGTCAGAACATCATCTACAACATTATCGCGACCGGTCTTGCGTTCTATTTTCAGAGCGTAATCTTCCTGCCGGCAATCGCCTGTTCGCTTATTTTCGCTTTGGCGAGAGTATGGGACGCGGTAAACGACCCGATGATGGGCACAATAGTTGACAAAACCCGCACAAAGTGGGGCAAATGCAAGCCCTATCTTCTCTTTGTTCCCGCCGTGATTATGGTCACGACCATTCTCCCCTTCATCAACAATATGTACGCCGAGCCCAACGACCTGCACGAGGTCGCTCTTCAGGACCGCGCCGCCTATGTGGCTCTCGCGGATGTCGATTCAGGTCTTGTAAAAGAGCTTGTCTATGAAGACGACAACGGCGGAAAAGTCAAATATCTCTTCGCTCCCGCGGGCGGAAGCTGGGAGCTTCAGAAGGATGAAAACGGCAGAAACCTTATGGATGAGGAAGGCAAAATCATCCAGACAAAGGTTATGATTTATACAGAAGACGGCAAGCCCGTTGAGGACACCGCTCTCGCGGAGACCGTTCTTCAGGAATTCCAGAGCGAACTCGGTTTTGAAAAGAAGACAGGCACAAAAGCGGTTCTCATCATCGCCTGGGCTGCCATCTCCTATGTTCTCTGGGGTATGACCTACACAATCGGCGACATCCCGCTCTGGGGCGTCACCTCGCTTATGACCGAGAGCCAGGAGGATCGCGCGAAGGCGCTCACTCTCGCGCGTGCGGTCGCGAATGTAGGTATGATAGGCACGCTCTTCACAATGATTGCCCCCGCCTTCCAGGGAATGTTCAAGGCGCAGGGTATGGACGAGGCGCACTCGCTGCGTGCGGCATATATCGCGCTCGCGATAGTGATGACCGTGTTCGCCTCGGTGCTCTTCCAGGTTGCCGGTCTCTCCGTAAAGGAAAAGGTAAAGGCAAAGAGCGAAAAGACCTATTCAATCAAAGAAAACTTCAAGATTATGTTCGGCAACAAGCCCTTCCGCCAGATTCTTATTTCGGGTATTCTCAGAAGCCCCATTCAGCTTCTCTCCATTGTCGCGATGACCCTTGTTATGTACTATTTCTTCAACAACGACATCGGCAGAACCCTGTTTACGGACACCGGGCTGAATGTCGGTCTTGTGCTTAAAATAGTCATTCTCGTTGTGGGCCTTTTCGGCGGTATGATAGGCTTCCCGCTCTTTGTTCCCAAGCTTATAACAAAGTTCGAAAAGAAAAAGCTTTACAACTTCTTCTCACTCGTCGGCGCCATCCCCTTCGCCCTTATTTTCGGCTTCTTCATTCTTTCAAAGGGTCAGGTTCTCACCTGGGTCGGTATGATTGTTATGTCGGTGCTGTTCTTTATGGCGGCGGCTTCTATGGGCTCGCTCAACGTTCTCCAGTCCGTAATGATTGCCGACTGCGTTGACTATGAGGAATATCAGAACGGCACACGCCCGGACGGCGTATTCTTCTCCGGTCAGTCGTTCATCACCAAGCTTTCGGCAGGTATCGCCTCGCTCATTTCGGGCGCTGTTTACGCCATTGTCGGCTTCTCCGACAAAAACGTCGCCCTGCTCAACAATGCCCTTGTAAACAACGCGGATTTCAAAACATACAACGGCGGCAAATACGCGGCGGCAATGTTCTTCCTTATCTCCATTCCGCCCGCCGTCGGCATGGTTCTCGCCGCTGTTCCCACTCTCAAATACGCTCTTCCCGACAGGGAGCACAAGAGAATTCTCGCCGAGCTTATCAGCAAGCGCCACGGCACCGAAGTCGCTGCCGAATCACTTGAATCGGGCGAAGAAGACGCGGATATCTGATTGAAATAATACTGTGTGCCCGGCTGACTTGTCGGGCACATATTTTACCGTTTAACAATGCACCCGGAAGGTTATATTTATGGATAAACATTATCTTGCGCTGGATTTTGACAAGGTGCTCGCTCAGCTGGCGGAGTTCACCGCCTGCCCCGACGCCAAGGAACTGGCTCTGTCGTTAAAGCCCGAGCCGGATATAAACCTTGCCAATGTACTTATGAACCAGACAAAGGACGCCCATATGCTGCTCGCCCGTTTCGGCGGGCCCGCTTTCGGCGGACTTAAAAACGTGAACAATTCGCTCAGCCGCGCAAACGCCGGCAGCGTTCTCACAACAAAGGAACTGCTTGACATAGGCGCGGTGCTCAGAACCGTGCGCTCACTCTCGCAGTGGAGGGAATCAAACTCGGGCGTTGCCGCTTCGCTGGATTCTCTTTTCGGCGCGCTGACCCCGAACAAATTCCTTGAAAGCGCAATATTCGAGGCGATTCTTTCCGAGGAGGAGATAGCCGATTCCGCCTCGCCCGCTCTCTATGACCTGCGCAGAAAAATCCGCGTTCAGGAGTCGAAGGTGCGCGAACAGCTTGAAAAACTGACTCACTCCTCAAAATATTCAAAGGCGCTGCAGGACGCGATTATAACGCAGAGAAACGGCAGATATGTTGTGCCCGTGAAGGCGGAATGCCGCAGCGAGGTGCCCGGCCTTGTGCACGACACCTCCTCGAGCGGAGCCACAGTTTTTATTGAGCCGATGGCTGTTGTTGAGGCGAACAACGAAATAAGGGTTCTGCAGACAAAGGAACGCGAGGAAATTGAGAGAATATTAGCCGACCTCTCCGCTCAGGCGGGCGATTTCGCCGACGGCATAAAGAGCAGTTACGAGTGCGCGGTCGAACTCAATCTCATTTTCGCCAAAGCGCAGTACGCCTATTCCTTAAAGGCGGCTCCCCCGCTCATAAACGACAAGGGAATTATCAACCTCCGTCAGGCGAGGCATCCGCTCATCGACCCGAAAAAGGTTGTTCCCGTCGATATCTCGCTCGGCGCGGAGTTTGACACCCTCGTTATCACCGGCCCGAACACGGGCGGCAAAACCGTTTCCATAAAAACGCTCGGTCTGCTTACTCTTATGGGTATGTGCGGGCTTATGATTCCCGCTGCGGACAGAAGCGAAATATCCGTTTTTGACAATGTTTTCGCCGACATAGGCGACGAGCAGTCAATTGAGCAGTCGCTCTCCACCTTCTCGTCCCATATGACGAATATAGTGTCGATTTCCGAAAAGGTTGACGACAGCTCGCTTATTCTGATAGACGAGCTCGGCGCGGGCACGGACCCCGTTGAGGGCGCGGCTCTCGCTATGGCAATACTTGAATCGCTCCATTTCAAGGGCGCCAAAATCGCCGCCACAACGCATTACGCCGAACTCAAGGCGTACGCCCTTCAGACCCCGAGAGTTGAAAACGGCGCGTGTGAGTTTGACATAGTATCGCTCAGACCGACATACCGCCTGATTATCGGCGCGCCCGGCAAGTCAAACGCCCTCGCAATCTGCGAGCGGCTGGGGCTTGAAAAGGAGATAATCGACAGGGCTTCCGACCTTGTATCAAGCGAGAACAAGGAGTTCGAGAATGTAGTTGACAAGCTCGAGGAGACCCGTATCCGTATGGAGCAGGAATTCGAGAGAGCGAGCGCGCTTACCAAAAAAGCGGAGGAGGACAAACTCGAAATCGAGCGCCTCAAAGCCGAAATGACGAGGGTTCGCGAGGAGGAAGCCGAAAAGGCGAAAAGCCAGGCGGCGAAACTCGTTGAGCAGGCAAAGCGCGAGGCATACTCCCTGCTTGCCGAAATTGACAAAATCAAAAAGGAAAAGGATAAAGCCGCCGACAAGGCGGAACTCGCCCGCAGAGCGCGTTCAATGGTCAAGAAGGGCGTTGAGGCAATCGATGCCGCGACCGACCCCGTGGCTGAAATCGATGACGGCGACGAGGATTACGTGCTTCCCCGCGAGTTAAAAACGGGCGATACGGTGATAATCCGCGATCTCGGCAAAACCGCGACCGTGCTCTCCCCCGCCGACAGAAACGGCAATGTCGAGGTGCAGACGGGCGCCATCAAAACCCGCGTAAAACTCGACAACCTGAAGCTTGTTGAGAACGCGCAGAAGAAGGAAGTAAAGAACACCTCGAGCATAAAATCCGTTTCAAGCCGCCTGAATATGAAGGCGGAAACACGCCTCGATCTGAGAGGCATGAGCGTTGAGGAGTGCCTGCAGGAGCTTGACCTTTTCCTCGACAGCGCAATGCGCTCCGGTCTCAAGGAGTTCACGATTGTACACGGCAAGGGAACAGGCAAACTCAGAAGTGCGGTTACTCAGTATCTCAAAAAAGCGCCCTGCGTCAAAACCCACCGTCTCGGTCTTTACGGCGAGGGCGAGGACGGAGTTACGATTGTAACGCTGAAATAAAATAATATAAATATATGGGCACGGAAAAATCCGTGCCTTTTTTTATGCTCAAAATCTCCTCCGGAAAAATTTTTTCAAAAAAATTTATCCACAGCCGGCAGCGTTTTTTTCAGTCATATCTTGTGATAAAACAGGCCACGGACACTACCGGTAGAAAGTTTTGCACTTTTGCACACTGTTTTCCACAGGATTCGGCTTATGTTTGTGGAAAGAGCTGTCGGATTTGCTCTTGACAAGGGTTGCTTTTTTTAGTATAATTCCTGCATGTAAAGTATGAATGCTTTACAGACGGAGAAATTTCATTCCGCTTTAACAGCGGTTTTTTTACGCTCATTTTCAGAAAGGAGGGCTTAATTTGGCAAAGAATCTCGACATAGCGGTTCTGCTTGATTTCTACGGCGAAATGCTCACGGAAAAGCAGCGCAGTTTCCTTGATTACTATTACAACGACGACCTCTCGCTTTCTGAAATAGCCGAAAACGAAGGCATCACCCGTCAAGGTGTCCGAGATGCCATAAAGCGTGCCGAAACCCAGCTTTTCGACATGGAATCACGCCTGGGAATGGCTAAAAGGTTTGAAGAAATGCGCGCGTCATTAAATGAAATTATCAGTTACGCGAATATGATATCCGATTATAATATGCGTCACGGCCTTTCAAGGGAGATAAACGATTATTCCGTGAGAATAAAGGTCGCGGCAATGTCAATGCTTGACGAACAGTAATTAAATCAATCCCCGGAAGGCAGGTGAAATATTTTGGCATTTGAAAGTCTCTCCGAGCGTCTTGAATCGGCGTTCAAATCACTCAGAAGCAAGGGCAGCCTCAACGAGGCGGATGTGCGCTCGGCAATGCGCGAGGTGCGTATGGCTCTTCTCGAGGCGGATGTTAACTACAAAGTTGCCAAGGATTTCACCAACAAGGTAACCGAAAAAGCCATCGGCGAAAAGGTTATGGAAAGTTTAACCCCTTCACAGATGGTTATCAAAATAGTCAACGAAGAGTTAATCGAACTCATGGGCGGCACGAAATCGCGCCTTGCCTACGCGGCTCATCCGCCGACGGTTATTCTGATGTGCGGTCTTCAGGGCTCGGGTAAAACAACCCACTCCGCGAAACTCGCGCTTATGCTCAAAAACGAAAGCCACCGTCCCCTGCTCGTCGCCTGCGACGTTTACAGACCGGCGGCAATCAAACAGCTTCAGATAGTCGGCGAAAAAGCGGGCGTGCCCGTGTTTGAAAAGGGCACGGAAAACCCCGTTGACATCGCGAAACAGGCGGTATCCCTCGCGAGGGATCAGGGCTACGACTACGTCATTCTTGACACGGCGGGCCGTCTTCACGTTGACGAGGAGCTTATGAACGAGCTCAAAAACATCAAGGCGGAAGTAAAACCCCACGAAATTCTGCTTGTTGTTGACGCCATGACCGGTCAGGACGCCGTCAATGTCGCAACATCGTTTGACGAGGCGCTCGGCATAGACGGTCTCATCCTTACAAAGATGGACGGCGACACCAGAGGCGGCGCGGCGCTCTCCGCGAGAGCCGTTACGGGCAAGCCGATAAAATTCGTCGGCACGGGCGAAAAACTCGGCGACCTCGAATCCTTCCATCCGGACAGAATGGCTTCAAGAATCCTCGGTATGGGCGATGTTCTCTCGCTGATTGAACGCGCGGAACAGGCAATCGATGAAAAAGCGGCCGCCGAGCTTGAGGAAAAACTTATGAAAAATAAGTTTGACTTAAATGACCTTCTCGAGCAGTTCCGTCAGATAAGAAAAATGGGCTCAATTCAGGATATTCTCGGTATGATTCCCGGTATGGGCAGCAAGATAAAGGACATCCAGATTGACGAGAGCCAGTTTGACCGTATGCAGGCAATCATCCTTTCGATGACTCCAAAGGAGAGGCGCAACCCGGATATAATCAATGCCTCGCGCAAAAAGAGAATCGCCGCGGGCTGCGGCCAGCAGATTGAGGACATCAACCGTCTGCTCTCACAGTACAAGCAGATGAAAAAGATGTTTAAACAGATGAACTCGGCGGGCAAAAACAAAAAGCTCCGCCGCCTTGCAAAGGCGAACGGCATTGACCCGAGCGTATTCGGTATGTAATACAACCTTGTGTTGTTACATTATAAATTAATTAATTATATTCTTGGAGGAATAAAAAAATGGCAGTAAAAATCAGACTTCGCCGCATGGGCGCAAAGAAAACACCCTTCTACCGTGTTGTTGTTGCGGATTCAAGATATCCCCGCGACGGCAGATTCATTGAGGAAATCGGCACCTACAATCCTCTCACCGAGCCCGCAGAGATCAAAATCGACCTCGAAAAGGCAAATCAGTGGATTGCGAACGGCGCTCAGCCCACAGACACGGTAAAGGCTCTTCTCAAAAAGGCCGGCGCAAAAGACTGAGGTATTGAACAATGGAAGAATTACTTGTTTCAATCGCAAAAGGTCTTGTTGACAAGCCCGATGAGGTAACGGTTACGGTTGACGAGCCCGCTGAGGACGGCACTGTTGTTTATCACCTTCACGTAAGCGAAGAGGATATGGGCAGAGTTATCGGCAAGCAGGGCAGAATAGCCAAAGCCATACGCACTGTTATGCGCGCGGCGGCTACCCGTAACAAGGCAAGGGTCGCGGTAGAGATTGATTAAAGAGTATCTTGAAATCGGTGAAATTACGGGGACTCACGGCATAAAAGGCGAGATGCGAGTCAACCCCTGCTGTGACTCTCCCGAGTTTTTCACCCGCTTCAAAACTTTATATTTCGACAGCGAAGGACGCTGTGCGGTAAAGGTTAATTCCCGTCCGCACGGCAATATTTGTTTAGTTAAGGCGCAGTCCGTTGACACAGTTGAGGAAGCCCAGAAGCTGAGAGGCAGAAAACTCTATATGAAGCGCTCGGACGCGAACCTCCCCGAGGGCAGATATTTCATAGCGGAGTTGATCGGCTGCAAGGTGATTGACGCCGACAATGAAGCAAAAATTTACGGCACTCTCACCGATGTAAGCCCCACGGGAGCAAACGACGTGTGGCATATTACCTCAGAAAGCGGCAGAGAGTACCTTATTCCCGCTATTCCCGATGTGGTAATAAAAACAGACGTTGAAAACGAAACTGTCGTTATACGGCCTCTGAGGGGGATTTTTGACGATGAGGATTGACATACTTACCCTTTTCCCCGGCATGTGCGAGGCGTTTCTCGACGAAAGCATAATCGGCAGGGCCCGTGAGAGCGGAAAGGTTGTTATAAACTGTCACGACATACGCGCCTACACTCTCGACAAACACAACCGCGTTGACGACGCCCCCTACGGCGGCGGAACGGGTATGATAATGCAGACGCAGCCGATATACAGCTGTTTTGAATCGCTCTGCGAAGAACTGGGTTCCCGCCCGCATCTTATCTATATGACTCCCCAGGGCAAAACGCTCACTCAGCAGAGAGTGCGCGAGCTTTCGTGCTATGAGAATATCGCCATACTCTGCGGCCACTATGAGGGCGTTGACGAGCGCGTTATTGAGGAAATAGTCGATGAGGAAATATCCATCGGCGATTATGTGATAACCGGCGGCGAACTGCCCGCGCTTATACTTGCGGACAGTATTTCGAGAATGCTCCCCGGCGTGCTCGCGAACGAGGACGCTTTCACACTCGAGAGCCACTTCTCCTCCCTGCTCGAATATCCGCAGTACACCCGTCCTTACGAATGGCACGGCAGGGAAGTGCCCGAGGTGCTCATTTCGGGGCATCACGCGAATATCGAGAAATGGCAGAGGGAGCAGAGTCTGAAGCGTACCTTCGAGCGCAGACCGGACCTGCTCGAAAAAGCCGACCTCGGCAAAAAAGATAAGGAATTTATCGAAAAACTGAAAAGTGAAAATGATATAGAAAACGACTGAAGCCGCGTGTCCGGAGGGACACACGGCTTTGTTTTTTTATAATTTTTGTTTTTATGCTTTTTACACTATCTTTATTTTTCTCTTCAGGTTCATTGCGTCTTCGGCGTTCTGACCGATAAAGAGGTTGTAGTATTTTTCGAGGTACCATTCCTTGGTGTCGGGGTTGTAGAACTTGAGGTCTTCGGGGTCGAGTTCGATTCTCACGATTTCGGTCCCACCCGCCTTTACGAAAATCTTTTTAAACGCCTTCAACTGTTTTACGGGATGGTCGCCGTCATCCGCGCCGGCGTAAACCTGAATAACGGTTTTGCCGTCTCTCCCGCCCGTGTTTTTCACTTCGAGCGTAACCGCCACACAGCCCTCGTTTTCCGTTTTTGTTATTTCATACTCAAATGTTGTGTAGGAAAGCCCGTAGCCGAAAGGATACGCGGCTTTTTTGTTTTCTCTGTCGAGCAGGGCGTAGCCGTGGTAATAGCCGTAATCAATCGTTCTTGTTTTGTCGCCCGGGAAGAGGAACGGCGGGTAGTCGTTTTCGTCCGCCGCCATTGTGAAAGGCAGGTGACCCGAGGGATTCACATCGCCCGAGAGGATATCCGCCAGGGCGTTTCCGCCCTCCATTCCCGAATAGAACGATTCGAGTATCGCTTTGGGCTCGTCCTTCCATTCCTCAATCACATAGGCGCTGCCGCCGATGATGTTCACAACTGTGTTTTCGCATTCCTTACAGAGCGTGTGAATGAGTTCGGCCTCCTCGGGAAGAATACGAAGCGAATATCTGTCGCCGCCCGAGCCGTTTTCCTGCATTTTGTCGCTTTTTGAGAAGTTGGCGAGGTTTTCGCCCTCCTGCCTGTAATCGCTGCCCACACAGATTATAACGGCGTCGCACTGTCTGAGTTCGCCGATTTTCGCGCTCACATCCGTGCCCTCGCAGAGAACGACATTTTCCCTGCCGTATCTGTTGCACAGCCCCTCATAGGGTGTGACCACATAGGGGCTGAAAACGGAGCTTGAGCCGTGGTCGCCGACATTGATTATATCGGCGTATCTTCCCGCTATGCCGATTTTCTTTATATTGCCGAGCGGAAGGAGAGAATCGTTTTTGAGAAGCACCGTGCCCTCCTGTGAAATCTTTCTCGCGAGGTCGGTGTGCTCCTTACAGCAGACGACTTCCTTTTTCTGCGGTTTTATTTTTGAAGCCACTTTTATAAGCCCCGCGAGTACGCGGCGGGCGGCGGTGTCCACATCCTTCATACTCACCTGCCCCGTTCTGAGGCAGACGGGAAGGGCGGCGTAGAGCGCCTTCTGCGGCATTTCGATATCGAGCCCCGCCTTGAGCGCCTTAGGCGCGGAGCGCAGACCCATAAGAAAATCCGAAATGACAAAGCCCTCAAAGCCCCACTGTCCGCGCAGAACATCCGTTAAAAGATACTTGCTCTCGCAGCAGTGGTCGCCCCTGAAAAGATTGTAGGCGCCCATAATCGACATTGCTCCCGCCTCAACGCATTTGCGGAAGTGCGGCAGATAGACCTCGTGCATGGTTATTTCATCCGCCTGAACATTCACGCTGAAGCGGATATTTTCAATACTGTTTACGGCAAAGTGCTTCGGGCAGGCGATAACGCCGTTATCCTGCACCGCTCTTGTCAGCGCCGCGCCCATTCTGCCCGTCAGATACTGGTCCTCGCCGTAGCACTCCTGCGCCCTGCCCCAGCGCGGATTGCGCAGAAGGTTTATGCAGATGCCCGCGAAGTAGTTGCCGCCCTGGGCGATTACTTCCTTCGCCATAGCGACGCCCGCGCGGTATTCAAGTTCATCGTCAAAGGTCGCCGCTCTGGACATTGAAACGGGGAAGCAGGTGCTGTTGCCCATAACCACGCCCCTCGGCCCGTCCGAGAAGGCGACGGGAGGTATGCCGAGGCGGTCAATTCCGCCCGCGAGGCAGGGTCGGCAATTGTATTTCTGCTTTTTTGTTATAAGGTCAACGCCGTTTCTCAGAAAGAACTGCCTGCCCGAGAGAAGGCGCAGTTTTTCGCCCGTTGTAAGCTCGGCGCAAAGAATACGGCTGATATTTTCAAGGTTTTTGCCTGTAGGGTCGGAATCGTATCTTTTTACCGCCTGTTGAAAATTCATTATTTTATCTCCTTTACGGCAGGGTAGATTTTAAGATATCTGCGGTATTTTTCGTCGTAGTATTTAACAAGCGTTTCATCGGGGTAAATCTCCCGTATGACGGGATAAAACGCCTTTTCCGTTTCGGCGTATTCCTCGGCGCTCATACAGTTTTTCGCCGCGAGCATTGCCGCTCCGAGCACGCCGCCGTGCTCAAACTCGGGAATCTGCAGGGTGATGTTGAGCACATTTGCGAGGATGCTGAGCCAGAGCCGGTTTTTCGCTCCGCCGCCGCATACCTTCGATTTGGTTATATTCACGCCGAGGGAGCGGATAATATCGATATTCTGCCTGAAGGCGAAGGCGACGCCCTCAAGCACGGCGAGAGTCATTTCGTCCTTTGATGTGTTCATCGAAAGCCCGGTGAAAGCGCCTCTTACCTTAGTGTCGTTTACGGGCGAGCGCTCGCCCATAAGATAGGGCAGGAACATAACATCGCTTTTCCCCGCATATTCAGCCGCTTTTTCGAATTCGTAGGCGGAGGAGGTGATGTCCTCAAGCCACCATTTCTGCGCCGACGCGGCGGAGAGAATGCAGGCGAGGTAGTGGTATTTTCTGTTGGCCGAGCAGAAGGTGTGAATGGCGTTTTCGCGGTCGCATTTATAACTGTCGCTCGTCACAAATACCGTGCCCGAGGTGCCGAGAGATATATTGCAGCTGCCGTCCTCAACCGTGCCCGTGCCAATTGCCGAGGCGGCGTTGTCGCCCGCTCCGATTATTACCTTCACCTTACCGAAGCCGAGAGAGGCGGCGATTTCATCCTTTATGAATCCTATGCACTCGTCGCTCTCGTAAACCTTGGGGAGCATATTCTCGTTTATATGGAGCACATCGAGCATTTCCCGCGACCAGGAGCGTTTTTCCGTGTCAAAATAAAGCGTGCCCGCGGCGTCGGAGGTGTCGGTCGCGAAGGAGCCCGTGAGCATATAGGCGACATAGTCCTTCGGGAGCATTATTTTGCTTATTCTGTCAAACTTCTCCCTCTCGTTTTCGTACATCCACAGCACCTTGGGCGCGGTGAAGCCCGCGAAGGCGATGTTTCCGGTTGAGTCGAGCAAAAATGATTTTCCGAGCGTGTTGTTGAGGTAATCGACCTGCTTTTCGCTTCTGCCGTCGTTCCAGAGAATGGCGGGTCTTATGACGGCATCGTTCTCGTCAAGAGTGACAAGGCCGTGCATCTGCCCCGAAAAGCTGAGCGCTTCAACAGCGCTTTTGTCAATATCCGCGGTAAGTTCCGAAACAGCCGAAAGAGTCTGGCTGAGCCAGTCCTCAGGGTTCTGCTCCGACCATCCGCTTTCGGGGTAATATACGGGATAGTCTCGGCTTACGGTTTTAAGCGCCCTTGCACCGTCAATGAGCATAACTTTCACAGATGATGTGCCTACATCAACGCCGATATAATATTTCATAATAACCTCCGCCTTTCGTTTTTTTACAGTTTTAATATATCATAACGGCGCGGTCAAATTCAACTCTATTGACATACAGTTTTTTTATATGATAATATTTTTAGGGTGATATTATGAGTATATTTGACAAAATCCGTTCCTTTTTCATCGCTTTGGGGCTTGCGCTGGCTTGCCTGCCCTATCTTTTCACGCCCACAATCGAGTTTGATTTAAACAACATTTCGGGCGATGTCTCCTCGCGCGCGTGCGGGTATCTTTACGGACTTGCCCAGGAGGATGTGCCGAGCGCCGAGGCGGTGAAAACGCTTGAAATATCAAGTGTCTCGCAGAAGGTTTACAAGGGGCTTCAGCACCCGATAGGCGATGTTGACGATGTAAGCGCGCGGCTTGACTCCTGCGATTACATAGTCGTATATTTGCAGGACAGCTACAGCACCTGGTATTACGCCCACGCCGAGATTGACGAGATGCGCAGGGCGGGCACCTACGACTGCGTTGATTTTGTTGACAACGATTTTCTGCCGAAGGTGCGCGAAAAGGTAATCGCCGTTTCCGCGAAACCGTACAGCGACAGAATAGTTTACTGCCCCTACAATGAGTGCGACAACACGGTTTGGTTCGGCTCGCCTCAGCCCGAGGGGTGGCTTGCCTTTGACGAGGCGGCAAGAGGCCGTTTCTATGACGCGTGGAAAAAGACATATAACGAAATAAAGGCGATAAACCCGAACGCCCTCATAGGCGGACCGGGCTACTGCGACTACGACATTTTCGAAATAACGGATTTTCTTGAATTCTGCAAGGAAAACGCCTGCCTGCCCGACATAATGATTTATCACGAGTTAAACGACAAATCCTCGCTTTTCTGGCAGGATCACGTCGATGAGTACCGCGCCCGAGAAAAGGCGCTCGGAATAGACGAGCTTCCGATAATCGTTACGGAATACGGCTGTATGTTCGAGTGCGGAGCGCCTCAATATATGCTTCACTACATATCCGCAATCGAAAAATCGGGCACCTACGGCAACATCGCCTACTGGCGCCTCGCGGACAACCTGTGCGACACGGTTACAAACGCAAACTGCCCCAACAGCTGCTGGTGGCTTTACAAATGGTACTGCGATATGAACGGCGGGCTCATCGACTCGCAGCTGAGGGATGTAATGTACTCGGATTTCGCCAACACAATAAAATACGCGAGAGACAGATTCCACTGCGCGCAGCTTGACGGCATGGGCGCTTATGATGAGAGTGAGAAGACAGTGAGCATAATCTGCGGCGGCTGCGATTACAATTTTCAGCTGGCTCTCAAAAATGTGAAAAGCAAAATCGGCGGTAAGGTACGCGTGAAGGTTGAGGCGGTAACATTCGAGGGGCTGACGGGCGAGGTTATGAGCCCCGCCGTGATTGAGGACTGCACGGCAAACGCCTCCGGCACGCTTAAAATAAAAATCGCTTCGCCCGACAAGGAGGCGGTTTATCATGTAACCGTCAGCGCCGCTGATGAGGAACACGACAAACTTTCCGCTATGCCCGAAAGGTTTGAGTTTGAAAGCGGAACACTGCTCGGCACCGCCTACACCTATGACAGCGCCTACGCGACCACGGGCGACATAAACGGAATGTGCGGCGGCTTTGAGAAGCCGGGCGACGGCATTACCCTCAATTTCACCGTGCCCGAAGACGGCGACTATGAGCTGTCGCTTGTTTACGGTAAGGCGAACGACGGCAGAACCCCCGCCGACCGTGTGAGCGCCGAGGCGCTTATGACGCTTGACGGCAGCGAGGAGACCGTACTTTTCAAAAACACAATTAAAAGCGAATATACCGATAAATACACCTTCACGCGGCATCTCGGCGCGGGCGCGCATACAATTACGCTTATGCACGACGAAGGCACCTTCGTGCTCGATTCCCTTCTTGTAAGGAAGAACGCGGAAGCGCCCGTTTACTCGCAGTATGAAAAGGAATACGGCGAGTACCTCGTAATCGCGCCCGAGGACGGGAGTTATGAGTTTTCCTCCGATTCATCGGTGAGATATCTCAAAAAGGGCTTCAACTATGTTGAAACACAGGGCGAAAATCTGACCGTAACACGCGCTTTTTCGGAGGATTACGCCGTGGTTTCGCTTGACTCGCTCACCCTTTCCGAGGGGGCTGAAATAAAGACCGTCGGCGGCAGGGACGCTCTCGGCGGTATAACAAGCGAGGGCGGCTGCGCCTCTTTCACCGTGAACGCGGAAAAGGCGGGAAAATACGCCCTGACCTTCACCTACTCCAACAACGAGGAGGGCGGTGTTCACGACTACAACGTGGATATCATTGAGGAATACATCACCGTCAAAACGGGTGATGAGGAAACAAACGCCTGGTGCGTGAACACATACAGCGATTACAGAACGCTTACAAAGGTTGTTTATATTGACCTTACGGCGGGCGAAAATGAGATTACACTTTACAACAGCGGATTCAACCGTTTCAACTCCCGCGTTGCCACCTCGCCGTATATTTACGCAATCACCGTGAATCCTTATGTAAAATAAGAAAAAATCGTTTTAAAAAGATTAAAGCGGATTTATCAGACGATAAATCCGCTTGGTTTTTTTGTTGCTTTGATGTGGGAACGGCGAGATTGGGGTGCAACGGACGGGAAGTTTGTGCCGTAGGGGCGAATATCATTCGCCCGCCAATCCATTGCATAATTCATTTTGCAATGTAGGGCACGGATTCTTCCGTGCCGTTTTTTATTAATGAGCAGTGAGAAGTGAAGAGTGAGCAATTAAGGGGCGCGAGCGCCGATTATAAAATGTAGGGGCGGATATCATCCGCCCGCAGCAAGGACGTCCGTGAGGACAAAAAATAAAGCAGACTCCTTCAGTCGCCTTCGGCGCCAGCTTTTTCTCCGAAAACGGGAACCCTTTTGTCGCTTACGCGACATTTCCCCTGACAGGGGAACAACCCAAAGGAGGAGCCCACGACGGACGGATATTCTGATATAAACAAACGGCGGGATGGGGGTGCGGGTCTCCGGTGGAGACCTCTGCCGAAGGCAGAAGCACCGACCGAGCCGGCAGGCGAGACCATCCCGCCCTACATACCATATGAGTTTTGATATAATTGTAGGGCGGCTTTCCCCAAAGCCGCCGCGACACGACCGTCCGCGAGGACATATAACCGGCGCTGTGCGCCCCGATATTATTCATTATTCATCAGCGAGTTTTGCGAACGTCTTCATTTCTTCATCAGCGAAGCGTCTTCATCAGCCCCGGAGGGGCGACTTCATTGAAAAAAGCACGCCCGACATTTTTCCCGATTAATAATGATTATAATGAAGTTTGTGCTTCGCACAAATGAAGTTATGCCTTCGGCATAGTGAAGTTTTCTGCTTCGCAGAAAGTGAAGTAAAGTGTGCCACTCACGCCCGCAGGCGCTTCATGAGCCGCTGGCTCGCTTCACGCGCGAAGCGCACTTATCGTGCCGAAAGGCACACTTAGTTGAAAAAAGCACGCCGAAGCGTGCTTTTTTCTGGAGGTACCACCCAGATTTGAACTGGGGAATCTCGGTTTTGCAGCAGTCTAGGAGTACCTCTAAGTCTTGATATACAAGCGTTTCAGCTGTGTTTTAGTACGGTTTTTGGGGCGCCCTGGGGTAGTAATTTCCGTGGGGTAAAAACCGTGTATTAATAGTAACAGAAATCGATACACTTGTCAATTGCATAATAAGCAAATCAATTATTACCCGATATCAATATTTATGAATAATAACCGGTTGGAATTAACAGCAAAGTGTGTATATTATCTCTGTGCGTTTATTGAAAATATACCCTTTTT